>ENA-UOTX01001020-UOTX01001020.1-compost-metagenome-genome-assembly--contig:-NODE-1020-length-24043-cov-16.563256_pt1 | contig 24043 bp, 14 predicted proteins | sample MGYA00238143_ERZ746982 | MGnify/ENA primary metagenome ERZ746982 (study PRJEB28758, sample SAMN06268862) | compost metagenome | isolation source: single cell | place: USA: California, Emeryville, Joint... | reverse complement strand
GTCTTTGTAGTACACATATTACAGATCAAAGGATGAAAGAACAAAGTAAACTTAATTTTTTTTGTCAGTCACCATCTCCTTGATCGAAACAACTGTTCCATCAATGACAATTTTGAAAATTTTTGTCATATCAACGACATCTTTTGAATATTCTTGCTGCACTGGTGTTCCGACGTTTCGTTCCAGCGGTTTGTAGTACTTCGAAGGAAGGTATGCCCAAGTCAAGGTTCCAACAACTCCGCCCCAAAATATGCTTGACAAAAATCCCATAATGCTTTAAATTTCTGACGATGAAGATTTCGAACTAGTTATTTAATTTCGATAGATACCTCTCTGATTATCCCATAATTCACCAAATTATGAAGTATAAAATGTACTCAAGTTGAATGGTCATACTGAACATCTCAAAATATTCCAGTGGAGAAGCTTTTATCGTTGATGCCCTGGTTAACGCGTTAGAATGGCAATTATTTTAGTATTGACATTATTTCGTGGAAGAGCGTTGATCTTGAGGTATATTCTCTTTTATCTTCTTAGCTCACACTTTTGATAAACTCTTTTACCAGCTCGTCAAAAATTTCTTCTCAAGTAACGCTGCTGCTGTAATTATCTTTTCTTAATCTTTTAATCGGTTTTACGTTGCGGCTCCCATTCAATAAAATTAAATGATACCAAGATCCCTTCTCAAACTCACCACAAGAGCCTTTTCTATTTCTAAGGTAATCGCTCCACCAAGCACCTCTTCAAATTTCAAAGTACCAAGGGGAGTTCACCACTGCCTTAGGATGCAACTTGCTCGAAGAGACCGCAAATGATAAATTGATAAATATGCTGGCCAAAAACTCTTATCAGGACTCTCGTTCCAGCAGAGTCAAATTGACTCTCAATAGACGTAATTCGTTACTTTAGTTCTTCATTGATGTTTATGTTTCAAAGCATCCAAAATTTCTTCAGGTAAATAGCAGAAATCTCTTGTCTTCAAGTCCGTTACCTGCGCCAGGCAATTTACTTCCTTTGTTCGACCCCAAGATCAAAAAGCTCGCTCAGAGGATTCTTGACGAGGTATCTCAAATCATATGTTCTTCTCTCATTATCCAAAATTATCGCCAAGATCCCTTCCAGCCTCTCCAATCTCAGGCTTATTTTCCTCATTTACCACTACCAAAACAAATACCGCTTTCCCCGACTCATTCTTGCTTTGGAAGACTATCTAAAGTCCTTAGGGGTAAGTTATAACTTGTCTCCTGAAGAAGAAATACGTATCCATGATATCGCCTTAAGTTTGGAACTGGTGTCTCTTGCAGCCTCTCTCCATCATGAAGTTGATACCGCAAGTAAGGATTTTCTATTTGGAGATGAGTCTAAACTCGAGCAGCGAAAAGAAGTTCACTTTTCTCATTCAATGGGCTTGTGAAAGGGTATTTTAAAAAGAGTCTGAACGACGGGAAATATATTCTGGCTGGAGATTTTTTCCATACAAAAGCGTAGTTAAACTGTTAATGTCTAACATGCTATCCAATTTGAACTAGATCTAAGGTATCAGCTTTGTCAGGGAATTTATCCCTGCCGTTTTACATGGCATTAATCGAAGAAAGTCTTTCTAAAGTAATAAATATCGTCTGATTCAACGCAACTAAAATTGTCGAAGGCTTATCTTAAGAAGGCTGAAATTTTGAAGGGTAATGAAATTAGCAGAGAACAGATTATCGAATTGGCTTATTATGAGAGAGGGTTACTCACAGCGCTCGCGTTCAAGTAAATCGTTCTCTTGTATCTGCAATAGTTAATTTGGTGTAATTAGATACGTGGGTGAAACATATTTAACGAGTGCAGAAAAAGAGGTTCTTTTTGAATTTGGGCTGTATTTTGGAATGGCGTGGTTCCTTGGGTATGATGTTATGCAAGATGAAGCCTTGAGGGGTTACGAGACGAAGAATTTTCAAACGTTGAGACCAGAATATATCGATAAAGCTTTTGAAGTCATCAGTCATCTGCGATCAAATGGAGGCAGTAATAAAGCTAAAGAGTTGCTCAATACGCTGTTTGGAATTGCCTATTCATAAACTCGGTTGTGAATACTTTTCGTTTTGTTGAATCATTCATTTTGAAAAAACTCTTTGTAATCCTCATTTAAAAAATGACACCTGATGTTGCATTGAGATAGATTTGCAGTTTAACAAGAGCTTTGGGAACTGCTATAGCGAGTAGATAGAAGAAGTCTTTAAGTACGCATAAATTTTGTCTTGATTGGCATCAGAATACTGATTGAGTTGCATTGCTTCCAAGGGATATTTAAGAGTATCTATGAGAGTCAACCTTTTATTTCACTTGAATTTGGGATTTTTCATTGTCGACCTAAACACCATAACTGTTAATTTGTCAGTAAGTACAAAACGCCTAAAATTTCTAAGGAAAACTGCCAGCTTTCTCTCTGAGCAAAACAAATTCCCTACTCTAGTTGTTGTCTCAATTATTAAATTCACGAGTTTTCCGATTTTTTAAATTATTTTTTAAATTATTTTTTTTATTTTTTGTTTTTTGATTTATTTTAATTTTTTTTTGCTGTTCGTAAAGCACTTTGAAATAGCTTTTTTTCCATAACCCAGCAAGGCTCACGTTCTTCTTAATTCTGAATCTCTAATTTGAAGATTGCTGTGGTACCTGCTCCTCTATTTCGAAAAGAATAGAAATGCTAATTCACAAAGACTATCTCTTTGTAATCGATATGAACAATTATTAATTAACTTCTTTACTTTCACTATTTTATTAATATAATTGTGACATGGAAAATTTTATTTTTAAACGAATTGGAGGCATATGGACTCTTCTATCGTTTTTTCCCGAGAAAACCATATTGCACTTCTATCACTGCAATGAGGACGAATCTAATTCGTCAGTCTGAGATGATTTTTTTTTAGTAGTGATTTCCGAGATTGTGAAGCTGTCGCTGAGAAAATATCAAATTTTCCATCATAATGACCTTCAAAAACACAAATATTGAGTCGAAATGGCCTATTATTCGATTCTTTTTGATATGAATCAATTTTTTTCATCACTAAAAAAACCGTTCGCAAGCTTTTTGACGCTCGTTTACCGATAATTAATAAAAAGAACAGCGGTTTAAATACCAAAACCACCCCGTATTTAAATGCGTAAATTTGATCAGCTTTCCTCGGACAATACGCTCTTCGTTCGCGACTCGGGAGGAATGAAGTTAACGTTTGCTCAGCCAAATACCACAAACGATAGACCAGATCTGGCGAGTTCAAACAGCAATTACCTTAATTTTGGAAATATGGGAGTTTATGAAGATCAGACCAGCAATAAGGGGCATGAAAGAGATCATCCGCGTGGTGGTCAAAATTTTGTTCCGCTTTCTGATTACCACAAGGTCCAGTCGCACTCAATATCTGATATTTCTCTCTTATCTCATACTTCGAGGTACGAAGATGTTCCCTCAGGCCATGCATATAAGAAAAACCATGGAAATCGAGGCACTATGGCACATGAAATCGACAGGTTAGAATCCCGTCTGAAAGGCTCTCGAATGAGCAGCGCTGAGCATCTGAGGATTGATGGGATGAACAACAGCGCTTTTGCACAACAACGGAGACAAGGTCGGAATCTAACGGTCCATTCTCCAGAGAGAATGAGACTGGTTAGAGACAGCAGTGCAGATTTTATTGAGAGAGCACAGAAAAAAACTGTAAGAAGCCATTTGTTTGAAGATGAAGGCAGCTCCATCAGGATAAACCTCCCTGACGACCACTCACCCATGCTGTTCAGAAAAGAACAAGATTATCTGAGACCTCTCTCCCATGGCCGAACACAGCTCGAAATCATTAAAGAAAAGAGCGAAAGCTACAAGGGCGAAAGTTTCAAAACCCCGGAAATTCACGAAGCAGCTCCTGCTCCTTACCGTCGAAAAGAGACCATGAAAATAGGAAAGATGGCTGCACCTCCAATGTATGGTAAGTCTCGGCTCCGACAGATACTGGAGGCGAAATCAAAAACGCATGAGGAGTTTAAAATGCTTCAAAAGTTTTTCAATAGGAGGAATTTCATGGACGTTATCCGGCAGAAACTTCGGGAAGAAAGGCCGCTTAACAACAAACAATTGAGCATGGTAAATGACATGGCAAATCCATATTTTTCGGGAATATACAAGGAAAGGGTCATCCGAACTGACTCAAAGTCGCGATTCAAGTATTTAAAATGTTGTAACCGATTCAGCACCGCCTGTCGAAAAGCCAAGCTGAAGCTTATTCTGAAACAAACGCAGTATTCTAAGCAAAATCAGCCGGGTTTTCTATGGAGATGGTGTGTCTTATTTACAGAATTCGCCAAAGAAATTGTCCCGACGATAAAAAACGCATTGGAACCTGACGGCACTTTTCGTCTAATTTGGGACCTCACCACGATGCTTTGTATATTCTACGAAATGATTCTCATCCCTTTTCACTTCTCCTTTGACGTTGGCAGTAATGTCACTATAACGGTGATTTCCTACGTTACCGACTCGTTTTTTATCGCTGATATGCTTTTGTCATTCAATACCGGCTACTATTCGAAAGGACATGTCGTCAAAGACCGCGCGAAAATCGCTCGGAATTACCTCAGAAGGTGGTTCTGGCTTGATTTAGTCGCTACTGTCCCCTTACATTGGTTTATCCCAGGCGGAACTGATGAGACAAGCATTTTTGAGACAGCAGATGAGGCGATAAAATTTATTCGTGTTTTTAAGATTGTCCGGCTCGTTCGTATTTTCAAACTCAGGAGGATGTTGTCAAAGATAGAGCATTACACCGACGTTTCAAGGTTCTTTAATGCACTCATCGGGTTCTTTAAACTCGCCGTTGTTGTTCTCTTTTGCGGTCACTGGATCGCTTGTCTTTGGCATCTTGCCGCAGTGCTTAACGAGGGTAAAGCGCCTGAGACTTGGATTACGAGGTACGGAATCTATGCAAACGATATCCCAGATCGCTATATCTCTTCGATATATTGGGCAACGACCACGATGTTGACTGTCGGGTACGGAGACATCATCCCCGTTACGATTTCTGAGAAGATTGTTTGTATGCTTGCAATGTTAATGGCGAGTGCGGTTTTTGGTTACTCGATGAATATGGTTAACTCTCTTATGCAGGAAATGGACCGCGGGAAGATTTTTTACAGGCAAACGATGACTTTGCTGAACCATTACATGAGCACCAAGCATGTCTCGAATGATGTTAAGGTAAAAGTCAAGCGGTACTTGGAGTACACGCTGGATTACCATAACACGATTAAAATGAGCGAGAATGAACTGATGGGAATGCTCTCCGAGCAGCTTCGTAACGACATAATTGTCGATATCAATAGCAAGATCCTCAAAGCATGCAAGCTTTGGACCGACCACTTCTCAAAAACGATCCTTGTTCAAACGACATTCATCATGAAAGAGTTTGTGTTCTCGCCTGGAGAAGTGATCTTCAGAGAGGACATCCCTGATGACTGTGGGATTTATTTTATTTCGCAAGGCTCGGTGGAAGTCTACAATCACTTTTCGCACAGTTTGTATCAACTGCTCGGCAAGGGACGCTATTTCGGCGAGATTTCGTTCTTTACAGGTATGAAAAGAACGGCGGACGTGCGCTCCTCGGATTTTTCTTCATTGTTTCTTGTTTTAAGAGACGATTTTCTGGCTATCTTGGATGATTATCCAAGGGATCGAGAGAAGTTCTGCATGATAAAAGATCGTATTTTGTTGGAAAATAACTACCAGGACATTGGACTGGTTTGCTTCGCCTGCGGAGAGAAAGGACATATGGCTTCGCTATGTCCAGAACTTCATTTTTGCATCAATAAAGGAGCGTTCCTTCGACAACAGAACAATGAGGCTCGGCTCTTCAGAAAAAAATTCGCGAGGAGAACACGCGATGAAACTCTGCAGCTAAACGGCGGAAATTATAAAGCTATGGCAGCAGCAGCTATCAGGGTAGCTGATGCTCGTCTGCAAGAAATTTCAGAGGCTGACAATTCCATGTCATACGCAAGAAACGAAAGGTCCATGAGACATGTTTCCAGCAAAGTTCAATTGGACAGGAATGCGCTTGGGACCGAGCTCAATCTTCCGGTGCCTCGAACAAGAGATGAGGTGAAATCCATTGTGCTTATGGACGAAGCGAAAGAGCAAATCAACATAATGAAGAAGAACACCACCTTCCAGAATAGTTCAGTCAGAGTACGGAGACCTTCATTCGCGGGCCCGGGGATCAACCCTGCCGATGGAGCCAGCCTCGAGATTGACTATGTTTGCAATTTTAGTGTGTATTACCCGCATAACAACATCATTGCTATTATTCGAAAAATGCAAAATAAAGGAGCGGGAATGAAGGAGCAAAATGAGAGCGAGTTAAAAATAGATCCAAATATGAGGAAAAAAGAGCCGCAAAGATCCATTAAAAAAAACCGAAGTTTCTTCGAGATGATCAAAGGATGGGTAAGGGCCCCTTCTAGCATCAAAGATGACGAAAACAAGTTCCAAAACAGCCAAGATGAGTCAATATTCATTGACAGACCAACTCGCAAAGTCAGTGATGATAGAGTTGTGCTTCGAAGCACTCCTTATGGTCCTCATATCAACTTACAGAAAGGCTACATGGCGCCGAATTACCCAAGTATCTCTCACATGATCGAGCCAGGGACGCCAATTAATATCGCCCGACAAATTTCCAACACCTCTAATCCTCACGACCAAAGGAACCTAATGATGTTGATGATGTTGCAACAACAGCAAACTAACAACGGCATGCAGGGTCCACGAGGCATTCTTTTCGGCGATGAGACTCCAATGAGGTCGGGCAAGCCTCGATCGCATACGGCTATCGAGCATGGTGGGTACTGGGGCGGCAGCGCATTTTTAAATGAAAAGAAGCGCTCGACATACTTCGAGCCGCAGGATAATAAGCTGTTGAGGATCCCGCAATCGAACTATGGAAGGACGGAAGAGAGAAGCTCGAGCTATAAGAGTGAAGCTTATTTGACGGATGAAGAGATTGTGTCATATAAATTGGGCAGTGATATGAACGAAGAAACTAAACAACAGGCTGGAAGAGGAGTTTATCTGAATTATGAAGGGTCCCATGACAAAGATCTGAGTATAACTCCAAAAGACTCGCAAGGAATGTCGGTTACTGGCGGCAATCAAAAGGGAACTCACGAATGGGAGCCTGATATCACGATAGAGGCTTTGCTGAGAAAATTGGGACCGGATCAAATAATAAATATGGTGAGAAAGAAATCTCAGAGTTCTAATGTTCAAACGAGCAGCCGCGGAGGAATGTCTTCGAACTAAGTCTTTGAAGAAGCTTTCCGATTTTAATAGTTTTGAGGTTTGGTTTTGGATACACGCTTAGATTTGTTTATTTGTTACTTTCTCTCAGTAATGTTCACTCAGAATTGTTTTAAATTTTCGTTTGGCAAGTCTTTATTTTTAAAGGAAGTGCTTTGCCATTATTACTGCAATTGCGCAACATAGCATTATATTGAGAGTGTAATAGGATAAAGCGAGCATGAGAGCATCTATTGAATGAAATTACAAAACGCGGTAAAATTTAACAGTCGAAATTGATTCTTTCTAAACTACTAGTCTGTTTCTGAAAACACTGAAAATGGAAGCAAGCTATGATATAGTCACAAGGACGATGCTTACATCATCTCATTTCAATTGCCCAACTTTCTATTATTTTCTAGTTCAACCGATTTTTTATCTCATCTGAACGCATCTCACTCATTTATAATTGCCTTACTACTCTAATGTGTGGGGACTACGAGCTGAAATGTCAACTGAGACAGCAACAAAAAAAAATGAGTCCGACTTCAGCTAGCTCTGACACCAGTGTTTGCGAAAGTTTTAATGTTGAATGATTTTTATTGATAATTAGAACTACTAAGTTTTGCTCAGCAACTGTCATGCGCGAATTTAAGTTAGAAATTAATTCAATAAAAAATATTCATATTTACTTCCTCTCCATCAGCACCGCGGTCCCTAACTTACTCATTTTTCGATCATGACCGAAAACATCAATCCTGCTGCCCGTTCTTCTGAAGAGAAAAAAATTACAGTTGGACATTACCAACTTGGTTTGCCTCACATCATAAGATACGTTGTTTTAACCAACCTGTGTAGGAAAATCGATTGGCGAGGGAACTTTTGGGAAAGTAAAGCTTGGCATACACACAATCACTGGAGAGAAAGTCATTACCTTTTGCGTTTTTCTGAGGGATTTGTTAACCGTTCCTTTCTGATAATTTAGGTTGCGATCAAAATCCTCGAAAAAGATAGAATAAGTGAGGTTGCCGACGTCGAGAGAGTCGCACGAGAGATCCATATTCTCAAGTTGATCCGACATCCGAATATAATTCAGCTTTACGAGGTAATAATTAGCATCCGACTCATTTTAACGGTCTGTTAACAACGCATTAGATAATCGAGACTCCAAAGCAGTTGTTCTTGATCATGGAATACGCGAGTGGGGGAGAACTGTTTGAGTACATTGTAGCAAACACAAGGTACTAATCAAAGAAATTTGCTGTGTAATCGTTAACTGCCTCGCTAGAGTCAAAGAGAAGGAGGCCTGCAAGTTCTTTCAGCAGATAATAGCTGGCGTCGAGTATCTCCATAAGTTACATTTCGTTCACAGGTAGAAGCAATCGATACGCACATTGTGATTTAACTCTTTCCTCTCTCTCCACAGAGACCTCAAACCAGAAAATCTGCTGCTCGATCACAACAAGAACATCAAAATAGTCGACTTCGGTCTCAGCAACACCTACAAAAACGGCGATTTGCTTAAAACGGCCTGCGGATCTCCGTGTTACGCTGCCCCTGAAATGATTGCAGGCAAACGTTATGTACCAATCAAAGTAGACATATGGAGCTGCGGAATTATTTTATATGCGTTGATTTGCGGATATTTGCCTTTCGAAGACTCAAACACATCGAACTTGTACAAAAAAATCCTTAGCGGCGATTTCAGCATTCCCAAGTTTATTTCTGCTGAGGGAAAAGATCTGCTGAAAAGCATATTGACAACGGATCCAAACAAACGAATCACAATAAGCGACATCAGAAATCATAGCTGGTTCAAGCAGGTGCCTTATGAGAAAGGATCCGAAGGAATTATCGTTGGAGTCAATCCGATACCAGTACCTTCTCTGATTAAATTGACTTGCTTGACGAAATATTTAGATCGATAGCAAGATCCTCAGCCAATTGGAAGATTTCAGACTTGATCCGCAGGTCGTTGCAAAGAACCTTGAAAATAATAAACATAATCATATGACAACTACGTAAGGAGAAAATTTGCAGCCGTGGTCTGACTGAATGGATGATATTTTAGATATTATTTACTTTATCAAAGATATCTGAGGAACGGGGGTAAACCGCTGACAGTAGCAGATGTCAATATCACTAGAGAGAAGAAGGAAAGCGGAAATAAGGAAGGATCAACTGTACAAACGGAGCCTCCAGCGAGCCAAAGAGAAAAGCAGCACAGCTCGGTTACAAACAAAACTGAGAGCAAGCAGAAATCAGAGGAGAAGGAGAACGCGCCAGTTGTTCAAACAAGGTAAAGTGATTGATTATAGCTTTGTTTAATTGCTTCTTTCACAGGGAGAAGGAGAAAGAGAAAGAGATCGTTTCGGTTTCAGTGGAACAAGAAATCGCGAACTCCAAATCGACGATAGCGAAAACCAATACTCCAACTGCCGATTCAACTTCCTTAACGGAGTCTGTGGCAGCTCACGGCACCAATCATCAAACAGAGTCGATTGTCAAGGGAAATAGCAAACAGCAAGCTGCAAATAACCAACCAGCTGCATTGACTAATATTACTCCAGTGGAAGTGAAAGCAGTTGCAAAAACAACAGCGAACACTCCAGTGGCTGTGCAGCCAAAGGAAATAAAAGTACAGAATCTCTTCCCAATCGAGACGAAAAAAGTGGTCAAAGAGGATATTCAGCCTCAACCTCAAAACACTGATAACACCATCTCAAGCAGCGAGCCTAAGGAGTCACCAATCCAATGCGAAACTCCTGAAGCGCTCAAACAGAAACCAAAAACTGCTCCTCAAGGAAAAAGAGTCGTTGATCCCGTTGTTTCTTCATTTCCCACCAAGGAGTCCATCACCCCAACGAGCTACGCTCACTTTTCTTCGACGAGACATTCGAGACAAGTCAGTCAGAATGACTCAGCGTTGAATCCAATCGTTGAAAGCATTTATCCCGTGAAAAAAGTCGTGGCTAAGGTGGTCACAGGCACCGATGCTGATACGGTGGCATCCCCTGAATTCACCACACCTCGTCAGAAGCTCAATAGCCCACATAAAACCACCACAACTACCAGAAACGTGAACGCGCCTCACAGCGAAAGACTTCACACCGAGGGCAACATTCTATTCAACGCGAGAGAAGAAAATCTGTTTGAGTTCCTCGAAAGTGACCCTAATCTAAAGAGTAAGGCATTCTTCCTTCCAGCAGCCCTTCTGATTCCTTCTAGGAAAAGTTAAACTGTTATCTCCTTCAAATATTATCAAAAAGGCATATAATAGAGGCCGAGTATCACCAGGGCCTAATCATATATACAACAGCAGCCCAGCTCAACGGTAACTCTCGTTTATTTAGAGTTTAAAGCTTAGATGGACCTATAGTATTTTCCATAAGCATAATTTGACCACAACAGGCATCAAAACACCGGGCAAAACCACCAGGGAGAACTCACTAGAAAAATCTGGAAAAGACAGCTTCTTGAGCTCTGTTATAATGAAGAAAGGAATGGTTCTGCCCAGAGCGTCGAAAATGACGAGTCCTCATAGCAGAACTTCCTCTCGAACAGAATCAAATTCGTTCTATGCGACACTTGGCGGAAGCCGACCTACAACAGCGACTCATAGCAATAACGTTTCTGAGATCCTTGCGTCACCAAAACAAGACAAAGAACATGATAAGAAACACAAAGTTCAGAGGGATGTTTCTCCTATCGGTATGTTTTAGCACAGTGATGATCTATGAGCTAACGCTGTTTGTAAAATATAAAGCCCAAGGTAGTATAAAGGTATATAAGGGGCCGTTCCACATGAATAGCGTCTCCAGTAAACATCCGAAACACATAATGAGCGAGATCTGTAGAGTAATCGATAACCTTCGAGTCTATTACAAGACGGTAAGGATTGCTAATCTGAAAGGGTTTAATGTAATTGTTGATATTAGGTTAATAGTTACTGCCTGCGATGTGAACGTGATTCGGTGAAATTTGAAGTAGAAGTGAATAGTATTTATAACTATGACACTCTATTTTTCATTAAATTCACGAAACTGTCTGGAGACACTGCCAGATACAACGACATTTGTTCGACAATATATAAATCTATAGATATTTGATTTTTCAATAGAAATTCATAGTGGATTCTTAAGCTGCATTTTTTAAATATATGTTGACATGCAGTCGCATATCTCTGCTAATTGATTTAACCCATCAAAAAAATTTTTTCTGCTTCTTTTTTTTTTATTTTGTAAAAAGCGGTTTATGCTATGCATAAAATAATATACTGGCAGCAATCTTAGAGAGATTGTATTCGCTAATTTAAAATTCTCAGGTTTTTTTGGAAAGAACGGACAAAGTATGTGAACAAAAGCATTGTAGAGCACATGTGACTGATTCAGAATAAAAAAATCTCAATTAATAATATTTGAATAATGCTGCATTACTGTAGTCAAGTAGTTTTTTTTTATATCTTGAAATTCTCTTATTCAATTTTAGTCACTCTCACTCAGTATAAATATATTATTTTTGATTGAGCTTAACTAAGATAGATTCGACTTTGATTATTAACTAATTTTTCAAATTTCAGCTGTTACTACATATTTGAAGAAAGTATAGAAAGTCATTCATATTTATCGTTAATTTGAAATTATTTAATACTCAAACGCAAACGAGAGCCAGAATACCACTACATGGAGAAATAACCAAATTTGCTATTGTGAGTAAATAGGAATCAATTACTTTTTCTCTCAATTAAGTACCGCAGTTTGGCCTGCTTATCATATTTTAGCGTTCAGATTTACCAGAGAAAGCCCAAAATTTATACAAAATTTTTAACAATTATTATTTTCACTCTTTCTATAGATTTAAATATCTCAAGACACTAATCAAGGAATTTTAAAATATTACCTGAGCTCTCTCTTTAGAATCCTTCCTGTCTTAATTTTCTCTTTTAGCAAGCTGCTTTCTCATCAATTCCAATAGGTCTAAGTATTAACGTTTTCACTCAATCGAAAACTGTTTCCCTTTATGTCTCATTATTCCGGATTTCACTCAATGACGAAATCATCATCATCAGACTTTCGCAAGAGCTTGAACTGTATAAACAAAGTATCATATTCTCTCGTTATAAATAAACTACAACAAAAAAATTCCAGTAGTACTCGTCAAACAAATTCCACCAGATAATAGGTCATCTTTTGCACTGAATTACAGATTAGTAACGAACTATTCTTAAGGCAGCACTCTTCAGGAATGACTCAATTCATCTAAAAAAATGAATCATTCCTTACTCAAAAATTAGTTTATACCTACAGTTCTCTCAACGGCTTTCGCACTCCTATCTCCTTTTGGAGGAAACAACTGCAACTCTTTTTCGATTGGCCCTCCGATATTCTTTTCCCATTCTTGAGTTATCTCGTTCGGAGCCTCCTTCTTTTTGTAAAAACTCTCCGTCTCTGACGACGAGCTGCGCTCGGCGATAGTTTGTAAGTCAGTTTCTTGATGCTGATGAAGATAGCTAGGGTTAGGGTTTAGATGGAGATTGTAATTAGATTCCTGATCAATCTCATTCTGACAATAGCGAGGTAGACTGTTCTCAAATGAATCAATATTTTCAATCAATTCGAATATCTCCTTCTTATGTTCAACTGGACTATCCTCCAAAAACACAGCTCTTTTTAACATATGGTCCTCGAAGCTCCCTTTGCTAGCTGAGGATTTGCTCCTCGGTGTATCTTCCCTGGTATCTTGCATCTTTTTGGGACTGGTACTTTTACGCTGACATTCGGGTCCTCCTTCGCTGGCTAAACTCGATTGCTTGCGTCTAGCCAGTTCCTGCCTTTGAGAAGGAAGGTCTGCGTGTTCATCTAGAATGCATTTTTCAGGCTTCTTCTTCGAGATCACTTCAAGTTTCTTCTGTTTTGAGGAGTAACTTCGCTCTTCAGTGCTCTGGTCCCGATGGAGCAATTCCACATCGAGCGGACCACTTTCAGAGTCTCTTCTCTCATCAAGATCTTGATAACTGAGCACAATAGCATATTGCAGGACCAGCGGAAGCAATGGAATGGATACGCACTCAAGGAACGCCAGAACTGGGCTAATCTCACCATGAAACAGAATTTTCGCGGCGTTGATCAGAAGAGGAAGCATTAAGAGAACTAGCTGGTAAAATAGACGATAAAATCCGCTGCGCTTGGGATTGGGATTGTAGTCTACACTCGAACTGTCAGCGTCATAATCCAATGAAGAATATATTATGGCAATACTGTACGCTGAAATCGCGCTAGCAGGGGCGTATTTCAAAGCTAGCCCCATTTTAGTGGCTGAATTCGAAAGGGACAACGATCCAGCTCCCAACTGTGCCGCGGCGAGAAAATCTTCTTCGTCGACGACAAAATAGAGAGCTATCGTTGCAAAAGCGGTAAAATAAATTGAAAATTTCACATAAATCGCCTTGAGGAGGTTGTAATGGATCCTGGACTTTTTTAAGTTGCAGGCTGTAACATTGGCTATGCAGCACATCCATGCAAGGAGAGAATAGTAACCAAATACTGCGAAAACCGAGAAAATAATTTCCAGAAAGTCATCTGGAAGTTCTTCTGCCATTAGCAACAATCCTTTCGCGATAGCTCCACTAACACCGCAAAACAATGAAGAAAGGATGATCCCAATGAGTATCGGTCGAAAAAAGAAATGTTTCAAGACTTCAGGTGTACAGACGCAAAGTAGATATCCCCCTGCAGCTGCAGAAAAGCTGTACGAGATTATCCATGCGAAGAACTCGCTTGAAAGCTGCGACATGGGTACTGGAGTATTGGTTTTAGAATTATTTTTTGATGTTAGGGCTGTATGATTATTTAATGAGATTATATCATTCTCAAGGAATTAACTGGATATATTTATCCGATTACTGATTTAATTTATCTTTAACTTGCTTGCTTTTTGTTATTTAAGGTTATATTTGAAATGAAAGCTAACCCGAAAAATCAAGCTCTTTGACTTCAAACTTTTCTTTTCGAAAGTGGTGCCATAGTGGTTCTCGTATTGTTTACGTTTGAATATAGCAACCGATCGAGTAAAATCCTTTTTTTTCAACTGCATCAAGCTAAACCTTTTTCTTGTAATGAAAGACTCAAGCCATTTCAAGTCAGCTTTATCTTTCATATTCTGTGACTTAGATTCTTGAAAGTGCTATCATTTATCTTTCATTAAATGAAGAAAAGAAGAATATAACATAACATTTGTTATGACAAATAAAAACGTGGATGCAAATCCAATGATAAAATAAAGCTTTCCTACAGATTGCGAACTTTGAAGGACAGATAAATATGAATACTGAGTGCACAACATAAAATTCAATTGAAAAAAACATATTTTCTATCAAATATTTATATCTGAACACATCCTAAAGGACCCTGAGCTTTAGGTTTTTAGTTTCTCTTTCCCATAGTCTCGAGGCTTACTCTCCATATCAAAAAACGAATCATCATCATCTTCCTCATCAACGCGCTGCTGGGTATCAGTAGTCACAACTATCTGCGGTGACAACGGCTCTATTCCTACAACAGTTTTAGTGACACATAGATTAGTCGCTGGCGAATCATTCTCGAGGATTGCGCTCAAACGGTGCTCGAGAAGGGTCGATTTCGACCGAGCCCGAGAGCGTGCTTTAAACTCACTCAACCCTATTCCTTTACTTAGACTGGTATCCAGGTCCTCACTTGAACGCTTTTCGTCTTTCTTTTCCGTCAAGCTCATTGGAAGATCACGCATAGATTCTACTGAAATCACATGGTTTTTGAATTTCGTTGCGTTATATAATCTCATGAATTTTGATTGAGGAGAATCTCTTTCTATGTCGTCAATTCTTTTAAATAAGCTCGGCTTCACTGTATTACTAGCACTCCGCGTTTCTTTCAAGGTAGGAAGCTCTGGCAAAACATTTTCTAGATCCAAAATGGGAGAATCCTCATGTTTGTTTGTTATGAGAATTTCAATGGGAGACCCAGGAGGATCATCGATCCTGAAATTGTTCCTTAGGTAAGCACCGATTTCTGATTTCGGATTATTTAGCTCTCGATCCAATGCAACAAGCGCTGCTCGCATATTGGGATCAATTTTCTCGATAAGTTCTTCGTTGAGGAGCTTCTCAGACTCTGAGGATTCAGAATATTTCACTTGTCGATAAGCATTGAGCAGCTTTAAGAACTTTAAGATGCTAAGTGCATTCGGATTAGTTTTAAAGTAGGACATTTGCTCATCAGAATTTTTGAGCAGATCGAGTCCATCGCCCTTGCCCTCGCCTTCAAGAGAAACACAAGGGGTCTCTGTAGAGGCGAGGAGCTCCATCTGATTCTCATCGAGCAAAATCGCCTTTAGTTTGTCAAATTCTTTGAGCTTTTTGACGATCTGAATGACGTCAAGGTCCATTAGCAACTTTGACCGGGCTTTTAAATACAAAGATCTTTTTTCTCTCAGCTGTCGCTTGCAAGGACATATGAATGACCGCACAAACTGCAAAAACGTGAGACGGAGCTTCTTTGAAGGAAGTGTCTTTGAAAAGCCTTCAGAATATTTGAGAATAGTCTCTATGCCAACTTTCTGCTCGCTATTTTTGGTCACCTTCAAGTCTAAGTTGGCTTGGCTGATACCGTCATTCACTACCTTTGAAAGAGATTCAACGGTTTGACCCTGTGAATTTTTTGTTTCAAACTCGTAGATGCCATCTGCGATGTCTTTATAGTAGCGGTAGTTGGTATATAAAGATACGATAATGCCAAAGATAGCAAACAACGCGTTTATGAGACCTCCCACACTGGAAAGCACATTTGTGATTTGGGGATACGTCCTCGTGATCAAGGTGCTGTAGTAGTTCTTGCGCAAGAACACGGAGAGCAACTTATCTCCATCCAAAGAGAGTTGCTGCTCTCTCAAGAGCTGGTTATAAGTGATCGCTCGTTTAGTCTCCATTTGCTTGGACGCACGCCAAGTAATCAATTCAGTGTTACTTTGGATATTTTGCTCTTGTATGTACATATCAACGCTCTTGCGGAAAGCTTGTGGAGTCAAAGTCCAATCCTCATTTATCAAGTACCGCTTTGAGGGATGCGTAAAGTTGTCTAAATCCAGCACATCATTTGAAAAAAACAATTCGACGCGAACTCCTTGAGACAAGGCGCTCTCGATCTCTGCAGAAGGAAGGCAAGTTGTGTTAAGTTTATTAACTTGGGTGCTGCTATTAGTGCATTTGCTCACTTGAAGCTTGATAAATGTGTAGTTATCGGCGATAAAGCTACCAGCAATGGGGTAAGAACGTAAGCTTGGGCAATAGGCAGTAGATAGATTGTATTTGGTATAGCTCTCTTCAAAGCCTTGAAAATATTCTTTTGTGCAGATCTCCAAGGGAATTGAGATGTAATTTCGAGAGAGGCTTCCATCAGCATTGCGGATAAACGAACCGAGCTCGAGAGTAAATTTTACAATCTGCTGATCCAAAGGCGTGTATTGATCTATTTTCATTGCAAATACGAAATTTGACGAATTGAGCTCTAGAGGTCCAGGATCATCGCTGAAGAATGTCTTCGTTGTGAAGGTATTTGAGGTTCGATTCGTCATAGCGGTTAGTTGAATCGCAAGCTGATAAAGAACTATTGCAATTGTGATCGTGGTGAGGAAGCCACCCAGTCCGGTTTGAAAAAAGACACGACGTTTCAAGTTAAGACGAAGAGGAAGTCGATATGCATCGACATACGAGACATATTGGTCAAAAAAGTTGAAAGCTCGTTCAAATAGGTTCCAATTGGAAGTAGAGGTTGACATTTGTTTGTAGTGAATAAATTATTTATTCGCTGATTAGGCCAGTGCGATTCAAAATAAATGTAATACAGATTTATGAGTCCTTTCAACTTACAACTGCAATTACGAAAGCCAAATTGCGAAAATTTCTTTTCAGAAAAACTCGTTCTCAGACAATATAATTATTTTTCAAATCTTATACAAATGCCCCAGAAGCTGACTGCTTTCATTAGAAGTCTCACAGTAAATTAGTAATTAGATTTTATTCAGTTTTTCTATCAGCCTACTATAGAAGTGAATTATGGAAGGAACCTGAAGGATTTTCGAGGTAACCAATATATCAGATATTACTCCTATATAATTTTAGAGTGAGCGTGCATAGCATCTATTCATATTTTCGTTGATCCTTCGTTGCTCACTTGCTGGTGAGTAGGATGTGATCTGAGTTAGAATCTAATGAACTTAACGAGACTTTCGAGAGAACTAATGCAATTTCTTGTATTCTTGCTCTTGACATTTGTACTTGGAAATGTTATGCATAAATTTATTGTTCGAGTCATTAACAATTAATTTATATTTGTTAACGTCCTTAAAAGACCTTTAGAGATACCATGGGAAATGCTCCCTCAGGCAAAGAAGCTGGGAACATTGAAACTCTCATCGCTGAGTTTAACTTCGTTTCAAAGAAGCTAGATCCTCGTTACGGCCAGATATCTTTGTACGAGAATAAAAACACCAAAGAAATAGTTGCTTTCAAGGAAGTCGTTTCAAAATCGACTTCGGATTTCAAGAAAGAGGTCGAGCTACTCACTGCTCGAACTGCTCAAAAAAAAGAAGGGGAACCTGAAGACCCGAAGGATCGGGGCAACCTCCATATTGTAAAAATGCTCAGTTTTGCAACTCAAACCTACGACAACCTCTGTTCCTCGCTCTATAGAATCGCTATTGTAATTGAATACATCGAACGTGACCTGGAGACCGAGATACTCGAGAAAAAAACTGCGAATGAAATCTATACAGAACAGCAAATCTGGCTTCTGATAGAGAGCTTGACATCCGCTCTGTGTGCCCTGCACAGGAGAAATATTGTATTAGGGGATTTGAAGCCAATGAATGTGCTAATTTCGAAAGACGGTATCTACAAACTCGCAGATCCGATTCTAGTGAGCAGTCACTCCATCCCAGGCTACACTTGCCGTCTCTCCAAGCTCGATGACGCTCGTCCCTATCTTTCTCCAGAATTGTTAAAGAATTTAGAAGAACAAGAATTCTATCCGAGACATGACGCTTTCAAATCTGATATTTTTGCTGCTGGGTTGACGATTCTCCATGCTGCGAGTCTGATCGACTGCGATGATTTTTATAACTGGGAGAATAATACTTTTAGTACTAACGCTCTGAAGCAGAGATTCAATTCGATTAGTGATATCTATTCAGAGAAGCTGTTAGATTTTCTTGGCAAAATGCTGTGTTACGACGAAGGAGGTAGATTTAACGCGTTTGAAGCCTCTGAAGAGCTGGAAAATATCGGTTGGAGAGAGTACTCGATGAGTTTTAGAAGAGTACCTGTGAAGACCGAGGAGGCAGAGATTACGTACGAGAAGCATGGGGTTAATAAAGTGGAACAGCCACATAAAGTCCATGCTAGAGCTGAGGAGAGAGGAAATAACGTTGCTGAGGGAAGGTTGTATGAGAGTGAAATCTTGAAGAATAAGGTGCTGCAAAAAGAGGCTCCGAGGAGTAAGGACACTGAGGAAGTCGATTTTGAGGAAGAAGAGGAAAAAAGCAGGTCAGACGACATAATTTCAGCGGAAAATGTCGTTGTGGGACATATGAAGCCAGGAGTCTCCAAAAAGCTTCAGACTGGCCCTGGAATGGAAACGAAAGAAGAGCAGAAAAGTAGAGCTGAGGTCGATCAGTATATCAAGGTAGAAGAGAATAAAGAGGCGCCGCCACAAGACAACAAACCTGAGACTCTCCACGAGCAGCCCATAAAAGCTGAAGAACACAAGGACCAGACAAGTAGTCAGCAGCCTGAAGTGCTCAAAGAAGAACCCGTTAAATCTGAAGTCAGCAAAGAAGAAGCTATCAAATCAGAGAATATTCAGGTAAAACCAGAGAACATTCAAGTAAAACCAGAGAGTATCCAAGAACAATCAGCGAGTATCCAAGGAAAACCTGAGAGTGTCCAAGATCAGCCTGCAAGTATCCACGTTAAGCCTGAAAGTATGATAAAACCTGAAAGTGTCCAAACAGTAAAGCAAGAGAAACCTGAGAGTGTCCAAACAGTAAAACAAGAGATTATTCAGGAAAAACCTGGAAGTAGCAAAGAAGTACCAGTGAATAACCAAGAAAAAGCAGAGAGCAAGAATGTTATCAAAGAATCATTACCAAGAGAGTCTGAAGGAATCAAAAAGGAAGATTCGAACCCTCGTCTTTCTGTTGACCCTGCAGAAATTTTGAATGAATATCGCAACAAATATGCAAACAACATCGCAACCAACTCAGGTTCGTATTCTCCGACTAAAGTGGACAACGCTAATGGTCAAAGTAAATATAGCTCTCAACCTGGCGGTTACAAGCCTTATTCTCCTGTCTCAGAGAAATACTCACCAACTTACCAACCCTCTTACGTCAAATCCGCTAACGAAACCGCTTCTAACAAATCCTCTACGCTATATTCACCTGTAGTCAGTTCGTACACACCAAGTGCTTACATTTCGAAGTATCAGTCTGCAAAAAACGGATCTTCACCGGTTGGAGCTACTACCGTTCAACATGAGACAACAACCGCCATTGCCACTAAAAGCGAAAATGAAAAAACGAGTCTCCCAATCAAACAGGAAAATTCCGATAAGGCTATCCAGGAGAATAAACAAAATATAGATTCTAATGAACAAAAAGACACTAGTTCCGCAAAGCCAGCAATTATTAAAGAAATCAAGGCTGATAATGGCGATAGCTCCGAGGGATATGTTTACAGGCGTCCACCAGATGTTGATAAAATCATACAGGAAATCATAGCGAGACCAACGAACCCAACAACAACATCAGCAACGAACACCCAATCATACAAACCTACGGCCCAGGCTAACGCTACCTCCGCCTACTCAAGCAACTATACCCCTCACGACCTCAAGCAGGAAGAACGAAGAAGCGAACCCACATCAAACTCACAGCCAGAAGCCACAGCCACTGCTCACCTTGCAAACCCCTACAAAGCAGCTGAGAAGACTGAACCAGCTGGAACAACTTCCTACGTGCTCGATCCAACTGTAAAAGCAATCCTTGAAGAATACCGAATCATGCCACAGGACTCAGCTCGAACTTCTGAAATTCGTAAAATAATAATCATCCAAAAGATTCTCTAATTTATACATCGCTAGGTAATGACGATAGCCGCAGCGGCGTCCCTGCTCCGAGAAAAGTCGAGTATGTTACCGAAACTTACGCAGATGGCTCAATCTACGAGGGACAGAGAATGAATTTGAAAAGACATGGTCGAGGGAGATTTTATTACTCTGACGGTGGGATGTACGATGGCGATTGGTACGAGGGCAGAATGCATGGTTTCGGCACCCTATACTACGCTTCGAACCGAGTGGCATATGAAGGAGAGTGGAAGCACGATAAATTTGATGGGAGAGGTTGCGTTTATAACGAGAATCCTGTCCCGCTTATCGAAGACTTTGACTACACTGATTTCGAGAAACTTGGAGAGTATTGGACTAAATACGATGGAGAATTCGTTTCGGATTGCAAGCATGGAGTGGGTACGCTTTACCTCAGCAACGGTGATAGATTTGATGGAGATTTTGTCGAGGATATGATACACGGAAAGGGATTATATACTTTTTTAAATGGTAGGAGAATTATTGGTCAATGGAGTAACAATAAAATGATCCACAATTGATCACATAAAAACCTTTGTTAAACGTTACATTGTGTTCTTCATGTCTTAAATAATCTATTTGTGCTCGTAGTAATCAGGTAAACAAGATAACTACAAACTTAAGCGTCAATTGTGAGAAGCAACCTCTTTGATTAAATGAATAAAAGAGGTGAAAAAACTTAAAATATTTGGCAAGCTGCACTCCTTTTCACTGGAACTAATTTCTCTGCCTTTTTGTTGTAAATTCAAATGAGTTACAATGATGAAATGAAAATTTACTTTGTTTAATTCGATATTCAAATCGATCTCGTACTGACCAAAAACAGGGCGATGATCGCTCATTTTCACGTTGTTGTTGCTGTCATACGATTGATACTTTATCGTGCAGCTTGATTTGGACTTGTATCTAGAAAGGGGAGTCGTAAGTGAGCATTAAGGTGATAGAATCTACAGAATTCTGTCTGTCCATGCAGGAATGCGTTGCTTTTTGGAATTATCCCAGTTGTTGGTATTCGCCACGAATTTATATGACGGAGCGAAAAATATTGGAGCCTCAAGAAATCCTCCCGCTGTTTTATTTCCCACTCTTTCAAGTGTAAGCTGGTCGTTTTCTAGCAGAATCTATTCAGAGAAGGTAAAAAATTCATAATTTCCTATGAATGCGCTACCTTATGTTTCTTCTGATGCAGCAGTTGAAAAATCTCGTCTCTTGTCCCATTAACTCGATAATTCAAGTCTCCGCACCAGAACACCACCTCAAAGCGATCTGTAAGCAGTCCTAATATCCAATACATGAGTGCGTCCATTAGATCCAATCATAGAAATATACCATATGAACTTGCTTTGGCTGTAGCTTTGCTAATTGAGGGAAGTCGCATCTCTTTCTCTATTCTAAACCAATCCGAATTCCTTCTTCGCACTTTGTTTTGCCCGGCTGATTTTGTTAAATCGAGAAAAGAGATTAATTGCTTACAAGCAAGATGGCTATTGACGAAAAGGAACGAGCGTCCACCCACAGTAAATGAAACTCCACAACCGCCCTTATTTCCAAATAGATTTCCAATTCCTGTAGCAACATCGGCACTCTCAACGTCTTGTTGTGATCGTTAATGAAAGGAATTCAGATGGAATGATACTCCCTATTAATCCGAAGATCGTGTGGTGAGCAAACACTGCAATATGCATTGCGCCGATGGTGTGACTTTTGATTAAGACATGAGCATCCTTTAATTGATTTCTTGTGGAATTGAACGAAAGAAATTCTGAAACACTTACATTAAAATTGCTTCCCATTTGGATTTATCTTGGTTAAAAAGCGAAGCGCCGATCGATCTCCAGCATTCCTGTGTGCATACCGCGATAAGATGATGTTTCGCTTTCAAGTTTAGCAGTTGGCTCAGATCGTTCGGACCTTTCTGTAGGAAATTCATTACAAAAGTGCTCAAAATTGTGTATAAGGACCTTGCCATGTAAGTTCCAAGTTACAACTAAGACTCTGAGTGAAATTGGACTCGAGAGTTCTTGGAGAGGTTTGTCGTCTTCCCAATACCAGTTTGCTAATGAGTGGTGAGCGAAAATTTTTGAATGTTGCGCTTACGAGGCCTCGAGACTGAGAAAGGGTCTGGCAAAGATTTTTCAAGGTCTATTTTCTGCGGCAGTAATCTTTCATTTTGCTCTTGTGTATTGAGTCCGACGCCAGAATCCTCGCCATTAGTGGGTTTGAGCTTGTTTGGTGAAAGTGAAACGAATGATGAATCTGGGCTCAACTTGCCTTGTATCTCAGAGATGGCTAATGAGGTGATCAGAGTAAGCTATGAGTCCGAAATTCGTGAGAGTTGTACCCTTAGCATCATTCTTTTGCCCGCTGCCTTGCTCTCCATCGTTATTGACTGGAGTTAGATGTATTCGATTATATTTGCTCTCTGAGTGGACGCTGCCGCCATTTGATAGCGGGGATTTCTCTTCTTCTCCATTCATTTGGTTAAGTACTATAATATCTCTGAAGGAATATTTTAATTCAGAATTGCAACCTCTGGCAAAATCTGAAATTTTTGTCAAATTAAACTGTGATCATGAGTTAAATGTCGAAGAAAATTGAGGAGTTTGCGCAGTTCTTCCATTTTCCTTTTATGAGTGGTAGCACAAATTTCAAAGATTTTGAGTAGAATATTATCTGTGAGAAAGATGCTCTTATATGAATAACTATTAGATGATTGAAAGTATTTTTTGTCAAGGCATATAACACAGAAAGACCCTTCAGGAAGATGAGGATTGAACCGGTCTGTATGTGATCAAGTTTTTTCTTTGCTTTTTTTGGCCGATGATTCATGAAAAATGTTATTTCTATGTCTGAGGAATTATCAAAATCACTTTTTTGGGCCGAATTCCGAAGCTTTTCACAATTTATAAAGTGTTCGCAGTTTCAATAATAGTGATTTATGAATAAATTTACAAAAAGCTCGTTTTTAAATTTCTTCCAACCGGGCATTGGTCGTAATTAACGCGGCTGCTCACTTAATCGAGGAAACGCCAACTATTTAATCTTAAGAACCAAATTAACATGTAATGGGTACATGCTTTAACATAAATTTTCTTATATATTAACTTGTTTTCTTCTACCTCTTCCATTATTAGTCATTGCTTTCATAATCACTTTCTTCCTTAATGTTTCTTAAGTCTTCCTTATATACCAGTAACGAAAGAAGAGTATAACTTGCCTTCGCGCAACCTTGAGAAGAAAACACACAGATACCACAGATACGTATCACTGCTTAGATATTTTGGTTTCTAAATCAAAAAAACGCTCCAGTAATTTGCGTTTTGGGTAGTACAGCGCCTGCCGGACTAATTATAGAGATCTTCCTTCTAACTTATTGGAAAAATATGCGTAATGGTCTTAAAATATAAAAAAAATCTCAAATAAGTTTTTTCGCAATGAAATTTTCCTTAATCTCAAAGGAAAAGGTACTCGCATAAGATACGACTTGAAAGACTCATCTTGAGAAAAGAAGGGCTGAGAGTTGCAAGTATTTGTTTTATTCCATTTATAAATT
>ENA-UOTX01001019-UOTX01001019.1-compost-metagenome-genome-assembly--contig:-NODE-1019-length-24050-cov-10.609269_pt1 | contig 24050 bp, 16 predicted proteins | sample MGYA00238143_ERZ746982 | MGnify/ENA primary metagenome ERZ746982 (study PRJEB28758, sample SAMN06268862) | compost metagenome | isolation source: single cell | place: USA: California, Emeryville, Joint... | reverse complement strand
AAAATAGGGTACTTTTAGTTTCTGTAGCCAATTGGTCCTTTTCGTTGCCTATAGGAGCTACCTTATTTTTGCCTTGCTTTAGTTGAGCCTTCCGAAGCTGCGGAAAAAAACTGAGCATGACAAAGTAAGAAAAATTCTTTTACAGTTGCTTCGAGACGGTCTAGATCTTTTTGCCTCTGCATTTTGATGTGCTCATAGGTGGTGAGTTTGTTTCGCATCAGCCAAATGTGGTAATACACCAAGTTGCAATCCAACACCAAGAAAATGAAATTGATTGAGAATAAAACGCAATTGATAATGAACAAAGTCTCCAGATTATTAACTGACATCTCCTTATACCACAATGCGTTCTCCATCAAACTTGTTGGATTGACACCGTATCGAATTATGATAATTAGAGACGGTATGCAAAAAAATAGTGTTGCCAGGGCCACGCTGATGATTAATATCATAAACGATCTGAAGAAACGCATTAGCTGATCTGCAGAAAAATATATATGTGTTTATTACTTGTAGTTCTTCTTAGAGACACAGTTGTTAATCCATTTGCAATGATGATCGAAATCACTTACACACCTATTCATAGCAGTTTACGGATTGTTCGGAAATAATAGGAAAAAACCTGTTGCATTGCCAGCAATGCTTGCTATTATCGGACACACTGCTTCGGCAAGATGAGCAGAAAAATTCGTAATTTGCAGCATCAAATACTTCTCTAGAAGTTCAAAAGTAAGGTGTAAGACAACTTTCACACACCAATAAGCAAGAATGAATGAAGAATATGCTCGTAGATTGCAAATGAGTATTGGTTATTACCCTCTGTATTGGGTTTCACGGTAGAGCTTCACAACTTCATCTGTTGGATCTGAAACTGTACAGACGTATCCATAATATATCACAAGCAGAATGGCTGCATAGTAAAGGATAGCCAAAGGAATCTTCAGATATGAGAAAAAAACAAGAACGGATCAGATTTTGTAACGAACTTGCTGAAATTACTGCATAGCTTAGCATTCCAAGCGGTAGCACAACACCAGTATACACAGTTATGGCCACGATGAAAAATATGTAGCTCAGAAGTTGAAGAACATGCGGCCTTTTGGAAAATCCATTATTTTTTACATATCCAGTTCCCATGTTAATAGAGAGGACGGTTCATTATATTGTTTAATTGGAAATCACTTCAATAAATCAAAAAAGAGAAAAGAGAAATTTAAAAACAGTTTGAGTTGAAATTGCTAGATGAATCAACCACACTGAAAAATCTTGAAATCGTTTTCCCACTATAATAGATACTATCTCCAAATATTAGGGAAGTTTTCAGCAGAATTGTGAGCTATTTCAAACTCGGATTTTTTTAAAAACGATTATATGTTGGACTTCTAATTAGATCATATATTTTAAATGGTGGGTTTTAAATCAACGGTAAGAATTTAAAATGGCTAGGAAGCGAAATTTTCTAGTGATTGAGCAGGATTGGCTTTACTTGTGTGTCGCTAAGCATAATCTTCAGATCATTTTGCAGCAATTTCTCTATTTGTTTCTGTCTTGAAAGTTTAAGATGAATTTTCATCAGAACTCATGGAAACAAAGGTTCGACCAAACCCATTAGGTTCGAATATATGCCAATAGAAAGCATGATTAGTCTTACCATATTATTCAAATCTGATCCAGGCATGATAGAAAGAGAGCCGCTGACGAAGCCTTATGGTAAGTCTCTACTCTACTAATAATAGTGTGTTTATCTGCTCCAAGTGGTGATCTCAATGCTAAACCTAAACAAACTGCGAGAAAAGATTGCATCTAAACTAAATCAACCACAAGGACTCGGATTTAAAGAAGAGTCTCTAATAAATCGATAAATAACTGAAGAAGCTTAATGAAATGAGGAGCTCACAGGATATCAACAAATAATGTAAAAGAATAATCACTGGTCGAGATACCAGTCCACATCAATTAATCTTTCACTAAAAAACACTTGTTGCATATATGGCTTGTGATCATTCTTTTCCTAAAGTAAATGTTTCTGAAGTCCTCAGTGCGATTTACTAGCTCACAATTTTTTAGTATTCTGTATAGAACTCAAATTATTTCTTCGTTCCCTTCTGTCCCAAGCGAGGAGGTGTGGCTGGTCTTTTCTTGGATGGATCTTCAGTGTCCATCTTAGAGTTAGTAGACTGCATGTATCTTCCTTGTGTCATGCTTGTATTTCCTCCCATGCTCTTTCCCATACCGGCTCTCTTGGCGATTTCATCTTCCATGGAATTTGATTGTGGAAAAATGACTTTAGGCTGAATTTCGTTGTTCTTACGAATGATAGTAATTGCTGCGGCGTTTTGGTACTTACCCATGTAGTCGGTGACCGATGTGATGGTAATTAAAGCACCATTAGGGCTGGGCTCATAGCCTTCTTGGACGATTTCGTGAGATCTGATGATCATGTGAAGATTATTGTCTTTCATGAATTTGGTGAGTCTGTCCTGTGTAAACTTTTGAGGGATGGAGCCCGAGCCGAATATTTCTCTCTTTTCTTCAGACATTGTTAAATTTTCAGGTTCACCCAAGAGCGGATCAGACCACATAAGGTCTAATAGGATTGATTGCGCTGTAGTTGAAGGTTCTTTCGTTACTTCTGTTGGTCTGTAGATATTATCGATCTCTTGAAGACTCTTTAGGGTTGAAGCTCCAATTCCTGAGTGGACACAGAGTAGCTTATCTGCAACAAGCGCGGCAAGAGGCATGTGGTCGAATAATTTATTCACTCTTTGGTAAATGGAACCAGGGTCGTTGATATCCTCTCCAAGCCGTTTCTCGCATTCCTCCGCGAAGCCGTAGAGTTTGTTCACTTTTCTATCTTCGTGAGCACCTCTCAACAAATGCAGTTGATCAGGATATTTTAACTTCAGAGCAAGCAGAAGGAAGATTGTCTCCAAAGAATACTTGCCTCTGTCGACGTAGTTGCCAAGGAAGAGATAGTCGAAACCCTCGATATCTCCTTCGTTGTGCACCTCACTTGGACTTTTGAAAAGCTCAAAAAATTTCAATAGCCCCGCGAATTGTCCATGAATGCTGCCGAATATCTTCATCGGTGGTCGTAACCTCAGCAACGACGGGGTTTGCTCAAAAATCCTCTGAACCTCTTCAATCAGTTTGATCATGATATCTCTTTTGAAAGGGAACTTGTAGTCGGATGGAGGGTACCAATCTCTTGGTTGAAGGAGGACATTTATGAAATGAGACGAAATGTTCTCATAGTAAAGAGCGTTTTGATTTGAATTGCGATTTGGATCTTGGAACCCAACGCCGAGCTTCTTAGACTCTTCTTCTAGCTTATTGATAGGAATCTTTTTGATAAGATTGCTAGGATCTTCATCTGGCGTGTATGAAACCGAGATGACTGCTTGGTCAGATAACCGAACAGTTTTATTCGTAAACGGATTTTGAGTCTGCATTTTACTCTGAAGATTTTTGCCATCTGGAGTTTCAATGGCCTAATAATTGTAATTAGAGAATATGTTACAGTAGCATTAATAAAATACCATTTGGTCGTTCTTGTTAAATGTGGCCCCTTTACCCGACATTCCGAGTTGAGTTTGGGTTTGTTGATAGTCATTTTTAGGTTGGAAGTTCAAGAGGTATTTTGTTAAATAAGCATTCGATGAGAAATATTTGCTGAGATCTGCTCTTGCGATGGTTTCTGTTGGAACATTTGGAGATTCTTGCTCGAAGCCTCCGTAAACATAGATGATATTATCGAGCGTCCAGCAAGCGTGTCTGAATCGTTGAATCGAAGGGAATCTAGACCATTCCGAGCTGTCTGCATCATATACTTCAAAAGGCACGGACTCTCCAACATTATTGGTTCTGCCTCCGACGACAAGCATCAAACTGCCTAAAAACAGTGTGGAATGTTGGTATCTAGCGGTAGGAGGCTCGTTATTGGGCTTATAGGGAGCTTTTACCTAAGGGCAAAATGTTGGTTCAGCTTTTAGTTCAAAATAAATTGTGGAATTACCCAATCCCAACGTCCGTCACGATGACGACGCAAACCCCAGGTATCATTGAGAGCTGACTGGTCTGCGGTTCTTCCTCCGAAAGTGACCATCATTCCATTTGCAGTTCCTGTCGCGCATAGTGCTGCTGAGTGGTACACTCTCACAGGCGGATTATCGCCTTGACATTCTAACTTCACCCAGAAGAATGGAGCTTTTTCGACATTGAGACACCAGACATCATTGACAGCGTCATTTCCTGTATTTCCTCCGAACACGAGCAGGTAGGGCTTAGAAAAAACTAAGGAGTGTCCGTATCTTCTGCCAGGTGTTGTACCGACCACAGGAACAATGATCCAATTGCAGTTGTCTTCGCCAGAACGAAGGTCCAATAGGTACAGGTCATCAGGTGCGAGTCCACCTCCTGTTAGTGATTAATTAGATGTGAAGACGTTGCAAACGAATAATTACCTCCAGTAGCGCCACCATAAATGACAAGCTGGAACATTTCTACCGAGGTTGCTGCATGAGCGGCTCTTTGCGTGGGCTGGGAGCCTGATGGATCAAGTTTTCGCCATTTTCGGGTAATGCAGTCAAATAGATAGGTATCGCCTGTGATTGTATATTTCCCTGTATCTCCAGTAGCACCTCCAAACATCACAGCTTTGGTTTTTGATATTAAAGTGATTGTATGACCGAATCTAGGAAGCGGCTGGTCACCGGAAACCTTGATCAGTTCCATTGACGTTGAAGAGTTCATCATCACACTTACGATTTGAATTTAGAGAGAAAATTATTAAAAACAAAATATAGACTTTTGAGAAATTAAATCAAATTTTTAATTTTTCTAACGAAGGTTCATTCCAGCTGAGACCCTGAGGCTAACTTGAACCTAAACTCTTGCTTTTTCTCCAGAAGCAAACAACCATTAAATTTCCTGCTTAGATTACTTATATTGAGCTACTTTTCTCTTAAGCTGATAAGGAATCAACTACGAATTGGTTTGAAATGCCTAGCTTTTTGTAGATTTGAAGAACTCAAACCAAAGCTTCAGAGTCTCTATTTTGAAATCTTATCTCAGAGAGGAGAACAGTCATATTTTTCGACGCAAAGTTGGGATAGCAGGGGAGAAAATCTCGATTGCTCTTCATCACGGATAATACGGCGCAGCATACTTCATCTGCAAGCCGTTATGAACAATTTATGTTTTTTGTCACAGATAATCACTAATGAATATAAATCAATTGCTAAAAACGAAATCATAATGTGAAGGGCTATCTCCTGCAGATTCAATATTGTTGCAGTGTAAATCAGCCAAAAAATAATCAAGCAATTCTTAATATTACATAATACTTATCACTAATTCTACATAATAAAAAATCAAAACACCCTTCATCCAGCTTAAGTTTGATCAAGAAGTTTCTAATTCGAACTTCATAGAAGAAATTATTCTGTTCTGATTTTTTTAACGATTTCTGGTTCTTCAAATGAAACTGCTCCTGATTTGAGCGCTGCTCCTTCGCCTTGGTCGTTCTCTCCAGAATGAATTTTCTCCTCTTGAGGCTTCGATGGTGATCCGCACTCTTTAGTTATAATAGTGCTCGTTCCAGGCTGTTCTTTTTCAAAAAATCTAATTCCGTTCTTAAAGTTCTGATTCATCATTTCGTTCTGCCTTCTTCCATATTTATCCTTTAAGTCTTTCCCTTTCAGCTTATTCTTTCTTTCTCTATTCTTCTGTTGTTTGCCAGGTTTGAGGCCATATGAAAAATTTGTATTTAGAAGCAATTTTTCGAAGTCCAAACTACTCGGTTCAGCACTTTGAATCCTCGACTCGAATTTCTCGAGAGACATATCTAGCAGTTTATCAAAGTCTAAGTTGTTGTTCTCGGGCTGATTGTCGAGGAGCGGAGCATTCTCTTTACCCACGTCAGCTTCCGTCAGCAATTTATCAGGCTGGTTCATTTGGGTGAAATAGGTTGAATGTGTCAGTTGATATTTCTGTTTAATGATTGCGAAATCCTTCTTTGTTATATTGTACTCTAGTTCTTTAGCAATGATTTCGTTCTCGCGGTTCCTAATATCTCTTTCCTTTTCCTATTGCATATCAAATTGCCATGGTAAGAGAGGATGAAATGATATCTTACTGCAAAAAAGTTAAGAAGTTCCTGAGCTTCATTTAATGTAGCCTCAAGGTTGAGTTTCTCTTGTATTGAAGAAGTCTGCTTTTTTTGACCGAAGTTAGTCTTCATAAGCTGGTTTAATTTCGAAAAGGCATCATACAGGTATTTATTCTCATTCATTGTTTTCTGTCAATCAGTCATAGGTTATGAAAGGTTAGAACTCTAAAAATTTTTTTATCAAAAAAACCTCGAGCTGAGCTTGCAAATTAGTGTCTTGCTCTATTTCTTCAGTAACCTTCTGAGGATCAATATGAAGTCTTCGGGCCAGTTCGTCAATTTTCTAGAAAGGATACAAATTATTTTCAGCCTCAATATTCTCAGAAAAATGACTTTTTGAAGGTGGTCGTTCCGATCTAAAACCCGATTCAACTTTTCACCCATCATGAGTTTCTCAGCTCTAAATTTGGCGTTTTCTTCTCGTAACTGTTTTAGTTTTTGCTCGCTTTGACTAGACAGAAATTACTTTCTTCATTTCTTGAAAACATTTACATGGGACCGCCAAATTGGCCAAATTGGTTATTTGCGAATTTACTGAGTTCATCTACTCGCAAAAGGAGCGCCAATCTTTCACTTGCTAACAGAGATGCTTTTGCTTCGAGCTCTTCGATCGTCTTCTTGGCTTTCTTATCGTTTGATTTCATGCTACCAGAATTCATGTTTTACAAGAATCGAGATGCAGTGCACTTACGTATTTATCTCTGATAAGAGACAATTCTTCTCGATCAGCATAAGTCGAATTTCTTCTCGGCATTTTTCTAATTCGCTGTCTTTGATGGACACTGTCGCCATAACAAACTGGTTTTCGCCTTCTAAATTCTGCTTGTAAACTCGTATTTGAGCCAGCTCTTCTTCCAATGCATTGAGACTCTGATTCATCTGGAGACCAAGCTTCTCAATTTTCTCATTTTGCATCTCAACTTGCTGTTTTAAGGCTTGATTTTCTTCGGATTGCTTCTCTAGTTCAGCGATCTAAATATAATCAAAAAACGGCTTAAAAGACTTTTTTTTACCTGTTTGAGCTTTTCTTTATTCGCTTCTAGTTCAGTCTCCTTGTCCTTAAGCTCTGCTTCGAGCTTCCCTATACTCTCGTTTCTGTTGTGGATCTCTTTGCTCGTCTCTTCAGTCACAGTTGCTTTAAACTCATTGAATTCTCTTTCAAAGTTGGAGGCTTGCTCTTCAAGCTGCTGTTTTAAGGTAATCGCTTCCTCCTGAGAACGAGTCGAAAATTTTTTTTCTTCTTGGAGAATTTCTTCTAATTGTTGATTTTTCTGTTCCAAATTGATTTTTTGCTCTTTCAGCTGTGATTGAATCTCTAATTCCCGTTGTAGAGTGGCCTCAAGTTGTCTATAATTCTCTGTCAATTCTGAATGGTTCTTTTGTTCATGTGCAAGCTCCTCTTGGAGAGCACTGAGTTGTTTTGACTGATTTAGCACAAACTCCTGGGAATCTTTCGAAGCTGATTGAAGAGCTTCTAGCTGCTCAGTTTTGAGATTTAGTTCGGTTCGAGCCGCTTCCAAAAGATGCTTAAGCTGCTGAAGCTGCTTACCAGCGATCTCTCCTCGTTCTTCTGTTGCAATTTGTAATCTCTCGAGTCCATCAATTTCACCTTGGATATTTTTAATTGATTCGAGGTGCTTCTTCGAAGCTGTTTGGAACCAACTGCTCGAGCGTTCCAAGCTTAGTTCCAACTCTTTTCTCGCATGGGATAGTTCTCCAATAGATTTAGCATGTCTCTCTTCTTGTTCAGTCAACCTTTTTGTCATTAATTCGCATTCACGAGCAAATGTTTGACTTATTGACTCTATCTCCACACAGAGCATCTTCTTTTCTGTCACATGCTGTTCTATTTGCGATTTTAGATGGCTTTCTGCTTTCTGGAAATTCTCTTCAAGAGTTTTATTTTTTAGGTAGCTCTCATTCACATTCTTCTGCAACCCAGTTATTTCAGACACCAATCTCGCTATTTTCTCGTTTGCTTGTGAACATTCGTTATTATACTGCTCTGTCACTTTTTGCAGCTGATTTTCAAGATCTTGGTAGTCAAGCTCTTTCTTTCTAAGTTCATTATCTTTGTTTTTCAATTCTAAATTGATCTTTTGTAACCTGTCTATAGCTTCCTGATAGGCAATTCTGAAATTTGTTTCAGATTTCTCTTTCTCCACAAGAGCTTGCTTTAGATTGGTTATTTCAAGCGACTGCTTTGAAGAATGTGCGCATTCCTTCTCTAATTTCACTTTAAGATCTTCGAGTTCACTTTGCAATTTTTTATTCTCTCTCAATACATTCTGAAAAGAAGATGTTGCATCGTTTGTTAACTGTGTAATCTTGCTTTCCAACGTTGCGACTAGTTGTTCTCGATGGTTCAGTTGCCCCTTCAAATTTTCAATATCTGTGTGGTAGTGGCTATTTTGATTAGAAAGTTTCGTCACTTGCTCCTTTTTCTTTTCTAACTCGGCATTGTTATATGCAATCACCTGATTCACCGTTTCAAGTTCTTCTTGTAGCTTTTTTCTCTCAGTATCGGCAATCTCAGCTGCTTCTCTCTGTTTTACGAGCTCTCGGTCCTTTTGATCGACTTCTTCGGAGGTTTTGCTCTTTAGATCATCAATCTCCATTCTCAATTCCTCAGTTGTTCTGAGATAGTCATTTAGAGCTAAGGCATACGCGTTGTTTTCTGCTAGAATTTCTTCGATTTTTTTCATGAAATTTTCATTTTCTTCACGCGTTGTTGAGAGCTGACCCATCAATACTTTTATTTTCCCATCAAACTCGTTGACCAATTTTTGCAGCTTATGGTTCTCCTGTGATGAGTCTTCAATACACTTCTTTAACTTCTCCTCCAAGTTTTGTTTCTCAGCTAGTAAGGCTTTTATTTGAATCTCAGATTTTTCTATCGTGGTTCGTGCCTGTTCAAGCTCATGATTTATATCCTGAACCCTGTTTTTCAGCTCCAAATTTCGGAGATTTTGTTCATTAAACTTCTTCTCCATCTCGCTCGCAGTTGCACTTTTCGTATTTTCAAAATGATTGATAAGGCTGCGGATACGCTCTTCATACATCTTCTGTATTTTAATTTTTTCAGCCACAGCTTTTTCATAGTCACAGCTCAACTTGCTCGATTTTTCTTTCTCTTGTGTCAAAAGCTTTTCCGTTTCAGTCTCCTTTACCTTCATATTCGAGATTTGAAACTTTAGCGAATCGATTTGTGATCCCAGCTGCTGCTTTAGTTGTACTAACTGTTGTTCCGCTTCCTCTTTTTCACGCTGCTCTTTGCTTGGAGATTTGATGCCTTTCCCTCCTGTAACCCTCTCGATTTTCTCACTCAAAGCTTTTCGGTCTTTAATGCTCTCCTCTAACTTACAATTCAAGTTTTCAAGGGAAAAGATGCTTTCTTGCAATTGCACAGCGACTGAGAGTGATGAGTTTGGATTGGATTCACCTTCTTTTCCATCAAGCAATTCTTGTAAAGAGACGTTTTTGATAAAAGTAGCTGTGATGGTTGGCATGGTTCGAAAAATTTGGATAAATGCAGTATTTTCTCTCTTTAAAAGACCGTTTTCTTCCAGAAGGTGAACATTTATATCCACTTGGCAAATGGATGCCTCTAAAACTTTTGAAATTCTCAAATTTCTTTCGGATTGAAGACTAATTATCGTCTTGTAATGGATTTCAGTTTGAGTATAAAACTCTTCAGCACTTTGAAAAATCCGAACATACTCCTCCTTCTTTGCTAGTTCAGCTTGTAAAGCGATTTCGTTTTCTGCTAACAGCTTAATGTTTTCTCTCAGAGCTTCTTCAACTTTTAGAGCGCGTTGATTTTCCGCATAAATTTGCTTTTCACTGAAACAAATTGTTTGAGGGGTTAAGTTTGGTGAGAGCGATTTCTGTGTGCCCTCTTTTTTTAAGTTGGTAATGACATTCTGTGCTGAGAGCAGTTCCTCTTTCAGTCTTTTGATCTCATTTTTCAGTTGCTCCACACCGCCAAGAGAATCTTCGTTAATTGATGCTTTATTTTTTATTTGTTTTGCGTTCTGAGCAAATTTGAGAGTTGAAAGTGTTTCACTGAAAGCCGAACTAGCAGGGCTCACGTTCGCTATGATACACGTCTTCGAGTTTCCTCCTAAAGAATCTTTCAGCAGGAAAGTAAGCTTGGATTCTCTGTAGGGAACATGGATGCTCTTGCCTTGAGCATTCTCTACTAGTGTATTGATCACTTTTCCGAGCACCGTGAGGGACTTGTTAATGTTTGAAGCCTCTTTCAAACGATCGCCTGCTGCAGCAGTCTGCTTCTGTCGTTCAGAGCCTGCCAAATCAACGAAATGGAATTTCGAGCTTCTTATGGTGATAGCACCTCCAATATTTTTCTATTTTCAGTGCTATAATTTCAGGTTTCCAAGTAAAAGGAATTACTTTGCTCTCAATAGTCATACTGAATACTGAGTGTGACCTCGAACTCTCTGCATTCATATTTGTCGAACCAACATGACGGTTCCTCGCTCCCTTCTTCAACAGTTCGAGTGTTTCACTCGAGTCGCGTACGGTTTCTTCCTTCAAACCTTCGACATAAACACCTTTTTTCACATCTTCTCTTATCTGAAGTGATCCGCTCGTCGGATCTAGCTAAATAAATTAATCAAAGTGTTAGATAGGCTGAATTTTTTTTTTTCATAGATTACCAGATCCTTAATATGCTCATTGTAGATTTCGAGATATGTCGACGAGATTAAATACTCCACATTGCGGTCTGCTCTCGTTTCTTCTTGAACTCTTTTGAAAATATAATCAAACACTCTTGGTTGCAATCCTCTAGTTTGGACGTCGTTCACATCGGAGTCTAAGCCTCTTCCTTGCATCGTAAAGGTTTTTCCTGCTCCAGTCTGCCCATAAGCAAAAATACAGCAATTAAATCCTTCTAAGCAAGCAGCGATCATTGGTTCGCCTACTGTCGTAAAAATTGTATGCTGAGTTGTATTTTCAGCTCCTATCCAATCGAAAGTAAATTTTTTCGGCTCTGGTTTTGTGTCTAATGTTAGAGAGCCATCTTCATTAACCTTGATGCAAGGTTTGGCATCTTCCTCTCGCTCCCGACTATTTAGAGGGCGAACACGTACCAATACTTGAATATTATCGGCGTTTTTGTCTATTGGCATTTTGATTGAAGTTTCACAGATAACAAAATCGGTTTGTACAGCTTGGTATAAGAAAGCCGCTAATGTTCTGTTTATATTGAACCTTAATCATTGGCTCTTTCTAAGACCAAAATGTTTGAATCCTATTATCCAACCTAACGTCTCTCTGTGATTGAATTCTAAATATTTGCCTAATCTAACTGCAATTTTTTCGCCTAGGTCTACACTTTGAAATTCACGCGGGATTTGTGTAGGTATCGGTTCGCCTTTTAATTTATTATGCTGACTTGTTTAATTGGTTAATTCTCTCTCCATTTTGCAGTAGAAAACTGCTTCATATCATCAACCTGCATCAATCTTCTCTTGCTGCAATTTGTAAAAAAAAAAAACTTGAAGTTATTAATCTAACAGAGCTCAAGATCAAGCAAATTCTTCATCTTCGCTTTTTCCTTTTTCAGAATGGCAAACACTCACTTTTCTCTAGGACGATAATCGTATAAAGACTGTGAAAATTCCCCTTAGATTCGCTCTATTTGGACTGAAGAGACCGGCCGTTAGTTATGCTATCACTTGAGTTGGTGTTCAATACCTACCTACTCGGTACCTTGTTTCTTCAATCTGATGGAGTTTAAATTTCTGATCCGATAAATTAGTAGGTTATGCTACTAATCAAAGGCAAAATTTATTAGCCCTTAAATTAATAGCGACTGTTTCAATGAAGGAAAGAACCTAGAGACTGGAAAAGCTTATTGACTTCTACGCCTGCAAAAGGCAATAGAAGGAGCGAGAAATCTGCATTTTCCAGCTGATGGTTACTCCCAAGCTCTATTATTAATTCATAGGAACGAAGAAAAAAAATAAATAATTAAATATTACTATATTAATTCTGTCAAGTTTCGCCGATTTCAATGAAGAACTACCAATCTTAGTAAACTTCTACTTAGTTTCAAAAACTCATTCACAAAAGCGTTGAGATAAAGAGAGTCACATGGGCAAAGGACTCTCATGGTTTGTTTGACTACGAGAGCAAAAACGTATTATTTAATAAAGAAAAAGTGGAATCGACATCAAAAGTTTATAAAGACGGTAATTTACTTTTCAGAAAGTCCTCTTATGAACTGAATTCAGGAAGCGATATCTTCATAACGAAAACTAAAGACATTGACTCTGCAACTTTTAAAGATAAGACTCCTACTCCTCTGTTTAGCATCGTCGCGGAAAATGAAAAAAATGGTATCTCTGAACAGAAAAGCACATTAAATTAAAACTTTCGTTCCCAAACGCAGAAAATTTTAGCCTCAAGATCGATGAGAACCCAAGCCATGAATACAACAAAAGCAATTCGCTCTTTTTGATTGTGAGAAGCCTCAAAAATGATGATGGAAGTCAGAGAGTAAATTATAATTTCTAAGACACTCCCAAGCTAAAAGAGAGTTACATAGGGCTATGTTTTAGAGCTTGGAGATATAATTCGTTTGGGAAGAATAGAATATCGCGTACTTGAATTTATGGATCACAATTTTAATTTGAGTTCATTGCTGGTGGATGGTGCCGGAGTGGTAACTCTGAGCTTTGAAACCACCCGATCGTCTTAACTCTTCTTTCTTTCCTTCGATAGAAGAACGTTCCGTTCAGTTTGATCAGAAAGGCAGTCGACATAAATAAATCCGAAACAAAGAAGCAATGCAGAATCTGCTTGTTAGAGGAGGGAGAAGTCGATGAATTCCTAGTGAATCCGTGCAATTGCAAAGGCACAAGCGAGTTTGTCCACATTAAATGTCTCCAAGACTGGATTAGCAGCAAAGTGAAGAAGAAGGTCAACCCAGGAGTTACCTGTTCTTATTGGAAAAAACTCAACTGCGAAGTCTGCAAGCTTCCTCTACCAGACCTGTGTGACATAGACGACAAAGGTGTTGAATTGATCCCGATCCAAAGGCCAGACACTCCTTACATCGTGCTGGAGAGAGTATTTTATGATAAGTCCAAAGAGAATTACGACAACTCCAAGATGCTTGTGCTGTTGAGTCTAACTGACCAAATGCATTCAATCAAATTGGTACCGTTATGATTAGAAACCTATAAGCTGACGACTTTTGTTGGTAGGGTCGAGGCCACGAATGCGATCTCCGAGAGAATGACATCTCCGTCTCAAGACTCCATGCTTTTATTAAATATATTAACGGCAACTTTGTGATAATTGATAACAACTCAAAGTTCGGCACTTTGATTTTCCTCCGCAAATCATATAAAATTGAAAGAAAGAAGATCGCATTGCAGATTGGACGAACTGTTATTACTTTTTCTCTAAAGCAAACTTCAATAAACAACATCCCTGTTTTCAAGCACCCAAACCTGATGGAAAAATTCTCAAAGTCATTAACAACGAGCACCGTTGCCATGACAAAGCCGGTAGACACTGGTAGCAAGCAGAAAAGCTCGATTAATGACCTCCCTCAAGATCCTGAGAACAGCCCTAATAAACAAGACAACAACGGCAGTTTCATCGATGATTAAACTGCATATAATACTTCTGAAATTTATGTGAACTGACGAGTTGTGTGCAGATAGGGTAATGAAAAAGTGCATTGAGAAAACTATACCAGTTTATATAGTAGCGTTTTATGTATCTACAAAATAATTATTGCTCTCTATCTGTGTGTGTGTTTTTTTTTGTTTTTTTTGTTTCAAAAATCAAAACTAGTCCATTGCAACTAATCTTGGAGGAAATAAATTTGATTTCAGGGTTAAAATATTTGATTATGCTCTCGAAGTAAGGCACATATGACTATCTTGTAAACCGAAATGGACTTCCGAATAAGATATCAAAATAAATGAATGACTATGATTTGATAAACTTTAGAACAAACTGATCATCTCTAATAATTTGGTAATATTGATGATAACTAATCATTTGAAGATTCAATGTTCTAAAAGCCTTTAATTGATGTTCTCAGAAGATCACTAACGCAGAAAAATCAGTAATTAAGTGATAAATATTATATTACCGCATTCGCCTTTCTTCGGAGTAACGGGTTGGTTAGAAGTAGCAGGCCTTCCTTTCTGAGGGAGACGCTCCAGGAGACGAGGATCAAGGAGGTTGCTATTGACTGCATATGTAGGTTTGGGTTGGCTGCTGTTAGTAGTCGCAGTAGTTTTCATATCCATATTTGTATTCGCTCTCTGACGTGCCTCGGATTTTTCCGGTTTTTCTGTGGAAGTTGTTTCTTCTGTCGTCACCTCACTTGGGTAAATTTTCAATGTAAAATAAGTACAGCAATTTTCATGGAAAATCTTATCTTATATGATTTTCTCTTGTTAGCGTAGGATTCTTTTCTCCTTGTTTCTTGTGGGTTCAACACAGCTTCGTCTTCGATCAAATATCCCTCTACTCTGATAGCGAGCTAAGATCGATAATAAAATAATTAGTATGCGATCACAAATGGGCTAATAAAGTTACAATTGATGTTTGGAGATATTCTAGAATTTGCTCTGTAACTCTGTTGATGGTGTGTTGCATAGAATATTTGAATGCTGCAGTACCATGCTTATCGTAAATCTTGGATGTGATATGAATGATTAGAATAGAGGAACGCAGAAATAGATTACAATGTTAGTCTTGAAAGTTTTAGTTCCTTCGTCAGTGAGGAGGTCATATTCACAGTGAATATCTTTGCAAAAGTCATCAGGAAATGCAGCTTTCTCGATAGCCAGGATGAAGTCAAGTCTCTTTTCAAGAAGTTCTCGAGGATCATCAAACAGATCGACCTTCTCAGAATCTAAAGGCTCTCCTAGCTCGTCAGTAGGGTATAAGTGGACCTATGAGGTTATCAGTAAAGAGCAATAAAAGACAAAGCGGATTCACCTGCAGGGTGCCGACTTCTCCGATCTCATTGACCAAAGGCAATTCAACTTGATTATCAAATAGGTAGCAAAGTGGAGCAAGTGACAGATAGCCTTGAGCGAGAGTAGTTGCTTCTGGAGGGTCCCAGAAAGGATCTTCATTCTTATCGAGCTCAGGTCTCTGATTCGTTTCATAGTATTTTTCAAGAAGGTCTTTGATCATGAAGTAACGATTCTTGAACGTCTTCATGCTCCAGAAGTATTTTCGACCTTCTTCTTTATTATGAACCTGAATGGATATCTTTGGTCTGGCTGCTTTATCATTGATTGTAATAATTTCGCTACTGATATATTTGTAGCGCAGTTTAACTGAGAAGGTGATTCTTCTCTGCAGCTCTTTAGCAATGAGATTGACCTCAGTGATGCAGGAGAGATATTTTGCGAGCTTATGTTGCAAGTAGCTCTTGCCTTGTTCGATGATCTTTTTCTTGGTGTACTCTTCTTGGATTTCTTTCTTTCTACGCTCTCTCTCGAGTTCTCGCTGCATATTCTCACCCTCGAACTTCGCATACATCTCAGCCAGTTCACGCTCCGTTTCTCTCTTCTCAGATTCTAATTTTTGTTCTTCTGTTTCTTTTTTCATTCTGAGTTCTAGCTCCCTGAGCTTCTTCTCATATTCATCTTTTTGCTTGAAAATAGTGGATCTAGTATCTTCCTTCTCTTTTTTGAAAATTTCTTCCATCTCTTTCAATTTTCGTTGCACTAGTCAAGGCAAAATCAAATCAATCAAGCAATGCAATAAAAAATTTTTTTACTCTCTGCTTCCTTCTCTTTTTCGAAGAGTTCGAGCTGTTGCTTCTTGATCTTTTCAGTTTTTTCGAGAAGCTCTCTTTGAGCAAATTCCCAGTCATACTCGCCAGTCGCACCACCTTCTTTCGATTCGGAGATTTCTCCCTCTCGTCCAGGGTATTTGAAGAGGAAAGTGCTTGCTGTTCCGAATACAATACGATCATTGTGATTCAAAGTTTTCTTTTGTAGCAACCTATCACCGTTGACGTAAATATACTCCGCTGCTGCCTCCTAATGAGTAAGTTCAGACCATATGAGAAAAAAAATTAGGGCAAGGGAGTAGTCGTACATTGCATGGTTCAATCGAAATCTCTCCTTCGATGTTATGTAAGACCGCATGATTTGGCTGGATGCCAACACCTCCAAGTACAATGTCTGGTGGTGGATTTCCATTCTTTTTGCCAACATATATATTATCTTTGTTTGAGATAAATTAGATAAGTTTCACTTCGTTAGATGCTGTAAGTTACCTTTGGTGATAGTATACACGACTTTGGCATTGAGTAGTGGATCTTCGCTCAAATTCATAAGATGTGGAACGCTTCTCATGCGATTCATTTCTTCTTTCTCAGCTGCTGCTTTGATTTTCGCTTCAGCCAATTTCTGTTGATAAGACTGCTCCATTTCTTCCATCAATCTAGCGTTCTCTTTGAGCTCTTCTTCCATATCCTTGTATTTCTGTAACGCAGCTTCATCCACTATGTAATAGCGATTGATTATTAATATAATCACAGTCGAACTTACCCATGCCCATGTTCATTGAATCTCCTGGTTTTCCGCTTTGAAGCATAGTCTTGAGTCTCTCATTTTCCTCTTTAAGCTCTCTTATCATCTTATCCTGCTCGCTTTCATTAACTACGGCTTTGTTTTTGATCTTCTTCGCCTGATCGGCGTATCTTAAGGTTGAAAGAGTCTCATCAAAGTTATCTGTTGCAGGTGAAATAGCACAAATCATAATCGTTTTCGAGTTTCCTCCAAGCGCGTTCTGTAGAATTCTAGTGAGTACTGAATCTCTGTATGGAATCACAGTATTCTTGCCCTTCGCATTCTCTCTTTCAGCAAGTTTAGAAATAACCAATCCCAACACCGTCAGTGAGGTATTGATGGCAGAACCTTCCTTCAATCTGTCACCAGAAGCTCCTGTCTTGCCGGCTCTCTCTGAACCGGCCAAATCGACTAGATTGATAACTGAAAGCTTCTCAGTCTTACGCTTGTCAACCTGTTCTTTCTGCTTAAACTCAAGCGTGATAATGGTATGTGCTCTACTGCTCGAAGCGTTCATCATAGTTGCACCGATTGTTCGGTTTCTGTTGCCTTCATCAACCAAAGCTTCAATAGCTTCGTACGAATCGACGGGATGTTTCGAAAGTCCCTCGACGTAAACACCAAGTTTCTGGTGCTCACGAACTTTCAGTCCTTGCTGTGGTCGCTGTTTAATCTCAACCAGCAAATCTTGAACCTTTTCGTTATAGATTTCGAGCATACTGAAGTTCACTTCGTATTCAATCGCAGGATTGTCATTTTTCCGAATTCTGTCAAAGATTTCGAACATGGAGATTGGTACGATACCCTTATTTGCACCATAGCCGACCATAGAGTAACTTTTGCCGGCTCCTGTCTGTCCGTAAGCAAATAGACAACAATGGTAGCCTTGCCACGCGTTGTCTAGAACTTGCTTCCCTAAGCAGTTAAAAACTGATTGTTGATCTGCATACTTATCGTTTTCAGGAACGAACACTCCATTCTCATCTTCTCTAAAACCATCATGGGACCAAAAACTATAATCGAAAGTAAAATCTCGATTTTTCCCGTCTTTTGAAAAATCGAGGAGGGTCGTCATTGGCCCCTTCATATCAACGCAGCATTTAGCTCCAAGGTCAATTTCTCGCTGGTTGAACGGTCTGACTCTGACAGCGACTTTGATACTCATTCTGACGATTAGTTTTTTATTTGAAATATACTATATGAACTTCTCAGTTCCTTAAACTCCGTTTTTAAAAATTATAACATTGTTTGAATAAACTAATGCAAAAAATGCCGTTCAGTACGCTGACAGTTAAAAAACCTATATGATGATAAACTATGAAGCAAAACGTTCCAGACGATGGTCAAGCTTGACAATATAATACATAACTATGAAACTATTAACAAGAGTGAACATCGTCGTAATTCCTTGGTAGGATAAGAATGAAAAGACGCTCTGCAGGATGATGTTGACACACATGGAAATGATCAGAATATGTCTGGTTCTTGTGTGGTTATGGAAAATATACTAAAGAAAGAAGGTTAGATTTGAGTTAATGGGTATAACAAAAGAGAGATTACATAAATGAGCTTAGAATGGAAGTCTCCTGGTATGCTTGCATTCACTTTGCAAATAGAGAGGTAGTATTTTTTATTCAATGTAACGATCACCCCATCACGATAAGGTGCATTGTGGTGATTCCATTCGCTGACACTAGGCCTAACAAAAATGAGTAGATTAAGGAATTTGGTAGTGTGTTCTGAATTTACGGGATTCCAAATTTTTTTTCATCGTGGTAAATTTGTTTCCAAAATCCAAGTGATTTTGCTTGTTTTCTCAGCTCATCCGATCGATAATAGACTCCGAAGAAAAAGACGAGAATAGTCGTATTGACCACCGCTACAAATGCAATCTTCAATGATGTGAAAAAATCGTATGAGAGATGCTCGTTGTGACACTTGAAAGGCAGGAACCACGAAAAATAGAATATCTCAAGCGTTCTAAACAGAGCAGCTAATTGAAAAATGAAAGGTAACAAGACTCTCTCTTGATAGCGATGCAGTTACATTTGTAGAGGAAGTTCATTTCATTAGGTCCCGTCAAGTATCTAACTGATTTATCCAGGAAGTATGAGATCAATAAGCTGATAATGTGGCTATTTGAGAAAAAGATTAGTTTGAGTTCGCCATGTGATGAAGCTTGATGTTACTAGTAAAGCAGCACAATGACTGATGATGTTGAGTATTCTATGAGCATCTGGTAGAGCAGGTAAATAATGTTAACAACGAAGAGCGCAAACGATCCTTTGAGAACGAATGATAGCATGCTCAAGCCAAGCGGGTCGTCCGTCTTCTGAGCACGGATTTTTGAAATGAGGACACGTCGTGAAACAATCAGCAATGAATATATCAGCAATTTGAAGTCATAGATGTAGAAATTCTATCAATAGGTGAAGATTAGTGGCTTTTGATCAGTCGATACCAGTTTGTAAAGGTGAAGGAACTGTGTGAGGATCGAAATAGAGGCGACAATAGCATATACAACTTCGAACTGAAGTTTATCATTGCGTTTAGGCCCAATATTTCTGATAAGCTCATGTATCATTTCAACTTCGAAGGTGGTCGTGTCCCTAGCTCGTGCGTTATGCACTTTGGAGTTGAGACTTGGGAGAGGTTTCGCTGTAGGCATCAATAAAGATTTCTCTCTTTATCACTTTATTTGAATCAGAGACAATATATTATAGCCTAGGTTAGAGACTACAAGTGTTGACCAATAAGCCTGTTTTTTTCCAAATAAAATAGATCTAATTGCACTTCAGAGGACATAGACCTCTGTTCTTTTTCCAATTTCTTAAATACTTTATTGCGCTATTCAAGGATCTGATGTTTTTTTGCTAATACATATTGTTTTGGAATGAATGTTGTTGTGTTCAGAGCTGGTCACCCAAAGTGAATATCATGGAATTAGGCAACAGAAATGAGCATTGGTTCCTTCAAAAAGATTTATGCAGTACGGAAGAATGAATCAGCGTTTGGAATCGTCATAACAGATCTAAATTCATCTTTTTCTTCATCATACTGTGGAATTGCAAGAAGCTTTCCTTTCTTAAGCTCTTTGGCAACTCTGTAGTGAATTGAATACTAGGAAAATGCGCAAAAAAGTGTGAGAAAGCCTGTTGAGATTGAGAGAAATTGTGGTGATACCTCTTTTCTGCGAGTGATGCACTCAAGATAGTCTTCAGTTTGGAGTAAACACATTTTAGATGGCAAAGCCTCGGCTCTGACGCAGTTGACAAGACGCTCGTAGAATGGGAAGCAAACGTGAACACCACCGTGTGAGTTAAAGCTCAAAGACGCCATTTTATAGCTGCGAGTTTATCTAATGCAATAATTCAATTTATTAAAGAACTTGTATGAGCAGTCAGATTTGAAGACCATACAGAATAAAAAATCACAAAAAAGAGGCATATTCAGAAGCCCAATGTTCTTCTTCTGCATTTGAAACTCCAACCGATCTAATTAGTACTATTTTTCATACATCTAAGTAGTTTACCAAAATGAGGAAAAAATAACTAATGTATTTGTCTCGCCTGAAAATTTCCCTCGACCGATATTAAGCCTCAAAGAAAGATGACTTATTGGTGAATAGATGTGATTTATACGACTTTCTCTGAGCATCAAATAATTCCTCTAGAGCATGTTCCGCCTGATTCTTGATTCTGCTAAGAAAATGACAGTTTCTAACAAAGCAGAAGACTTCTAATATATCTGATTGACTAGTGTTAGCCTAGCAAGCCTTTTGAAAAATATTTGGAGCATTGTTGAATTTTTTCAACACTCCTTCTTCCTATAATTTTCAATAATGTAAATTGTCTAGATATAATCCACTTATATATAGAAACACCCTTCATTATCATTGAAAAAGAAAACATTTCTTAAATGTTTAGGGCTGCACTCCTTTCGATTACAAAAGCCCCGATTTTTATTTAATTTTTGGAGAGAGCAAATACCCAACTCTTATTCACATGGATATCGAGACCTGATATGCACAGCATTACTCAAGTGCCAACAACGAAATACCTTGAATATATTTATTTTTTTGGTCCATTTTCGATCGTTTTGTGTGGACCCAAGGAATCAGGTTGTTCCACACGTCTGATGCCAAAAAAAAGCAAAAGCTTTTTGGAAGGAGCCCAACGTATAAGCATTTTAGAATTACAGGGTGCAAGAAATAATTTCCACTCATATAATCCATGTGCTCTTTTTAGAGGTCAATTACTATTAGTTGTTCTGCTTCTTAAATTAAACACAATTAGTTAATTAAACGTAATTTAAGCAAATTCTTCATAAAGAAATTGCCTCGCTTATCGAAGAACTCTTTCTAACCCAAAAAAAAAAAGAGATCGAAAGCTAGGAGCCAACATCCCAGAAGAAGGAGATTTATTCTAGCTCTGTGCTTTTTCTAGTAATTTATTATATTTTCGAACGTAAAACTCAAACCGCTTTATTATTCGAGCACCTTTCGGTTTACTATTAAGTGGAATTTTCGTAGCATCTTCTTTCAAACAAAATCCATTTCTGAAGAATCAGAAAGGTAACACCTAAGTATCAAAATAAATGTGTTTAATTAGTGACTGTGATAAAAAGAACCAATATATATCGCTTTAATTCCTGTTATTAACATATCAACGTACGGCAAAAAATGGAGCTTCTTAAGAAAAATCACGCAAACAACTTTACGAAGAAGCCTGTGAAAGTCCCACATGGTCATACCAGCTCTATGCAGCTCTCCAGCTTCAATCAGCACATTGCTCTCCATAATCAAGGTTTAATAGTACACCCACGTTTAACTAATAAGTTTAATAGCATTCAACCCTCAGAGCAGCAACAATGCAAGAGCAAAAACGTAACTCCGAATTGTGTTTGTAACCGCATTGATAGCTTTTTTGGTATAGTGATGACCAGCCTCACCAAAATACCGAAGTCACAAAAATTCAACCGAGGAAGATCAGGATAAGTATCTCAGTGACTCCAGAGAGAGGAAGCACGATCAAGAAACCAGCTGCTGTTTCTTTAAGCACCGAAAATCTGAGCACTCTGCTGAATTCTGGAATGAGGTATCAGCAATACACTCGTTTTCGTATATCAATCATTGCTTTTTCATCGATAAATCAGGAAACATCACGTCAACGTAGATCGTAAACAGGCTGATAGCCAGCAGCTCATCACAACGCGTAGTGGAAATGGTCCGACAGACATCCGAAACAACCGTCAACTAATCTATCGAGAACTCAACCAAAGCTTAAACCAGAAAGATCTGTCAGTTCCAAAGAGCCATCCAAAGCAACTAAATGAGAGTAATCATCTCCTGTTTTTGGTCTTATCTATCTGTCCTCTAGCTCACATTCCAAATTCGAGCAGGTTTCCTCACGACATCAAACTCCCTCGAATCGACATTGATAAACAGTACCTAATTTATTTCGGCTATTAACTTGATGGTCACTTTATAAATAGTACAGAGCACGTCATGATACAAGGAGATCAGATTAATGAAAGCACGAAAAAGGTAACCTACGAAGCCCGATCTTGAGTCAACACAAACAAATTTAGGATGCTACTGATGAGAAAAGCAAACAAAAAAGAGGACCACTTACGAAAGCGAAAAGCTTAGGTCATAATGAATTCCAGACAGTTTTGACCAAAAAAGCTGTGGGAATGATGAATTCTCCTTCACTCTTTAAAGAACCAAAAATAAAGTATATAATATGCTCGATTCTGTTATTTACTTGGCAAAACTTTAGAAGAGAATCTATTAATCCCCATCAAGTTCTTGCCAAGCGAGGCAAAGTAGTGGGTGTCCCAGCCATTAAATCTTCTGCTATGAACCAGTTTGCCTCCAGTAAACCAAGCGGCAGTCTAAACGAAATCAAGGATGAAGTGGAAGAAGTTAGCATCACAGGATCTGTATTTCATAAACAATTGTGTAGCAAATGATGAACTCAACTAGGAAAATTCAATCGTTTCTGGATTCTCTTATAAAAGTAAGGCTGGGGCTTTGCCGGATAAACCCGTGAAAACGAACCAGGACGCATTCATTGTGAATCCGAAGTTCTCGGATAACCCCAATTATCACCTTTTCGCCGTTTGTGATGGGCATGGCTTAAAGGGACATGATGTCTCAGCGTTCCTGAAGCAAAACCTTCCAAGTAAGAGTTTTTAGTCGGAAATTGTTTTGTAACACAGTGATGAACGATCAGGAAACCTCGAATATCAATTGAAGAAGTGCAAGTTTGAAGAAAGCAAATTGCGAGCGGCTATCACCCAAGGATTTCTTCAAACAAGAAAAGAACTCATGGATTCAGGTTTTGAGGTTGATCATAGCGGCTCTACTGCGGTTTCAGTTTTGCTACTGAACAATCGGATTTTCAGCGCGAATGTCGGAGATTCAAGAGCTATCATGGGTAAATTAGTAAATGGTGTATGGAAAGCAGTCCCACTCTCAAATGATCATAAACCCGATGATCCAAACGAGATGAAGCGAATAATCTCATGTGGTGGGCGGGTGGAACCGTACAAAGGCAATCAATTGATTAGATACGTTTGAAAATCTGAATCATGCTTAATTAGAATTCGATGGAAAATTTATCGGGCCACCCCGTGTGTGGCTGAAATATTGTGATATACCTGGTCTTGCGATGACAAGATCTTTTGGCGATGCGCTCGCTGGAGCTGTTGGAGTCATTTCAGAGCCTGGTAATTTGATTGATAAGGACGCTGAAATTAAACTCACGATTTTAGAAATCATGGACCGGTACTACGAAGAGGATGATAAATTCATCGTACTGGCTTCAGATGGAATCTGGGACTTTATGCCAAATGAAGAAGTAATCGGTTTGGTTCTAAACATATACTCAAACAGAATTTTGAAAAGGTTGTGAACTTCATAGCTCCGTATTATCAAAAAGGACTTCTTGACGCTGCTTGTCAGAACTTGATCCGAGAAGCTACAAATCGTTGGAAGCAGGTATGCTTGATAAGTCTTGTAATTCGTGATAACAAACAAAAAATATTTTAGGAGGATGAAGTGGTTGATGATATTACTTGCATTATTGTAGGCCTAAAAGCTCCTACTAAAGCAAATCAAACTAATCACTAATTGATCAGCAATGTGGAGGTCTCTAAAGATATTAATTAAGTTTTGTTTTGAGCACATTTAAGATAAATTGGTTAATTGAAGCAGGAAAGTTTTTGGATGTATAAAATTTGTTATTAATATTTTGATTATTGAGCTTGTGTATTTTGTGTCTATTTTAACT
>ENA-UOTX01001018-UOTX01001018.1-compost-metagenome-genome-assembly--contig:-NODE-1018-length-24149-cov-29.433824_pt1 | contig 24149 bp, 19 predicted proteins | sample MGYA00238143_ERZ746982 | MGnify/ENA primary metagenome ERZ746982 (study PRJEB28758, sample SAMN06268862) | compost metagenome | isolation source: single cell | place: USA: California, Emeryville, Joint... | reverse complement strand
GCTATATAGTGGGAGGGGTCCTCCAAGAAAGAGATGACGAAGGCGGTAGAGATCACCCACTTTTCAAAGATCATGAATACAAAAAGAGAAGAGATGAGATCGCAGCCGTTTCGAGGAACACCAAAATGTCCGATGTAAGGAAACTCGACTTAAACCTCACTCTTTTCAATCAAATGTTCGCCTCTTTTTGAACAGCACCTGCCAAATTTTATTTCACAAAATTCGCTTATTCATTAACGTTATCCTCTAGCCAATCCCGACCCTTGATTACACTCCGAAAGAGAATGCAACCTGGAAAGCAATTCTCGAGAAGATTGTTCCTATGCACAAGAAGTATATGTGCAAGCAGTACTTGGAATGCTACGAGAAGTTGCAGAAAAATTGCGGATTAAGCGAGAATTACATCCCACAGTTGAACACAATCGATGCGTATCTGCGCTCCGAAACAGGATTTAGACTCAAGCCAACTCACGGAATTTTGAGTCAGAGAGTACCTGCATCATTAGACTTTAATATTCTCATTAGAAAACTTTTAGGAATTCTTAAATGCCCTTGCATTCGGAGTCTTCTGCTGTACTCAGTACATCAGACATCATGAAAATCCTCTCTATACTCCTGAACCAGATATCGTCCACGAGCTCATCGGCCATGTTCCTATGTTTGTTGATAAAACCTTCTGCGACATGTCGCAAACCATTGGGCTGTTATCTTTGGGTGCTTCTGAGGAAGATATCGCTAAACTAGGTGCTGTGTATTGGTATACCGTAGAGTTTGGTGCGTGCAAAGAAGGTGATGAGGTCAAGGCGTATGGAGCTGGTATCGCAAGCTCTATTGGAGAGATGGAGGTAAATTGCATTTGTGCTATGATATAGCAATCTAACTTTGGTATTATTATCTAGCACTTCGGCAGTGGAAAACCAAAGTTTGAGGAGCTTGACCCATTCAAGAATCTGAGAATGGATTTCCCAGTTCAGACTGTCCAGCCGATTTATATGGTTGCAAATAGCTTTAAAGATGCTCAATTCAAACTCATTGAATTCGGAGAGTATCTAAAGAGACCGTTTAGAACCTGGTACGATTATGAAAAGAATGAGGTAAGCCAATTCGATTGGACAATGTATACTAATTGAGGATAGGTGCAAACTGATCGTAAGGTGGCGACGAGAAAGGCTGAGGAAAAGTCGCCTCTATTCTAAAAGAAGCGATACTTATGAAAGACTGAGATTCAAGACTATATATTTTAATGTCAAGAGCGTAAGTCATTCTATTTAATGGAGTGCGTTGTCAGTTTGCAACATGTTCTTGGCCAGATTACGATAGTTAAAATTCATAGAAATCATATTAAAGATCTATAGTAAATGATTAAAGAAACGTGCTTTATTTAGTTCATTTCAATTTAAGTGCTAAGTCAGCTTTGTAAGTCTCCTGAACTATGTTTTGAAAAGTTTATGAGTGATCGCATATTCTTTTTGTTTCACAATCCATTCACTCGTGTTATGATGTGGTGTGTTAAACTTTTAGCTCATTAGTCTATCTGCCATACAAGACAAGGGGTGTGTTCGCGTTCTAGATTCTTACCAAGGCATCAAGAAAACCTAATCACTCTTTCTTAAAGCTTGAATCATTTTCGCCCAATGAGAGATACATTCAGATTAATAGGCAATATCTCGTGTTTTTCTAGTTCCCGATGAATTGGAATGTTTCTTTTGTTCATTAACACTAGGTAGTAGTTAAATCTCTTTTCAACAAAACTCTCTCATCAAAAAATATAACCAGGCGACATTTCCCTTAAACATTCAAGTTGAGGCCTTCTGGAATAGATTCTACATGGTTGACTTAAAATTTTCTGCAAATAAAAATTTTCAGCAAAGTCAAATCAAATTCAAATTCTGACTTTTACATACGTTGTAAAATCTCTAAAATCCAAACACCGTCTCAAACTCGTCCAGGAAAGCGTTTCAAATAGCAAACTTCATCTGGCTTCGACGATATGGTTCGTGCTGGCGTTGGTTTGATTTTCCATTATTTTCTCTCTGAAATTAAATAACTCCCATTTGTCTAAAAAAATTTTAGGAAATCGAAATTAATGCTGTACTACTTCAATATATGAAAGATAACACGATCAAAATTCTTTCGATTTAAAGTATCACGAAATTTAAGAAAAACATCTACTGATTGCTAATTTCAAATCAGATAAGTAATACAAGTTGCTTTTTGAAATCTTATATACAAACAAACTAAATATTTTCAACAGAGAAAATCAGCATGTCAAGCAAAGATATAGACAACGATCTCGAATTTGAAGTCGACAGGTATCGCTCCATTGAGTCTGATGATGTCCTCATCTTTTTCTGTTTAGCAACAAGGCACAAACTTTAGAATTAACCAACCTTCCAAAATCGAATGAGAGCGGCAGCGAAGAACATGCTAACTTGGACAATATCCGCAAGTCAAGCAGAGGCAAAGCTGGAATAACACTCTTCAAAGCGTTCATCGGAACTGGTGTGCTGGCTCTACCCCATACTTATAAAGAAGCTGGGCTCGGACTTGCAATAATCTCAACAATACTGATTGGAATGCTTTCTTACTACACGATGGCTCTTATAGTTGACGTCGCGAATAAAATGCCAAAAAAAGAGTGTTCTCTCTCATTTGTGGCTAAACATGTGCTCGGTGATTGGGGCAGCCACTTGGTCAACTTCAGCATCGTGAGTATGCAGATTGCCTGCTGCATTTCCTATCTGATCTTCATGAATAAATTCCTGAGCTTTGTCACTTGCGAATTTAATATCGGATGGCTCTGTGATGCAACAGGCATCTACGTTGCTTTTGCGTTTATCGTGATATTCCCGCTGATTCTTCTGAACAGCGTACATTATCTCTTCATCCCGAGTATCTTGGCAAACATCTTTGTATACGTAACGCTCCTTGCTCAACTATTCTACGACACGAATAAAATCTACAGCGACCCAGAGCTTAAAAGTGCCATTAAAAGCAAACTCGTAGAATTTAATTTTGCGAAAATTCCGCTCTTTTTTGGAATTGTCGTTTATGCTTTCGAAGGGATCGCCGTGATTTTGACGATACGAGCTTCGCTTCCAGATCCAAATAAGTTCAAACCAATCTTGAAAATCGTCTTGGTGGTGATCACGTTTACGTACATCTTCTTCGGATCGATCTCATATATCACCTTTGGAGAAGACACAGAGGAAATTGTCTTTTTCAATTTTCCAGTGAGCGCGACTCAGTTCCTGGTGCTTGAAGTGTTGTACTCATTTGCTCTTATTTTCACTTTTCCTTTGCAGCTATTCCCTGCAGTAAAAGTGCTTGAGCATTCAAGGCTGCTGCGGAAGAAATTATACAGAGGACCTGGGAAAGTAAACAAACCACTTCGCTATTTGATCAGATTCACGCTTGTTGCGCTCATTTTCCTGATCGCCTTTTCTGTGCCGAGTTTCGCCCTATTCTTGAATTTGGTCGGTGCAGTGTTGTTTTCATTGATTACGTTTGTGATTCCAATTTGTATCTATAACAAATTCTTCAAATTCGAGTTAACCTTTGTGAAGAGATGGTTGAATTGGTTGGTGATGATTGCTGGGATAATTGGTGGCACATTTGGAATGGTGTTCACGTTGAAAGAAATGTTTCAGACGCAAGAAAGTACTTAATTTGGTTGGTGGAGTGGTTGCTGTTGATTTGTTTCTATTTAATTTTTTACCATATCAGTGTACTCTGCTGTATTGAGTTTATAACATGTAGCTTCATATTGCATGCTAATAGAGAAACTCAATAAAAAATATGTATTCCTAGGGGACTATTTGGAATCATCTGATCATCGTTGGATCCAAGCTGTCACGAACCATGGTTTTAGTAGCTGTATGGATTCAGTTTGAAAAAGAAAGAAGCTAGTACGAACCGATATGAGAGTGACTGAGAGTTTTTGGGATCGCTATGAATTTCTTAATGCAATCGTATTTCAATGAGGGTTTTTTTTTCTTCTCTAAGGGTAAAATAAAACGGTTGACAGAAATCGCTTAATAGACTGTCAGAAACAATTTTATTGATCTAAATTATTTTCAACTCTTTTTATCAGAAATATCTGAAAGTTGAAACCAACAATGGGAAACTGCTGTGCAACTTCATCCAATGTACAACAACATCTTAGTACTGGCGGCGAAGAAAATTTGAGCAAGGAGACTGTAAAGCGTTCCCATAGAGTGAACGTAAAGGCAGCAATAATTGAAGAAGAGCAGGTTGAGCCTGAGGTGCATGACCCCTCAAATCAATTTGCGAAGCTACTTGATGCTTTTCCTGCCGTCTCAAACCCTAAAGTGGAAGCAGCACTCAATATTGTAGGCGAATTTCAATTTAGAGAAGACGACCCAAACGACACATCTTTGCCTTTACTTGGCCCATACGAGATTGAAGATAACGCTGTATATTTCGGGCAATGGAAAAAAGGACTCCGGCATGGTCGTGGTAAGCAGATCTGGCCTGATGGGTCAATTTATGAAGGTTTTTGGGGAGACAACATGATGAATGGCAGAGGTCGGCAGATCTATGATGACGGGGCTGTTTATGAAGGTGAGTGGTTGAATGGTAAAGCGAATGGAAGAGGCAAATATATTCAACTTGAAGGCAGTACGTATGAAGGAGAGTGGGTTGATAACAAACAGAATGGAAATGGAGTCGAAATCTGGCCGGATGGCACTCGGTACGAAGGACAGTATGAAAATGGAAAGAAGCATGGGCAAGGTAAGTTCTCCTGGCCTGACGGATCGAAATATGAAGGCGAGTTCCAGTTTAATTATATTCATGGCAATGGGACGTACGAGTGGGCCGATAGGCGCAAGAAGTATACCGGTGATTGGAAATATAATAAAATGGACGGACATGGTGTTTTTACTTGGGCTGATGGTAGGAGATATGAGGGAGAGTACCAGGATGACAAGAAACATGGGTATGGGATTTTTGATATGCCTGATGGAAGAAAATATAAAGGGAATTGGGAGAATGGAAAACAGCATGGAAGGGGGGTAATTATTGAACCGGATCTCCAAGAGAGACAAGGTTTTTGGGATAAGGGAAAGAAAATCAAATAATTGTGAAACTAGATGTATTCAATCTTTATAAATGACACCTATCAAGATCGCATTTGACTCGAAACCAGACTGCATTTTCGATTGTTATTACATTTATTTGTTTAGGAAGAATATTATTGATTCTACCAAAATCATCGTTGTCTGGGAATCTACCTAGTTGAGATTTAGCTTTTTCGATTAGCTCCCTTCATATAGCAATTTTAGTACTTCTAACATTGAAACATCTCTAGAATCACAAGTGTTTTCTAAAATATTTGCTGGTTTGTATATGTGAAAAGAAATTATTAAGTAGAATGTAGTATTTTCCTCCCAATGACTAATTATCTCTCTCTCTCTTTTCAATGTGGCAGTATTTTGCCTTGGATGCCGCACTGGAGACTCGGCATCATTAACTATAGGCTAGTGTCTGACATTAAATTGATTTCGGACTTAATTTGTGAAAGAATAAACTAGCAATCAGTGTATTTCCAAATTGTTTAATAAAAAAAGTATTTCTCCTATTTTATAATGGTTAGTTTAATAAAAATATATAATTCAATTTTCAAAACATTTTGACTATCAGTATGGGTTTTCAGAGCAAATCGCTGGTTTTATTTGAAATTTAGAAAAAGCGGTTAATTCAAATTGAAATTATTCAGAAATTTGTAATGTGTATGATTTTGGTACAACAATGCTGAGTTTCGGTATGTCATGTCCAGATGGAAAACGATGTTGATCAAATACAAAAAGTATGTAGAGGTATTTGCTAGGTAATGAATATCATGGTGAATCGGTAAAAATACGAATTTTGGAAATATGTTAGGAAAGGCATTCTCATCAATAAGAATAAGATAAACTCGTTTTAATCACTTAGATTTGCTATATGAAGGAATTAAAGTGCTTCAATAAATCAGGTAATCAAGAATTTAAAAGTTTTAAGTCTATTGTTTTTCAGAACTTAATCATATCTGATATTCCAATACAACACACAACTTATTTTTCTTAAGCTTGAATCAAAGACCATCAAATAACGATTATGTTTCGGATTCATTTTCAACACAAATTGATATTAAATGCTAGTGGGGAGAGAACTGATTAAGCATATTCAAGTGTGATAATTCAAGCAACAATTTGATAGTTCAGCAGGTTCATTGTGAGGGATAAACTAAGTGGCATCATATCCACATTAACAGCTTGTATTTTGAGAACTCGATCAATTATTGTAAAAAAATGAATATAACTTTTGTAGTGCAATTTTCTACAACAGTTTTTGCAAACAGCCATAGGTATCACTGATAGTTTTATATTCAATTTACAAAAAAATTGGGGTTCTAGAGGCTCTTTGAGCCTTTCCTATACCCTAAATTACGATGTTTGGCATTTAGTTAACAGTTTAATCTATGAAACAATAAAGATGAATGCAACTTTATATTTCATCAATTACCTAAGCCATATGTAAGATACTTTAGTAAGGATGGACTCTTGATTGACTATTCTCATCATTTACGAGGAGACCTGCACTCTCAGGAGGAGAGGATGTACCTTCCTCATCTGGCGCTGGTGTAGCGAGCTTCTTCGCTCCCATTTTATCAGAAATCCAGATAGCGAGAGCGATCAGAATCGCAAACGTAGTGACTCCAGCCAAAAAAAGCTGGGAGTAATAATAACCAAACTCGACTTCATTCGTTCTGTCTTGAATCTCTCCAATGGCTGTCATTCCAACCACATTCAAAAAATTCATCCCCGACACAGCAAGGCCAAAACCAACGGCCGCCATGTTCGGCTCCAAGGAAAGCAGCAAGCATGACCAAGCAACAGTTTCAAAGATACTGTCGGCAAGTCCCAAAATGAAAAGCGGTAGAATCACAACAAAGCCTTCACTGGTTGTGCTTGGCAGCAGGCCAAGTAGTAGCTGTCCGCACAGACAAAGTAGACCAGCGAAAACTAGGAAATGAGCTCGCTTTCCATATTTATCAGCTAGTTTCCCTACCAATGGACACACGAAGATCAACTGAAGATAGTAGATTAAGACCAGGTTGCCAGAGATTATGTTAGAGAACCCAAATCTTTTGTGAATTTGATCATTTATCGTCGTCGTTACTCCATCTACAGATAAGTAGAACACGAAATAAAAGACCGAAACGAGCCAAAAGAGACAAGACATCTTTTTGAAGTCTCCGCATTTAGGCTGCCGTTCTTTTAGAACTTCAGCGGTTTCGTTGGCTTGGACTTGCTTGAGAAGGAAGCGATCCAGAAAGACATACCCAATTCCTGCGGAAAACGAGAGGAAACAAAGGAAGGTTCCTAAGAAGCATGGTACCCATAGCCGCTTGCTCAGGGCGAAGATGAGAGGAGAAAAGGCGATATTCAAGTTGCTTCCTAGATAGCAAATCCCGAGGCTCCAACCCAGAACCGTAGAGATGTCGTGGCTTGAAAACCATTTCACCGCAATGATGGATTGAATAATTGAGAGGACCTCCGAGCCAATTGCGTAGACAATTCTTCCCATTATCATTATAGTGAAATCATTGATTGAGACGCCCATAGTGAGGAGAAGTTGGCCTGCGAAAGTACAAAACGTGAAAATAAGTACACTCGTATTCACACCAACGAAGCTGATGAGCAAGCCTCCAAAAAAAGGGAGAAAAATGTTTGGAGTGGAATACACTGAATACAAGGAGTCGAATTGAACAAAGGTAAGATTGAGTGGAGGACTCTGAAGTTGAGTCTGCAATGCTTGTGGAAGATCATAAGCAAAACTGCTTCCGAAAGCGATCGTGGACATTAATAAAATAAGAAAGAGACGATATTTCTTGGCATGCTGTTGAGCTGTCTCGGGTGGCTTCTGGGGTTTTGAGTCAGACTGTGTGACGTCGGTGCCCTGCATGATCCGAATTTTGAAAAACTGTATTTTAAATTATTGTCTTTAAGAACTGGCGAACTTTATGTTTCCACGTTCGATTTGGGATTTGCACTGACCGATTATTTTTGCCCGATAAAAAATTCACACTAAGCAAAGAAATTTAATACCGTTGATTTTAATTTGCAGGATTGAGCGGGCAAAAGCCTCAAACAATTCGCAGCGTTGCTGATTTATTCCCAACCAAAAACCTACATTTCCGAAGTTTAGTTGATAACATCTTCATTTCTGACGATAATCCTAAACTAATTTGAGTTTTAAATCAGATTAGTCCTCTTTCCCTTGTCTAAACTTCTTCAACTTTTAAAATTTTAAATTCTTGTTTTACGATGTCCTCTCTAGAAAAAACAAAAAACACCTTTATTTCACGATATTGAAAAATTCGAGGGAAAAGACTCAACTTCATGCAAGGAATGCAGTCGCTGTTGATTTGGTATATTTTAGGAATGCTTTTGGATTTCTGACCTGACAATAGGTGGATGGGCAAGATTCGAGTTCATTTGAATAATTCGAAAGTGAACCGACGTTAAATCGTATCTGAACCTCAAAAAGTATCATGGGACTCGGTATTTTTCCTTAGAAAGAAGTAATAATATGAGTGTGTTGCCAATTGCTGTTATTCCAAAAACAAATTTTAAAAAATGCAAAATATAATGAGCGGCATTAATGCATATGTTCAGGAATTTGCTCTCTCTTATCATAATATCACGATTCATCAAGTACCCTCTAGGCTCGGTTATTCCTCAAAATAAATTAAATTATGTGTAGCAAAACTTTTTTAAATAAATACGTTTACATTAATTTTTTCTCCTCTAAACTGCTATGATATTGATTAAACTAGCATTCGTTGCAAAAAGACATCTTCGTTACCTATAGACAATGAAACACTAGACAATTTTTTGAAAATAACAAAAAAAATATTCGCTTGTTGGGAAGATCTCGAAGCGACTTCGTTTGAGATTGTCTTCACAATTTAAAAAGAAAGAGAGAGAGAAAAAAAAGGAACTAATATGAAGTTATAATTTTTCAATTATCCATACGACAATTAACCACAGTGCTCAATTGATTCCTTGAATTCTCTTCGTTTGCGAGCAAACTTGCATTTTGAGGAAGAGAAACAGATTCTTCTTCATCTTCAGCTGGAGCAGATAGTTTCTTAGCTCCCATTCGATCACAAATCCAAATAGTGATGGCAATCAGAAGCGCAGTTGCAGCAACGCCAGCACAGAAAATCTGGGAGTAATAATATCCATACTTCACCTCACTTGTTTCGTCTTGAATCGCTCCAATTAAAATCATTCCAATAACATTACATAAATTCATTCCTGAATTAGCCAGGCCATACCCAATGGCCGTCATGTTTGGTTCTAACGAAAGAAGCAAACACGACCAAGAAACGGTTTCAAATATGGCGTCAGACAATCCCAGCATGAAAAGTGGTAAAATTACAACAAATCCTTCGCTTGTAGTGTCAGAGAGCATACCAAGTAACAACTGTCCACTCACACAAATAATTCCAGCGATAATGAGAAAATGAGCACGCTTTCCAACTTTATCAGCTAGTTTCCCGATTAACGGACAGACAAATATAAGCTGAAGATAATATATTAGCACTAAGTTGCCTGCAACAATGTTAGAAAACCCAAATCTATGGTGAATTTGATCATTGATAGTAGTTGTTACTCCATCTACTGATAAGTAGAAAGTGTAATAAAATAACGAGATTAGCCAATAGAGACAAGACATTTTTTTAAAGTCTCCACAATTCGGTTGTTGCTCTTTAAGAGCTTCAGTGATTTCGTTAGCTTCAAGTTGTTTGACGAGAAGGCGATCGAGTAATACATACCAAATTCCTGCAGAGAACGAGAGAAAACAAAAAAACGTTCCCAGACCACAGGGCACCCACAAGCGCTCTGTGAAGGAGTATATTAGTGGTGAGAAGGCGATATTTAAATTGCTTCCAAAGTAGCACATACTGCAATTCCATCCCAGGACAGTAGAGAGGTCTTTGCTGGTAAACCATTTGACAGCAATGATGGACTGAACAATGGTAAGAACATCCAAGCCTACGGCATACACGCCCCTTCCGACCATTATCGTCAAGTAATCCGCACCCACGATTCCCATGGTGAAGATAAATTGACCCAAGAAAGCTAAAAAAGTGAATATCACTACACTTCTATTTACTCCGATAAAGTTTATGAGTAACCCTCCGACGAAAGGGAGGAATATATTTGGCGTAGAATATATTGAATATAACGACTCGAATTGAACGAATGTTAGGTTGAGTGGAGGACTCTGAAGTTGAGTTTGTAATGCTTGCGGAAGATCATACGCAAAGTTGCCTCCAAAAGCAATTGATGACATTAGGAAAATTAACAGCGTGCGGTATTTCATGGCATGCTGTTGAGCAGTCTTCGTTGGTTGTGGACATTGTGATTTTGCGTCAGATTGATGCACTTCGCTTCCTTGCATGATGTTTATTTTTTAACAAATTTAGATTAATGCTTAATCGCAGATTCCTTGAGAAGTAAGATTTTAAACAAATAGACAGTTTTTTTCAGCTTATCAAATCTAATTTTGTCCCTGTGCATCGTTTTGAAAAAACATAATTAGGAATACTCTTTTGTTGGCAAACAAATTTTGATAAAGGTGCCTTATAGCCGTTTGAATTTGAATAGCACTTATTATTCTTGATTAGATGGCTCAGTTACGAAATGAAGTGGTATAAAACGATCATGTAAACACTTACACGCCTCCTTGCAGTGTATAGAAATTGCAGGTGCTTCACAAAAAATTGCTGGATGGTTTGCAAAGTCCACTTAAGTTGAAACAATATGAAACATATCTCTTGATAAGTAAGATTCCTAAGCTAAGCTATTTGATTTTTACTTTGAAGATTTGATGATCAAAAAATACACACAGAAAATTTTTATTCAGCCAATTTCTTGCTCGTGTGATATACAATTATGTATGTACATTTATATCTATGCAAGAAATGATGTGGAGTCGAGGGTTTTCTCGAACCTGCTTCAGTTACAAGCAAACTTTCATTATCAGGTACAGAGTCGCTGTCTTGGCCAGGCATAGAGAGTTTGTTCGCTCCCATTCGGTCGCACATCCAGATAATAATGCCGATTAAAACTGCGAGTCCTGCAACTCCTGCGCAGAAAAGCTGAGAATAAAGGTACCCATGCTTGATTTCGTGTGTTTTGTCTTGAATTGCGCCAAGTGCAAGCATTCCAACGACATTCAATAAATTCATCCCCGAAACAGCAAGACCAACTCCAATAGCTGTCATGTTCTGATCTAAAGTCAGCAGCAAGCATGACCAAACAACGGTCTCAAAGATGCTATCTGCCAACCCCAGAATGAACAGCGGTAAAATCACGATGAACCCTCTGCTTGTAGTATCTGGTAGCAGACCAAGTAGCAACTGGCCACTCACACATAGCAAACCAGCGAAAATTAAAAAATGAACACGTTTTCCGTATTTATCAGCGATCTTCCCTATCAATGGGCACACAAATATCAACTGAAGATAGTAGATTAGCACAAGGTTGCCTGCAATGGTGTTAGAAAATCCGAATCTTTCGTGGATTTGGTCGTTGATCGTCGTGGTCACTCCATCTATTGATAAGTAGAAGACATAATAAAAGACCGAAACGACCCAAAATAGACGGGAGAGATGTTTGAAGTCCTTACATTTGGGCTGACGCTCTTTAAAAGCTTCAGTGGTTGCATTAGCTTCAATCTGTTTGATAAAGAAATGATCCAGACAAACATATCCGATTCCTGCAGAAAACGAGAGGAAGCAGAGAATAATACCAACGCCGCAAGGCACCCACAATCTCTCTGTGAGGGAGTAAATTAAAGGAGAGAACGCGATATTTAAGTTGCTTCCAAGGTAGCCAATGCCTAAATTCCAACCCAAAACGGAAGCGATGTCTTGACTCGAAAACCATTTTGCTGCAATTAAAGATTGAACAATTGTGAGTACCTCAAATCCAACAGCATACACTATCCTTCCTAATATCATCAGAGTGAAATGAATGTTCACGATCCCCATCGTAAGAAGAAGTTGACCCACGAAAGCGAGAAATGTGAAGATAAGAACACTTTTATTCAGACCAATGAAATTTATGAACAAGCCTCCGAAGAAAGGGAGGAGAATATTGGGAGTGGAATATGCTGAATAAAGGGATTCAAATTGAACGAAACTCAGAGTCAGAGGAGCACGTTGAAACTGTGTCTGCAGTGCTTGTGGCAGATCATAAGCAAAATTGCCTCCGAAAGCGATTGTAGACATAAGGAAAATCAGAAGAGGCCTGTACTTATTGGTTTGCTCCGGTATTTTTTGTGAGTTTAAGTCAGACTCGTGTGTGTCGTTTCCCTGCATGATCCAAATTTTGAAGAATTTAGAATTATTTTATTGATCCTTGTTGATCATTGGAGCTTGCACATTGCTCGAAATGTACTGAATGAAATTTTTCGACGAATGAATAATTATTTAGGTTAGTAAATATTAATTCTGATCGACTCTAAATCAGAAAATGTACATAAAATTATTGGGAAACTAATAATTTTGGACTTAAATCCAACATTTCCCGTAAAGGTAATAGAACAGAACATTAAAGTTTAACTTGTCTTGCAGATTGTAATAGTCATCATAAGACTCTCATAGTTTATTCTGGGTCATCTAATTTATATTTTGAGGCTCTCAAAGATTTTAGTCCTAAACATCAGGAGAATACAACTACTAAAAATTCCTGGAGCAATGTTACTAGCTTAACTTTTGCAAAGTCCTTTGACAAATGACCCTCGAAGCTGTAAATTCAATGAGCCTCCATGGAGGCGATTGAAATATTTGAGTAGGATAAGAATTTAGTAATTAACTAATCTATTGTAAGTTCTTTAACTGTATTTATTTATCTAAGAGAATTAATCATAAAAGTAAATAACATTGCACGAAAGAAACTCGGACAATCTTCATTGCTAAACTATATTCTCATTACAAAGGTCGCTCAATCTTCAGCATACGGCGCAATTGAGCGTACTTTCACTATCTATTATATATCTATATTATTTCATTCATTCAGTCAAAAAAAAAAAAGGCACTACGAAGTAAATATTAAAAAATATGAATTCACCTCTGATTGGAACGTATCCAACAACCTAAGAAAAATTTGTACTGAATTTCAAAGCGTTAATTGGAGCGCTATTTTTCCGATTCTTCGATCTTTCAACCTTAACGGGCTCTTGGGTCGTTTTCATGCCTATCTGTGTGGCGCGCTTATTCTGTTTTCTGCCTGGGAACTTCGGGTTGCTGTCCATTTGATCACTATCTTCATCATCTAAATCATCGTTTCCTCTCTGTTTGTTTTCCTCATTAGAAGCAGCCTTAGACAGCTTTTGTGGATCTGAGGGATTTTTCAAGCACTCATCAAAGAATGCACTCCAGCGTGATTTAAATTTGCTCGAGTGGATTTTTGTGAAGCCTTTTTGAAGAGCAGCGTGAAGATTTTTCTTTTCTCTGTCTCCGGCGAGATTGTAGGCTTTTTTCAGGACGAAATTGCCGTATTTATTTGTCATTAATTCGATGAGCCTGTCGTTTTTCGTGAATGCATCCATGAATTTCTTTTTCATATCCTGTAAGGGTAAATGCTTAGCATTTAAATTTCAAGGGAGTTTTACTGGTGAAGCAGTCTCAACACACTTTTCAACGACGTTGGAAGAAAACTTTTGATTGGAGTAAAGCACTAGTTTTGATAGCACCTCATCGCAGATTGGAGTACATTCCTGGGTGAAGACCTATCAAGAAGGAAAAAAAGGAGAGGAACATGAATAAGTTGCGTTCTAGACAATTAATTACTTCCAAGATGTGTTGCACAGAATAGTTTCCGAGACCGTCTTGTATTAATTCATCGAGATTTTGGCTTACAAATTCAATTAAAATCCTCTTCTTTTCGTTATCTTTCTCAATTCTGTTCACGAGGGCTTTTACCTATCATTTTTAGTATAATTTACTGATTAGTTATTAAGTTGAGAATTTGTTGGTACCACACAGAGCCCATAAGAATGCTTAGACAGATCAAGGAGAACATCCATGACTTTGTTGAAAATGTTATTGGTTCTCTGCGATGAAAGCGTGCCAATGAGTTTTTGAACATAGTGCGTTCCATAAGGGTCCTTGGATAAGACCAAAATGTGATCTTTTAGGCTGGATTCAAATAGCTGTTCTTCTTCATCGCCTTTTATTATAGAGATAATTGCTTGGAGAGAGTGCGTGCCTTTCTTATGGCATGCTAACTGTGGAACAAGCGGCATTATCTTGAATTAATAATGATGATGTTATCAGACTATGCGACAGAAAAAAAGCAGTTTTACATTTGAGAGCAGAACGAGTCGTTGGTTTAACGAAGCGTACTGCATGAGAGTTTGGAACATATGATTTGCATAGGGATCAAGTAGGACTTCCATAAGGTTAGGCTTTAGCTCGTTAATCATGCTATCTATCTCAGCGGATGTCGCTCTTGGAATAGACGCTTGCACCGCTCTTTAGTGCGTATTAGCGAGGTAATTTAATCAAAATTGTGCTTACTTTGCCCCTTGCGGAGTTTTCGACGCTTCAAGTATCACTCCCTGGAAATCGGACAGCTTGAATTGGCGATCCGCATATTTAGTTTCATCAGACTCATAATTAGGACTGTGAGCCATTCTTGGAGGCATATATTGATTGGTGCTGTCTTCACTCTGATTCACTTTAGCAAAAAAACCTCTTTAAGAATAGTAATCCGTTGGATTAATTGCTTATAGAACAGACTGCTTACTTGAATCCTTGCTCAGGAACTTGATTGACGGGCATATTGTAATAGCCCAATTCTTTCCAGCTCGGAGAAGTAAATCCATGTCGAGAAAATTGATTAAAGGATTCTAGTTTGGGGTCATCAGTTTGTCTTCTGGTCTCCTTTCGCCTTGGATCATAAATCTGTCCTCCGAGTTCAGTTTGGCTTCTCAACATCTTTCTCCTCATGTTGGTGTTTTGATCTCCAAAAGGTGTCCAAGGATCAGTCTGATCGTTGGTGATATCCGTTTCAGCTGTAAACAACGAACTGTCATCCTTGAAGAAGAGCTGATAATGTAAATGCTACACCCAAATTGTTTACTTTAAAATGGAAGTCGCCGTCTTGGGGTAATTTCACCTTAGGCCTATTACTGCAGTTGGATGAATGACTGTCTTCTTCCTCTTCGTTAATTTTGCTATCCAGGGTAATCTAAAAGAGCGGATTTAATGAATTAAGGTGGAATATATTCAAAAGAAACCTTTCGAATCAATGGAAGTGATACGATGAGATATTTCAGAATCAATATTTTTTGAGGGTCTTGCGGATTTGAACGGTCAGGAAGAGGAATCTTATAGTTTAGATTTTTCATTATCTTATTATCTATGTCCAGCACAGCTTGAAACCCTATTCGTAGGTGGTTTCCATTGAGCTCCTTGAACAATGTCACTACGAAATGACTGTATCAAAAATTACATGAACAAATTCCAAATTCTTCTCCGGAGCATCAATCGAAAGATTAACTGAGCAAGCGTTTATTATGAACTCGAAAGTGAATGGCTCCTACAACACAAATGTATGGGTTTAATGTGAACTTCCATGGTAAAATTAAACCTCAGTTGAAGGACAGCAAGCTACAATGAGCTGGCATCGAAATTCAGGATAGAGCATCACATGTGCATTCGGTTCATAAATTGAAGTCCCTTTCTTTTCGAAGCTGTAAAACAAAAGTTGCTTCCCCTTCGGTTGGAGGCAATAAGCCGAATAGAAAAATTCCGCGTTTTACTTGCAGGGGTTCTTCGACCGCCACTGTTGATCGCTCGATTTTAAAATGAAGATGCGAGCTTATTGGGTGCAAAGCTTCAAAGGAAATAAAATGGATTTTTCGATCGCGTCTCACATATTGACTGAGATCAAGCGGTTGCTCTTGATAATTTAGCTTTGCAGTTTGCACATCATTTAGAGCCCTTATCTTGAGAGAGCGGGTTTTGGTCTTGAAGTAGCAGTCAAAATGTGTCAGATAGTACTTCCTCGTCGTTTTCGAGAAGTACGCAGACACATTTTGAAAATTGATTTTTTTCAGATCGATATCTATTGCAAAATTCGAATACTCCTGCGTTTGAGTTTAAGCTTACATTTTAAGCAAGAAGGGCAGTAAGGGTCATAATTTGAAGAAATTTGAGGGAGTATTGACTCGATTCTCTCAATCAAAAAGATATCTTCGTTAATTTGCACATTGTAAAAAGCCGTCGGCGAGGAATTTTTTGGGGTTAGCCATGGATAATTGCCTATGCGATAATGAGAAACAGCGAATTTGCTAGGTTACTGTTAGTAAAAGCTGGATGAGAAATGTTTTTCGGTGTGCCAAATTGAGTTTCTGAAATTGGAGTGCTCTCGTAACTACATGTATTCGCTGTTGATGGAGAGATCATTCCAAATTGTGGTAATCTGATATTACTCTTGTTGCTAGGGGCTGCATAACACACAGTTAACAAACGAAATTCACATTGATATTTACAAAAAACCGGATTCGGCAAAGATAATCCCGGTGGGAATGTTCTCTCTTTGGCATCACCTGTCTTGAAGAGATAATTTTCATTTGTGGCATTGGATCCTGCGTCTTTGTCGACCATTAAAACAAATTGGCTGGAAGATAAAAAGAATTACCAAAAATCCCTTTGATTTTGTCCAAAATGCCTTGGTCATCGGCTTCTTGTTGATTTAGCATCTCGCTTTCTTGATTGTAAAAAATAAGAGAAAAGGTTAAGTTTTTGGGGTTTACTCTCGTTTCTAGTTGCGTTTGAAGACTCTTCGTTTAATCTATCATTGGTTTAGGAAATAAGCGCAGATAGCCATTGTACTTGGCGAGAGATGCAGAAAAATCAAAGAATGGCAGGTTTGACATTGAAATTGGAAAGTGAAAGATGGAGCTTCTGACGTTGCGAAAGAATTAAAGATTAATACTGGAATAAATTGATCTATTCTAATTAGAGGCAAGTAGATATGCTGGCTTCTTTAATTAAAGTCAGTCAACAATTCTCTATTATTTAGGCGTTAAGAACGATTTTTTCTAAACGTATATCTAATTGACCTCCTTTAATGGTCAGAAAGAATACATCAGAGCCGCGATGATTCTCTTCATAAGGATGCAATGAGTCCAAGTAATTTATATCAATTTTGAGAACGGCATTATTATACTTGCAATTTGAAGGATTGACCTTCTTGCCTGGAAAAAGGATTTAACGATCAGCACAAGTACCAGTAAATAAATAATTCGTATTTCTTAATTTTCTGAATTAAAACAATGGTTACTGGTTTGCCTGGAAAAGGTTATTTTGGGCGTTAATACGGTATAGAAATCCAAGAATCATTAAATATTATTCATTTCTGGATTCTAGCCAGCATTAAAATTTGTTTTAAGAATATACTCGTTTATGGGTGAGGATGCAGGGAAAAAAATTTTCATTATACGATGGTTCCAGGGAGGATTTTAAGAAAAGAAGATGTTCGATTTTATCACATTTTGAAAGAGATACGTGTTCCGATTGAATTCTTCTTGGAGCGGATGTTTGTATTGAGGATAGCAACAAAATTATTAACGTAGTTAAGACAACGAGCATTGTAGCAACTTCATGGTGTCAAGATTTGTTTTTCCTTAGTTATTTTGAATATCGAGTTCTAGTACGCTTTGCTTAAATTATATCCCTCAGTTTAAAAGAAGCTTGATGAGTAAGCAGACTTCTTCAGAATAGCTCATAAACTAGCGCAACTGGTCTCTTATTTCTAAGTTCTACATGTTAGAGAAGAGCGAACTCGCTAGTATAACACGCACAGAAATTTCAGCTGCATTTATTCTATTCGAGCTGCTCCATAAATTCAAGATGTCTGAAAGAGCAAGAATTCAAATTTCTACGGGGGTTGAAATTTCAAACGTTTCCACAGCTCTGGACGAAGGTAGAGATTTTAAAAAGAGTGTTAATACTATGTTGTTTAAAAACCCCGATTAATTTCTTGGCTCACCTCGACTTGTCTCTATCAGACAAATGGGTTCTTATTTCAGCTTGGATCATTGCCTGAAAATTATTAGGCAGCACGATCTTCTTCAAGGCAAATGGCAAGGGATTAGATTATACACACCTTTCAAAACTAACCAGGTACAAAGACCCCTCAAATATAACTCTATATCTCTGTATACAGATATTACTCCAAGCGAATTTGCAATATTTCATGGGAGGATGTTGACTAAGAACACTCTATTTTTCTTTCGACTGTGCAAATTTAGAGTTGCGAAGCCGATTAACTTTTTTATTTGTTAATCACTGTGGAGTTTTGCAACCTGAAATAAAGGAATAATCACCGAGAACGTAAGAAATACTTTGGCAGAGTCGAAACTCCCAGGAGCATTGCGACTCATTGAATTAGAGCCTTCCCTTCTCGGTTGTTTTCAAAAAAAATCCACATGTTTAAATCAATCGATTCCTTTGATATCATTAGCGATTATCTCTACTTTTTATTACCTATCATTTTGAACGCTTTATTGCATTACCTCAGGAGCTGATAATGAACTTAAAATGGCGAAATTTGAGTTTCTATATGATTTATATATTCTTTTGGAGGTTTCTAAATGATAAATGAAACAAGCATCATCCTTCCACTCAACGAACAATAGGAAGCATTAGGCAAATTTTATGTCAATAATTGAACTCAAATTATAATATTGCGATGTATATTTCATCTCGATCTCTGCTGGCACTCCCTGAATTAGAATTTGATCGTCCGAAGCTACGCACATACTATTATTGCAACTCACATTTCTGAAGCTTTGAATTTCCATGGCGCTTTTCAGTCTCATTTCCAAATTTCGAGAATCCGAATAATCGATCACCTTACGATTAAGCTCATCTTTTAATTGTATTTGGAAACTCAATGACTGCAAAGAGGTCGTAGTAACGTTTTCTAGCGTCCATTTTTTCTCTTCATACAACAAAAATGCACCATTATCCACACTGTTGTTATACTCCAATGTAATATCGAATTCTGAAGGGTCCATTCCAATGTCCTGCTCTTCAAGTGTGATGGTCTCGTTATCCTTAAGCAGACTCTTCCATCCTGTCGAGTTAATGAAATACACGCCTGGTCCCCCATGGCTTGCAGTGTTATTCTCAAACAAGGAGTTCGTAATATTCACTCTTGTTGCTCTCAAGAACATAGCGCCTCCTCGTTTTGTAGCAGAATTATTAGCAAAATACGACATTTTGACTTCAAGCAATGGAGAATCGATATGATCGCTATTTTCGGTAGAATAAATCTTAACAACTGCTCCTTGCACTGCTCTTATGTTTTTGAATTCAGTTCCATCGATGTTAACGACTACAGGTCCTCTTGTGACGTCATTCAAGATATTGATTATTCCTCCAGAGGCGTCAGTCTCGATGTTATCAAACGTGCAGCTGCTCACCGAAATATGAATCAGCGGAGTTCTTGGCCAGGAAGCATCCCAATTCTCAGCATAGATGAGACCTCCAAGGGTAAAACCATCAAATTCATCTTGCCGCTTCAATCCGGTCTGTATGAGATCGATAAACTTACTCTTCACGAGCGTAAACTTGATTTTTTCTCCTATTGAACTCAGTTTCACAACAGGAGTCGCTATAGCAGCTGCTTTCATTTCAAAAGCCTCAAGATTCATGGAGCCACTGTCTGAATCGATGATATAAATTGAATTTGACTCATATTGATTTCCGAAGACCCGGAACTTCACGATGTCAAGTGTCAGGTTGGGACTGCTACGTATTGGCATAAACGTGAATTTGTTAATGCCTCCTATGAAAATCTGAGTTTTCATTATGGTTGCCGAGCCTGTACAATTATTTATTTGAATAAACTTGCCATTGGGAATGTTGTTCCTGAGAACAAGTGTATTGTCGGAAAGCTCAAAATCTTCAAGTATGAGATTCTGCAAATCCATTAGTGTCCAAGAAGATTGCATTGAGTAGGACTCAATGTTATTGCCTTTCATGTAGAAACTAAGTTTTCGAGGGGCTGCTGATGGGATGACAGAGAAAATGCTCGCTTTAGTCATTGCGTTAAATCTAAAGTGACTTTTAGAGATCGATAGAGAAAGTACTGCTGAGGGTTTTGCCCAATCGATACTGATGATGCCTCTTAAGAAGTCAGTCCCCTCGATAGTGTTATCAGAGAAAAAGGTGTTATTCAATGAGACGCTCTGGGACCGCAGGCAGAGTATACACCCTTTAGGTGGTGTTTCTGAAGTCAACAAACTCATGTTACTCAGAATAACTTCTTTCGAGTCTATTTTAAACAAGCCGCTTCCAACATCACAGGTGTAGGGGTTGTTGTAAGATGCGGCTTGATTTGTAACATATTGCTCGAAAAATTGTATTCTGGAGTTCAAAAACGAAAAACTTTTGGAGTTAGCCGCTCGCAGAAAGATGTTTTGATGATTATTTCTGTGAATCAATACAGAGTCAAATTGAATTTGGCTTACATTAGACGTGGAGATGACATAAAGTCCTTCTGCTTCCATTGCCACCTCGAAGTTTTCATCGAAGCAGGAGTTGATCACGCTAAATCGACTCGTATTTAAAATGTTCATTGTTGAAATGCCATTTATTGCGCCTCGGATGAAGAGTGAATGCAATGTCAAAGAAGCCAGTGAAGAAAATGTGATATTGCTATGGGCAGCGAAATGAATTTGTGGAAGTTCTTTGCAAACTTCGAAGTTGAGATCAGTTGGGTTTGTGGTTTTTGATTCAATTTTTAGAGACAAGTTTTCCAGATTCGAGATGTCAATGGCAGGAAAAATATAAGAGCTATCAGTCTTTGAGAGAACGATTTTGAAAGAATTTGACTCTCGCTGATCGTACGTGGTAGCTAAATGTTCTAAAGCGCTTTCGAGAGTTGAATAGGGTGAGTTTTTTGTGCCATCGCCTCGAGATTTGAAGCTGTTATCCACAAAGATGGTTTGAGATCGAGTCCGACTCTGGTGAGAAGCCGCTAACACGGAGAGTGCTATGCACACCAAAATCACAAAAGATTTTATCAGCATTCCGCAGAAAGATAATTACTTGGCTGGATTTTCGAAAGATTTTCTATCAATAATTTTACTACAAGTAAAGTGATAACTGAGAAATAATATTGAGAAGTTAAATCTAATGAATCAGATGCACAGATTCACTTAATCAATGATAGCAGTGAGAAATAACAAAATCTCTCAGGGAAGACTTTACATATTCAACTTGTGAGTTCGCTGGATATTACTTTATACTCAAGTGAATGGTGGGGTAAATGTTAAATTATTCATAATTTTAACAACAAAAGGATCAATGAGGCTCAATTTAGAGGAGGAATCAAAGTACAATGATTCAGCATCATATTATGGCACTTGTAAAGGAAAAAAATAAAATAAAATCGAGAAACCTTTGACAATAAATACAAAATAATGTCCTCAACCCTTTTCGCTGGTGGGCGAAGGTCTTCTCTGTGTTAATTAGGAAAAACTCATATCCACTGTCATAATATATAACTGTGGTTCGGAGTCAACAAGTAATTTGCTAATTGTTAGTTTTGAAATTTTAATTAAATCTCTGAAGTCGAAACTTGCTATGAGCTTGAGCCGATTGTTTATTCGCCTTTTAAATCGGGTCTTAATCAATTCTGTATCTAAAACCCTTCAATTTAGTCTTTGAAAAGGCCTCATACAGCCTCAAACTACTCTACTTATCCAATGAGATATACTTCTTTCGTTCTCTTGCTGTTAGTAGTCGGCACCCTTGGTGCAAACTATGACTACTACGTGCTCGCGACACAATGGGCGGGAACTATCTGTAAAGAACAAAAATGCTCATCTACAGGCAGCATTAGCACATCCTTTTTCAACATCCATGGCCTTTGGCCATCTCAAAACAGCAACGCGCTGAACCCAGCAAACTGCCCAAGCGTTTCCTTCACAAGCAGCTACTTCACATCAACTACCTCGAGTACATTAAAATCATATTGGTCCGGCCTCTACAGCTCGACAGATTCTTTCCATGATCATGAATGGACAAAGCACGGATCTTGCTGGAATAATGACGTCAAGAAAACCAACCCTGTCGATGACTACTTCAATAAGGTCGTGACCCTCGCAAAAAAATATAACGCCTATGATATCCTGTCTAAATCCAACATCAAGCCTGGGAAGAGCTATTCTATTGATAGCATTAAGAACGCCCTTTCTTCTTCTTACAAATCAGGAAATTTCTTGGTTGTTTGCAGTTCCAAAAACCGTATCCAAGAAATTCGCCTTTGCCTTGACAAAAATTACAATCCTCGTAATTGTCCAACTTCTGGTAGCCAAGGCTGCTCTGGCAATGTTGAGTTTCCATCTCTCTAAGAAAATTGCAATTCAAAGAAATTCAGAATACTGATGGCCTAGATTTGTTTATCCAAGTTATATATAACAATCTTCACAGCTTCCGAGTTATACATTAATGAACAATAAAACATAAACCATTCAACCAATTCCTGTTTTCAATATATTGGAAAGAAAGCCGTAGTGTAGAGTCTCAAATCAGTTAACAGTTAGCACAAATAAGAGCAGCTATTTAATCATAAGAGAAAATGCTAATTTTCTTTTGCTGGATCCTTTCAATGTGAATATAAAATGGAGGGATTGATAACCACGATGACAATAAGCCAGCAATAAGTAATGAACAAAAATAAAAGAAATGATAACAGATACAAATATATGTATGATGCTCATTACTCTAGCTCTTCTTCTTCGAAAAAAAAATATAAAAGTTACCTTTGTCTTACTCTTGGTCTTTCAATCAATCTATTCTCTTTTACTTTGGAAGCGAGGATTTCTCATTTTTTTCTGGTGGGAAAATGAAATCAAAACAAATATTAGAGGGAGTAATGTTTACTGAAAACGCGAGTAGCATTAAAGCTTTCAAAAATTAAGAGTCCTTGAATGGTCAGCAGCACAACGTTGCAGAGGTTAAGGCTGAATACGGTCATAATGGCTACTGTAATCTCCAGCACGATCATAGACCAGAAGAAGATTTTTGTCAGGACTACACTCCTTCTGTAGTACCCGATCATTCCTATAAACGGCAAAATCGCAGCAGAAGGCCAAAAAACGACGTATGTCCATTTCCAAACTGTTGAAAGTGTGGAAAGATCTGTGAACAAAGCAAAACCTGCTAAGCCCATAAGCACCTATTAATACCATGAAATCAATGATTAGGTGAAGGTTATAGCTTACCACACAAAGCCAGAGACCTATTATATACATTCGAAATCTGACATTGATTATTTCGTCGTGATTATCTGAAGGAGTCTCTCGAAGTGGAGCCAAAGCTAGGGAAAAAAGCATTACGGTGAGGATCGGACTGTGAAATATGAATACTCGCATCTAATTGAGAGGCGCTGGCTTTAGCGTCATTGTGGAAAGTGTGGTACTCGGTTTCCATTTTGAATCTTTTTTTTTTTAATAAATTATGTTTCTCATTCGTTTTTATTTGATAGAGCTATTCGAAAAAAACGGGAAGCAGACTTACTCAAAATTATTGGATAACTTTCAAGTTCTGTGAACAATGCTTTTTTGGGAATGATTCTGGAACATTCAATACCATGCTTTCTTTAAGCCTTTAAAGGCTCGTTAAACCAGATGTCGACACTCAAAATCAGTAATTATCTTCTTAATTAAAGAAACCGAATAAGGAAAATTGAATATCTGCAAATATACCTTTGTTATATTACAAGGGCTATGAAATGAGATTGTATACAGAAGAAAATATGTCTAATTAACTGCAATTTGACAGCTATAAATTATCCATTAGATGATATATGCTGGTAAATTAAGCTGGTATTTTTTTGCAAAATTGTGAATCTACAGATTTCATTTGTTTGGCTCCGATACAGCTTTCATAGATATAATACTCCGTTGCCATTCCTTGACTTAATCTTTCTATATGGCTAGGTTTTTGACTCTGTTCTTCTTTTTCAAAAATTCATTAAAAACGGAAAGTAAACTAGTCAGCTTAATTAATTGAAGTAATAAAGAAATTAGCAACAATTAAG
>ENA-UOTX01001016-UOTX01001016.1-compost-metagenome-genome-assembly--contig:-NODE-1016-length-24198-cov-25.437005_pt1 | contig 24198 bp, 10 predicted proteins | sample MGYA00238143_ERZ746982 | MGnify/ENA primary metagenome ERZ746982 (study PRJEB28758, sample SAMN06268862) | compost metagenome | isolation source: single cell | place: USA: California, Emeryville, Joint... | reverse complement strand
TGTTGTCTCTCTTGCTGTTGTCCTCTCCAGCTTCGGTTGTTCATTTCATCATCGTGCATTTGACTGTAAACTCTTTTCTCTGCTCCCATCCTTTGACTCATGGAGTTCTGCGTTCTCCATGAGTCTTCTTTAATCTGGGGTCTTCTATAATGATCATTTGGATCTTCGTCTTCATACATGGATTCAGGGTTATAAGGAAGCACATATTCTGATTCAATTTCATGCCTTGACTGTACGGCTTTTTGACTGTGCATGTTGTACTGAAGCGGTTTAGGGCTTTTCTGACCATTTTGGTATGATCTCGATGCACTTAGGTCTCTCATAGGATTTGGTCGCTCAAGATACACGGTTGAGAAGTTATTATTTTTTGCATTGGCTTGCTGGTTTCTGGCGCCAAATGATGCCGGCTGAGTTCTTTGGAATTCTGGCTCCTGCTGTTTTTTCAACGCTCCGCTCGTTCTGCTGAGGTCGTTTGATCCAATGCTTGTCCTCTGGGTGTTGTAGTTCGATTGGGTAGAGTTATAGAGCTCTTGGTAAGGTGTTTGGAGCTGTGGATTGATTTTCTTCAATTTAGAAACATCAATCGTCGATTTTGACGGCTGGTATATCAGAATGAACGCTAACGATGGTGGATAGACTGATTGCTTGACTTTTCTGATTTTAAAATCAAGTTTTTTGGTCCACTCGAACGGCATTTGGTTCTTGTGAATGAAAAACAGTTTGGCGCAATCGAGATACCTGATCATTCCAATCGAGGCTTCGCGGAGGAATTCATGAGCACTTTGATCACAAGCGTCCTGCTGATTTGAAGTTTCTGCTTCGATCCAGCCAGCAATGACGTGATGGTTCCTTGAATCGAATATCCTCAAAAACTCATCCATATACCCTTCAAATCGCTGCGTTGACATTTTACCTTGCACCTTCAAAAGGTTGCTTTTCTCGTCAACGATCAGAGGAATCTGCCTTATAATGTCCGCGGAAGCGCAAGTATACATTCCGACTTTAGGACTTGGTTTATCCATTATCTTCAGCAGCCCATCGAAAATCTAAATAAAACAAACAAATGATTATTTGAAGAACGAGAACGCTAATACCTTAAACACAGAGCCTGGAGGCGCAGACTCTTGAGCTTTCTTCATTTGATAATGACGAAGATTCACATCAACTTCATCTGGATTATAAGGCTTTTTCTTATTCGCAAGCTCTTTCTGCTCTCGCATCGACAAATTATTCGACAGCGAGTTTGAGTAAGGTAGCTCGCCTTCCGAGTAGTCCTCTTCGACTTTGACGTCTTGCGTTTTCTTCTTTCTCTTATCAGTAGCTTCTTTCGTTTGTTTATTTGTGAGATATTTGTCCTTGATAACCTCCATTTCCTTTGTGCCAACTTTCTCTTCTTTTGCGTTTTTCGCCGCTTTCAGAAGTTGCGGTTTTGATTCCAGCTCAGTGAAGAAGTCAACCAAATTCACGGTGGAAGAGCCCGTCCGCACTCTCTTCCTGGGCTCTCCTTCCTGCTCATCTCTTGGGGGTAAGTTTCTTGTTCGCCTCTTTGGACCTGCCTCAGCAAGTTTTCTATCCGCCAGCGAGAGAGCAACATCTGTCTGCTTAAGCAAAACTCCCAGCTCTTTCTTATCGAAATTGTTTTCGAGCAGATATTTTGCGATGTTAGGGTAGCTGATGACGTTTTTGAGCATGGCTACCAGTCTTCCCATGCGGTCGGAAGAGTCCTTGACAACAGGGAAATTGTTAGCAACTGTAACAGCTAATAGTTTCGCTCCTTTCGCGTTTAATTGGAGATTTTCGTTCTTTTCGAGCAATTCTTCGAGACTGGCCAAGGGATTAGCAAACTTGCTTCCACCACGACTCAAAAATCCTGACATGCCATCGTTCGTCCTGTCCTTGAACGCCTGTTGGCTATTCTCATTGTCGAAGATGTTCTCAGGGTCATAAGGCTCCTGGGAGGCTCTGAAGTTCTCTTCCTTTGGCTTTTTAACCTGACGCTGAGTTTCTTCTGAAATGATCGCAGCTTTTCTTTCGATTATCTCTTGCGAGATGTCTAAAAAGTTAAAAATGAAGCTTGGTACTCGCTCAGCCGCTTCAACTGTGGTTGCTTTCTTCAGGTCATTGATCTTTTCTTCTGACTGTTTAAGGATATTTTCCATCCAAAACACATTTTCATCGAGGGTCTTACTATCGATGACATCCATTTTCAGGTTTCTGCCTTCCTTTACGAAACTTTTCAATTTTTGGTACGTAATCGACATTAAGTTCTCAGTAGGATTTTCCAATTTTCCTGTCTTTTGTTTGCGGATATACCCGACCTTGAGATTGTAGGCTTGCACTTTGGTTCGTGAGAGCTGTCCATCGTAATCCCATTTAATATCTTCGACTTTTTGACTGATTTCAGTGATTTCATCCCAGGTTAACGTGCTGCTGTTCGCAGCCATCTTTTGCAAATCTGATTGGAGTTTCTGATAGTGGTTTCGGGCTTTTTCGTAGCTATCAAGAAGTTTCTGAGCTTCTGTTACGATGATAGGAGATGATTTGTACTCTTTGATTATCTTTTCCACAGCTTCAAGATCCATGGAACTATTCTTCCTTATCGTGCTAACAAGTTTATTCGCATTATTGATATGTGTCTCCAGCAATTCCTCTTCTGCCCTCAGTGAGATTGGAAGGTGCTTGATTTGATCCAGAGTCTTGGTAAATTCAACCATGGATTCTTTTTCTTCGAGCGCGGCCAGTTCTTGGGCTCTTTCCGCGAGTTTCTTGACTTTCGATAAGAGTTCATCCATTATCTTCTCGTCATCAGGTAGTTTGATCATACCTTTGTGATAACGGCTGTAGAGCTTCTCTACTTCCTCGAGAGAGCGGATCTCGCTTGGTTTAATAGTCTGTTGGCTCAATGATTTAACGAGCTTATGGAATTTTTTGCAAATGTGCATTTCTCCTTGCAGGAATTTCGTGAGGTATTTGCTATGACTCATATCGATTTCAGGGTCCTCGTCAGAATAATGAATAAGCTTTTTCCATTCTCCAAGAGGAGCGTTCTTGTTGAGATGCTTCAACAAGCGGTAAGTCCGATATTGCCATTCTAAACTTAAAAGCTTATTTTCGTCTTCTTCGTTGTGGAGTTCTAGACAGATAAACTCAGCTTTGAGATGACTGATCGTTCTGCCAATCTCCTCGTGATCCTCAATCACATGATCTTTCTCTTTGACCGAGTCTATGATGCGTTGGCCTTCAGAAGTAATCGCAGTTTCCAATTTTAGCTGCCATTGTTGGTATTTCTCCTGCATTTGGTTAAGCCTCTCGATTTCCTCAGCAAAGGAAACAAAACTCGTTTGACTTTCGAGAGAATTTTTCATTTTGATCGCATCACTCAGTGTCGGGCGACTCTTGTGCTTTTCGATGGATTTCCTCACCGATTCCTTGTCAATGGTATCTACAAGCGCCTCAGGGTCCGGAATAGGTTTCGCATTCTCGAATTTCGTTCGGTAGCCTTTGAGTGTCTCAGAGGCGAGATTATACCACTTTTCAACCTTTTTGTAAAATTCCATGCTTTTTGGTATGGCATAGGTTCCTGCAGCCGTATAGAGGTCTTTTAGCTCTTTGAAACTAGAGATTTTGCCCCCCTGTTCGAGTTCATTAGAAATGTCTCCGACACTCATTGCCCAGTTCACCCAGTTTAAATATTTCAGGACTGAATTATAGCAGTGGTCCAAATCAGGGTATTTCGCAAGGTCTGGCGTGAATTCCGTGCTCAATTTAACCAGTCTCGCTTTCAAGTCCAGCACATTCTCTCTGCGGACAGGATCTTTAAGCTCTTTCTCGATTTTCAATCGGATAAACTGTTCAATTTGGGCGTCAACTGTCCCTTCATAAAGAGTCTTCCATTCTTTAATCTTAACCAACTCTTCGCGTAAGAACTGCAAGGTTCCCTCATCGAGTTTATTTATAACGAACTCAGGGGCATCGTTTAAGAGTCGCTCGAGTTCTCGCGAGCTTCTCTTTTTTCCCAAGAAATTCACGCTCTCACAGCGCCATAAACTCAGACTGCAGTCGCTATACAACTTCTCGATTCGGCTGTCTACCATTCTTAGGTTTTCTCCAGCGTCGACGGCTAATTTCAACCAAGCGAATCTTTTCTCATGGGATGATTTATCATCGAGATATGCTCTACAAGCAGTGATGATCTCCTCCGTATCGAACTTTGGAAGGGGCAAATCGAACTTCAGCAGTAAGGTTTCCTCGAAATTTGCAGCTTTAAGGATATCTTCCTCCATCATACAATAGATTTTCAGCAACCAGACAAAACTCTTTAAGATGCCTTTCAATTCCTTTGCTTCATCAAAGCTTACTTTTAGATCCTCTGCTGCTTTAAGTACTTCGCGAATTTGGCACAAGTGATCGAATTCAACGATGCTTTGCTCCTGAACTAAGAGATTTCTTGCATTTTGTAGGAGCACTTTGGCGTCCTCGTATTTTTTCGTCAGTTGTGAGACATAGTCGGGATGTATTTCTTTCAACTCGTCCTGTGGGGTTTCCAGGAATTTTTCCAGCTGCTCCAGCGAAACTGATCTGCTAAGGAGATCGAGGACCTCTTGGTTAGCCTGAATGCGTGAGAGGATGGTATCGAGTTGTGGAACCTTGATTTTGAGGTTTCGGATATCGTTCTCGTAGTTAACGAGGACGTTGATGTCATAGACGCTGTCTAAATTTTCTGCAATGCGTTCTTCCAGCTGTTTTGCTTGGGTTAATCGATTCACGAGCTCTTTCAGTCTTGATTCCTCGAACTCGTCCAGTCGATGATTGCTGGCTTCGTCGATAATCTCTTGAAGATCTTGGAAAGTGAGCATCTCTGCAAGTTCTTGAGCACGCTCTTCAGCGTTCTCTTCGATATCCATACCATGAGAGGTGGTTTTGCGTGGTTTTTTAATAATTCGAAGGGCGTTATTAAGCTTGCTTTTCCAAATGCGGTGCTGGATGTATTTCTCTATGAACTGCTCCATTTCATCCATTCGGACCACAATTTCATCGAGATCATCGATAAGATCTCTTATCCTGCTGACGCTGCAGCTTCCGATTTGCATAGCGTCTTGATATCTAGACGCCCAGTCTTCAGAGAGTTTGATATTGACTTCAAGAGAGTTTATTTCTTTTTGGTTTGCTTCAGGATCGCTGCGGAGCTCCTCTAGTCTCTTGGTTGCTTCCGAGTAAGATATTTTCGTCCTCAAAAAGGCCAGCTTCTTTGTCAGTTGATCTTCATGACCTCTTGGTTTTTCATCAGAATTCATCACAGAAGAAGGTTGCTGAGGATGAGATTGCTCTAGTTGCTCTTTGTGGTCGTTTTGAACTTGCTCTTCAACCATATCTTTTTGAACGGAGGCTTTACGAGGAGTCATTTCCTCCTCAAAATCTACAGGTTTGTCTTCGTTGTTTGGCATATTTTCTTCAATTGGCATTTCAGCATGATCGTTCTGAGCTACCTGCTCTTCTGGCTGATCCATCTGCTCTTCGTGAATTGACTCAGGGCTTTGAATCTGGCTTAAATCCTTTTTTGGAGAGGGCTTTTGGGAGGTTTCAAGAACTTGTTTTTGCATTGGTGACTCAGAGCCACGTGCTTCCTCTTCCATTTGACTGTTTAAATTTACGTTCACTGATCGCGGTGCCTCTTCGTTGCAATGCTCTTCCTCCATTTGGGTGTCTTTCATACCTTCCTTCAGTGTAGGAGCATTCTCTCCCTCAACTTCTTTGGGCATTTCCTCCTCCATTCTTTCTCCTGATTTGACTTCTTCATCTTCTTTTCGAGCTGAATCAAGTTTTAACTTAAGTAACGTGAGCTCCTGGTAGCCTTCAATTCCGGTGACCTTCTTTGCATCGGAATAAAGCGCATCGATTTTACTGATAGGAGTTTTGACTGACTTCATAATCGGTGTTCTAATTTCAGGGGTTTTGGCTTCTTCCGCGAAGCAGTTGTACGTGTTCACGAGGATATCAAGCTGCTTTTTATAGACCTCCAGTTTGCTTAAGACCTGGGTGCTCACGAGGCAGTTCTCATGGTGATATAGATGGCACAAATAAGGGCAGAGTTTCTCGGATGCCACGTTCTTAGCATTTGCCTCATCTCTGAATTTTCCAGCATCAGATTCATAAGCTGATTGTGGCGCGCAGTTCTCTAGTTCAGGCTCTAAGAGCAAATCCAAAGCCTTTGCAATTATCATTCTCAGCTGGAAATCCTTGAGGTAAGAAACTAAGGGGAAAGGGACGTATTTAGGGAATCCCAAGAGATCTTCTATTGTCTCTTGTGCAGTCATCTCTCTCTGAGTTTTGATCACCCTTCTTACATAGACAACAGCTGCCAGCAATACGGTATACAATGACACATCCACCAAAGTGTCGCTTTGTAAGATGCTTTCCATAAATCTCAGCGGATTTCTGTCACAATATGCGTCAGAATTATTGAATTCTTCAATCAATCGTGCACGCAGTTCTTTCTCCAGTGCCGCTGTATCAGGGTCTTCAACATCCATCATGTCCTGGGAAGCTTTTTGCTCCTGTGAAAGCTCACAGACTCCAAACGAGCCACCGATGGTTGCTTTATTCTTTGAGTCAACTGCTTCTGGCTTATGAGAATCCAGCTCGAATTTCGAAGACTGGTCAAAGTGTGCGCGAAGATCATCCAACATAACCTGCATTTTGCTGTTAATCGGCGCCAACAAAGGACTTTGGCTTCGACTTCTTGATCTGCTTCTTGTATTACGTCTCCCTCGAGCTTCTTGCTTCGGTTTGAGGTTCTGGAAATAATTCTGTCGGGTTCCAACGATACCAGCACTTTCTACTGAAGAGTCATAGCGCTGAATGAGTTCTAAAAGGATTGGTTTGATAACTTCTTCGTCAAATTCAGGACTTGTGTTTAACCCATCGTTCTTTTCAATATTTAGCTTTAGTCTCCTGTTTTCAAGAGTCTTTCCCTTCATTTTATTGGCAATTGCCATGATATCACTAAGAACTTCCTCTCCAGATTTCATGCTCGGGATTCTAAATGTAACGCTCTCTTGTGTTATTTCTGGAACCAAGACCTCCTTTAGCAGAGCCCCATAAACATGGAAGAGATTTGAATTTTCAAAGGCTGTGTTTTGTTTGTGCTGAAGACTGTCTTGCTTATAACTGCTGCTAAATTTCTAAATTTTTAAAAGTGATAAGTCATTATTTTTAAATAGGATTTATTGCGCACTTCTTTTCCAGGCAGGGATGTATAGTCAGACGCAATGAATTCTTCTATTTCGCACAACGTGGGCATCATAACGCTGATAAAGTCTTCAAATGATTCCAATTTATCGGGGAAAACGACCTTGAACTCGTAGATTTTGCTAATATGTTCATCCTATAAACAGTTTTGGTGTGTTTGCAATGAAAAGATCTATACGGCTTGATTATTAGTTTCATTTTGCTCATCCATATGTTCGTTTTCTTCGATTTCAGAATGATGGTCAACATCTGTGTATTATGAGTCAGTTGCAGTGAGTGTAATGAAAGAGGATGATGGACCTTGTTGATCAAATGACTCATCAGCCATTTTTTCATCTTCTTGATGCTGATTTTCATCGTTTTTGGTATTAAGTTTTTTCTTTCGGTTACCAACGGACTTTCCTGACTTTGCCATATCTTTGTCGATTTCGCAAAATTGATAATTTAATCGATTATTGTTTTGGCGTGCAGATTTAAATTCAAAAAAAAACTTCACGAAATTTTAGCGGGATTTGGGCTTCAAAAATTTCTAAGACAAATTAATGACTTCGATATTTATGCTCATTCTCATATTATGCGATTGATTCCCCACAATAGCATGATTCGATTATAGCTACAGACAATTTAGCTTTATTAGCTAAGAGATAGATGCTTTATTTTCTGTGATTAGGCAGTGTGATTTTTCAATTACCTTGAATGTGAGTTGCTATATATCGACATTTCTTATGATGTTTTTTTTCGATAAAGATATTTTGAACCGATTTCCCAAACAAACGATTAGTTAACAATGGATACCGATACAAATTGGTTAATGCGTTTGAATTCAACAATTTTTGAGGCGAGATACCAATACAAATATTGACGTAAGAGTTAAGAATTACAGAAATTTGTTTTATTTTGGTTTAAAGTTTCATTGCTGAGAGAGGTTTCAAGAGAAAAGAAGAATCATAAATTTGTTTTGATAAAATAATTATATTAATTCAAAACTCTCCTTCATTAAGAAACGGACTAATTACTTTGTTCAACTTAGTAATTTTAAACTTAATTGGAGTATCGAAAATTACTACAGCATCAATTTAGTACAAAAGTATTTTAACAGTTACAAATTTCTAACTAATTAGGCTTCTCATCCATAGTAGTAATCATTACTACCGATGATGTGCATTCAATTAAGATTGTCTGACTTTCACTTACGAAATTATTTTTTGCCAAGACAAGTGAAGACGGCAAGGATATATAGGAATCAGGTATGAAATTTGATAGTGAATCATTTCAGATTGATCGAAGTTCGATAAGCTCGTAATTTTGGCATTCGTATATCGTGAGAGAAATTTCTATTATTTTGGTCGAGATTTGGGCTTCAAAGGTGCAGTTTACGCAACTTTCGATTAATACCGAAATAATCGTTCTTTTTATCTCATATCATGACATTCCAGCCCTTAAGAGTTGGCGATGGTCAATTGGAAAATCTGAAAACCTGTTGGGAATTCATGTGTCATTAATTAATTACGCTCGTTAAAATCAGTCTGAATAATCACACAAGAAATAATGGAACTCAATTTCTCTATCAACAAAGCTCTCGAGAGAGTACAAGAAGACCCATCCGTCGAGAAAACCGCTGCTGATACTGAAGTATTATTTGACAAGGTGTCGAATTATTGGAACACCCTGAGCGACATCCGCAGAGAAGAAATTCTGATGGTCAAGGAGCTTAAAATTATTGAGAGTGTACTGCAAGCCCTAAACGACGTCAATTTCTTGAGTCGTTGGCAGGGCAAGAGCAGCGCGCAAGAGACTGGACGACGCACCGTGCTGTATCCGAGGCTGAACAAGCCAGCAATGATTTTATCGATCACTGAGTTTAATAATATAGTGAACCAAGATGAAAGCCTTAACGAAAGACCTTACCATGCATCTGTGGTGGTGCTAATGTTATTGGGACCTGAGAATCTGAGACAACCGAAGAATTCCTTACCAGTTATCGAGGAAAAGGAATTGCGCGAGTATATTTATAACATTGAGCTCTTAGAGCAGCACAAGACGCTGTTAAAAGTGAAGCATAGCAAACTTAAGGGAATATTGAGTGTTTTTGCGGGGTTAGACAGTCAGTTTTGTCAAGGAAGTCATGAGGTTACTCCTGAGGAGCAGCATTGGAAACTGTTTCATTCGCAGAGCCAAGCACAGTTTTCTCATCGAAAATCTTTGAACACTCAATCTAAAGTGAGCAGGTATCTGAGATCAGTCTTGAAGATATTCGAAAACAATTTAATCGCTGCTTATGAAGAACATGCGCAGTGCAACGAAGATCTAGATGATCAGATTGATGAGACTCAACAATACCAGCAAAATTCGGAGCCTGAGCAGGCTGGTTTTGATCAGCAACAGGCTTATTATCAGCAGTATCATCGACAGAGTTCCCAGTATTACAACCACTATCAGCATGATAGCGCTAGCAATTACCAATATTATCAAGGGCATTATTCCAATTACATGGGATACATGGCTTCTGAGCAATACTCGCAAAACTACTACTCCCGAAATTATCGCGGAAAGTACAAAACGAGGTTGGTTCCAGTAGCTTATGGGATATACTTCGGCAATCTGAGCTTTACGCTCAAAGATCATAACACTGAAGAGCAAGAATATGGCGACGGAGACGAAGACTTGTCTTCGCGAAGGATCAAGTCGACCTCATACGTTTATAAAATTAAACGGGAGTATACAACAGACTATTATTACAAGCCAAAGCGATATTATCAATCGTATAACAGCAACAGCAGCCACTATTACAATGACCATAGAAATAATTATCCGGTTTCAAACCAACAGGAGCAGTACATCAATCCCTTGCAGATTCTTCTAGGAAATTCAAATCCATTGAAAGATTCCCAGCCACAGCAAAAACCTGAAATCAATGCAACTAACTCCATCCCTTTGCTGGAGTCGATTATCCAGATCCCAGGAGCGAAACCTATACAACCATCCACGCAGCCACAGGTGCAAGTATCTCAGATATTATCATTCGAACCAAAGCGAGGAGCTGCCGTTGTAGATGGCGAGGATAACAAATCCAATACTAGCGAACCACCCAGTAGAGGTTCTCCCAAAAAGCAACCGGAGGACGACGCCATCAAATTGTTTGAGGAGCAGCTAAGTAATGCGCGGCTAGACGAGCTTGAACTATCAACGACGACTAGCATGGAGAGTACGAGCAAGAACGGAGACAAAGAAACACAAGGCGAATTTTACCAGAAAGCGCGCGCAAAACCGAGCGAGAGTAGCTATAAAAAGAAATTGAAAAGCGGCACTGGGAGCAAGTATCGCGGGAACGGACGGAATAAGGAATGGGATCGCAATTCAAATGGTGCGAAGGCCTCAGATACTCAGGGCAAGAGACAAACTGAGTTTTCGCAAAATTTTAACGAATATTCTTTCGACGCTTTCCCTATTCTAGACCAGACGAGCAATCCACGAGCAAAAGAGAAGTAATAAAGGGAGGAAATGCATGTGTGCTTTATGTAAGGTCTTTCTGAGATGGGTAGCTTCGAAAGACCTTCATAAGCGATCTCCTGGCATTCTGGTCCTTTATTGTTTCTCATAGGAGAAGATGGGGAGGAGAGAATTTTTTATAACTCATTGTTTGGTGTAAAAATTTCAAATTAATTGCAAATAAGCTTCTGCTTCATAAGTTTCACATTTTTTGTTTTTTCAAGTTGATTGCTTTTTGTGTGATGAGGATATTCAATAGTATTCGTAAAGATTTCGTATTTATCTGTTATAAGTATCACTCATTTACCTTCTAGAATTTAAATGAATTTGCTGTTGTTCTTCGGGTGGGTGGCACTGATGAATATTTTCAACTTTAGATTACGATCATGTTAAATTTGAAGTTGATGGGTGAAAAATTAAAAAAAATATGCTAAGAATGAGATTTGAACTCATGCGGTCTACGACCAGAAGATCTTAAGTCTCCCCCCTTAACCAACTCGGGCACCTTAGCTGTATACTATCTAGCGAGCTATTCTCAAATAAGAAACATACAACCCAAATTTTTAAATATCAACTCAGAATGAAAGAGAAAGCAACAGAGCCCTAAAGTTTGATGGAATCATGCAAGATATCTTTGAATAAACATTGCATTTCTTTTGAAGTATCGTTTGAAGCTGACGATTCATGAGAAATATTGCACAATTCCTTTTGATTTTGTTGGAAGCTTCACTCGATTTTCAGCAAGATAGCGTGATGTGAGTCTAACTCTAGTTGCTTTATTGAAATTGAGAGATCGTAAGAAAAGGCTAAGCTTTTTCAATCCGACTAAAGAGTTTTTCTCTAGTTATCACAGTTGTCTACTACTAAATGTTATTAAGTCGAAACTAATTACAAAACTACAAAGATTTTCTTTTAAATAGTTCTTTATAACTAATTCAATCTCAACTACTTTGGCAAAGAAATGAAATCCAGTAGAGAATTATTTATTGTATATAACATAATATTTCCTATCATAACTTCAACTAATCATTTTATATTACCTTTTGAAACGTATGGTATTTCAAGGTGTTTGTAGTATTAGTTTACGAACTTCAATAAATTTGACTAGTTTTAGTATTCGAGATGTTCATTATTCATTGAGTAAGTAACTCTCGAGCAACAAGCTTTTGAATTTTTTCGCGCATTAAGTTTTCAGAATTAGAGATTGGATTTAGAAATTATTAAGTAACACTCACAATTCCAAAATTAACTGAACTTTCAATTTGTATTTGAATTTAATTATCCTTATTTGAATTCATATATATTTTTCTTCCCATTACCAAAATTTATAATTGGCTTAGTTTGATTTTGAATGACAATACTTCATTACATTTTGAATAAATCATACTTACACGAAGGCTAAGAAATTTTGAATTCAAAGAATTTGAAGTACCTAATTATACATGATAGTTCATTGTTCGGATAAGGAGCTAAACTGAACCTGAGCTCGAGCCAACTAGAATCCTTACTCAAAAACTGCTTTGGGAGCTCTTTGTAAATAAACCACTTTACTGATAGAGCTTTTTTGACCAAAAAAAGAAATATTGGCTCGAGAAATCAGATTTTCAAAATTTTTATTTCATTCAAATTAATTATAATGAAATTGAGTTTTTCGGCTGTTATAAAATGAATAAGAAAAGAGCTAAATTCGCACAGTTGTAAACCAAAAAAAACTGCTCCGTACATTCATAATCTAAAATTTACAGGAAAAAATCGACATTGTTAATCAACTTCGTTTGTTTTTCTTTGATAACAAACAACTTACAATCTCATTATTGATATTTAAGTAAAGTTTCAAAATGGATGATTATCTTTTTATTCTTGAAGCCATTCATAAATCTTCGCTCCAGCTCTCTCTCTCTTTTGCTCACCTTTAAACTAATTCAACAGAGTGGATTCAGCTATAATTCCAGCAATGCCGAACAAAAATCTCAGACTGTCATTATAAAAATATTTCAGTCTGAAAAACTTGAAAAACAGATGCTATCAAGGAAAAAACTAATTTCTTACAAAGAAACCCGCAAAGTTTTTCCAACAAATTTAATAGGAATCAAGAAATCAGAGAACGCTTGCCTCGAAGATATTATAAATTTATCTCTTAGAACTGTTAGTTTGAGGGGATAATTCAATTTGAATAGTGAAGTAGTAAGGCCAAATTGGACTTGTTAAAGAGTTTTCAATTAGAATTTCCATGTTCGGGTTTTTTTGACTCTAAAGGCAATTAACAAAAGTTCAAATTTTTATGAAAATTGTCATTTCGATAGCACTCTCTCCGTAAAATAATGATATATTTTTAATTTTATTTGATATGTGCAAATTTACAATATGCATAAAGTTGAAATAGAAGTTTGTCAAAATTGTCAAAAGCACCAATGGCATACGAAGCATGATGCCAAACGTTACGAAGAGTCTTTCGGCCAATGTAAAGAATAAAACTTTTTTTCGAAGCAACAAACTTATCCTCTTAGTAACCGCTGCCTTGAAAAAAGAATCATGTGATGTAAAAGTTGAGAAAAACATCATCTCTTCGAGCTTTATTCCAACAAAAGTAGCAAACGTCTACTATGACTCTACAGCAGGCGAATTGAAAATCTTCCCTAGAGTAGGGGCATTCGAAGTCCGTATCTTTGGAAAGTTAGTTTTTTCCAAGTTGCGGACAGGTCTCTGGCCGTATTTTCCTTATGTAGTTTCAGTGATCAAAGAATTAATATGTGCTTACAACAACGACGAGGATTTAGATTATGTGTTCGGACGGATTACAAAGGCGTTTGAAAAACAGAATAACGACGTAAATCCAGCAACAAATGTTTTTACGAGCCGGTCGTTCAAAAGGACAATCACTCCTGAGCCTGGAAGAAAGAATAATGTGCCAATTAATCGGTCGAGGAAGTTAGAACCAATAAAGCATGATTTTGATAACTTTAAGCGGAGATCGAAAACTATGACTCCGACTAACCTACCAACGCTAAGACCAGGCCAGCGCACTATCAACTCAAAAAACAGATCGATTTCTCCTATTGAACAAAGGTCTTCTCAAACAAATAAATTTCTCACTGGGAGCGCGATTCGAGAGCCTCAAAGACCAGCAGCTCAAATTTCTGGAATGAAAAAAACACAAGAGGTCAATCATAAATTTAGAGTGAATAAATATACCACCAATCAAGGAAATAATACTCAGCCGGTGAACACTGATGCAAATCTAGAAACCAATACTTCTATGCTGACAGAGGGAATGAGTATTCAAAGCACAGCTACAGCTAACGTTACACAAGTACCCAATGATGCGTCAATTATTCAAGAAATTGCTCTTCAAGAAATCGAAAAGTTAACAAACGCAACACTTCAGTTGGCAATTAATGAAATTTCGAAGAGGGAATTGTCTTTAAATTTAATGCTGCAAGATTACGACAAGCGGCGAATATCTGCTGAATTAAACCAATGTCCTAAGGCTCAAGTTGTTGAGTCAAGTGCACAAGACTTGTCTACTACAAAACCTGATGATTTGGACAATTTGAAAATGAAATCAGACTTTTCAGCTATCGTAGAAAGTAAAACGAAAACAGAATTTATAAATATATCCATCCCTGCTGCAGAAAATCAAACTGAAAGCAACAAATCACATCAAAATGGCTCTCGAATCTTAGCTGGGAGTTTTTTAGGAATTTCCAGTTTAAACGATGGAAACAGCAAATTGAGTCCGAAGGTCAAACAAATACAGGAAAATATGAATCAACAACAGAAAGCTAATGGCGACTGTCCAGAACAATCAGATTCAAGAATAGTGCTTGACTATTCTGAGTTTCTCGCATCGAACAACGTGGTAAGAAAAAAAGTACCAGATTTGGAGGGGCCTTCCTTGAAAAAATCCCATGATGATATAACTGTCGCTGACGAAGAGACCTCAAAGCTGCTTCAAGCGGAAAATTCTCAATTGACAAATGCACTTCAACATATAAATCAACACGCTGACTCAAAAGATAGTGCCAAAAAGGATGAAAGCAGTGTTTTGAAGCAAGACAACCAAGGCGGTGCAGTCATCCAAACTTCATTTGCGGCAAAATTGATTAACGTATTGGCAGACAACGATCTCAAAGGAGCAAGACCCCAATTTAGAAAAGAAAAATATACTCCCTCTAAAAAGGCAGAAACTTCTTTATCAGAAGGTTAGATCAAAGTCAAAATAACTAAAATACCCTAAAATTGTAGTTAGCAAATTAAGGCAAGATTGTTAATAACAAATTTTGCTATCCTTTTTGCTTGTGAGACAACATTCTCCGATCACATTCTCTTATAGCTACACTATTTGCATTGTATTATGCAGCGTGCTACTGTTGATTTCCAATCACTTATATTTAATAGAAAATCTTAATGCATTTTGATCAATAGTAAATTCTTTATCAATTTAAAAAAAATCGTTAATAAACGCTTGCTGAGCCGGAATTCAAAAGGATTCCAGTGAGTGTATATCACTGTGACCCGATGCCTACTTTATGATCATGCTTTCACTAAATATAAGGGATTGATGGCGAATATTTGCAAATTACTTTGTCCTTTCAATTCGCACGAAAAGCAAGCCGACCTTCGCATTATGACTTCTTCACAATAGTGAGAGTATCCAGTCATCTAAACCTTGTTTCGATTTCATGTATGAGCATACTCAGTAAGACCTGGTTTGGTTTTCTCAAACTGCTAATTATATTGGAAACTATTGACTATAGATTTAAAATATATTGTCAGCGGTCTACGTATTGGTGGTTCTGTATAACGTAATTCCATCATTCAAATAAGACTTCGTTAAGGGGTATTTTCCATAGAAATATATAAGGAAGCAACTACACATAAACTACAGCCCAAATCCTTCTTGACTCCTTCATTTTCAGAGAACATTCAGAAAACCAAAAGATCAGACATCAATTTTCGTGATCGTTTCAACAATGGCAGATGGTAAACAACAGCCAGCAAACCAAAAAAGTGGAATTGTAGTCATTAACTCAAGAGATGTTAATCAGCGCGTCAGTGCAGGCGAGCTTCCTCTCAGTCAGCGCAAACAGCCAGAATATTCGAAAGTTCAATCAAGCGAACCAAAAAGCATGGTAGAAATGACAGATTTGGAGGAGAGCTTTGATAAATCTCGTCGAACACCTGCAGACTTGCTTAACGGCATTATGCTCGATATCTATAAATATTCACATACCTCGCAGCCAGGCTCAAAGTTCAATTTAGAGAACAGCAACAGGAAACGTGGAAGTAAATCTGCTTGTCCAACCTCTTTTGTTTTTCTTTTGTGCACGATGGTCTAAACCGAGCATTTGGTCAACTTTTTTTGACATTTTTTTGAATAATGGCGATACTAATGAGTTTTTTGTATTCTAGCCTTCGACTCGAATGTTTCAGAGATCGCTCATACGAAGAAATCATTCGCAGCCTTAGATAACCTGCGTGAATTTGTGAAGAATAACGGCATTGACGAGGAGCCCGTACCCGAGACTGAGTCATTGCTTGATGACCCTAACCCGATGATGAATGGCCTAACGATCGGTCTCGGAGGGAATCCTCTGCCGACTCTCGGAGTGATACCCTCGAATAATAATGAGCAGCCCGCCTCCGACGTGAGTGTAGGAGGAGAAACATATCGACCCGGTCCAAGGTCGGCATCTAAATTGAGCGAGTCATTTCAGAAGCTTAACTTGCAACAATCCCCTGTTGCTGCGCAACGAAACAGATCAGTGAGCACTCCAGATCTAGAAGAAATGCAGAAGAGATTAGCTACGACGAAGAAGGATGATGGGAAAGTGAAGTCTTTTATTGAGAGCACTTCAAAGAATGATACTTCATTAACCAATATCAAGAGCGAAAAATCGAAATTTGCTCAGAAAGTCAAAACGCTTTCATTAATTAAGAAATTGACTTCTAAAGGGTCTCTCAGTCGAAGCGTGTTGGATGCAGAGTTAGATGCAGAAGGGCAACTTCTTAGACCAAAAACAAAAACCGATCTGGCCGAGGGACCAGACAGTGCTAGAAGCGCTTCCATGAAAGATGGAAATAGATTGATGCAATTGATTATTAAGCATGCGTCTTCTGGGAATTTGAATCGTGAAGCTGAAGTCTTCCAGCGCATCATGGTACTAACGTTATCTCATTGATGCTAATTTTTTCCTATAGAAAAGGCTGCATCCCGAAAAACTCGCTGAAGTTCACAAAAAGAAGCATAAACCCTCTTACATCAAGGCCGTCAGATGTAAATGAACTTCTTGGATATTGTGCCTTTATCTATTATTATGTATTTAGCGATAGTAAGCTGTTTGGGTGGCGTGTTGCGTTTTTTCACGAAACTCCACCAGCCGGACGAAATCTTCATCATACTCTGGAATGTCATTGGTCTGCTTTTCGTTATTTTGAACTCGCTCTACGTTCCTTTCGTGCTATCATTCTATTTCGATGATAAAGAAACCGCGCTTGCATTGACAGTGAATGGCTACTTCGCTTTGAATATCCTTGTCAATTTTCGAACCGCTTATTATTCTAAAGGGCTGCTTATCATTGATCAAAAAAGAGTGTTCAGGCACAATCTGAATCTCTCCTTCATTCTGGAAGCCCTTGCAGTGATTTTCGGATTGTTATATCTTGTAGTCGAGTCCAAGAGTGCAAAATATCTGACCTATTTCACTCTCGTCCGTGTCAGACACGCGAGGGGTTTCATTGTGAAAATTGAAGATCATTCGCAGCTGGGGAAGCAGTCTTCTGGCTTGTTTAAGCTGATATGGCTTATTTTGGTTGTAATGACGCTGGCTCACCTCAGTGGCTGTATTTTTCATGAGATCGCAGATAGCGAGCTCCGTTCGGACCCAACGAACTGGCTCATGCAATGGGCTGATTCAAACGCTCCTGTATATGAGAGATACATCGACGCTCTCTACTGGGCGTTTACGACAATGATTACAGTGGGATATGGTGAAATTGTGCCTTCAACTACAAAGGAGAGAATCTATACAGTCTTTATTATGGCAGTCGCGTGCGGTGTCTTTGGCTATTTCGTCAACACGATTGGATATATCTTCAATCAAATCAGCGGAAGTAGAGCCGAGACTAGGTAAATCTTTCAACAAAAGCGATTGAATGATTCTAATTTCAATTAACAACAAACAGGCATAAGATCAGGCAAATTACTAATTACATGAAAAGAAAGCGTTTGAGCAGACCTATGCAGGTGAGAGTAAGAAAATATCTTGAATATATTCTCGAGGGCGAGATGACTTATAACGTCGAAGAACAAAAAGTCTTGGGGCTGCTTTCGGGACCTCTTCGCAATGAAATCTCAACGGAACTGAATCTCAAAGCTTTGAGAAACTGCAAAGTTTTTAACAACAACTTCACTGAGAAATTCTTAGTAGTCCTGGCGAAGGACCTAAAAGAAACGACGCTTTCTCCAGAGCAGGTCATCTTCAAAGTAAGGATAAGAATTCTTGGCTTAATTTCTCATCTAATTCAATCATTTAAAAGGAGCACGAGGAGATGAGTAGCACCATTTACTTTGTTTTAAATGGGAAGATTCAAATTTTTCTAGAAAAGAGCAATGTCATGTTCAACACCCTAGTTAAAGGCGAGTTTTTCGGAGAAATCTCCTTCTTTTCTAACAGACCTCGCAGTGCAGGAGCGAAAAGCGTGGGTTTCAGCAGCGTCCTCTCGCTTTCACGTGAGGCGTTTCTTGAAGCGGTAGCAGGGTTTCCAAGCCAAAGAGAGCAATTCTTTTACATACAAGACAGAATCCTTTACGAAAACAATGTTGATCTGCTCGCGCTCAAATGTTTTTCGTGTGGAGGGGAAGGCCATATAGCAGGAGGCTGCCCAAAGGTTCATTTCTGCGTTGACAATCGACAGAAAGCCCTTGAAAACCACATTAAGGAATTAGCAAAGTTTCGAAAAGACTTTAAACGTATCAACAGAAAACGTTTTTCAGCACGCAAGAACATCGAAATACTAACAAACGATGCGATAAGGTTACGATCGACGCTCGGGAATATCGACGCGATCCTCATCCAAACGCGGGAATTGGAGATGTATAACAACTTTGAAGAATTTGACGATATTCTGAATTATAAGGTTTACATCCCTTACTTCTACAAACATGGAATGATTCAAGCAGATGCACCTGGTGGTGTTCCGGCGTCCGTTGAGTCGATGGAAAACTTAAATTCTATAGCAAAAAACCCCAGCAACCTTCAGCCACCTAACGCCCAACTCGGCTGGTCCCAGTCTCGAGAAAGCTTGCAACCAATAGCTTCTGCCGCGGATAATATAACCTATCAAAATTCTCTCTATGTACGTCAGAGCAGTGGAGGAGGGCTTGCGCAAGAGAGTAACAGTAACAATCCGACAGGAAGTCGAGGAGGGTTGATGATGAAAGACAGTATGCAGCGTCCTGAAACACAGCGTGTGAAGTTTGATACAGTGAAAAACTTCGAAACGTACTATCCGCACGGCAATATCAATGTGATCAGCGAAAAGTACAACATCTCAATGAATGAGCGAGTGATTGCGAGGGCCATTGAACGCACTACTGGGAAAAAGGTTAATAAGAATATTTTGAAGGGTATTGATATCTTCAGTCGTGGAAGCATCTACGGAGGGATAAAAAAATCAACTGACAGTTTACTGTCGGTTAAATCTTCCATAAACAAGCAGAGGGGTGAAAGCGATTTGCATTCGATGCTGAAAGGCGGCAGCTTCTATTCCTCAGTGCCAGGCGGTGGAAGCCACTTTGGAAGTAGCAGCTACAATGTCAATTCCGCGGATGCTAACCATACAGATTCAAATAGAAAGCACCTGACCGTCAACCAATCTTCGTCCGCAAAGAGAAGTAGTTCGGTGTTTCTCACTCCTGAGAGGCTAGGAGAGTCCTCAATGGTGTCCTCGTCGAGTGTGATACTCCATCCTGAAATCGTTCCTGGTGACTCTGTTAGTAATAAGAGGCGACCATCGCGCTTTGGCCCATTCTCTGCGCTTTCGAAGATGGGGAGTTCACAGAATATCGGTTCGGAGTCTCACGGCAACCTGTTGGGATTGCATGAAGAGCGCGTCGGATCCTATAATCCTAGCAGCTTTGGCACTGAGCTAAACCCTGCAAGCAGCATCCTCCCTCGTAGTCATGAGCCCGAGCTCTCAAGCAACAATAATCTCATTCATTTTTGGAAAGACCGGCAGCGTAGTAAATCTTCCTTCCAAAGATCAGAGGAAGGCACTCTGCTCAAAGGCAACGAATCATACATCAGCCCTAGATTCAGAAAATCGAGTGCGGATGAGTCGAAGAACAGTCGACGTGACTCTAAGGCGAACCAGGAGCATTCTGATAACGAGACAGTGACCCAAATAAGCTATCCGACAAAGACTAACGAAGACTTTTCAGTATCAGGGCATTTTTCCAGCGATAAGAAAGTGATACAGAACTATATCCGCAAGGCATTACACAAACTAAAAGAGACGGACCAGAAAGGGTCCTTTGATAGACGTGTTAGTACAAAGAAAAGCCGCTTTTTCGTTAGAACGAAAGAAAAACGACCAAAATCTGTTGGAGAGGAAAGCAAAATCGCGAGATTGGTTAGGCAAGAAGGCTCGCTCAATGTGTTAAAGAATTTAATAGTAAGTATTCGCTCAGATGCGAAAATTATGACTCGAAATATTTCCCACAACAACTTTGAAGATAGTAAGTGATCTGAATGTTTTCATGGATTTTATTTGTACACATTTCTTCGTAATTATTTGTGTGATCAAACTTTGCTCATTTTTTTCGTATTTGTAAGACATATTATAAAATTACAGCATTTATAGCTGAGAAGTTACTTGTTCGTTGAAATTGAAATCCAAGAAAAACAGGTAATTTACTAAATAGAATATTATTTCCAAAAAGTGTTGCATGTAACATGGAGTAGTCTTAACAATCCAAAAGAGAACTGCAGATGAAAAATTATTATTAAGTTTTTGAATAGTGCTTCATTTTTCTTTTTTTAAAGACAATATCTTTTTAAATTTTTGTTGACTCATTAGATTGACAAGTAAAAGACAAGAGAGCTTAAGTTCCTTCAATTTCAATATCTTTGTCTTTTTCAAGAAGGCTCACAAACAAGGTATCATCGAAAAGATACCGTGATATCTATTAATTAGTTGTTTATAATTTAAATATTTACCCTCCTAACTTATTGAATTTGAAAATTTATCCAAGAGTAAATTTGAATTCGTAAATCAGGAAAAAATGGATCCCGAAGTTATCCAAGGTATTGCTCAAGTTTATTTCCCCTACCTATATTAACCCTGCTCTCCCCAGTGCATTCTGAAGACGATGAGTTTGACGCAATTAATGGAGAGACTGCTCTCGAGAACCAAGTTGAACACCAAGACGCTGACAATGATGGCAATGTTCAGATGGATATAGAACAAGCGGATGGTGAAGAAGGAGATGAGGCAGTTGAGCACCAAGAAATAAATAACGAAAGTGTGAATGGATCGCCTAAGGGCACCAACCAAGGTAAATCGCTATTTATCTATTACATGAAAGGAATCTAAGCCACTCCTTGCTTAGAATTAGCAACTGATTTCAAGAATGAGGAAGAGATGAACTTCGCTCAAAACTCAGCAGGCAAATTCAATAATAGCTTTCAAAAAAATTCTGATGGCGCAGAGTCGCCTTTCAAAATGGACGCTGAAGAGCAACAGATGTCTGAGAAAAAGTCCCCGATTGTGCAAGAGAATGGTGAAGGCGAACTCGTGGGTGGTGTTGATGAGGAAAAAGATGAGCCTTCAAAAATGAATTTAAATGCTGACACATCAACCTTAAATGTTAATTCTGAAAAACAAGTGAGTGATCATAATGAAGAAATATCAGGAGCTATGGCTAATAAACACGTTGAGGGGTCTGGCAGCAAATTAGTCACAGAAAATTCAGAAGTAGTTCAAGAAGCAGTTCAACAGGCTAGAACCTATGCAGATGATGAACGCCCGATCAAGCCAAGTAATTTCCAATCCTTCGATGAGGTTCCTCTTCCTTCTACAGTCAAGATGGATATTGAGGTCGAGGAGTTCGCTGAGAAAAGAAACTCGAATGCTGGACCTCCGAAAGGACTCCTAGCCAGGAACAAGAACCTTAAAAAAGGTGCCAAGAATAGCAAACCTGCCTCAACACGTCCCAGCGAGGATTTCGTTGTGTCGGAGGATCGCCCTCTTACAGGTCAGGGCAATTATAATCTCCCTGACCAAGAGGACAGACCGATCAGTGGGAAGGGAACGTATAACTTTGAAGAGGAAACGAAAGGGGCTTTCGCTGATCCTAGCGACGAAAGGCCCATCCAACCATTCAAATCAAACAACCCATTTGATGAAGTCCCTATCGGAGGTGGCAATCGCAAAGGAAACGCGACTCCTTTCAGTGAATATCCAGATGGCATGGATCCTGCCGAGTTCGACCCATCTGCTTCGAATCAGGCGGAGGAGAGTGGACCATTAGAAAAGAGAATTAGAAGCAAGATTGTCAAAACCCGCCAGAATGCTTTTGATGAGTTAGCAAAATTAATCGAAGCTGCTGATGAGGGTGAAGGCATCGTTCACGAATACGCTGGAGAGTTTATCAAGTTCATCGCAGAGTCAAATCCTGCAGCTCAAGAAAAAGCGATTTGCGCAGCCAAAGCCTATTTAGCAAAGGTCTCTGCACCCAGCATTGATACGAAAAACTTTGTGAAAGTGTTGATTGACAAAGCGCTTGGTCCAGCAAAACCAAACACGAAAAAAGTGTCAAATGAAGTGCTTTGCTTGCTTTTCGAGAAATGCGATAAAACTACTCTGTTTGAAGGAATCACGGATTCTATTGGACATAAAAACCAGAAAACTGCATGTGCTGGAGTTCAAGCCGTTGTCGAGCTCATCGTAAACTATGGTCCAAGGAAGCTTGATTATTTAAAGCCATTTTTTGGGCCTATCGAGAAACTTGCTGGCTCAACAGTCGCTCCATTGAGAAACGAAGCAATGAATTTCTACAAGGAGTCCTTGAAATGGATGGGAGAAGCTGCGAAGACTTTTTATAGCAAACTGAAAAAGCAGCAAATCGAAGAGCTCGATAAATTCTATGAAGAATGGCCAAAACAGCCAATGAAGCCATTACGTGGAGAAGAAGAACAACCTATGGGCGTCAGCAAAGGCCCCGGAAAGGGCGGCAAAGCAGATACATCTGCCGGATTGGATCCCTATGACATCTCTGACCCAGTTGATATATTCCATAAATTCAACGATCCATGGTGCGAGAAGGTGCTGGCTCAACAAAAATGGCTCGACAAGAAATCAATGCTCGATGAGCTCATCAAAGCTGCCACTGTACCCAAGCTTGCGCCAACAAACTACTATCATATCAACACGATGCTGAAGAGATTGCTTGGCGATAGCAACGTCAATGTAATGCTCGCAGCGATGAAGATATACGGTCTGCTTGCCAAAGGCCTTCGAAGGAATTTTACCGGGACGGCGAAGTCAGTGGCTCCGCTGATCCTGCAAAAATTCAGAGAGAAAAAAACGCTTGTGCTGGAAGAAACCTACCGCACGATGGATTTGTTCTACTACTCATTCTCCTTAGAAGATATCACAGAAGATCTTAAAGAAGGCTTGGCTGATAAGAACACGGTTGCTAAGGTCAATATATTAAGTTTAATCGACAAATTCGTTGAAAAGAATGCGCAAACACCTGAAAAATGCGATGCGCTTTTCAAAGGAATGATCGGGACGTTGAAATCGCTGTTGAACGATGGAGATGGATCTGTCAGAAATGCAGCTGCAATGACTTTGGGGAAGATGAAGAACATCCTCGGAGAGCGAATCATTGGAGGTCATCTGAATGATATTGATCCAAAAATTCTTAACAAAATCAACGATCAAGCGCAAAAGGCTGAAGCTATGGAGGAAGAAAAAGAAGGTCCATCATCTCTCAACTCTTCCACCATCATGGGACGTCCTTCCGTGACTAACCAGCCAAAGAAAACTGAGCCTCCATCCACCAAAGCGAACGCTGGACCAGGTCAGCAGAAAGCCCAAGCTCCAGGAAATCTCAAAAAGAATGGTTCTACCAAGAACTTGAACGCTACTAACGCCGCTAGCGGAGACAATGAAAATGAATGCGTTGGTTCTCTGACCGCTGAAGAGGCAGAGATGAAATTAATGGACATGGGTGTTCCGGAAGCGATTTTCAAGGGCTTAGAGGCCTCTAGCCCCAAAGACAAAGCTGACACTCTAAGCAAATTTGCCCAATGGGTAAATGAGAATCTATCGACGATAGCTGATTGTCCAGACATCGTGTTCCGTTTCCTGAAGGCCAAATTGAAAGACTGGAAGGAACTTAATTTAATGATGAACAAGGAGAACTTTGCGCTGATAAACTCGTTGTGTCATAAG
>ENA-UOTX01001015-UOTX01001015.1-compost-metagenome-genome-assembly--contig:-NODE-1015-length-24229-cov-20.689508_pt1 | contig 24229 bp, 18 predicted proteins | sample MGYA00238143_ERZ746982 | MGnify/ENA primary metagenome ERZ746982 (study PRJEB28758, sample SAMN06268862) | compost metagenome | isolation source: single cell | place: USA: California, Emeryville, Joint... | reverse complement strand
TGGGCGCATACTCTCTAGTGGCAAATTCTCCAAAGGGAGACTCCCCTTAACAGTATTTTCCTTGGGACTCTCATGGAAAAGAGCTTTTGCGACCTCTACGAAACTGCCGTCGTAATTAGGTTTCGGGAGTTGGCTGGAAAGAACTTTTAGGTTCTTAGGCACTCTGATTGTACTAAGCAAAGGTAGGCGTTGAGACTCTTCAACCGGATCTAGCTCACTGATCCTACTATTTTTCAAAACGATTGGATGGGTCAGAAGCTGCTCACAGGATGGCCGAACTATCGGCGCTGTCCTTAAACATAAGGAAATTATTTCGTTGAGTTCGTTGGAATACTTTGCTGGTATTCTTTCAAAGATTCCCTTCATCACCTTGCGTTTTAACTCTTCCAAGTCATTCGCTCTGAATGGTGGCCTAAGAGCAGCCATTTCGTAAATCACGCACCCTAACGACCAAATATCGCATTTTTTATCATATGGTTGGTCCTTCCAAACCTCCGGACTGGCGTAGTAAGGAGTTCCCGCTTGAGTATAAGCTAAATTGTTTTTTGCGACCTTGGAAACGTTCAAGTCTCCGAGTTTCGCGGTGTTATCAGCCGTTAAGAAAATATTCGCAGATTTGATGTCTCTGTGGAGAATTTTGTTGCTATGTAGGACTTTTAATCCTTTTAGTGTTTGCACAAAGACAGCCCAGATCTCGCTCTCATCAAAAGACGTTTTTCTTCTTTGATGCAGCTGGATTTTACGGCCAATGTCTCCTTCGGCGGCGAATTCCATTATGATACAAAGCGTCATTGAATCATCGTCAAAAAAAGCTTCTTTGTATCCGATTATGAAAGGGCTGTTTATTGAAGCGAGTATACGGACTTCGTTGAGTGCGTTCCATTTGTCTTTCTCTGATAAATTCGCCAGTTTTACCCTCTTCATAGCGTATTCTTTTCCGTCAATGATCCGCTTGACTTTCCAGACGCTGGAGTATGAACCTTCTCCAAGACGCGCCAATATTTCAAAATCTTTGAGAGTCATATTCGCTGTGCTTAGTTTTCGGTACCAGATAGGATGGATGAAATACCCTGGTGATAGTTTCCTGCTGAAGATAAATAATATGTTTCCATTTGGATCTGTTCTTTTTTTCAAAATCAAGTTACCGTTTGTATTCAGTGATATCATTTCCGAACAATTTATACTTGACTCTGGCTATTATCAATGAAACGTAAAGCCAGTTTAACGATAGATTTGAATATTGGGATAGGTTGGAAAGGCATCTAGGAGGTAAAGAATATAAATTTCAGCACAAGATAAGAAAGAAGTTTTTTGCAGTAAATCAAGAAGGAGGGACCAAATTTTGTAAATATATAGAACTGGAATACTATCAGAGACCCTAAAATAAGTAATGATCACTGGTGTTCTTGGACACTTGGAATGTATCTTCGGCATTAATTTTTTGTGGAACCTTGAATAATCGAATGATCTATTGGCTAGATGCATCTTATTTTTTGTCATTGTCTTACGATTTCTCTCAAAGTTAAGAATTTACAGGATTAGAGATTAGGAGGCTGTAAATTAGCCTGGTGGACATTTTCTTGTTGAAGAGCAACAATTACTGAGGACAGAAAGATTGTTCTATAATAAATCGTGGCAAATTTTTACGCATCTAATTTGATAATTTTATTTCTTCACAAACGATAACAAAAGATAACTTTGAGTATGTGGGACGCACTAAACCAACTGAAAAACCAGACAGTGTCAAAAGCCGTGTCAAAAGCAGGGCAATTGGGTGGTCTTGCTAAAGGCTTCGCGAAAGATGTAATTGAAACTATATTTGCACACTTGAAATTATTGATGTTTTCTATAATGAATGTAGTTCATTGGTGCTCCTCTCGATGAGGATCAGAAACCAGACAAAGAAGATAGCTCACCCACTGAAGCTGAGCTCAAACCCAAATCGCAACTGAAACAAAAATCACCAGAAAAATCTCCTACAGGTCCAGATGAACAACCTCTGGATCCTTTAAGCGCTGAAAATGAGAATAAAGGGAGGAACACTAGTAAAAAGACAACAAAAACGCAAGAAAATTTTAAAGAGCAAAGTAATGAGGAAAATCAGTTTGATAAGAAAAAAATTCAGGAACAAGATGAGATTGTTGATCCGCTCTTTGCCCGCAATGTACCAAAGAAAGAAGGAAAACGCGACCAAAGGAGGGTATCTGCTGAGATGGAAGCGGCTATGAATGGATTAAAAAATGAAAACGAAAAATTAAAGAATGAATTGGAGGAGATTAAAAAGAAATTGATTGATCCGAGTGTCCTAAAGCAGCTCGAAGAGGAAAACAATGCATTGACAAAACAGAAGCAGGAGCTGGAAAATACTAATCAGGAACTCGAGAAGCAGAAACAAGAGTTCGAAAAAAATCATCAGGAGGAGCTCGAGAATCAGAAAAAAGAGGCTGAAGAACGAGAAAAAGCAATCCAAAATGAGAAATCGGCCTTATTGGAGCAAAATCAAGCACTAATACAAGAGAAGGAACAGATTTTACAAGAAAAGCAAAATGAAGCCAAAGAAAGAGAGAGTCTTCTCAATGAAAAAGAGGCCATCCTCCAAGAGAAGTTAGAATTAGAAAAACAAAAGAACGATGTTGAAAGCAAACTAGGTGAAAAGGATAAATTAATTGAAACTCTCAAAAGCGAAATGGAGAGTCAAGCTAAGGATTCAAAAGCAAAAATGGAAGAGGCTGAAGAACAAATTCGCAAATTAGAAGAAAAAGTCAAATTCCTGGAAGAGCAGGTAATCAAATTCCGTGCGTATGTATGCCTGTATTCACGCCAATTCAATAATAGGAAAAAGAAATATCAGAGCAAAAGAAGAATCAAATTAATGCTGCCGTAACTTCAGCCTTGACAGACCATCTGAAAAGCATGCAGTCAATATTCTCCGAAATCTTTTACAATACCCTAAAAGAAAAGGTATTCTATAGTGGCTGGCATACCTTAGCTATCATCAAATGATTAGATTAATGCTCTTGAAGATTTGAGTGAGGAGAGAAGAAGTGATATTTCGAACTTACAGATCAACGATGAGGAAGTTCAGCAGAAATGGGGGGAATTGCAATCCGAAGTGCAAAAGAAAGTTGAGACTACGAACGAATCCGATCACGAAATAGAGCATTTCAAGAAACAAATCCAGACCTTTGAGGAATCAATAACCTCACTCAAACAGAATCTTGAAAAGCAAGGAGAAGAAAAATCCAACTTAGAACAGTCATTAAAAACAGCAAAAGAAGAAAAAGATAGTTTAGAGCAAATCATTAAAAGTCTCAATGAAGAGAAAGAAGCCTCAAACCAACAAATCGACCACCTTCAGCAAGAGAAGGCCTCTGTAGAGCAAAATCTTAATAACCTAAAACAAGAAAAAGAAACATTAGATACAAGTCATACGGCTTTGAAAGGAGAGAAAGAAGAATTAGAACAGAAAATACATAGTATGAATGAAGAAAGAGAGAAACTAGACCAAACTCTTAACAGTCTGAATGAAGAAAAAGCTGCTTTGGTAGAAGAAATTAAGTCAGTCAAAGCACAGAACGAAGAACTCTCACAGAAGTTACACTCTATAGAAGAACAAATGAAGTCTGCTGGACCTCAGCAAGCCGAAGCTGAAGCTCAAATTAAGAGCCTAAACGATGAGTTGGCTGAACTGAAAAAAGATGTTGAGCGGTTAACAAATGAACTACAGAATGCAGAGAAAGAGAAGGAAAATACAATAAATGAATATACTGATGCTTTAATAAAGAAAGAAGAGGAGTTGGAAGAGGTCAAAGCAACCATTGAAGATTACAAAGAGAATATGAAAAATAAAGATGCTCAAATCAATGATTTCATGACAAGTTTGGAGCAGAAAGAGAAGGAGCTGATAACCGCTAATAAGAATACGAGTGATATTATGGAAACATATAATAAGATTTTGGAACAAAAGGGTGAACTTCAGGTGAAGCTCAGCGAGCTTCAAGAACGCTTTAATAAGCTTGAAGGTCAAAAGAATGAACTCGAGAAAACGAAAGCTAACGAGATAAAAGAATTAAAGAAACTCATGAAAAGTGCTGAGCAAGAGATAAATCCGATTTTGAGGAACAATTTGTTAAAGAGACTGAATAAGCTTAATGAGTGCACAAAGAACTTCAATTTTGAAAGTGCATTGAATAAAAAGCTACCATCTCAAGAGAAGATTCCACTTATGACATTTTTTGCCTCTTTTGAGGAAGTCTTGAATGAATTCATTGCAGTCCCGAAGAAAGGCGCAATAGATGAAGAAAAATAGTAATACTTGTTATTCTATGCAACAGCTTATCCATCCCTAATTAATTCTTAGTAATCAAGAGAAAGAGAAGTCAGAAGCGCTTCAAAAGCAGCTGAAAGAGACACAAACAGAGCTCAAACAAATGAAAGTAAGAATAGCAATTGCTCTATCCTTTGAAATTTTCTTAAAATGCTTATGTAGACTGCCAAGGATGAGCTAAATAAGAAGACAGAAGAAGCTCAACAGTTAATTGAAAACCTTAAAACTCAAATCCAACAAAGGGAAGCGAAAATCAACGAAATCCAGAAGAGTTTGAAAGATGCTAACGATCAAAAGAGAAAGCTTGCCGAAGATCTCAAAGAGAGCAACGAAATCGCAGATGGGTTACAACAAACGGTTAGAGCGCTTCAAGAAGAAGAAAAGAATAGACGCGAGCAATTGATGAAACTTCAGACGGATGCTTCAGCTATACCTGAGCTTAGCGCTGAGCTTGAAAGCAACAAAGTTAAAATTGATGAGTTGCAGCGACAATTACAAGGTAGCTACTACGAAATTGAGACTCTACAAAATAGTCTGACGAATCTTCAGTCTCTGCTTGAAGAGTCCCAGGTTTGCTTCTCTAATGAATCCATTAGCTAATTTTGATTTAGGAAACAATTGAATCGCTTTCTAAAGAGAGTGGTTCAGAAGTCCAGCAACTGAGAGTCGAAAGGGAAGAGGCGTTGAAAAAACTGAAACAGCTTGAAGCATTCAAGGAAAAATACGATGAAACTGAAAAACTGATGGTTCAGAAAGAAGATCAGATCAGAGAGCTTGAAGAAAAGCTTGCTATTTCTGAACAAGAGAAGAATGACATCAAGATCGAAACTGCGAATCTTGTCAAAAAATTCAAGAATGATGCTGTTTACAAAGAAAATTTGGTAATTATAATTTTTCCAAGATTATGGATCTTTAATTTATCATGAAAATCAAAAAGATTGATAAACGAGTCGTTACCAAATTTTTCGTGAATTACTTTGATCTGAGCACATCATATCATACAAAGCTTCAAATTCTTGAGACTCTTTCGAGCATTTTAAGCTTTAACGATGAAGAGAGAAAGAAGGTGAAAGAAGATTTTCTTATTGATTTTCTTATTTCGTTCTAGATGGGACTGCATCGTCAGCGAATTGAAGATGAAGCAGTGAAAGAGAAAGCAAGTGGTAAATTACAGAGAAAAAATTCTGAACCGAGCAAACCAGATGAAGAGAATAAAGAGGGTACAGAGGCGACTCCAAAGCTAAAAGACAAGTTTTTGAACTTTTTACTTGAAGATGATGAGTCTTAGTTTTAAGAGTATTGAATTATCTAACCAGAGAGACATTTTGGAATTTATTGGGTTCGTTTGAATAATGTGTGTATTCTGATTTTAAGCTTGCGTATAGTATGGTAGTTATGTGCCATTCACATCCGACAAACAGCAATATCGCCATCTTTATTATAATTCGTAACTTTCCATAGATAATGAGTTTCTCCTAAATACAGTTAAAAAACGTATCACTGCTGTCATTATAAGGAGTTATCCTCACGAATAGATTCTTTTAGAAGTTTTATACTTTACCAACACTAATTTAACAAGTCAATAATTTTAAATAAATAGTGCCCTACAATGGTGGAGAGATTCCAAGTTAAAACTGAAGCACAAAGACATATTGATGCTTACATAGAATATCACAAGTACGATTAGCTTCTCTTGGACATTTGCAAATTATTTAATAGCATCGTCGGAAATGCGGATGGAGGAAAGATGTTCTCTGAAAGTATTGTTCTGATTTTTGCTTCTTGTTCACATTTACTGTGTTCTGTAGAGGAATATGAGGAATATAAAGAGTATCTCCGAAAAAACATGAAAAATCGCGTTTACACCTCATGGAGGAATTGCAACGGTATGATTCACTACCATATCAAATCAATAGTGATTCTTTCATTGTGTCTCAGGATTGGATTGTAAAATGATTGGACCTGCAAGCAAATGCTTCTGTGATCATCGATATAAGGATCATAATTACATCAATCCTGTTGGGAAAATGGTCAAATGCAATATGAAAGGGTGTCCTTGTGCTTGTTTCTATCATGTTCCAGTGCGTAAGTGATTCATCAAGTTTAAAAACGAAATAACGATGGTTAATGCTGACAAATAGATGGATCGCAGGATATCAAATGCTTATGTAAACACTCGTATAAAGAACACGATATTACCAAGAGGAAATGTAAAAGAGTAAATACTATTCTTTCATATTTGGCATGGACTTATGGAATGTCGCATTACTAGCCTGCATGTAAGTGTACTGGTTTTGATTCTACGTGGTCTTGCAGTTGTGGCTTCCAATTCAGAGATCATATTACAATCGTGGAAACTGTAATTGGTGAACTGATTTTCGCGTGATTAATCTAAATTGAGTAGCGTGAAGAAAGAGTAAAAGCAGGAAAACCCGTAGATGATATGATGAGAATGATGAGTGATTTCGAAGTCGGTGCTGGAAATAATTTAACCAGTTTCACTGCCTTGGTTGATGGTGCTGAAAGATTCGAAAATCAAGATTGGGGTCCGGTTAAACAACATTACCAACAAAAAATGCTAGAAGGAGGTTATACACAACCAGCGATCACTAATACAGCAGAAAAGGGTTCAATGGGAAAAGCATCCATGGGCAAGGAACTCGCAACTGTAGGCGGAGGAAAGCAGCAATTAGCTACACAGTATATCTATTGAATTTGCAAACCGTAATCTAAATGTTTGCATTAGGAAATTGGATGATGTTCCGACAGCATTTGATCTGTATAATACTCCACATTGCTTCGGTGGGAAGACAGTTGGAAAGAAGCCTTTTCTAACAAGAAAACCAATTAAATATTAATCGAGGTTGAGAGAGCTTTAACAACTTTTAGAATGATATCCATTCTTCGCACATTACTATTTGGATACAAACCATGATTATTTTTATGTTCATTTGTCTCTCTTTTGATCGCAGCATAAATAATTTGGTTTTTCACTTTGAAGATTTATTTTTTTCTCTTCATCATCGGGTGTATCTAGCAGAGAAAGACGCAATATGATGAGAAAAAAAGATAAATAAAAATCAAAGTTTCCTTCATTAGAAGCTCTATTAAGAAACTGAATTGTAGAGATTGAATAGAAGATCACATGAGGATCCTTTAGTACTGGTATATTCCATTCGTCAGTGTGCAGCGAAACATAACAATTTAAGATACATGTCTATAAACAATTAGCTTAGAAAAGATTAGTCTTTTTCATAATTCTAATAAATTCTTCTTCATTAATTTCTCCATCACCATCTCTATCAGCCTCATCAATCATTTCTTGTAATTCATCATCATTCATAGTTTCTCCGAGTTCCTTGGCAACTCTTCTAAGGTTCTTAAGAGAGATTTTGCCAGTTTCATCATCATCAAAAAGTTTGAATGCTTTTCTAATTTCATCGAGAGGATCTCTTTCAGCCTATAGGAAGAGAATATGAGTAAACACATTAACAATTTAAAAACTATACCATTTTGACTGTCATAAGTTCAAGGAAGTCATGGAATTCGATGGTTCCAGTTCCTTCTCTATCAACATCAGCGATCATCTTTTTGATTTCCTCCTTTCTAGGCTCAAAGCCAAGAGCTCTCATGGCAACTTTGAGTTCCTTTGCATCAATTCTTCCAGAGCCATCAGTGTCGAAGAGATCAAAGGCTTCCTTGATCTCTTGCTTTTGCTCTTCAGTGAGCTCGGTTCTGCCCTTTCTTGTGCCTGGCTTTTGTTGAGTAACTTTGGAGACTCTTGACATTTGTGTAGTTGTTTTGTCTGTTTGTTTTGAAAATTTGAAAATTTTTTATATGTTAATTAATCTGTTTCGAGGTTTAAATACTCCCACTTTGAATGTTGTTTGAAAAATCCAAAATTTAAATTGCGCAAGCAATATTTCAAATTTGAAAAATCAAGAGGAAGAGCGGTTTCAACTTAAATACTTTCATGGGGGCTTTTCTTAACTTCAATTTTTTGTGAAGACATCAGGTGAATATTGTTACAATGGAATTTCAGATTTTTTGCCAAAATCAGCATTGATCCAACTATTATCCTTTAAAATCTTTTAAATGGCTCGGCTAACTGTCGAATTGCCCATAGCGCAACTTATACATCAATGTTTTTGAACTAGAAATACATTATCGTATCGACTTTTCATGAGATTATCCCTCAAACTCATATCCTCCTATATCAGTTTTTCTGATCAAGGAATGCCACAATATTGAGTTATAATCAAACTCTCGATCAAATAAAATCACATCATCAGTTATCATGGAAAAAAAGACAGAAAAAGCCAATCCCAAGTCCATAATCGTCACTGAAGAAGAGAAAAAAGGAGATAAGACCCTTAACCAACCGACTCCCGAAAAATCACTGTCCGCTGGTCCTGATGAAAAGCTACAAACAACTAAAATGCCCAAACTGAGTATTAACACCAGCCAAGCACGAGGTGAAATAAAGTTACTCAAGCATATCATCGCAAAAAACGGCTGGAAAGAAGTTAATGGAACAAAAGGCGACGTAATCTGGTCCGGCATTCCCACTTATGAAGATTTTACCCTTGCTAATGAAATTTTCATCAACCGAGTTCCAGGGATGCGGTACATGGCCCAGAAAAAAGTATCAGGCCAATTTCTCAACCTCTTTCGATCATATTTCCCCACTCAGTTTGATTTCTTCCCTCGAACCTTCCTGCTACCAGAAGACCACTCAGCACTCGAAGCAGAATTTCAAAAAGATAATAAGAAGCTCTTCATCGCTAAGCCAACCGATGGGTCTCAGGGTGAAGGAATATATCTAATGCGGTCAATGAAAGATTTGCCTGCTGTAAAGTTCGGCGCATCGAGAGGTTACGTCGTGCAAGAATATATTGATAAACCATTAATAATCGACAATAAGAAATTTGATCTGAGAGTTTATGTTCTCATCTCTTCAGTGAAGCCATTGATCGCATTTATCAACAAAGAAGGACTCGCAAGGTTTTGCACTGAGGATTATGAAGCTCCTAATAGTCAAAACATCAGGGAAGCATACAGACACCTGACTAATTACTCGCTGAATAAAATAAGCGATAAGTATGTTTATACTGAAGAGATCCAAGAGATTAATGACGGCAGCAAACGCACCTTTTGCTCTTTATGGAAAAGCATTGAAAAAGCGGGCTATAGCAAGGATATTATCTGGGACAATATAAAGGATCTCGTCCGGAAGCTGCTTATTGGTTTTACGCCGTTCATTCATTACGAATACAACGCTTCATTCGGCGGGAAAGGCACAGCCAAGTGCTTCCACCTACTCGGAGTCGACGTGCTCATTGACGAAAATTTAAAGCCATGGCTGTTAGAGATCAACAACACTCCGAGTCTGTGCATCGAACATGATCTTGAGGTTGGGAAGGTGGGACCAGTCAGTCCCGTAGATTTATATGTTAAAACGTTCGCTGTGGAAGATTCTATCCTCCTAAGCAGAAAGAAAAAGGAAACTCAGCTGAAACTAGAGGAGTACAGGAGTTACGAGAAAGTTTACAATGGAAATGAAGCTAAGATAGCTGGCATGCAGGTCATTGAGAAAATCCTTGACGTTTATGCGAAGCTTTGCGGGTATAAATTTGCTGAGAGGCTGAGTTCTAGCCGCTTTATTAAATTGGCGACTGTGCCTGTGATAAGGGATGCCCAGATCCAAAAGCAGGATCTTGATATATTGTTTGCTAAGATGATTGCTAATACTGGATCGAAGCAGATGGATTTTCTATCCTTTATCACTGCGATAGAACTATTAGTGCAAAAAGTTTCAAATCCAAGCGCAACAGCAAAAAGTGAAAAATGGTTTGATTTGTTTGCGGCATTTGTTGACACAGTCCAAGCAAGTTTCAAGTAAGAGGAATTTTGAAATAAAAATTCAATGAAGTTAATATTCAACGATGATAATTCGTGTTTTGGATAGGTAGAGGTGATAAAGATAATCTTTAGTTATCTTCAATTTAACAATGGGAGCAAGGCACCATTTTGATATTGATATATAGCATAACTATTATTACTCTTACAAAACTAGTAAAATCGGAGTTCTAACTAAACTCTATATCTCTAATTCATTCATTGTCTTCTTGCTAAAATATTATTCTAATGAAGGGTGTCTAATCGGTTTGAAGATCGAAATTATCGGATTTTTTCGATGATTGATTCAAAAAGCTCCAAAGCCATGAATTGTTACGATATCTTAGCGATCTCATACAAATTCACACGAAACATTTATTTATGCAGAAGGAATATCAATCAAGCCGTTGTTGATCTTTTCAATGACGTTATGTGGCTTGTCACCCATGACAGTGCAACCAAGGGATTGACTAGTTTAATAAGTTAGATATCAATATAAAGCTAATTAGGTTTACGCGGTTCCCAAAATTTGTTTCACGGTGCCCTTGAATTCTCTGGAAAGAGATCTTGGGTGCATAACTCTGGCGACCTTGATGACTTGTTCAAGGGTCAAGTTTCCGTCGTGTTTAACTGAGAGATAGGTGAAGTTAGATTGAAGAAGTCTTATTTTATTGATTACTTCCTTCAGCTGAGTGCTTTTCACCCTTACCACCTTTCTTCTTGACTCTGGTTTTAGCCTATAGCACAGAATATGAGAGAAGTTTCGTTCAAGCTGTTACTCCGAGCTCAGCAATGAGAAGAGCAGATGCAGATGGAACAATAACAATAGTGGCAGCTCTGTTTTGGCATCTGAGTTCAATCATAACCTTGATACCCTTCCACTTGGCGGTTTCTTTTTGGATATCTTCACCGACCTTCTTGGCGTTCTATTGAAAGAGTGAGCTTCTATTTTGAGGATATAATGTACAAGACCAAGAGGACCCATTTTTGGGGCCAAAGTAGAGGCAGCACCGACTTCACCTCCCATGGTCTTGAGCTTCACTATAAAGGAGTTAAGTTGCGAGAAGAGCAGTCATTGAATACAGATCTTAAGTTCGTTTGGATCGATCTTTGGTGGCATTCTGGTATGACTTTTTTGCTTTTACTAACTTGATAAGTTTTAATCTAATTTCAGACTTTATCAGCTATATACCAAATCTTCATTCTTTATCTGTGTGGTCAGATAATGTATCCATCAGCCAGTCTCTAATATGCACTGGAGAGTCTTGTTAGGCAAGAATTTCAACTTTTCACTGCGGATATAGACAAGTTTCGAATGTAACTCTCATAATGAGTGCAAATTTGTGGCATGAGAACCCCCACAAGCAAGAAATTGAGGAAATTTTCATGAAATGATTGTTGTAAGATTTGTATCCGTCAGAGATTGGCATCTTGATATCTATATATATACTTCAGTCTTGGGATCGAAGTCATTTTGGCTTTTTTTCAATGATTCGATGCAGAATTGTAACAACAGCAGCCTTGTAGAAATATTTCGGCTCACGTTGTATGCATATTTTGCTGATTAGAAGTGAATGCTATCGACCTGCCAAGAATAATAAAACTTTGCAGGTTTCAAATGGTAATCTTATTAAATCCAAAGAAAACAAGAGAACCGGCATCATATTTATCTTAGGATACTCTATTAAGTGGAATCTGATTCCCTCTAGATTAGATATTCCAGTTCTTCATAATACTAGAAGCGATCCTCCCTTAAAATATCGATCGCTTAGATAAAATAAGTCTGAAAAATCTCTATATTTTTCCAGTTTTTGACTCAAGCCGCCCTTAATAATAAATACAGTTTTCCTTAATGCCGCTATGAAATTGTATTGAAACAATTATTATTGAGAGCTACATATATATTAAACACATATTCCTCTCTTTGTCCTCTCAGACTCAAAGTTTAGGGAATTTTTTGAACATATCATTCAGCTTGTCTATAGGAGTAACTAGAAGTCCCAATCCCAACTCAATCGCAGTCGGCTTATCAGGTATCCAAGGGTGAGGTTTCGTCGGAACAAGATGCTTCTTCATTAAGAACATCTTAGCAGCAACTTGACGTTTTTCTAAAGAAACATGCTCTTGAAGAAAAACAAGGTCCTCCACCTCTTCCATATGGACATGTTCCTGGAGAGTCTTGAATAGAGCGTCGAATTTCCTCTCAAATTCGACTTCGTCTTTCTCTTTGCGAAGATTCTCAAGCATTTCTTTGAGCTCTCGATGATCCTCTCTAGATTTCATTGCGAGTTCCTTCCCTTTTGGGTTGATAGATTCAAGCATGTTATACATTATGATTTCTTCAGCAACGGAATGACAACAAAGCGCCCAAAGGAACTGATTGAACCATTTCTTCGCTTCTTCCATATCCTTTGCAGTTTTGTATTTGTTGTAGTAATCTTCAACATCTCTGTGATCTTTCTTGATCTCGTCGATAATGTCGGACTTGTGAAACATCTGTTCTTCGTTTAAAATTTCGATAGATTGTTGTTTTTCGGCCTTAAGTTCTAATTGAACGGAATATCTAAAGGAAATTTCCAAAAAAATATTCCAATCGAAAAATTCGAGAAAAGCAATGGCGTTACTTGAGCTATCCTTTCTGAGAATATTATCAATGCGTCTTCATATTCAACTTCTCTGGTTTTCTCTTACTTAGAGTTTCCTGCCGAATCGAAGAAGTGTGGGTTATATTGGTTTATAAAATTCATTCAAGACGTGAGATCAAATCATCGATTATCAATATATTCTACTTTAATGTAAATCTTTTCATCATTTTGGTATAGCTAATATCTCGTAGATGAATTACTCAATCAAGGAAATAAAATATTAATTTCATTTCTTCTCTCTTGCCATAAGGAGTCCTCTTTTCAACGTCGAAAGATGATCCCTATTTAGGGTGTGGTTTTAAATGAATTCCGTAGTGTTCTTTATTTCTTCAGGGAAGTTGCCACTGAAATCGAATCTTTTCAACGAGAGCATATTACCATTGTTAATGAACTCCATATTTTTTTTAAGCATTTCAACCTTTCGTTCTAAATGTTTTTTATGAATCTCTTCAGTACCTGGATAGAGATGCTGGAAAAACTTCCTTAAACCCTCTATATAAGTAACATCGTATTTAGCAGCCACGAGATTGAAGAAGCTTGACAGAGTCCCATACTTGCTATTAGCCTTTGAATTTTCAACATCTTCCTCATATTCTTTCATCATCTCTTCAACTGAAGGGAGTTTCACAGACCCATCAATCAAATGCTTCAAAAGCATAACCTGGACTTCGGAGATATAATTAATGAGGGGGTTATAATCAATGTAGCCAGGGAAGAACAGTTTAGGTTGACGTATTGACACCATTCTTTTGTAAAGTGGACCAAAGAATTTGAACCGGGTTTCTTCGCCTCCAAAGTCCAAGATTTTGTCCGCAAGGTCCAAGAAAGGAAAAGTTGCACAATATCCAGTACAGAATATCACTACGTCAACTTTCTCAGTTGTTCCATCAGAGAAGGTTGCCGAGTCTTCAGTGAAGTTATCGACCCAACCTTTTTTCCCTACGACTGCTCCTTCCTCTTTGAGATCTTTGAAATCTGTGGTTTTATCTATCATGCCAGTATCATTGGCACAAAAGATAATCTTCTTGATGCTTTGTCTCCCTTTGACAGGATTATGGTAGAGTTGTACTACCATATCAATAGCGGAAGCGCTTCCTCCAAGTACGAGTATGGTCTTATCTTGATAAATTGGATCATCAGGTTCTCTGAATTCTTTGACATGAATAACAGAACCTTTGAAGTTCGAAATCCCTTTGATAGTAGGAATATAAGGTTTGACGTTCATGCCTACGCTTACAATAACATAGTCGTAGGTTGAAATATTTTCTTTTACGGAAATATCACCAACTTTAGAATCAATCGTCGTTACCACAAAGGTACGCTGTGGAAGCTCCTTTATCGCGGATTTCTCTTCTTCAGAGAGGTTCTCGTAGAGTCTGAGAGACTTGACAAGAGTATTGAATACAACATACTTTTTGAGGCCAAAGTGGTCCCAATAAGCGTTTAAGTAGCTGTGATATTGCTTCAAGGTGAGGATATCTGGTAGAGTTGGGTCGAAATCGTTAATGCTGAAATCTTTGTAGCTGAGAAATGATTTTGTGATATTGGTTGTGACATGAGGGTAAATCGAGCCTTGGAAACAGTTATACAGCTTGTAATAGTTATCAGAGGCCTTGACTTCTTTTTCTCTTGGGTGGAGCTCGTTCATTTCTTCATATGCCCAAAGTCCACCTACTTCAGATTTCGCTTCAACTATAGTAATTGAGCAGTTCGGAACTGTTGATAAGTGCCGTGCTGTAAGCATACCAGTTCTTCCAGCACCAATAATAAGTACAGGCCTGCGCAACAACAAAAAAAATATGGAGAATTTTAAAATATTAGTATTTAGAATATTCTTCGTTCTGTTTGGAATAATCAGATCAGCATTCGAGCCGTAGATCTAACTGGCATGCATGAATTATCAGTACTTACAGACTATCATTCTATATTATATAGAGAAAACTAATATATTTGTTAAAAAAAATAACATCCACGCTTTTTCGGCGTAGATCTCTACTTGTTTGTTAATAGTGGTCTGGCTTTCCATTTCGCAGAAATAACTTTTGTTAAATGTATTCGCTAATAAAAAATAATTAAGTCATCTGAAATTACAACTATTTTTAGTACACTTATTTCGAATGATTTAACATTTTATATTTTATTTTATTATTTTTGAAGCCATTTCTTCTGTCCATTTCTTCACTAAGAAATACAAGAGCTACGAGAACAGACTCACACCACAGAGAGAGAGTCAACAGTTGAGGGCTTTCGAAATGCTATAGAACATCATGAGTAAAGTTTGTGGAACCGAAATAATCGTTATATCGGACACAATTAACAAGAATCGCAAGTTGTTAGATTAGTTTAGTTGAGATCGGTACGAGATGCCCAGGCTAAAGTTTATTGAAACTCCACAAGGCTCACCCTAGCTTCATTTAAAATTATAGCCGGTTGCATTGAAATAGCAGAATTTTAAATTCGAAGGTAAGCAATTGATTAAAGTTCGAGATAAAAACTATGCTGAAGGGATTCTTATCCGGTCTCACTAAAAAGGCCATCCCTCTCGCAACAAAAACCGCCATTGCTACCTCAGGCGCAACGAGTGGCAACAGATATTCTTCATTTGAAGATCGTTCAGAGCCGACGTCTCTCGAGAAAGAGACAAAGAACAATCTTTTCGCGAGGGCTGCCGGATCTCTCTTTAATTTCGGAAAAAGTCAGGATGCTCAGCGCTCTGCTTCATCTTCCACAAAACAATCAGCCAACAATGAGAAAGAGAAGAAGGATCCTTTCCCTCATGGACGTCTAAAGGAAAAAGTCGCAATCGTAACAGGAGGCGCGAGTGGTATTGGTGAGGCTATTGTAGTTAGATATGTCAGAGAAGGTGCTTGTGTGGCCATTATTGACGTCGATCCTGCTGGTGAACAACTCGCCAAGCAACTCAACGAAGAAGCAGGACAAGAACGTGCGATATTCATCAAAGCAGATGTTTCGAAAGAGAATGAAGTGAAATCTTTAGTGGATGAGACGGTGAAAAAGTGGGGAACAGTTGATATCTTGGTCAACAACGCGGCGGTGTTTGTTTTCAAGTCATTTGATGGAAGTGTGGAAGAATGGACACGATCGTTCTCTGTCAATGTGATTGGAACGATGCTATGCACCCGCTTTGCGACTGATGTGATGAAGCAACAAAAGAAGAGAGGATCCATCATCAATATGAGCAGCACAGCCGCTTTCAAAGGACTACCCGACAGGGCTGCATATTCGATGACGAAGGCTGCTATCTTGCAAATGACTCGAGATTTTGCTTGTGATCTTGGTTCCTACAATATCCGGGTCAATGCAATCTGCCCTGGTTTTACCATTACAGCATCCTTGTTGCGCAGTCTCAAAGAGGAAGGAGTATCAGAGGAGGAGTTTCTCAAGGCACAAGGTGCCAAGACTTACTTCGGTAAGATTTGTGAAGCTACAGAGGTGACTGGCGTGGCTGTATTTTTAGCTTCAGATGACTCCTCTTTCGTTTCGGGGTCGCCAGTATTTGTCGATGGAGGCGCCGAGAGCAAAGGCTAACTAATTTATTCTGAAGAAATCCTAACAGAGAGGGAGAGGGAGAGAGAGAAAGAGAGAGAAAGAGAAAGAGAGAGAGATCCTTTGCATAATTCTTCACTGAAACTTCATACAATTTACTTAGCTTAATATATTATCACTCATTTACTCTATCACATAATTTATTGTCATATAGATCACTATTAACCCGTCGTTGATTCAGGGTGCATTCTCTCTGGATCTCAAAAATTTCAATAAGACCCAGAATTAACTGCATGATTTTCAAAGCTATAATTGAATACTAATTTGGAAAACTGATTATTCTCATTCTTCAAGAAAGCAGCAAAGAAAAAATATTTGCCATTGAGAATCTCTTATCCTATGATCTATTGCCAATAAGTAGAGAGAACCTCGACATAATGGAAATAACTCCAATGAAAATAATTTGACAATCATAATCCTGAATTCTAGTTTCATTTGCGTTCACTCTCTGCTGATACCAATATTTAGAGATCTCCGAATTATAGATATTGACTGCATTTGTAATCGGAAGCTTAATAAAGTCATCTATTTTCGAAATTTATTAAGAAGACCCTTTAGTCTTATTTCGAGTTCTTTTCCCAAATAAATTCCATGTTATTCAATCATAAATAAATATCAAGTAATTTCTGCTCATAGCATTAATCTTGCAAGATCTAGCGAAGCTTTCAGGTCTCTATGCTTTAAATAAATTCAGTAGTGTCCTTAACTTCTTCAGGGAACGTCCCGCTAAAGTCGAAACTCCTGAGCGAGAGCAAGTTACCACATCTATTGAACTCAGCAACTTTCTTTAGCATTTCAATCTTTCTATCCATATTTTTCTTCTGCTTCTCTTCGCTGCCAGTATAAAGATGCTGGATAGCGTTCCTTAAGCTCTGGATATAAAGAATCTCGTCTTTAGCGGGACAGAAAATGAAATAGTTTGTAAGCGTCCCATATTTGCCGACACTCTTTGTATATTCAATATCTTCCTCATATTCTTTGATCATCTCTTCAACTGGAGGGAGTTTCATAGACCCATCAATCAAATGCTTCACTACCATCGTCTGCACTTCAGTTATATAATTAATCAGTGGATTAAAGTCAAGGTAGCCAGGGAAAAATAATTTAGGTTGACGAATCGATACCAGTCGTTTATATAACGGACCAAAGAATTTGAATCGAGTTTCTTCGCCTCCAAATTCCAAGATTTTGTCCGCAGGGTCGAAGAAAGGAAAAGTTGCACAATATCCGGTACAGAATATCACTACGTCAACTTTCTCAGTTGTTCCATCAGAGAATTTTGCTGAATCTGCAGTGAAGTCATCTACCCACCCTTTTTTAACCACGACTGCTCCTTCCTCTCTAAGAGCATTGAAATCTGTGTTTTTCTCCATCCTGCTAGTATCATTCGCGCAGAAAATAAGTTTTTTGACTTTTTGTCTCCCTTTTACAGGGTTGTGGTAAAGTTGGACTATCATATCAAAAGCAGAAACATTTCCTCCGAGTATCAAGATATTCTTGTCTTGATAAATTGGATCATCAGGTTTTCTGAAGGATTTGCTATGAATAATGAAGCCTTTAAAATTTGAGATCCCTTTGAGAGTAGGGATATATGGTTTTATGTGCATTCCAGAACTTACAACAACGTAGTCATAGGTTGAAATCTTTTGTTGTTGGGAAGTGCCTTCTCCTTTAGAATCAATCGTCGTTACCACAAAGGTACGCTGTGGAAGCTCCTTTATCGCGGATTTCTCTTCTTCAGAGAGGTTCTCGTAGAGTCTGAGAGACTTGACAAGAGTATTGAATACAACATACTTTTTGAGGCCAAAGTGGTCCCAATAAGCGTTTAAGTAGCTGTGATATTGCTTCAAGGTGAGGATATCTGGTAGAGTTGGGTCGAAGTCGTTGATGCTGAAATCTTTGTAGCTGAGAAAGGCCTTTGCGATATTGGTTGCGACATAAGGATAAATGGAACCTTGGAAACAGTCATACAGCTTGTAATAATTATCAGAGGTCTTGGCTTCTTGTGCCTCTGGGTGAAGCTCGTTCATTTCTTCATATGCCCAAAGTCCACCTACTTCAGATTTAGCTTCAACGATAGTGAGTGAGCAATTTGGAACTGTTGATAAGTGTCGAGCTGCAAGCATTCCAGTTCTTCCAGCACCAATAATAAGTACTTTTTTCACGGCTTTGGTGGTGTTTTCCATTTTGCAGAATTAATTTTGTTTTTAAATGGATACCTCAAATTAAATAATCGAAGAATTCCAGCGGGTTTCAGATTGATAGTGATTCAGATTTAGGGCAGGTTACCCCAGATCATCTGAGATCGATATGGAAAGACACGTCGACCAACTCCCTGTAAAGGGAAGCAAAAAAGTCAAAAAATCTGTTTTCTGCGTAGTTTGCTAGAAAAGAGCCAAATTTCAATTAATATAATGAGAAAAAAGCATGCGTAGCGAAATAAGTTGGATTGATAACTTTGTTGAAGATTCAGTAATATTCTCTCACGAAACGTTTGACACAGTGATGGGATGTTCTGTACTAAATATGTAACCTTTTTCTCTTTTTTTTTTGGTTTGGATCACGCAGACAAAATTTTAAACTGCAAAGACTATGAGGCTCGATTCAATTCTTTACAAAATACTGGAGTTAATACATCAACTTACTCTGTTCTTCTCTGGCTATATTGATTGATGAAGGGCTGAATATGCCATTAAAACATCCGATTAAAATCTTATTTAATGAGTGTTCGCGCAATTTAATAACTGCAAAGATATAATTTTCAAGCGAGAAAATGCTAAAAAAGATCCTGACAAATCTCACCAAGAATACCATCTCACGTACAACAAAATCCGCTTTTGCAACCTCAGGCGCAACGAGCGGCAACAGATATTCTTCATTTGAAGATCGTTCAGAGCCTTCATCGCTCGAAAAAGAGAAAGAAAGCAATCTTTTCGCAAAGACAGTTGGATCTTTCCTTAATTTCGGAAAAAGTCAGGATACTCAGGGCTCCACTTCATCCTCCACCACAAAAAGACCGAAGAAAAATGAGAAAGAGAAGAAGGATCCTTTCCCTCATGGACGTCTAAAGGAAAAAGTCGCAATCGTAACAGGAGGCGCGAGTGGTATTGGTGAGGCTATTGTAGTTAGATATGTCAGAGAAGGTGCTTGTGTGGCCATTATTGACGTCGATCCTGCTGGTGAACAACTCGCCAAGCAACTCAACGAAGAAGCAGGACAAGAACGTGCGATATTCATCAAAGCAGATGTTTCGAAAGAGAATGAAGTGAAATCTTTAGTGGATGAGACGGTGAAAAAGTGGGGAACAGTTGATATTTTGGTCAACAATGCGGCGGTATTTGTCTTCAAGTCATTTGATGCTAGTGTGGAAGAATGGACAAAAGCATTCAATGTGAATGTACTTGGAACCGCGCTATGCACTCGATACGCTAGCGACGTTATGAAACAGCAGAAGAAAGGAGGATCCATCATCAATATGAGCAGCGTTAGTGCTTTCGAAGGAGATTCCAATTTTGCCGTCTATGCGATGACTAAGGGAGCAATGATGCAAATGGCTCGAGATTTCGCTGCCGATCTTGGTCCATACGATATCCGAGTCAATGCTATATGTCCTGGTACCATTATCACACCAGCCTGCTTGCGTTACCTCAAAGGGCTTGGAGTAACAGAAGAAGAGTTCCGCAAGGCTCATGGAGCTAAGACTTACTTCGGCAGAGTCGGCAAACCAGATGATGTGTCCGGTGCTGCTGTATTTTTGGCCTCAGATGACTCCACTTTCGTGACAGGGTCTCCAATATTTGTCGATGGTGGCAGAGAGAACAAGACTTAAGTCATTTTCTTAGATAAAAGGGAAATAACATGATATCTGGGCCTCCTCTCACGTCTTCGTCCGTAAGTCTCTCCTATCTATATACTAAAATTTCATCAGTTATTATTGCATTTTTACAGGATAGATTTGGCTTGAAGGGATCGTTTTCTCGCCTAAATATCTCCACAAAAGTAACTAAAATCAAAATCGCATAAATTGTCTTCTGCCTTAATGTCTTGTTAGACTCTTTTAGAGTGATAAAAGATAAATTGATAACTTTTTGGATGGAGGGAGAGTAACCCTTAAACATTTCAGATTTTTGATCACTGTTTAAATACGGATTATTAGAAATTAAATTCCTTATAACGAGTTTATTTCAAACTCGAAATTTAATGCTAAACTTCCTTGAAGTTTGATGCACTCTTCTCGTTAATTCCCTATAATTGTTCTAACTCCTTTTAAATTAAAAACTCTTCTACTTATATAAAATCAGTAGAATTCTTCACTTCTTCAGGGTACATACCACTGAAGTCATAGCTTTTGTACCTTAACAAATCTCCACTCGAGAAAAGCTCGAGGCATTTCGCCCTCATCGATAATAGTCTCTCAAAATATTTCTTCCATTTCTCCTCGCCGCAAGGATAGAGATGCTGCATCATTTTCTTTAAACCGTCCAAGTAAGGCAGATCAATCCTCAGCGACTCAAGCCGGAAAAAGCTCAAAAGCGATCCATTCTTACTGCTAGCTCTCACTTCCTCAATATCTTGCTCGTATTCAGTCATCATTTCTTCAACTGAAGGAAGTTTCACGGTCCCCTCAATACAATGCTTGATCAGTAACGCTTGCATTTCATTGATATAATGATCAAAAGTGGTGTCGTCGATGAAGCCCGGGAAAAACAGCCGAGGCTGGCGTATTGATACACACCTTTTATAAAGTGGTCCGAAGAATTTCTCTCGGTTCTCTTCACCTCCAAATTCTAATATCTTGTCAGCAGGATTGATATAAGGGAAGGTGGCAGCGTATCCAGTGCAATACATCACCACGTCGATCTTCTCAGACGTTCCATCGGTGAACACAGCAGAGTCTTCGGTGAAGTCCCTGATCCAGCCTTTCTTTGCCAGCAGCGCTCCTTCATCTTGAAGACTTTTGAAATCTGTGCTTTTTTCCAGTAGTGAGAGATCATTGGAGCACATAATCATTTTTTGGATATTCTGCCTTCCTTTTACAGGATTATGGAAGAACTGAACAACCATATCAATGGCGGAATAGCTTCCACCTAGCAAAAGAATGGTTTTATCTTGGTAAACCAGGTCGTCAGGTTCTCGAAAATCTTTGCTATGGAGGACAAACCCTTTGAAATTGGAAATCCCTGATACAGGCGGTATATATGGCTTTACGTGAGGTCCACTAGCGGCAATAACGTAGTCATACGTAGCAACCTTTTGGTTTTTTAAAAGACTATCTCCTTTGGCATCAACTGTAGTCACCACAAAAGTACGGGCTGGAAGGTCTCCAATCGCGGATCTCTCTTCTGCGGACAGGTTTTCATAAGGTCTGACTGACTTGACAAGCGTGTTGAAGGCGACATGCTTTTTCAGGTCGAAATGCTCCCAGTAAGCATTCAAGTAACTGTTATATTCCTTTATCGAAAGGAAATCTGGAAGTTTTGGGTTGAAATCGTCCATTGTGAAATCCTTGCAGGAATCAAAGTGTTTCGGGAAGTTCGTAATGACATTAGGGTAGATCGAGCCTTGGAAACAATTATAAAGTCGATAATAATTGTCAGACCTCTTGGCTTCTTCCGCTTTTGAGTGATGTGCGTTGAGTTCGTCATATGCCCAAAGGCCTCCAACTTCTGATTTAGCTTCCACAACCGTTATTGAGCATTTCGAAAGTGCTGAGATATGCCTAGTGGCCAGCATGCCGGACCGACCAGCGCCGATGATTAGGACATGTATTTTCTCTTCTGTCTGTTTTGTGGTACTTTCCATGGAATCAGTTCTGAAAATTTTGAGGGGTCTTTAAAATTCAACTATAAATATTTATATAAGCTTTTACATAAGCTTTAAATAAAGACCTCAGATTCTGTTCATTCAAAACTAATGCAAAATAACATCGATAATTTCTCGGAAAAACACATTACTATTTCGCCTTTGAGACTTAGACTCCAATTATCACTCTGAAAACAAAAAAAAAAAAACGCACGCACTCATAAACGGTTTCGAGACCTCTCCTATAATTAGATAAATGCAGACTCATGACAAAGAGGAAATTGATTAAATTTTTAATTAAAAAAAATCAAATCAAGAGTGTTCAGCTTAACCAGGTTCCAAGAATAAATTCGAACGCATCTGAATCTCTTGCTCCAGCTTCGAAACAAAATATTACGATTATTGAGAAGTAGGTACGCGTGCCCGAAAGAGCGAACTCTGCAAGGCAGGCGTGAGAATGCAGTAAATTGCTCACTGTTTGTTAGGTAGCTTTGAGAAAATCCATTGCTGTAAATATGTATGGGATAGATCAATTGGGAAGTCTATTAGAGGCCATGAAAAGTTTTCAGACAGAAATCTAGGGTTTTAGAAAGAAGCTTCCTTTTACTTTCTCATCATGATCGATTCCAAGAATCGTTTTGATTGATTTTTTGTTACCTCTTTGTTAAAAAAGCTGCGAGTTGGACAAAATGGATTTTAGTTGGTTAGCAATTTGGTTGAGTTAAAGGCTAGCACCCATGCACACCGACTTTAGAGGAATGATAATTTAACAAAGGTTTTCATTTCGTTAGCTTGCTGTCCCTTACAATATTCTAACAGGGGTATGAAGGATGAGGTTTGACGCTTTGAGATTCCTCGACGTCTATGAAAAGAGTAATACCAATTAAAAATCAGCAATTTTGTAAAATTCATGTTTCCTTTACGGAAGTTATTACTCAGTTTATGTAAACCTATTAATTTAACTAACTTATTAACACAATAGTCTCAAATATATTTATTTGAGCTTTTTCTCAGCATACTCATCGCTAATATCCAAACTCTTAAAGTGTAGCAGATTACCAATTGAGAAAATTCTATCAACGTATTTACTTTGATCTTAAGATGCATTTTCCCATTCTCTATTCTGCATAAGGAATAATACCTTAAAAGCTAACAAATGAGTCAAAAACTTCTTCTAGTCCCTCCATTGGAAATTGTGAGTAAGCTAACTATCTTTTACATCTTTCTTGTATTCTTTCATCATCTCCTAAACCGAAGGAAAGATTCACAAAAACACACAATGATGGAAATTAACACCACTCTCTTTCTAGCCATCTAAAGAATTTATAGTGGATTTCTCCAGATCCAAAATCTAAATGTTTATCAGCAGGATCTACGAAGGCTAGAGCATTTCCACTAAAATATGTCACAGCGGCAATTTTCATTGGGGTGGACTGATTGGATTTGTCAATTGTGTTCGGTAAGATTTGAATTAAAATGAGCTTGACTCTGTCGTTATTTGGGAGTTTCGCATATTAATTTGTAAGATTAATATAAAAAACTAAAGCAAGTTGACTTAGTTTGAAGTGAGCAATAGTTGAGAGTAATCAAATAAAGGTGCGTTCCTCTTATTTTCTGTTGTTTGTGCAAGGCTGATATATCATGTTTTACTAACTCTCAAATTAAGTCGATATTTAGAAAAAAAAAAAATCAATGTGATGACACAGCAAGTTTAATTCCAACATAGTTTCCAAGGTATCCTCATGCAATGTTTTCAGTATGCGCATTACTTCCTCTAGAATTTTCACTAATCAAGCCATATTTTATTTCTGAAATTTTCTTGAGGATGCTTTAAGCGCTATCCATAAGGAATGCTGAATGTCTATGAAAGAAATACTCTCCAAGAATCGATGTTTTACAATCAATTAAAAAGATTTTTCTGAGATTTGTAGGTATCAAGTGAAAATTTCTCAGGCAAGGAGAGGATCAAATTGCTGAACGGATTTCTTGA
>ENA-UOTX01001014-UOTX01001014.1-compost-metagenome-genome-assembly--contig:-NODE-1014-length-24268-cov-9.052044_pt1 | contig 24268 bp, 22 predicted proteins | sample MGYA00238143_ERZ746982 | MGnify/ENA primary metagenome ERZ746982 (study PRJEB28758, sample SAMN06268862) | compost metagenome | isolation source: single cell | place: USA: California, Emeryville, Joint... | reverse complement strand
ATTTCTTGGAAAATTTCTGCCTCTGGTTTTTCATCCCGAGGCTTCTGAAGAGCTACTTCAAAAATATTACTTATGAATCACAAAGCCTAGGCAGCCGGGATCTTGAATGGAAAAACACTCTAACCTACATCGATGAAGAAGAAAAGCAGATGGAAGAAGAAAGCGAGGATGAGGAACTCGATGAAAAGAGAGTTTATTTCTTCAGCCACACGAAATTCCTCGAAAATAATCTCCAGCGCCTGTTAAAAATAGTTTCCGATTCAGCGAAGCTAATAGCTTTAAAGGATACCGAGGCTTTCACATCCCAGCAGATTAGAGACCTTGAAAGCAATTGCCGAAACCTGCTTTCAGAATTCAAAATGAGCGACTGCGAGGTTTACAGCTTAAATATAAAAATCATGAATCTGAGCTATTATGGCAACAATTTGAATCTTAAAAGGTTGCAGATTTGGTCTATGAAGAAAATAGAAAACGAGCATATTCGTGAGAAGGTCCTTCGATTAAAATCAACGAACTACGCGATCAAGAAGATTCAAGCTATGGCTGATTTGTTAGAGAAGATGCGGACTACGAAAGAAAATCAGCATCTAATTCTTCATCCAACATCCGAAGAAATGCGGTTTATTGAAAAGCGACTCCCAGTTTGGGGATCAATGCTGCCTGAAGGAGACTGCATTGAGAAAAAAGAAAAGCTTCAGTTCTCAAGCGGTGCGGAACTGAACTCGAGTAAAGCTTCAGACATAGGGTCTTCTGTTCCGAACATTCCTGAGGAAGAAGCGGAGTTTCGGCTGAACTTCTCTGGGGTCAAAACTCAGCTGATTGATTTCGGTAGTAACATCTATCCAGAAGGGTCGCAAACGAATGAACACATCTATACGAATGGAGACTTCTTTCAGGATAGTGGATCGCTAAATATTATTCGGGAGAACCCAGAGAATGAAGGTCAGGCGCCGACAATAAACCAGTCGTTTGGTCACCAGAAGAGAGGATCGCCTCGGCAAATGCCACTATATCAGACATTAGTGAGTCCTAACAGCATGATCATGAAGAATAATCAGTCCAGTCAGAACCTGCTTGAAGACCGACACTTTGGTCCTGGAGTCGGGAACAAAGAGGATCAGATAAATAACACGGGTCTTGGCAGCACTGCTGGAATCAATATGATCACATTTCCTCGAACGCTTGACTCGGTGCCAGAATTAAATTTCAATGAGAAATTTCCAACAAAGGTTAATATAAAGAAAACGAATAAAGCCGTGTCTTTCTTTCCAAGGCTGTCTTTCGGTGCTCCATGCACTGAAGACCCAAGAGTCGACCTTCCTTTGGATGAGCAGAAATCTCCAATCTCTGAACATAGTCAGAAAATCTCCAATATTTTAGATATGGTCACTTCTCCAAAGATGCAGAGCCGAGTAGATCTGAAGCTCGAGGAAGAAGCTTATCTCCATCAGTCAGAGCGTGAATCTAAGGACGACCTCCCTCGCAGAATTCGGATATCGAGGTATATTGCTCCTATCAAAGCCGAAGGATCCAGTGTTGCAGGGAGTCAAGCTTCGTCGACCTATAATCAAAGGCTAACGAATGTACTTCTTGAAGACCGACCACCCAAAGCGGTGATCAGATTTCGTTTTTTTGGGCTATTGAGCTATTTAATCATTGCTATTGTGACTGTGGCGGTCAGTATTAAACAAACCATTATCGTGCAGCAATGGCAGGATCTTCTCGGAGCTATTTTATTGCCTTATATGATGCAATTTAATCGGGTTTCGGTCTATAAGCAAGCATCTTCCTTGGTAATGATCAATGAAAACTTCCTATTTTATCCAAGCGCTGAGGCAAGAGAAGTGGATTTACTGAGATATCAACAGTATCTTCCTCTCCGCGCACAGCAGTACAAAGGCAATATGACGGAATTTCAACTAGCTGCTCGAACATCCTCTATCTTGGGCGAAGTCGACTTGGAAATACAGTATGTGTATGAATTTCCTGATGACGGAGGATATAATCTCACAAATTTTGCCTTCTACAACCTTCTCCATTACCACATGTACGCGATCTCTCAGAACATAGAAAAAATAAGCAACTCCTTCTACTCCTACAGATTCATAAGAGAAAATAATATCCCAGATACCCAAACGCTGCTCGCGTTATTTGATGCTTCTGTATTGAAAAGCTTTGATTTGGGAAATATTTCAAAGAATCTTGTCGTAATTTCTCTTGTAGTCAGTCTCTCCGTCTCTTTGGCAATTCAATGCTCAGTGATTTATCTGTACTATCGGATAATAATTTTAAAGGAGAGGATTTTGAAACTGTTTTTAACCGTTGGGAAACAGACGCTGCAGTATGAAATTCAACGGCTATCTCAACCAATAGAAGCCATCTTTTCACAGGACAATCCTGCGGTGTTTTTGAAAAAGCAGCCACATCGGAATAGCTCCTATAGTAGAAGAGTAATTTCAGCCTGGAAACCACTGAGGAGGCATTTTATTGGTATCACGTGCGTTACGATGCTGTTCTTTGCGATTGCAGCGGCTTTTTTTATTGGTACTTCGGTGGCCACGTTTAACAATATTGACTCTACTCGAGACAGTCTAACTCGTACTATGAATGGAGCGTATCTTCCAGCGAATATTGGAATAGTAGCAGCCTCAACAACTGCCCTTCTGGCATATAATTTACAAAATTCGACAGTGCTTGCTTACGTCGCCTATATTGTTATGGACCAGACTGGAAATAAGACACTAGAATTTCAAAGTGACTTCTTGAAGGTTATTGAATTTATCTCACAGGACACAGCACATAAGCTCCTAGACGCACAGGATAGAGATGTAGTTCTCACTATCTTTAAAGAAGATTTTTGTCCCTATCTCGAATTTTATGAAGAAACAAGACTGTCCAGATGTCAAACTGTCCGAGACAGCATGTCAAAACTCGGAAGTTTTTCAGCAGCTTCTAGTGTTGCTGACTATTATTACTCAAATCTCTTCGCTCCTTTCGGCTACTATCAATTCGATAGAACAATAGGACAATATCTTGTGAATAATCAAATGTTCTTTGAATATAGTGAGTTCACAGACTATCTAATCGAAGCATTATATACAATGGCATTAAAAATCGGAGAGGGAATATACAAGCAGATCAATTTCGCTAAAAGGGTGCTAGTTTTATCGATGGTATTCGCCTTGGTCTTTTTTGCTCTACTGTTTCTGGTCGGCTGGACCCTTTTCATTCGTAAAATGAAGAAGATGGTACATGAAACGAAAATATTAATGCGCTTGATACCCAAAGAAGATGCTAATAACAACTTATATATTAAAAATTTCCTGAAAAAACGTTATTAAGTCACGCCTCTTGACAATGGGAGATGTAGAGGCAATGTATACCGATTTAATTGAGAAATATTATTTTGATCTCTTACCGTTCTTTGTATGCTTGAGTAAGCCATGATTTTTCAATTAAGAGATGGGTGAAAAATAATAAAGAAATTCTTTAAGCAATAAATGAATAGAGCAAACAAATCAGAAATTAGTTTTTCCTGCAGCATAATAGATTGTAGCTCTTGTGAAGTAATGTCACTTTGAACCCATGTGCTGAGAAAACTTGCTTATCTTTGATTGCCAGATATTCTTGGAGAAGACGGATCGTTTTAGGGCTGTATTTTGTTTTGTAGACAAAAACTGAATAGAAAGCGTTCATGCCAACGATTACAGAGCAAGCTATGAGCGCGTAGGACATGTCGGAGAGCATATTTGAATTCTTCTTCATTTTGAAAGGGAACCATTCTTGATGTTCAAGGTAGACAATTCCCAATAGCAAAGCCCATAGCACCGCAATGAGTTCCAGGAAAGAACGATTAGAGCGCCGAAGGAATCCTCCCATGTTGTGGTCGTTTGTATCTATGATTTTTCCACATTTTTCAACTTCATTTCGAATCAACGCGTAACCATAATCCTTCGCAGCCAGTTTATCAAGGCTTTCGCAATTGTACTTGCTTCCATCATACTTAACTTCAATAGGAGGCTCTTCGTCAAAAGTAGCAAATGCATTCTTAACTTCGGAATTGTCTTTTTGAAGAAAAGATTTTCTTTCTTCTTCTTCCATCATATCTTAAAAAAACGGAAATTGAAATTAGAGTTATTTATTTAAGTGTTTAGAGTTGTTTAATCACCACTCACAATTGATTAATTCAAGTGACCATTTAATTGGCGTCTTATTGGAAACTGTGAAACCCTTTGTTACTCCAATTCTTGCAGATAAGTTAACAACGTTCTTCTTCAAGCTTCAAGCATCAATATTTTTCAAGGCTAACCGAGGTACTCCAATAAATACCCCATGATTTTGTATGTACCTGCAATTTTTATTGGATCAGGTTTTAATCTGTGATGAGTGAAATCAGCAAGGAAATATATCACACTCCCAATCTTCGCAAACGCTACAATCTTAATCTTGACTACGATATTTTCGATTGGTGCGATTTCACTCAAGCCTTCATTGATTACGCTGTTTGGATTGAAGAGCTCTCATTGCTCTATCTTCTAATCGATTGGAACTACTCAGCCAATCTCAGCAGATCAGCCACGGTTTTCTTCAATATGAAAACCTTCAAGATGATTAAGTTCTTCGAAAGCGAAACTCTGCTTTCTCCTACAGCCATCTACAACCATTCAGCAAAAATCATCGTTCTTTTCTCAAAGCACTGCAATCTTATAAACATATTACACGTGAAGAAAGGCCTCAGCAATCCAACCATCTTTACCATAGGAAAACCCGCTGAAACCTGCTGCATCATACCCGCAGAGGAGGAGAAGGAGATGCTATTAATTTCTCATGGTAACCAAATCGCATCTTTTTCAATCAAAAAGCAAGTATATCAACCCCGAGAAAGTTTTCCGAATCCGATAATCTCGCTCAAGCACTTAGAAAGCAAAGGGTGGACGCTGTTGGTCACAAAGGACATCCTTTATGTTTATGACACTGCAAAATGGAAGATTTTACAGAGATTGAAGTCTCCAGGAGGCACATGGTCGCCGAATTTCTTCCTCAGTCCGAGTTCGAACTATATTTATTCATTTCGCAAAACTAGCGGCAAGTTCATGAAGCCTTATTCTATGGAAACATTGCTAATTGAGAGTCAGCGCATTAGTCTGTTCAAAGAAGAAGATGTAGAGTTTGACTTTGAGAATGGAACGCATGATGATAATGATAGATATTTATACGTGCTTCCCAACAGCAACACTGTGATTCTTCATGAGTTCTCAATGAAAGATCGGAAAAAGGGGAAGACATATGATCTCTCGACTGATAAATCTCAAGTTTCCAAAGTGTGGGCTTTGGAGTATTTGAAAGGGAAAGGCGTAATTTGCGCGTTTGAAAGCTGGTTTCCGAGAGGGATTTATCTCTTCTCCAGGTGAAGCGGTTCGCTAATGCTCTTCATACGTATGTATTTTACTTGTTAAACACAACGAAATATCATATGCAAATATAATATTTCAACTTCTAAATTTCTTAAAGCATTGAGTGGTCAAGTTTTTGACATTGGAGAGTTACTATATATTTTCACAAGGAAGTCACTATGTGCTCTTTATATTTTAATTTTTAACATTTACTTCATCCCTAACAACAGAAAATAAGAGAGCTTGATTGTGAATAAAGAAATATGTATAAACGGATTGCTATAACAGCTAGAGAGGACTCTGAACATTTTTCAGTAATCTATATTGATAAGCCTGTTATTAACAAATATTTTCGAGCTAACATTGCAAGCTTTTATTTTTTTATGGGCTTATTGAGAGTAGGTTTTCCAACTGATCCTAGACTTGCGGCAATCACACCAGCTAATTCTTGGTATATCTTCACATCTTCTATGAACTTGCCACCGATCTCGAGGAAAGTCTTGGCAAGATTTTCGTAACGCTCTTGGTAGTTAAACTCCATATTATACTGTAATTTTCTGACACAGACTGGGCACAATTGCATCGGCGACCGCCAAAGTTCCCAAGGACTGTTGCAGCCATTCATTATACATTGGAAATAAATACAGTGTTTCATTCCAAACATATGTCCGATCTCATGAAGTACGATCTACTCAAAGAGATTAGAATTTCGAATTTACGTATGAATCAGTTCCATTACCTTCGCACAAGCATGCAAGAAGTTCGTCGGTTCAGTTATATCAACTTTTGTTGGGAACATGTCTTCGCTAATTCTATCGAAGGAGAAAATCCCAACCCTGTCTCTTAATGTTGCAAGGCCAAACACTGATGATTGAAAATATTAGAATTTGAGAATCAAAATAGATTAGTATACCCCAATTCAATACTTGCTCTTCTTCAGGTCCATACCGAGCTAGACAACATTATTAGCGTTTGTTAATCACAAGCAAAGTACCGGTCTTCCTCACATAATAAAGGTCTTTCATTGTAAGCGTCATCAAGCAAAACGCTTCTTTTGTAACTTTAGGTTTAAGTTTCTGAAGAATTTGACCGGCCTCGTATTGATATTTTTCTCTGTAGTCATCGAATTTCTTCAAATCTTCGAGGCCATCAACGGCGATTGTTTTATGGAGCTTAACTTTGCATTTGGGGTAGTAAGCTGCAACTATTTTCTGGAGGTTCTGAAGTAGTTCTGGATCAAAATCCTTCTCGAAAGGAGCGAGATAAATTGTTGATTTTTCTGGCGAGAGCTTGTTGATCCAGGCTGAGCGGTATGTGTCATAAGTTTGACCATCTTCCTCCATTTCGAATAACCAATCGCCTTTTTCCGGTTTCTTTATCCCAGCGAAGAAAGGAATAATCGCATTGAGAGATTTCTTCAGCGTAAATTTTTCTCCCACTAAGGTTCCGATGGCTATGGCCCTGTCTTTTTCGTCGGGAACTCGAAAAGTACACAAATTAGAGTAATCCATAATTTAATTCAATAATTGTAGTGTATTTTTCAAAGTCAATATGAATGTTATTTTTTCTGATCAGATGCGTTCTGGTCGATTGGCGGACAGAATCCAGCAACTTTAAGGTGATAGGGTTCATTGCAAACTAAAAATGAACAGAAAGTCCCCCAGACAAAACGTCAGAAAGTCCATTTTTCTATTCATGATGAGGTAATTTTCGCAATATGCTGATGCTGTTTGTGATTCTGGGCTCAAATGTTATTGAGCTGGAGTTAAAAGTCTCTATAGAGAATTTCTCTTTTAAAGCAGAGGGCTTTTGATGAAAGCAAGATGCTTTGAATTTAGCGCTTATTAACTATGAACATGAAGAATGCAGCAACTATTCAAGAAGAAAAGTTCAAAGTGAAAGCTTCCGATGATGAGAAGCCATGTCTAGCATTCAATCAGAAATTTAGCAAGGTTTTTTCAGCAGGAAACTTGTCACATTATCCTTGCTATGAATTAATTTTTCCTCTTTCTGCAGTAGTGGTCATCTGGAATCTGACTCCTTTTGGAACGGTTCCTAAGTTAGTGTTTTCCCGGTATGATTCTCTTCATAAACAAGACTCAGCATTACAAGTCAGATAATGTAGATTCAATCTCATATTTATTCAATTTTGTTGGCAGTGCAAACTATCCTTTATCGTCATTTTATTTTCTTGCAATTTTGTAGAATTTACAAAAAAACTATCTCAAAAAAACTTCATGAAATGAATTATTTGGAAGTGGTTACATCCAAGAATCAGAGAATTTTCAATCAATATGATTGTGAGGATTATTCTTTTGAAGGAAAGAGCAATAACCACTCCTGCCACTTGTCGAAATATCATGGCTGGGAAGTCAATTTAGTAGAGATCATGATTTGAAGATGCCCTTTGACAACATCTCTCGTCAAGAAATTCTATCTCTTGAAATAGTCTTGGAAGTGAATAGCATTTTCAACATTGGGGAGATTAGAAATCAGCTTGGTGAAATACATAACTCTTTTTGGTGTTTCAAGCTGAATAAACTCCTTATCTTCCTTCACTTCTACATCTCTCACCTTATCTCCCGAATTTACCGTTGGATCCACCGTTCGCTGCAGGAGCAGCAAAATTTTGTTGAGGATTCTCCGATTTCTTCTGGTATGATTCTTACAAGCTTTTCGCTGCGCTTTATTGAATTGCCTTGACAGCTTTTCACTATCTCAACGTCTCTTTTCATTTAATTGTGATCGCTCCCATTATTAATTAAAGATTTCTTGCAGGGAGGGCACGCATTTGTAGCAATTTCGTTTTTTCAATCTTGGTATCGAATCGAACAAGGTCTGCCAAGAATTTATCTAGCACAACAATATTGCCAGAGAGTCTTAACATTATTTCCGCCTAGATAAACGTCACTTTTTTCAGCCATCTATCTTATTTTTTCAAGTGGGTTGTCGTTGATGAGCAAATTTTGCATTACATCTTGGGTTTTGTTAGAGTTTTGATTCGAATATTACTCTTTATCGCCTTGTTTATCTCCAAAAATTTTACATATTGATTTTGAATATAGTTAAAATAGTTCGAAGAACTTCCAAACTGAAATTTGGTTAAATAAAATTTATCAAGAAGAATTTCTAATTGTTAGAATTTATTAATTTACCGCATAGATAAAATTCTAACTAAAGAAATTATCATTGTTGATGGCAACAGGTGGGTGTTACCTCAACATCAATTCTGTTCCTTTATGTCTTAACTAAGAAAATTGGTATTGAAGCCTTTTGAGAGGGATTTGAATAATCCAAATCAAGAGAGGCAATTTCAAAAAACAAACACAATAGAAGGTTCAACAATGATTCTATTTTGTCAATTGCGGGTTTTATTATGATTAGTGGCAGACTCCAACATGAATACTTAAATTCTCATAAAGTTTGTAGTTCAGCGGTGAAAATTGGCATCCAGGCATTGATAAGGTAGGCAAACTCCCAACGACCCTCGAAAACATGTCGCGATCTTTTTCTTGATCTCATTTCGACTGTCGCATCTTTCTTAACAAATTGCCGTGTTATGCATTCCTGTCAAAAACAATAATCACGCTGCCTTCATATTCGATTCCAGATGTTGGTGAGAACAGACAGTAATCCGCAATTATGAAGAATCAAAATAACTTTTTTTGGGTTTCCAGAAAAAGATCTTTTGTTATATCTCGGGCTTCAGAAGCGACTAAAAAGAATTTGCTGAAGCAACTAGTTTATCTTGACTAAGTCCAAGGAATCTCAAGCTTAATGTCCTTTTTTGCAAATTTCAGATACAAAGCAAGACCTTGCACCTCAAAAGCACAGCATTTGAGAACCCCCATCTCCTAAATATAATTGCTTCAGAAAACATTTAATTAGCATGCTGCTGAGAGAATCATGGCAGTACTCTCCTGTTTTTCAATTTTGATTCCGATTTGTCCGAAATTCGGTTTCGTTAAAGAAATCCAGTTTATCAGTTTACTTTCTCTACTATTTCTTGAACAAAAGAACACGGAGTATGGATCAAAAATCTGTTTATATTCTCAAATAAATCTGAGTATACATTTCAGAAATCAAATATAATGAAAGTGGTAGCAGTTTTCTAATCGCATGCATAACCATTTACCACTGTATTTTACAGAGAAGAGAAAAGAAAATATGAACTCTGATTTGTAAATTTTAAAAAATGATAATAATAAAAAGCCTGGATATTTCCTCAGGCTCAAAGAACTTAGATAGATAATCTGCTTCTGTAGTTAATCTCAGAGGATTTCTCTTTAGAAAGAAAATGGATAGCGACTAGCTCCCGGAATGAGAAAATCGCGACTCTGAAATAAACCCAATTGGGTTGGAATAAGAGCTTGAGATGCTCTCAGAATGCTTGATTTCATTACTAAATCCTGCCAAAGCAGGTATTCTTGAAAGCGAAGTGCATTTTCAAACTTTGATAAAGAAGAAACTGTTGATTTATGGTATTCCGCTAGTTGACCGAGAGTTGGAACGGATCCTCCATGGCTTATTGGTTCCTCGACCTTCATATGCTCCTTCTTCTCCTCCTCATCCTCCTTAGCCTCGACTTTCACGAATTGAGCTGTATCGCTGCCTTCAGAAGCAGGATTTGACTCGAGAGTCTTAGACTTATGATCTTCTGATTTTGACTCTTCTGAGTTTTGCAAACCCTTCACTTGACTCTTATTAAGGGTCACCTTTTTCTTAATAGCTTTGTCTTTGATCGCCTTTCTTTTCCTTAACTTTTGGGGGATCTTTTCAAATCTGTTTTCAGTTCGGTACACAGTGATTATGGATTTCGCGGTGGAGTAGTTGATGCCAAGTGCTTGTGCTGCCTAAATTGGATCTTAGTATTCAGATTTGCTAAGAAGTGCATTAATTACCTTGACAATTTTCTCTCGATTCTCAATGACTCTTTTGACAAGTTCCTTGCGAATGTCATCAGAAACGCTACCATAGTTGAATTGGCGCTTTTTGAGAGGAGGGCAGGTGTTAGCAGCAGGTCCGTTGTCGCAATCTTGGGATGCTGGAGATGACATTTTTAGAAATTTATACCGAGCCTCAGAATGTTTTAATTAGCAAAAAATGATTATAATTAATCAGCGAATCCTCCAGAATTCAGAAAACTGACATTTTATCAAAGTAAAATAAATTAACAATAATTGCAAACTCTGCTGTTTATTGATTTATTGGCTAGAATCAATATTGCCTTACCGCATAATTTTTTATCCTGTCCAAAGAAAATAAAATTTTATCGATCTCTCTGACAGAGGAGTATAAGCTGGCCTACCCACAACAACAATAGCAAGAAAAGGGGAAAAAAGAAAGAAACATCCCTGTACATGATAAAATGAGAAGAGATGGCTTCACATTGCTTCGTTGAGAGTTCTGAAATTTGAATTTTGCAAATCATGATATTGGCCAATAGAAATTATATCAAATTAACTTTACGGGGTTTACAAATTTGCATCTAATACAGCTATTTAGATAATTAAATTCGCAAGAATGGAGGCACTCTCTCTAAATGAAAAGGTGTTCTAAACAATTAGCAATCTCCTTGAAAACTCTCAACTTGAGCACAGGCAAGAGAACCGAAATCATATCCATGGCATACCGATTGATATTCTCTCCAAAGGTTTTGACCAGAGAATACGTTTCTATGGTCAGAAACATAGTAGTTCCAGTGGTATTTTCCCTCCTTGAAGTGATAGTACTCCCCTAAAATTTTCAATAATGTAATTCCATTCTGAATTTTCCGACCGTGAAACGATTTTAATTAAAATACGAGCTTGAGTAAGTGAACGATCTCGGAAATCGTTCTGGCAGAAGAAAGAGTGCAAAAGTTGAGCAGTGCTCAAAGAAAATCACTTCAGGGCAAGATTTGTAGGGCAACCTCTTGGGCTCACTAATGACACTCATCAACTTAATTTCATTACATTCTTTCGTAATTAGAATTTCAGTTGCTTTACGTGTTTACTCAGTCGGAAATAGTCGCAAATGCTTAAAATTTTGAGGGAGAAGAGCTAAAGTGTGCATTTTCAGATAAAACAAGGTCAGTGATGCTGTAATTATTTCAATGAAATCGCTCTTACAGAATAACAACTTCGAAAGCGACAATTTTTGCGTCTTTCTTTTGCTTTCACCAAGTCTACAATAAAAAAGCATTTGCTCAATTATTTTTCCAGGAAAAAAGATAGGAATTTTGTAATTGCTTGAGATAATACCAAAAAATAGAAAAACATACTCATTGCTATCATTGCTGTCAACAATCCTCAAGACTTACGTGAACGAGTAAGCCAATTCAATCCATTCGGCCCTGAAACGTCTTCCAATGGAATTTTGTCAAAATGCTTATGTTGATTTGGGACTTTCATTTAACCATTTGAGGAAGGGATCGTTTCAAATAACGTGGAAATGAGACTACTTAAGTGATATAGCATCGCAAATTTACTTTTCATCAGTTTTGGAAGAACTACCTTTCCATAATTTCAAAAAACGACTTCTATATGGCCTCAATGTTTAAAATTCTTCGAAAAATTAAAATGTTTTTAGATAACTTTATTAGGGTGGGTAGGTAGGTATATATACACCTGTTGTTAGAGATAATTCTCACTTACCTATATAAAGTTTATTTTCCCAAAATACCCTTTGGTATGTAAATGAAGTCAACTTTAAACGGAAAACTATTTGATGAAGCGCTATTTATATCTCTCATTAGTCACTGACACCTTAAATACAGCAGCAAGTATACAACACTCAGGTAATAATGAGAAAACGGAAACAAATTATGCATTTTTCCGCAACAGGCCTACCTTAACCTAGATGAATAAGAATTTAAGAAAATATGCTCTCTTTTTTTCTTGAGTTTTCTTTTTCTCTTTAAGATTTAGTGGCGAAAAATAGAGTAAAACTCACAAGCAAATTGTTATTATGATAACGAAATATGTTATTGTTATTTTCTTGAAGAAGGATAAAGGGTTCCAAACAACTCTCATATGTTTCCAAATAACTCTCATATGTTAGATGCATTTCGATAGCTACTGATGACATCATATTAACTCAAGAGCGAATTCAGCTTCATATTTTACTTCAAGCCATTTTTGAGAATTCTTTGTTACATCCTGCAAATCAGATATTCCTTTAGCATATTCAATGTGTTATCCCTCTAGAGGTTTCATCTTGAGGAAATTGTCAATAACTTTTTGAAATAGCACAGACCCGTCGAATGCTAGAAACAGTTCAACTACTCTGGGTAAAATCATGTTTAGACATGAATGTTTGGCGGCTGAATTGGATTAGACATACACAGCAGCTCCGAATTAATTCTATTCAGTTTAATTTATAAAACTTCTGCATTAATTTTATTTCGTTTAATGTAGCTTCTCTCTATCTTCATTTTCGGGAATCGTAGCCAAAAGCTCATCAGCCTTTTCCGGGCTCCTCTGCCACTAAGTCTTCCACAAAGGAGAAATTCTTGCCACATTTACTGTCCACCTATCTACTTCTAAGTCATTCGCATGAAAAAGCGTTTATCAAAAAACGATGCAGATATTCGCAACTCCTTCATGGAACTCTCTCGTGGATCAATGCAATTCCGTTTCGATCAGCAGATCTCCTTGTTTTAACGCGGTTGGCTCGCGCGTTACTGCGTTTCAAGAGTTGAAATGGTAGAATTCAATAAAAGTTAGCGTTTTTCAAAGGGACCCGATCTGAGTTTAGCCAATTCTGCCAATTTCCAACTGAAGATCCTCAACTCCATACCCCAAAAGCCTCCCAATGATCAATAGAAGGTACCGCTTTTGTTAACTAGCTTCAAGCCAAAATAATGGGTATATTTAAGTCAATAACGTTTTATTCGAATTTAATAAGGAAATTTTGCTTGGTATCTGATAATTTCTTATAATTAATTTTGATTCGGACCAAACAAATGCTGATAAACACGTACTGAAAATTATTTTTTTGAATGGGTGATCAGAAAAATATTTACTATTACAGCCCATCGATGCTAACAACTTTTTTGCATTTGCGGTATTCCTAGGGAACAGGCTGCTGACTAGTGAATACTTTCTAAGAGAAAGAGGCACGTCTTACTACTGAATCTCAGGAACTCAATTCACTATTTCTGAGCAACCTTTGCCAAGAACGGGTAAATTCCGACAATGGTCAATTTTACCTAATAATTTGTTAGCGTTAATGTATTCTATGAGCATATTTAAAAGGCCGCTGAATTTATATAATTTAACATCTAGTTCATAGAAGAAACAAAAAGATTCTCAGAAATTCCGAAAACCAACGATGCAAGAGTCCGAAACAACTGAAAGTCAAGCAAAACCGAACCTCCCAAGAAGAAAGAGAGCAATATATACATACAATCCGATTTCTAATGAATCTCGCCAAGCCTTGATCAAGAAAGTTTGTGAGGAAGGAATTTCGCTTGCTCAGGTTAATACAACTCATGATTTGGCAGAAATACTTATTATTGTTGTTGTTAGGCTTCAAAAGATCTAAATATCAATTATTCAAGTGCAAAAACGATTATGGCTGTGTATCGAAATCAAGGCAGAACAGAAAAGATTCCACATAAGCTCAGATCTTTTCAGAAAAAAGCTGAAAAAGTAGCCTCCAAAAGCTCAAAGCTGATGAATAGTGAGTTTGATAAAAAAATCTCTGAATTAAGACAGGAAAGACAACAAGGCAATTTACAATCAGAAGAACCTGCTCCACTAAGAATCGAAAAGCTTACTGTTCCTACTAATGCAGAGAAAAATATTTTTCAAAACGATAAATCGCAGCAATTTCCAAGGATTTCATCAACTGACGGCGAACTTCCAAAATCTTTTCAAACAAGTGATCATCCCAGCATGTTTCCGATTGCTTTTATGGAGCAGCGCATGCAAATGATCCAGGATGTGCCGAGAGGATTGAACTGGGAGCCATTGCCAACAACATTGTTGAATCCTTCAAGCATGGGCTATAATCATTTGTTACCAAGGATTAATCCTTTGCCTAACTTTCAAATACTACCTAACGAGTCTCTGGTTTTATACCAAGCCCTGGAAGCTCGAAGACGATTTGAGCAACTGCTATTGATGCAACGGAATCATACAAATTTTTATTGATGTGAGTATGCGTTAGGAAATAGGCGAATTAATTCTGTTCAAGTTTGGTTAAGAAATTTTGATATATATATATGTCATGTATACGCGGCACAGCTTAATATCATTAATTAGTTGGTTGGATGATTTCTATTGAGGGATTTCATTTATGATAGTGTTGTTTATACTGTGTGCTTCATATCACCATTAATAATATTGATATTGAATAACTCTAATTCTGTTTTGCATGATTAAAAAATTAATACTGAGATTCAAGATTGATTACTCAGAGCTTTTTATGAATAGGATGAGTTCTAGAGAGAAACGATGAAAAGCCATTCCTCTAAGGAGGAACATTTGCGAAGTCGACTCGCTTTTGATTATTCATGCCGTAAGCCTTTTGTTAATTAACTCTATGTAAATTGCTCGTTTAAATTAATATCAGCTTGTAACTTAATAAAATATCATAAATGGAATTACTTTTATGTCGGGTTTGATGAAATACTGTTGATATTCAAGTTTCAATGCTCTTAATAGTTTTCGACTCAAATGAAATATCACTTCTAAATCATTTCTTATTAAAATATGCTTGATTCAACTCAAATAATCTCTTTTAGATAAAAAAATAAAATAGTCTTGTTTATTGCAGAGGGTTTTACATAAGTTATTTAGAATATTTTAAACTTGCTGAATAGACTGGGTTGATGGTCATCCTTTTTCTTGGGTCCAGCAGTAAAATGTACCTCGGAATCCTTTCTGCTCATGACAGAATTCATATCGATACTATTATTGACCGAATCAAGGCTGTTCTCATGAACTAGCTGCGGACTGATTCCTCTGCCCCGTTGATCAGCTACCAGAATAGGATTAGTGAAGTTCTGCGTACCAAATGAAATATTTTGAGCCTTTCTCGTATTTTCAGCACTGCTAGTCTCTCCACTCATTGTGTCAAAGAACGGTTTGTCGTCCTGAGGCTTGATAATCAGCCGAGTTCTGAAATTGGTAACAGTCGCTCTTCTTGAGTCGTCATCGCGCTCAGCGGGAATTATGTATTTAAACTTTGCCGGTTGATCCTTCTCTGAACCTTTCCCTGAGAATTATAGTTAATAATTGAATCAGTTATTTAACTATTTACCATCATTATTATTCATAGGGCGAGGGTAACTCTGACGGTTTGGCTGAGGGCTGAAACTTCCGCGATCTTGGACCGTGATTTGTGATTGCAGACGCACTGTGTGCTTTCTGAGTGAGTCTTGAATTTGCGCAGACATTCGGATTTGCTTTTCCATGTTATCATTGACTCTGATCATGCTTTCCTGCAGCTCGGTTTTGATTTTATGGAGATCTTGTCTGAGTAAATTATTCTCTTCCTTTAATTGGGTGAGATTCGTCTTCATGCTCTGCTTAAGCGAACGCAATCGTCCTTCTATTTCTTTGCTATCGTCATCATCGTCGTCGTTAAACTCATTAGATTGCGCTGCGATGAGTAAATATCCTTTGCGGTTCCTTTGGACAATGAATTCTCGTCTCTTCCTCTTGGAGCAATAGAAGAGGATATAAAGGATGTATCTCAAGTTTCGATTGACTTGGACAACTTCAAGGATAATTTCAATTTTCTCGAGCCCGTCTGAAGGAACTTTATTCTCTAACACCCTTGAGTAAGTATCGCCCATTATAGAAATAAGCAAGTTCAGTAGAACAACGCATGTGATAAGTGCAATTATCGCAAAGAACACCATTTGAACAGGACCAAAATGCTCGATATCGAAGTCGCCGTAAACCATATTGTGTAAGAAAAGAAGCTGGTTTAGATAGTTAGTATCTTCTGTGTACTGGTAGAAAATGACTGCGAAACCGACGATCAGCAGGAAGATCACCACCAAGAATGACCATATCGAGATAGTCACGTGCACTATCATTCTAATCAGATTTCCTTGAGAGAGAAAAAAAAGATAGATTAGTATGACTCAAAGCATCATTTCAATGATTACTGAAAGTGTCGAAAACTCTCAGATATGAGATCAGTTTGAACGTCGTTAGCATCGCTGTAAACCCAACAATGCCTCGCATTACTTCCATGTCATAGTTGTCGTCACCATCACGATCTCTTTCGATAACATCAAAGTCTAGTTTGTCTACTTTAACCCATTTCCAAATTATCGTTGTATAGAGCAGTGCTATTCTTGCTATATCGACGTAATTCCAGAAATCTTTGAAATAGTTTTTCGCTCTTCCCAAAAATTGAAGCATCTCATAGAGAATAAAGAATGAGTTGACAACGATCAGCACAAGCTCAATAATCTTCGTGTCATGATGCTTCCATAGGCAAGAGTACACTCCGACTAATCCAGCAAACAAAGTATACACCAAAGTCTGAATTCCTAGATTTATCTGGATCCTTCTCCAGTTGAACTCAATAATCAAGGAGATGAGAGCGCAGCGAAAGATGTCTAAGTTTTGGCATTCAGAGATGGAGTAAAGAAGCTCGAAAAACGAATCTGAGCTTGCAGCATAGTCGATTTGCAGCTTGGATACAGAAATAAAGAGAGGTTGATCACCTTCTTGAACCAAGGAATGTTTGTATTCAGGACGGAAGATACGCGATTCTGATAGCATAATCTTCGTCCCACTTTGGTCTTTAACTTTTCCGAAGCGAGGAATCGGCTCTTTGTCGATTGTTTTAGGTTTTCCCATTGTGTATTTCAAAAACTGCGGCAGGAAACGACTGTTAGTGCGAAGAAGATCCGGCAAATTTGGTGTTAGCATTTGGAAGATATTGGTATCGGCTCGCTGGAATATTTCGCTCGAGTACTTGAATATCAAGTCGATGAGATCGATTTGCTGGCTTCTGAGCAGATAATGCAGAGGCGTTTTGCTGTTGGAGTCGAGTAGGAAGGGAATCTTGAGCGTGATGCATTTTTTAAGAAGACGACGGACGGGGTCAATGACGCTCAGCAAATGAAACATGTTTAGTCCGTATGGGTAAATTACGATCTGTCGTAAGGACTCAAGTTGCTTGGATTTCTCATCTTGAGAAGCTTCCAAGAAGGTTTTCAACCGCAGAGCTGCGAAGTAAGAAATCGATCTATATCGCAACGAATCCCTTAAATCTATATTTTTCAAGAAATACGGAAGTTAGTATATTAGGAACTCAATCAAAGAAAAATAAATATACTTGCAACAATAGCGTTCTTCGGGTTGAGGACTAACGGGTTCAGAAGTATCAACCCTTTATCTCTTCCGGTTACTGCAATGAAACTGCGGTCCTTGGCGATGGACACAGAACGAACTTTTTTGCCTAATCTCTACTTTTAGGTTGACTATTCGAGTTACTTTTTACTGTTAAATGGAATTTGATATTCATGAATGATGTTTAGATGCTGGGTGTCGATAATTTTCACCAAACCATCATAAGCGCCCGTGACTATGAATTTAAAATCCTCCGTGATGTCCATGGTGAAGCAAGGCTCTATTTATTGACATTTGAAAGTGAGAAACGTTTTTTAAGCAGGAAAGTTAACCTCTATGGATGCCTTTGAGGGAGTATAGCAGCTCTCTGGACTCAAAATCCCATATTTTCACGGAATTATCTCTTCCGGAAGAAATTATCTTTTTGACATCAAAGGAGAACTTGACAAAGTCAATCGCACCTAAAATCGGAGCAAATAAATCAGAATCTCTCTCTCTTCATTATTACCAATATGAGCGCTGTCAATACAAATGCCATCATGTTTCGATTTAGTCCTCTTCTGCTCCTTGGGTTCATAATAAGCCTTTTTTTCGTCGAGTTCGTCTTCGTCTTCCTCACTATCAATGCTTTTATTGCTAACCAATGGGTTTTTGGTTGTGATTTTTCTGCGATTTTCCTTCGTATCTAATTTTTTCGTATCAAGTCTTTGTTTTGCTAAGATCCATCCAGAGTCAGGCATCGGGAAAATACAGATTGAATGGTCATTGCTTCCCGATGCAATCCATTTCCCGTCAGAAGAGATATCTACAGTCGTGACCTCAGCTAATTAGAAGTAATCAAATTATATATACGGTCAGCGAAAGGAATTACCTGTGTGAGCTGCGTCGAACACATAGTGTTCCTCTTGCTTTTTGAAGTCATATACTCGAATTGAGTGATCATAGCTTGCGCAAATTAGGAGGTCTTTGTGGAATTTGATCGAAGGAATCAGTTGCTTTGTGTGGAACACGAAAAGCTTGGACATTTGGTTGAGGTCAAAAAATGAAACTCCGTGCTTTTTGATTCCCGCTGCCAGCACAGTTTCATCTGCGTTCAAAGCGAGACACAGTACTCCACCTAGAGGATATTGAAGAAGCCTGTCCCAATACACGATAAACTCACCTTCAACAAGATCTTCTCCAAAAACCTTTTCTACTGTCTTTGTCACCGTGTTAAAGATTTGAATTCTTTTGTCAGTACCGCCGGTAATTATTCTTTGTGAATCCTTCGTAATGACTGACGCATCGATGTGGCCTTAGAAAATCATAAATTAGGACATGTAAAGACAAACGTTACCATTGTGATGAAGCGGATTTTTGTAAGAGATCTCATTCTTCGCCAAATTAAAAATGCGGATTTTGCGCTCTTCTCCTGCTGACGCGATACGCTTTCCGTCCAGAGAAATGTCAATGGATACAATAGGAGCTGTGTATCAAAGTAAGCATAATACATTCAAATCAATTGGAGATGCCTTTATTAACGTCGTGAAAAACGTGGATAACCTCTCGGTCCTGAAGATCATAAAGCTTCATCTTTCCATTCTTGGAGGAAGATAACGACAGCATAAATTTGCTATCGAACGAAATCTTAATATCGATAATATCCTCTGAAAAATTATAAGCCAGAGTAATTTGAAGCTCAGTTACCGCCATGGAAGAAAGGAAGTTCGTATATAAGGTCATTTCTTTCGAAATCATACACCTTCACGGATCGTTCCTGTCCAACAGAGAGAAAATACTGACAGTTATCAGCAATTCGAATAGCTTTCACAGGACCTAATAGTGTTGTTGATCTATTGGTCTTTTCAACGTGGATATTTACTTGAGTGAATCGACTCAAAGCACGTGATTTCATCATGGGTTACTAAATCAAAAAGTTTCACATTTCCTTTTTGATCGCCGGTTATCATAGTTTTGTTATCAGTCGCGAGGCAGATGCAAGTAATATCGGCTAGGTTGGATTCAGCAAGTTTTCAAATTGTTGAGATTGATATAATAACCTTCATGAAGAGTAGTGATCGCGTCGTGAAGACTGTCATCAAGCAAATTCATTAATCTAATCGACATGTCTTCCTCATAAACACAAGCAATTTGACGCGAATCTGGGGTTAGTGCGAAATCGACAACTCCTGCTCGCATGAGAGAATTGTTAAATTAGCATTTGTTCTCTGAAATTTTGGTTATTACTTCCGTCTTGAAGCTCGGTAAAGGTGTCGTTAGCGAGGTTGATTTTGGTGCAACTACCAGTGTCTGATAACGAAATAAGGTAGTTGCCATCGCGTGAAACGCTTATCTTCTTAATATTGCCTTGAATGGTGTTGATTTAGAAGAATAAATGAATAGATAACACCATCAGAATGAAGATCAACGTAGTTTTTTTCTATAAGAGTTCCTTCTGATGTATGAACTTCAATTCTCTTCATAGCGCCTGAATAAATTAACTTGCCATCTGGAGAAAACGCGATTGCAGTGATTGAAGCTACGAAGCTGGTTAAGAAATTGAAAATTGGCATCATACTGATGTGAGTTGGAGAGATTGTGACTTGTGGGTGAGTCGCTTGTCGTACTAAGCGATTGACCTTCTTTATAGCAGTCTTGTCTTCCATTTACTGATTTTTATTATTGGTATTAGTTTTATCTAAAATTTATTAATTTGATTAAAAAACCAAAATTCCCATGGCTGGACTTATATTATTGATCAAGGGTAACTCAGAATTATTCCTCTTCTCTCAGTTTAGAAAAAGATAAATTATTCCGTCGAGCAGTTAATGGCAGCTGAGTTATCCGACTATGACAGTCCCCGCCAAAGAACATTTTCAGGTGAGAAGTTGATTATTTAAGCCCAGAACGTATTATTAACAATATGGCCAACGAAGCTCTGAGGTTAGGATATTTAGAAAATGATTCTCGAGTATCTGCGGAAAGGTATAGAAGCAAATGAAAATATATGATTTTCATTTCAGGAAATATCTGTTCGAAATGGTTGTGGATCTTAGAAAGGACTAACACGAGAACGTCTATCTTGTTCCGCGGCAACATAATAGGTTTGTTTGCCAGACCTATTGTCGCTTTTTATGTCCTCGCGCTCAGTTAAAATTTAAAAAAATGAGAAATTAAAGAGCCATTCTTCATGATTACGACATTTTCCTTAAAAAATCGTGTTTCTTGAAGAAACCAGGACCTTTTCCACGATTTTTTTTTTTTAAGCGGCCCAGCTGATAATCAAACTCATTTATCGAAAATGCGGGATAACACAATTTCGAATTCTCACGAGTTACTCAAGTTAAAGAGCTGCAAAACTTTAAAAAATTTTATTTAGTTAATTATATCTGGATGAGCTGCTTAACTTTCAAAGTGTCCATCTCGCACACTCCTCTTACATGCTCATTAATTAGAAACAGAGATATATAGACTCAACATAGAGGAGCTAAACAAAGCGATTTCATATATATTTGAGTAGATATAATGGAGAAGATTCATATACATACTATCTCAAAGCCATTAAAACTTGATCTTAAGAATATAATCTCTGAACCATTCGATCGTTTCATCAGAGTCTTTGTTTCTTTTGTCCATAACAATAGCCCTTCCAATCTCAAGTAGCAGACGCAAGTCGCTGATACATTTTGAGGATAATAACTTTAATTTCTCGGGCTTCGAAATGAGCTGCTGTAGGTCGTATCCTTGCACGCAGATAAAGTTTACGATTTGATCGAGAAGGGAAGAATATTCATCATTTTTCATTCTTGCCAGCACTGGTTGGAACTCTTGCAAGCCCTTAGGGTACTTAATACCTAGCTGAGCGAGATTAGCCTTCAACTCCTTAACTATGGAGTTGAAGTCACATTCCACTAGGTATTGAGTTAAAGATGTGTTTCCTAAGAAGCTATTCACAAGAAGTTCCAACGAAAATTGGGTGTCCTGAACATTGTTGACGTTGACCCAAATTTGGAACTCGGTTCGTGGCTTCTTCCCTTCTTTTTTCTTCTTCGCCTCGTCTTCAGCGAGATAATTTCTTGTGTCTTGTTCAGTCCAAAGGAGATAGTCTCTATTTCGCGAATCCATGTACCAGAACTCCATTGTATCGTTGAATTTATGAGCACAAAAAGTCACCCAATGGTTCGTCACGCCTAAATGTGATTCAATATTAATGGAAAGGTTCAGGGGTGAATGTATGTACCCATCATAAAGTAAGTAACGTAGTGTTTGTCTTTTTCCCTTGAGTTTCGCACTTTATCAATTCTTGCCTGCATTTCTTTGATTTGAGATTTGCTGTTCATGAGTCTTTTGAACTGGAATTGATAGTCAAAGACTTTCACATCCATTGTTGGAGTGCTTCGGAGAGTGGCTCTCATCTCCGGAAATTCATCAAGAAGCGGATCGACAAACGCACGCTCGAGATCTCCGTACATTATTTCTTCAGGTGTCCATGGGAGCTGGGTTAAGTCATAGCCTTCTTTCTTGGCGTAGTCAAATAGGAATCTGGTGGCCTTGAACTGAAACCTCCAGAATTCGGCTGGATTTAACAAATTGAAGTACTCGTTAATGTCCTGGGATTTTAACATGCGAAGAGACTCTTGGATGTAGAAAAGCGCGTAGTAACCACAAAGATTTCCAACAAATTGTTGATGAACTTTAAGGTGGGTAAGATCGAATTTATTTCCAGTCAACCTTGGTGGAGATGAACAGATGAGGATTGAGAATATTTAGATTGAGGTTTACTGTTGAGTGAATGTGAGCGTTCGGTGAATAGGGCATTTGTTGTGTTCAATAAAATGCTTGAGAGTCAGCTGGGAGTTCAGTGGAATTTGCTTTGGGATTTGGGTAGTGGTCTTTTTATTTTTGTAAGTTTGGTAGAGGTTTTCAAGGATTTCGTTGAAAAGTTCTTTGCACATAGACTCTCGGTCAGGTGTAAGCAGTAGCTGCTCGTTTCTGCTGTCATTAGCGGATTTGAAGAGGAATTCGCTTTTAATTTGAGAAGAGGAGTTTGAAATCATTCAAGATATTGTAGGAAGGTTGCGATATTTTCTAATAGATTATTTACATGGATGGGAAAATTTATAAGCGGTTATTTCTGATCTGCTTTCAAAGACCGGATATTTTGTCAACAAATATTGTTTAGATGTTTAATTCATTAATCAGCAAAGTAAAGTTGACAAAATAGTTGATTATTTAAAAGATTTGAATCGAAATAAGCCTTTCACATTTTAGGGTTGGAAGTTACAATGAGGCTCTTGATACGATTGAGTGTTCAGAAGGAACGAAACTGAGCTCGAGTTTTTCGCTTCTCCTAGGAAATTTGTCTTGGTAACTTTTCTTTTTTTACGATGCCTTGAATTGATTCTGTGCTCTGTTCTGCTTCTGACCGGAATTAAATCCTGTTAAGGCCATCTTCAGCTTTCATTGGAGCATGAGGCCTCAGACTACAACAAAAATTGACAATAGAAAAGCAAATCAGAACTGGCTATTCACGGTCTTATTTTTGTCGGCAAAGAAAGTTAATTAGTGAACGAGGTCAATGGATGACTGGAGTCGATTAGATTGAAACTTCCTTTCGAAGTACAAATGTTCAATATTGATTCTCCAATATATTGAGTGAGCCTTGTTCCGTCATCAATGAATAATAGTGCCAATATGCAGATGTATGGTAAGAAAAATGGCCAATTATTTCGTTGCAAAATTGAAATGAAAGCCTCTTCAATTAAGTTTACAACTGTTAGAAGTATTCACTTCACAAAGATAATATAGCTCCCAGGAGCAATCACAAGAGATTGCTTTAATAAACCAAAAAAAAGAGACTTATTACGTAAAATGTGAATCCAAGTCCCGTTACAGTGGAACGATGATAATTCAACATATAAAATATAAGGAAAAGAAACATTGCTGATAAGTGGTATAGACTAGGAAGATTATCTATTCACCTTAACATAAAACAAAAAAATTCAGAATTTGATCCTAAGAATTTTGTCCCTAAAATATTCAATCATATCATTGGGTTCTTTATTTCTCTCATCCATTACAATAGCCTTTCCAATTTCAAGCAACAATCGTAATTCACTCACATACTTCGCAGTCAAATGCTTTAATTTCTCCTGCTTTGTAATGAAACCTTGTAGATCCTCTTCTTGCACACACAAAAATTATGAATTGCTCAAGAAGGGAAAAATAATCTTCACTGTTCAATTCCGCTCAGATGTCTTGAAAATCTTCTAAATTCTGAGGATACTCAATTCCTATCATAGCGAGATTATCTCTCAACTCGTTCATTATCGAGTTAAATTCACATTCCACCAGATATTGCGTTAATGACGTAATTCCCAAGAAACTGTCTACGAGCAGTTTCACTGAAAATTGAGGATCTAACACATTGTTAACGCTCACCATCACATAATGTGATGATGATTGTTTATGGTCACTTTTAACTTCAATTAGGGAGAATTTGGATAACCTATTAAGAACGATAAAAGGGTCAGTGGAACTATTTCCAAAAAATATATTGTTTCCAAATTGGAAGCTGAACCGAATGAGGAGATG
>ENA-UOTX01001013-UOTX01001013.1-compost-metagenome-genome-assembly--contig:-NODE-1013-length-24273-cov-15.286411_pt1 | contig 24273 bp, 14 predicted proteins | sample MGYA00238143_ERZ746982 | MGnify/ENA primary metagenome ERZ746982 (study PRJEB28758, sample SAMN06268862) | compost metagenome | isolation source: single cell | place: USA: California, Emeryville, Joint... | reverse complement strand
CGGAAAAGAGATTCAAACTGATGACGTTCTAGGAGCAGACGGTATAGAACTTTATAAATTGAATCATTATCCCCATGAAGGTCTAGCTTTTACAAACTTGAGTCTTTTTTTGTTATTCTGGTACAAGTCAGCTCGGATTTAAAAATTTTTTCTCGTTAATCATTAGAACGAGACGAGTCTAATGGGTCATTTATTGAGAATGAAAAAAAATAAGCAAGATATACTGCTGATGATAGGCCATGAGTTATATACATATCACCTTCTCTCTAACTTTACAAGATTGGCTAATCTTGCTTTTCCAATCAATCATATCTTGATATGCATCTCAGATTCCCTCGAATTTCTCATTTCTTTTTTTTTAAAATCGACTGCATTTGTATCTGTCTTCTTTTGATAGACTTTGCTTTACTTTAATCGATTAACAAATTAATATAATATATTCAAAGAAAATCTTTTCAAGTGCTAGCATGGTGTTATCATTCTTTGCCACTCTGCTAGCTGTCATTTCGGCAGTTATCCCATCCAAAATCCTTGCCTATTTCTCTAAAAAGAACACAACTACCACTTCTGAATCAAAACAAACAAAACAATCTGAAAATAATGATGATGAGGAGCCAACCTCATTTGAATACGGAAAAGTTGATCGCAACTACGTCAAATTCATGCTAAGCAAGTCAGCCATTCTTCGGCTCCTCAGCTTGAGCAAAGGAAACTATCTTGGTCTTGTAGCTTACCACGCAGTTAGCTTAGGCTATACTTTTTCCTATAGCTTTGCTCCATTGCAATTTAGTCGATGCCTTGACGTTCTCAAAGAAGAAAACGCTGAAGAAAAGCTGATTGAAAGAGCGAAAGAATTCATTCTGTTGAATATCCTCACCTCGCTTCTGACCATGGCAAATAACTATCTCTATTCAAAAGTTTACAAATCAGTCGAAGGAACCATTCATAAGCGTCTCTTTTCAGAGATCATGAACAAAGATCTCAATTTCTTTGAAAACAAAACCACTCAAGCAATTCTACTGTCAGACATCCACAATTCCTTTCATTACGTGACTCAGTATTCTAGTCTCAGGCCTTATTTCAACTACCTACAGAGTTTATTACGCCTCATCCTCGCTATTGGAATTCTTTATAAGTCTTCTCCGCAGCTTTCGATTTGCATCCTTGTTATGTCTCCTTTAGTAAATTGGGTAAGCCAGAAGCTTGCGTTGTATGGGAATGATCTATGGCAACAAGTCCAGGAGAATTGTGGAACGCGGAACGAAACTCTGATGTACAGCATAACTAATATAAGACTAGTAAAGGCTTTTTCAACTGAGGACAGATGTGTGAAACTTCTGAAAGAGTGTTATACCGTAAATTCAGCGCTAGAACTCAAGATAAATATTATTCGAAGTCTTTCAAGTGGCTTCGCTACGGTCGCTGGGAAATTTAGCGAAATGCTCGTTGTCATCATGGGAGGACACATGGTCCTCAGGGGTGAGATAACTGTAGGAGAAATCTCGATGTTTCTGACTTATGCACAGAGCGTGTCGGGATACATGGGCTCATTCGCTTATTTCTTTTCGGAATTATCTCAAAGCGGATTCTACATCAGTCGCGTGTTTCGTTTTCTTGATTACGTTCCTAAGGTGAATGCGAAGGGAGGTCTTATCCCTTCCACGTGCAATGGGATGATCGAGTTTAAAGATGTAAATTTCAGATACCCGAGCCGAAAGCAAGCCCATGTTATTAAAGATCTGAACTTTAAAATAATGCCGGGTGAAGTTGTGGCTTTTGCAGGACCTTCTGGCAGTGGGAAGTCTACAATTATCACGCTGTTGAACAGATTTTACGATCCTGATGAAGGATCTATTTTAATCGATGGAAACGATCTAAAAGGCCTCGATCTCCCTTGGTTCCACCAGCAAGTGGGTTTTGTGTCACAAGAACCAACCCTGATGCCTGGAAGTATTGAAGTTAATATAGCGTATGGAGTTGATGAGTATACGCGAGAAGAGATGGAGAAGGTCTGTGAGCTTGCTAATGTGAAAGAGTTTGTTTCAGATCCGAAGATGTTCCCAGAAGGGTTAAAGACTGAGGTAGGAGATAAAGGAGTTAAATTATCAGGAGGTCAAAAGCAGAGAGTGGCCATTGCGAGAGCATTGATGAAAAACCCTAAGATTGTTATTTTTGACGAAGCGACCTCAGCGTTGGACGCTGAAAGTGAGCATCAGGTTCAAAAGGCGATTGATAGGCTCATGGAGGAAGGAAAGCGAACGATGATAGTGATCGCGCATAGACTGTCGACGATTATAAACTGCAAGAGAATCTATGCGATGAAAGGAGGTGAGATAAAAGAGGTAGGAACTCATCAGGAATTGATGAGCAGAGGTGGAATTTATAAAGAGCTGTTTGAGCGACAGTTGGCAGGTTTGGAAGGACAAATAGTTCCAGAAAACAGCCCTTTTTGAACGAGAAGGCAGCAATGAGCAGAAGAAGCTCTCAGATGAGATTTTAAACTAGAATTGATTGTTGATTATATCGATTTGAGATTTACTGAAGCGAATTATTGCTAGCATGCTGCAGGTCCTTTCGGAAATGTTTAAACAATTGTATTAGTGATCTGAGTGAGCTATCCTTAAGAGAATATTTATCAAGTAAAATTGATTGTTATTTCAAAGCCCAAATTAGAGTTAATCCGATAATTCTATGGGAAAAAGATTCATCCTATTGATTAAGCATCAAAAGATATACGTGGCAAAATGCGAAAGACTTCCAGACTACTGAGAGGAAGCCAGACAATTAATTAAGGATTCACGCTTGCCACAGTAACCAGCAACCATGTGTCTACCTGTGAAGAAGCTTAAACTATTTTATAAAGAGCAGATAAAATTCTTCACTCTTTCACTGGTGACTTGAATTGCCCTAACATCCAGTTTCTCTACTCTCAATAATGCGTAGATTCTCATAGTTGAATATTCTCGCGCAAATTGTATCCCTCAAAATTCATAGATAAGCAAATCTTCGAATTCCATAGCAAATAAATTCGCAAAAAGCAAGATTATCGCTTTTACAAGTTATTCTTTCCCTTTTGCCTTGGAGAAACAACGTTCATTCCATCGTCATCCACATTGGCTGATATGGGAAAGCGTCCTAATATTTTCTGTGTAAATTCCTTCCTTATTGGAACTTTGATTCCATCTTTTGTTAAAGAAGATTCTATTATCTGATCGAAGAGTCAGTGAGCATCCAGAAAATTTTGTGTAAAAAACGGGTGATCAATATCACGTTATTTCACCCTTTCATTCTTCAAAACCTTCTGTTCTCTTGGAAGAAATTTCCATTTCCGATCTCGGTTACGTTTCCAAACTGATCAAGGTCGCTTCTAGTTTCTCGAACCAAAAAAGTTAAACAAAAGATAGAAATCCTCCTCTAACCGTCTTCCAAATTTAGTAGAGGCTTCCGCCCAATGATATTTCGTTATCTCTCCATTGTTCCCACGAATATTCCCAAACTGAAATGAAATTTCTCTTTGAATTTCTTACGAACACCCATAACACAAAGAAACCTTGCTCCGTTGAAATGTAATTCGGTACTGCCCTGAGTGTAGATATATGCTTTCAGTATATAGCTGCTTAAAATTATCTCCATTAGACATTATATTCCTGATCGACAAACATGTCGCATATTTTTCCTCGCAACGTTTTAGGATTGCTTATTTGTAAAGTACCCTTCTTACAGTTCCAGGAGCACTTGACTCGACCAGTGAGAGATCTGTAGCTCCTAATGAATCACTCCAAAAGATTTGTAAGAATTTTGGGAGATCTTTTTTTTCGCTTCCGAATTCTATTAGAAATGTAACTGAACCGATTAATTCCAGAACAACGAACTGGAGGCCAAGTGGCGAATTTTCTTCAATCTTGCTGCTTTTTCGTTTGATTTTCGCTCATCTAACACTTATTTACAGTGAGAGTTCTCGAAGACTTCAGCCTGCCTAGACAATACTTCACCAACTCTAATATTACCTCCTTACACTAACATCAACCGCCAAAGTCACTCAATACCTGTCCATTGGCTTAGCATGCAGCTTCGAAAGAGATTTTACGAGAGATGAATTATGTTGAAGTTGACCGTTCTAAATATATCAATTATGCATGACATCGTATCTTAATTATTGAGACAGTATCTCAGCGAAAGTTTTTCGTTAAAGATATCGATTTCGAGGAGCTAAATTAAATCGAAATCTGATCGGGTGAGATCTTCAGAGCTAATTTGAGCGTTAAGATCTCGTATTTTTCACTCAAATAATTAATTACTGAAAAGTATATCGCTACCAGTCCAATTTTAAGTCGCTGATGGATTCGATTAATAATGAATAAAGCAAAATCAAATCAAACCAGATATCCAAAAGACATGATCCACAAAGCTACTGTTTCCTCAACAGACATCCCTAGTGCAGAAAAATCAAACCCTGAGTCCTTGAGAGCTGACAACAAGCTCCTCAATGGACGTTGGACCAAAGAAGAACACCAACGCTTCGTTGAAGCACTGAAACTCTATGGCAAGAATTGGAAGAAAGTTGAAGAGTACGTTAGTACTCGCAGCGGAGCTCAAATCCGCTCACATGCCCAGAAGTTCTTCATAAGACTCGAGAAGGACCTCAAGGCCAAGAGCCAGAAAGGAAAAAATGGGAAAGAGAACATAAAATCGATCCGAAAGATCTCTGATGCCTCTATTTCTACAGTCCACACGCAAGAAGGTAAATTCAATCTCTTATTAATGTCTCTCTAATGGCTTCTGTACTAGGTGACCTCTCGGATAACGAGAAGGCTGAGGACAATCTTAAAGAGAATCTTCCTTTCCATGAAGGTAAGAGAAATTTCTGTGACTAGTGTCTAATGATCATTATATTCTCTCAGAGAATTTAAATGAAGCGTCAGCGAATACCGCAAATCTGCCTCTTGTTAAAGATAGCCATCTTAATACTTCTGAAGAACCACATCAAGTGATTAAAGAAGCTGTTTCTGAAATTCCAAAGGAAACTACGTCTCAGGCAATGCAAGTTGAAAAAAGCGAAGAGAATGAAGAGAAATACGCAAAGCTGTCCAAAGCTGAATTACTTTCTAGAGTAATTTCCAGCGAAGAAAAAATTAAAGAGTTCGAAGAAATCGTGAAGAGAATAATCAAACTTTACGAGACTAACCATCCCAATACTACTCCGAATACCACCAGCGCTTTCAGACCCGTGGCTACCAGCCGAATCCCGCCTCATGAATCCGTATATCAAGAGTTAATGTAAGCATCACCAATTATTCGCTTTAACCTTATCTATCTCTCTTATTAGGAACTATTTCGCTCAATATAACAAGACTCCTAAAACCCTGAAACTATCAGACTTCATCAATATTGCTCCCAAAAAATATCAAGAAGATGAAAACGATTACGAATTCCCTGTTCGAGAAAAGAAAGTCAAGCAAACCTAAATTTCAGAAACGCTGCATTAAGATGGCTAATGCTCAGCTATGATGGCACATGGATATCCATTCCCTCGATAGCTACATTATTCCTGATGACGATGTAAACAATGTGTCCTTACGGAAAAATTCGAAGAATATTTTTTTATTTCTTCTCAATTAGAATGATTGTACATATAATTTTGAATACCATGACTTTACTTTATTTCTGTTAAACTTGTTTTGTTCATACAGATGTAAATACTACTTGCTTACTCACTCTTCTTCTTTGTTGTTTATATTTTGATTGTTCAATGAATTAGTTGTAGACTTGATAACTACTCTATATATATGAAATGTTCGCTAATTAACATCTGACAATTCAAAATCATGCTAAATTTCTACTATTCTCCTATTATTCCCTAATTAACACGAGATTTCGTTGTTTGCCTGCTTTGGTGCTGTTTTGCTTCACAATATTTGATAAATTTGAGTTCTGCATGGAGAGTTTTGCTAGTTTTGTTAGCATTGAAGAATTATTAATTCTTTTTGGTAATATTCGCTTTGAATACGTACATTCATTATAAACAAAAAAAAAAACAAACAAAAACACAATAATAACAAGAAGAAAATCCATAGAATCAGTATCACTTCTATCAAGTAAGATGTTTTCATTCGCATTGCACAGAAGAAAATCAGAATATATTATAATGTTCAGGATCTTCAGATCTCATTGTATTTTTAGATCCTATTGTAACTTTTAACGGTTCCTCTGTGTGTAAATATTCTGGTTCTTCTGTATGCAAATATTGAGGATATTCTGTGTGTAAATGCTGAGGGTCCTCTGTGTGTAAATACCTAATTACCTCTTCTCTATCTTCTTTCGTTTCCTCTTGTTCGAAAATAACTTCTTTCCGTTGCTTCATTCCTGCAGTTAGCAAAGGCCTCGCAGCCATCCATTCCTCAGAGATTTTACGATTTTCTGTTTGCGGAGGCCTTTCTGTCGTCTCAAGGTCAATTCCCTTTTGCTTTGCTTCAGGAGTCACCATTTGGAGATCCATTTTCTTAACAGAGGGTGATCTTGAATGACTTTTTTTATCATTTACATGCAACTCCAACCAATAAAACTTATCCCCTATCCTCCATTCCATTCCTTTCTTCAGATAATACGTCGCATTCTCTTTCTCTAAGTAAGCTTGAAGCTTTTTGGTGATTGTTGATTCGAATTCAGTGAATTTTGGTTGTTGAAACATACTGAGATGAATCAAAACCAATGTCGTTACGCTGGAGATTAGCATTAAACCAAGACTGACATAAACAACCCAATCTCCAATATCTGTACCGTAGGATTTGACAATGATGAAGATAAGTGAGACGAAGAGGATGAAGATAGAAAGGAGGAAAATTCTCTTGGCCCAGACATTATAGACTCTTTCTTCTTCTTGCTTTCTGATACTCCATACTGCTTCACAAATCTTATGTGCTCCTTTGACAGTGGCATCAAATGTTTCTTTTGGAACGAGGCCCTGAAGATACTCTTTTGAATAGCTATCAAATCTGAAACCCGCACCTTCGTTGTTGGATTTGACAATAATGCAGGATGAAGTTGAACAGGGGATATTTTGCTCCATCCGTTGAAACTTCTCAGCTCGGGTCAAGAAGTTCTGGATGTTCACCTCCTTGCTTGACACTGGAACCCGCTGCATGCTTAAAATAAATAATCGTTCAAAAAAAAAATCTGATAAAGTAAGAAATAGTTGAAACCAATTATTTATGTGAGAGAGAAAGAAAATAAAGCGTTACATGGAAGAGGATATTGGTTTTGTGTTAATGAGCTCAATTCATGTTCAATAAGTTCTGAATTGCATACAAATCTAGCCACTTGTGAAATATCTTCATTAAATATGTGCCTTTTTTCAAAAAAGAATTGCTTCAAAATCTCTTTATCAAGAATGATTCATCGTTCCGAGTATCAATTTTCTTCGAATTTCTTCCTATTGAAAGGTCCTCCTTTATTGAAATGACTACTTGACTTAATGTCGCATAGGTTTATAGGCATTAATGCACTCTTTCTAAACCAAAAGGGACGCATATCCTGCAGAATATCTAAAAAACCTCCCACTTTTAATTTGTAATGATCAATCATTGATTTTACCATATACTTTATGAGAAAATCAGACAGACATCAATCCTATAACAGTCAAATTTATCACGAAGCCAAATTTTTATCTACCCTTGAATACACAGACTCTTCATGGAATGAATAATAATTTTAGTACATGTTTTAAACATTGAGTACGTTTTTCCTGTCTTCAGTTCCATTTTCGAAATTCACTCTGCTTGCATCTTTAAACTTTCACGTCATTAACGTATTTCGCGACTTTTTCCTGGATTGCCGTTAATTCAAAAGGCTTGGACAACGACATTCTTTTTTGTGCCTGGTTCCGTTGGGCAACTTGTTTGTCTTCCTCAGACACCTTTCCTTTCGCCGGAGTACTCTGACTCATAAGATGCGGCCATGCCTCCGGTCTACTAATTGTTTGCCGTTTGAAGCTCGTCACGGAAGTTTTCGAGAAAAACATAAGATAAGCAGACGGAGACACAATTTGATCAGTGTTTAGAGTGAAAACCTCAGCGTCATTATACGCATACCACAATTTATCATCTCGATTCTTCGCGAACGTATAATAATGCCCTCCTCCTAAGCTACCGTCATGATTAGCTACAGCATATAGATCGTAGATAGGTTTGTCTCTTTGTACTCCAGCTGTTATATGTTCCAAATCTAAACCTTGATATGGGAAATCAACCAACGCTCTGATTTTTCGGCTTCTTTGCGGCGTGAATTCAAATCTTTTCAAATGCACAATCAATATGTTTGGCAGTTTCCAAATATCGATCTTTTTGGTACTATCAACCTTGATGCCACATTTCGGACAATGCCATCTTTCATCTCCCTCTAATTTTTCTTCCTTTGTATATTCTTTCAGACAATCTGTGAGTGTTACAGTCTCAGAATCCTTTACGCCTTGCGGTATCGGAAGGCTCAAGTACATGAAAGGCTCGAATCGGTGAGATAAGTACCCGCATTTCAAGCATTTCAGCGTGCTCTTAGATTGGCCCTGGAAAAGATCCACGACCACGGATTTATTGCGCAGTAAATAATTTTTCCACGATTCTGAGGCATCTTCCTCGAGGTGGGCATCATCGTACTCCTTATCCTCGACATAAGGCTTCTTGATGACTCTATTGAGATCTTCGTGGACGATATCGAGTAAATAGGTTAAAAATTCATGGCAATCTTCCTGGGTGCCTTGGGCAAATTGAGGCGCGTACTCACCGATGACCTTTTTGAACTCTTTTGGGTTGATGACCCCGATGTCTTCTCGACTCCAGTACAGTTTGCATAAATCTGCAAAGGACATAGTTACAACACCTTTAGAGCCGAGGGGATTTTTCTCATTTACTTCAGCAAGGTGCAAATCATTCATAAAATAGTCAGCAATAGGTGGCGTGTTTAGTAAGCACTGGAGCGCGCTGTTGAAAAAGCAGGTGTTTCCGAGATTAGTAAGACCGATCAATCCGCTGGCCTCGTCTTCTGGGAGAATCGTTTGCTGTTTGTGGATTCTATTCGGGATCATTGTGTAGTTGACCTTTAGTTTGCGAGACTCTTGTAAGTGCTTCTTTACTGAACTAGCGTCTTTACTTCCATTATTTTGCAAGACTGCGTCTGAACTCTTGCTCTTGCTGAGATTAACTGGACCATCGCTATTTTTTTTCTTTCCTCTGAATGGCGATGAGTTTTCACCACCTTCGTTCTTTGCTTTGGAGTTGGAAGCGCACGCACCCATTTGATTCAAAAACTTGAGCTTTAGTTTGAATTATCAAAGTATATTAATAAAATATTGCTCCAGAAATTGTCAAATACTGAACTTTCTTTGAAATAAGATTAACGGTTATGAAAGGATAGGCGTGATACCTGCATTTGTATTCTAGGTTATGGGTCTTTAACCAACGCAGTAAAAAATTAAGCAAATTTATTGATTAAGAAAAGGATTTAGAGGCTTTGGAAAATAAGTTCAGTCCATTCGAGTAACCTTCACATCTTAAAAATCAGGAGTATCATTTCGATAAAATGATTTTGAATGATTGACTGCCAGCAAATGCTGCAGTTTTTTTTATTATCCTCCTCAAAAAAAGCTTGAAGATTATGTGAAAAAAACTGTTATAATATTTTTTGCTTTTGATAATTCTAATATTATCTGAGAAACAATTAAAGTTGGATTCGCATAAGAAGCAATATTTTACGGGTGGGAAAACATGTGTAGCTTCCATCTTCAGAGCATGTCATTTAGGAGTTTGGTGATGATAACTTCTCAAAGTCATATTCTGGCCTCATACAACCGAATTAATATCTTCATTTCCCATAGTTGATCATTTTTTTACATCTCATGCTTGTTTGTTCCGTTTTGCAGCTCTATCACAATACTAAATGAAACGACTCGCTAAGATAATCATTGTAGCATCACATAGATATGAACAAAGGACTGAGGATTCCTCAATTGCTCGCTTTATAGCAAACATAATAGATAATTTCTCCCGAAATTTCTTTTCTCATACCTACTCAACAGGATAACGATCCAGCAATAATATTAACTTTACTTTTCCCACTTCTTTTCCAGTCCAGAAGATTCGCAACTCCAGCAATCTATTAAGAAACTAAAAGGCTCTTGGTTTAGAACTTTTTGGAACAAAGAATTTTGTCACAGGAGCCGAGTATGGATCATTTACAAAAATCATAAAATATTCTAAATCACCGAAACTTTTTTTAAATAGATCTATCAATCAAATTTCACGCATCACGAGTATTATCCTGAATTCGGTAATCGGAAAAGGCAAGCCTTTGACACGAATGAAATGCTAGTTACGCTCTCTTCTAAACAGGAAGTTCGCCAGATAGGCCGGAAGGCATTTTGGTTGCAACCCATTCACGGGCTTTTTGTGGGTTCTTAATTAATATAAAAAAATGTGAAATGCTCTGTGGAGCTTAAAAAATTCGAGATTAATTAAATAATAAGATTTCTCAATTCATTACCTTTATCCCGAATCATTCGGATCCTGAAGCGCCTATTTTCAGAAATATTTTTTAAACTTCACCTGCCAGGATTCATGTTTCGAAAAGCCCTCAAAGAGAACGACGTTGTGCACGGCCAGTATGTTATTCTCGAGAAAATCGATCGAATACAGCACAGCAGCAAGATCTATAAAGGTGATTCATTCTTCCAGAGTGAACGAAATCTAAAACTTGCATCTAGGGTGGGATCGTGTTCAAAAAGCATTTGTTGTCATTAAAATCGTAGCACACATCCCTCACCAAAGTTTATTCATTGGTTTATTGCTAGGCAAATCAAACACATAAAGAGAAAAACAAGCAGGTCACGAAAATTCTCCAGAAACTCAAAGGAGGTATATCTATCCTAAAGAGCTTTATCTAACAGGGACGCAACCTCACGAATATAGGTACAGGCATTCCAAATATCTTATGGAGAGGAGTGGAAGACAACCAAACGATCACGGTCACCGATTGCCTTGGACCAAATTTGAAGAAACTATTCTATTTGATGGATAAAAAGTTTTCAATGGCAACAATGTCGATGATTGCAATCAGATTGGTAATTGATTTGAGCGATAGTTAGAATTCACACAAATTGGTTATTTCAAAGCTATCGACGTTGGAGTACATTCATAAGCATGAATATGTTTGCTGCAATATCATGCCAAGAGAAATTCTAATCAGCTTGAACAAAAAGAACCAGACCCTGTACATCACAGATTTTAAGCAAGCGAAGAAAACAACAGGAAAAGTTGTTACTGATGTGAGTCACGGTGCAAACAGAATGATCCTCAATAAATTTTCAAGCGTCAACATGCATCTTGGACTAAGTAGCATCAACATCCTATACTCTTTCTCTTAATACTCTCAAATTAGCTCCGACGAAGAAAGATGACCTTGAATCTTTGGGATACATTCTCCTTTATTTTTTCAAGAGTACACAGATTGTCAAAAAGTAGTTGCGCTAACCAACTTTCTTTTGCTTCTTAGAGGGAGAATTGTTTGAAAAAAATTTGAAGTATTCATCGAGAGAGGAAAAGCTAATGCATTATGGAAACCAGAAGTTACAACTGATCCCAGAAATTTTCTGCGCAGGATTACCTTGTAAAACATTATTTTTTTTGGTTTTACATTAAATCTAACAATCCAATCATTCTTTGTAGATGAAATGATCGAGTATATTTCCTACGTGAAAGGTTTGCAATTCTCAAAGACGGCTGATAAGCCAGACTATGAGTATTTGAGGAAACTCTTCCGAAATTTATTTACGAGGAGCGGTGGAAACATGGAATCGTTTGAATATGATTGGGTATAAACCCAACAATCTTTCATATCACCTAAAGCTTACCTAGATTCAACTTGCAATCTATAAATTAGACAGAACAGCCTCTAAACAGAGTGACAAGTTCGGAAAACAATCCACGTTAGACTCTAATATGGAGTCTATCCCAGCTTCATTCCGTGACCCTTTCGATTCTGAAGCGGGAACAATGCAAGAGATTTCCAATTACGGATCTTTTGTTAATAAATTTTCGACACCCTCGATCACACTACTACCAAAATCAGCCAGACCACTTATCACTAGAATCGAAGAAACGAGTCTTGACGAGACAGATAGAAGTGACTCATGTAATTGTAAGCTAGACGACCTGGATGAACTGAAGAACATTAATAAAACACAATATGCCATATTTGATAAATTGATAACTGAGCCAACTTCAAAGAGAATGTAATTCGCGCTTTTGATGAATTCATTTTAAACTTTTCTAAAGTTTTCATACGAGGACAATGTCTGATGTGAAAACGACTCATGGTCAAACACAGGTGACCTATATACAAACGCAGCCATTACAAACACAAACGAGTTACAAACATTCGCCTCAGAGGAGCGGAACAGAAATAAAAATTACGAAAGAGCTATTTATCCCTTTTTTGAAAAGATAATTAGTCTCAGAGTGAAAAATGAGTTTTCGAAAATAATTAAGAATTCGATTCATGCTAATTTTTGGTCCGGTTAGTGCAGGACACTTTTTTGTGTGTTTTTCTTATTATTTATTAGTCTAACTCTTTCAAATTTCGTATCAATTGTTCATGATTGAATGATTGCAGCTGATGAAACCCCCTTTTCTCAGTCGCTTGAAAAAAATGCTTATATTGCTATTGAAAAATATGAAATGAGTTCTTGATTATATATCTGAACAAGACACCAGTTGTTTTTCTATTATTTATGGAAATTGGATATCAAATATGGTTTATAAAATACCAAACTGCTGGCGCTAAACCGATTGTAGCTTTAGAGTAGCCAATCACAGAGGCCTATCTATATCTATCACTCTCAGTTTTACAATTTTTTTTTTTCGATTCAGAGAATTTATTAGAGTGGAGTGAAGCAAGGTCAACATCCTAATGTACTAAATGTTTTTGCTATTATTGTTTTTCGTGGGAAATTTGAAAATTTTCTCAATTCGTCGTTATAATTGGAAAATGAAATCTCTGAGTGATCAATCCGGTAACCCAAAAAGCATCACTAGCTAGATGATAATTGTCTGCTTTGGTAAATAACTACAATAGAACAGGAGTATTTTTTCTAAAAAGAGCTATTGCTTGATTTGGATTGTTAATGCCAAAACTATCTTTTTGGAATTTTGGCTTAAAGAGCTTTCACAAGTGAAAGATTTATAAAAGATAAATAAAAAAATAAGATTCAAAAAAAAGATAGAAGAAGGAGAAATTTTCAAAAAGGTAATTTATCTCTCTATTCAATATATGCAAAAGCATTCTGACTTTTCTCCCTTGCCCACTATCCATTGGGCTGGCGGAAATAACTGAGTGCGAGAACGAGTGGTGATATCCAAGGCGGGCAATAATTCAATATATGCTTGCTATTTAATCATCAAACATTGCTTATCTTATTCTCTCTCTCTCGTTAAGCTCGAAGCTAATCTTTAATTGTAGGAATGTTGAATGACGAGGCATAAGAAAACTTATACAACAAGGAAGATTACAATTGCAGGCTGAAGAATGCCAAATCTGGATTCTCTCACCTGTTTGCAAGAGCCTTAATTGGATACTCAAAGGCTTTCATGACAAAACGAAACCACAACGTATGAGTTGATCATAGCTCTCTGCCGCTAATCGAGACGAACAAAAATCTGAGAAACACCTTCGCATGTCTTGATTTTGATTAGAGCCTCTCAAGCGATAAAGCTCCCTGCTTTAGAATAACTTCATATATACCCTATATATCTTATATTTGTTGTTTTGGACTTTTCGAGAATTAGAATAACAATTCTTACTTTAAATTGAATTGATACTTAATTCGTATCCACTGCTCTTACTTCTTTGCTACTAAACTTTTGTTACTCCCACTCTAAACTGGATTGTTAAGATGAAGAAGAATTGATGGTGTTTAGTCACGAATTAATATCCTTTTTTCGAGTCTTATAAAGTAGCCGCCACCAACTATATTTATTCTTCATCTAGATATGACTAATGCTTTCCTGAAGAAGTCTATCTTTCCTTCTCAGAAAGGCTTGACAACAGTGATCGTAATAAAAATTGAAGAAAAAAATTAAAGAAATAGATATTCTAATACTTCTGGTCGATATTAGTCCAGAACCTTAATAAATTTTGGAGCAAAGCTGATACCGTTTTCGGCAGATGATTACGCGACCAGAACTTTATTGCATTTCGCAACGAATCCAAAGATCCGTTTAAATAAAATTTAGTTCCCATGTGAGGGCCTCGGTGCTCTGAATATTAAAATTTCAAACAATCATCAATTCAATAAGATTAAGAGGCCCGATAACAGTCCATAATTTCTGTAACGTCCTTACTGAGAGCATTCCCAAAAAAGCAAAAGAGAAAGCGTTTTAGTTTTCGAAAGTATGATTCGAATTTAATTAACAATACTTCTTGGCTCAAGATGAAATTAGAGTTTTATAATCGTCAGAATTTAATAAATCTTACAACTAATTGAGAGATCGCAATGGAAACAATCCCAATCCAAGGAATTAGTCAGCAAAGTCCATCATTGGGCAAGAGCCTGGAAGATCTTGACCTAATCACAGTCAGCGCGACTCTGAACAACCTGTTTCAAAGAGCTGAGAAAAAGCGGGAAAATCGAAAAGCTCTCACTGGTCCCGGAAGATTTGACCTTCAATTAGGCCTCTTGTCTGACGACCTCGAGGAGATGCGGCGAGGTAACTCCTTCTATCTTTACAAGAATTACTTAATTTAATTTGTAGAGGATTCAAACCTCAAAGGAAGCAAAATCAAACTTTGTCAATATATTCTGAACCTCATGAAAGATAACCTCACCGAAAATATCGATAACGAGAAGGCTCAAGCCGTCCTGACGCAATCACACTGCCTTTCTAAGCAGCTCTTAGAACTATTGAAGGAGTTGGGAGATGGTGCTGCTGGAGAGAATAATGTGGAGATGGAGTTAGATTCGCCACTTTCAGCGAAATTCAGCAGGGTCAAGGATAGACCCTCGAACGAAGATAACTCAACCCGAGCAACTTCTCCGAGAACGAGATCGGGTACTGGAGCCACTCAATTCTCTATCACGCAGACCGACTCTCTTGGATCAAGGAAAAATTCAATTTTCCAAAACAGTCCTACCAGAGATGGAATGCTAGAATTTCTTGCTGAACAGGAGAAAATAGAGGAAACAGTAGGAGATTCCACAACTTCGCTTGATAGTTTGGAGCTTGAGCATATCACATCACGCAGACGCCTCTGTGCGATGGGAGGAAAGAATTCGACTAGAAACTTGCTAGTTGCAGCGAGATGTCAAGTCCCTGAAGAAAACACTAGGAGCGACTCAGCTCGCTCGAGTGTGTTCAGTCAGAGAAACTCTCTGATTCCTGAGCGTCTTTCTTTGGTTGCTGAGAAACTGAAAGAACAATTTGAAGATGATGATTACGATGTTGATGACAATGAGGAAAATGAAGAAATTTATGGGCAGAATGAGTTTCACGAAAATGACTCGAAAGCATGTTCCAAGCGCCTCAGCCGAGACAATAATGTACACCATGATCATCATAACGTGTCGTTAGGACTGTCAGCATCACACAGCGGTGAATTTTTGAACAACTTCCCTACAGTCAAATCTTTCACGTTCACAAGCAAAAACAGTTCAAAACGATACTCGGGCAGATCCCAGCCATACACCAACGAGAATTCTAGTTTGAGCCAGGGTTGGGAAAGCATCGTTAAACTTTGTGCCTTAAACACAAGTAGCAGAGGCAAAACCTTTATGGTCAAGTTTAACGACGAACTCACCGTCCTGAAACAGCATGAGGTTGAAAAAACACAACAAAACTTGGAACGCTTAGAGGAAATTAAATCTGCTATTACTCTGCTTAAAGAACTCAATTTGGACTGCAATGTTGAAATGCACTTTGTGGTCACGCCCAAAAATCAACCCAAAAACAAAGCGATCATTGAATATGGAATTATCATGGAATACATGGCTGGTGGAGATCTCGAAGACTACCTCAACGAAAATATCGAGACGATGTCCTTTGAAAAGAAGCGACTCATCGCCAAAAAATTACTATTGGCTCTTAATGAACTGCACGAGAATGAGGTAACGCACGGAAATTTGAAACTACGAAATTGCTTGCTTAGTAACAACCATCAGCAGATCAAGCTCTCTGACCTTTCCATGGTCAGCCAGAATCCTGGGATTAGTGAAGACATGACCGTCAAGGAGCTTAAATTTAAAGCACCTGAGCTTTTGAACGGAGAAGACATCGATGACAAGAGTGATATATGGTCACTTGGTATGTGCTTGTTGGCGATATTCGGCAGCGCGAAAAAAGGCAAGCCAACGCCCTACAGCTTTATGCTTACTCCCACCAGTTTGCAAGCTGAGATCGATAAGGCTGTATTGCATTTAAATACAAGCGAAAAAGAGAGCAAGCGGCTATTAAAAGAGGTGTTGTCGAGATGCCTGGCGTGGGATCCAAAAGAAAGATTGAATTCAAAAGAGCTACTTAACCACGCATTCTTTGAAGAAAATTTTTGTGAAGGCGACTCTCTTGGAGAGAGCTTCACTGACAATCTTTGAGGAACCAGAGATTGTTCACAGTACATCCTTGATATGTTCATAGGAAATGTATGTGAATCAATAGTCTGCTCAGAGTGCAAGCATGCACGTTTGGCTCTGAGGAATAGAAGCTAGGAGAGGACAAAAATAGAAATAAAGACACTACTTCCTATAAATATATATTATCTTAATTTTTCTTGCGATTGATAATCATCGTTCTACTTCCATTATAGAGACATTTCGATTAATAAAGAGGCAGTCAGCGGATAGACTCAATGTCTGTCTGTCTGCATAGCCGTTTTATATGAAAAATGACAACATGCTCCAATTATTACATTACAATTATGCCCAGTTAATGTTTAGTGCAGTAAATATAAGCATCAACCAATAATTGAAGTCGAGAAGCAATATTGCATTAGTTACATGGGGTCATAAATACTAACTTTGCAATCTTATCAAGTGGAAACTCATTTGCGTGTTGAGTTGAATTTTTATTTCAGAACAGTTATTATACCTGAAGATAGGAGCATATTTTCCTCCTAGAGATGGATATAGTCTTCTACAATCGACGCCCTATGATTTATATCAATATAAAGGGATGTAGTACTTTCAACTTGCTGCATAATGAGATAAGCGGTCGAATCATCAAAGTCAGAACACTTTTGTGTCCGAAAATCGATTTGTTTGCATTTCGCTGTCCTAACAAAGAAAATATCCAAAGGAGTCCCGTTCTCATGATCGAAGCAGTCATATGGTGTCTGTTCAGTGATCTACGATAATATGCAAAAACGTTAATTTTGAAAAATTTATAAATTTTTTGACCAAAGAAACCATTTTTTGGCTTATTCGATTAATTAATTGTCCATTTTTCGAGTCAGATTTTATGATGGAATTCAGGATCCACAAAGAGTTTGGAAAAAACCTCAGATTATCTCGTAAGCTAGACAATGGCTCCTTCGGAGAGATTTTTCTTGGGATCAACTTGAAAAACCAACGAGGAGGTTGCAATTAAACGCGAACACCTCACTACAAAGCATCCTCTACTCATATATGAGGCGGCAATTTATAATCACTTTCTCAGCGATAGCACTGTCGTTGACAAAGGCATCTCACAACATTATTGCTGCGCCAGAGAGGGTGACTTCAACCTCATGGTCATGGAATTGCTTGTCCAATCATTAGAAGATCTTTTTAACAAGTGTAATCGCAGATTTGGACTCAAAACCGTCCTGATGCTAGCTGATCAGATGCTCTCTAGGTTGGAGTTCGTCCATTCGCGCCAGTTCCTCCACAGAGATCTCAAACCAGAAAACTTTCTGATTGGCAGGGGTGACAATGTGCACAAAGTGTACATGATTGATTTTGGGCTCTCAAAAAATTCATTAGGAGGGATGGCAAGCATATCCCATACAGAGAAAACAAGAACATAACCGGCACGGCCAGATACGCTTCGATTAATACCCATCTCTGTATTGAGCAAGGCAGAAGAGATGATATTGAGTCTCTTTGCTATGTCCTCATTTACTTCCTCAAGGGAATTTTGCCATGGCAAAACATGAGAGCGAACAACAAGAAAGACAAATACGAGAGGATCATGGAGAAGAAGCTTAGTACTCCCATCGACTTCCTCTGCAAGGGACTGCCGACTGAGTTCGTGACCTTCTTGACGTACGCAAGGAATCTGAGATTCGAGGACAAGCCAGATTACACTTACATTAAGACTTTGCTTAAAGACCTCTTTATCAAGTCTGGTTTCGAGCTGGATTGGCAATACGATTGGAACATTATCGCTCAAGAGAAAAAGAAAACTGAAGAAAGCAAAGCTTTAGCTGGTGGCGCTCAGCAGAAGACGGGCGAAAAGGACGAGGAAGAGAAGATGGCGATCGAAAAGGAGGCCTCAAAGGGCTTAAATCCAAATTTGCCTGAGGATAAGGGAGCTGATGCTCTTGCTGCTGATAAAAAGGCTATTTTCACGAAAGGAGTCGTGCCAACTGGAGGAAAGCTTCCCAATCAATGATGAGGAGTTCGATGACTGACTGCTAGCGAAAATTTTTTTGGACTTTGCAACTAAATTCTTGTATTTTGAGTTTAAGTTTTTTTTCGCTAGTTTGAGCTATGAGCAAGTTGAATGAATTATTTGATTTTCACTGTAGCACGATTTCGGTTTGACTTCCAGTTCAGAAAAAAAATTTCTTCTCATTGACACTTCAACACCTTCTCATTATTTAAGGAAAGTTTGGGAATACTTATGTGCTCCTTTTTTTTTTTCTCACAAATCCCTTAAGTCTGTTATTTGTGACATCTTAATTAGCAAAGCTTCTTTGGTTTTCACTACGTATTTCATTATAATACTAAACCGTCAGGTCACTCAAAATAAATCTCGAAATTTTTTTTAGGACATTAAACTGTTAAATCGTGTTGTAGGAATGCGGTTCGAGTGCATTTGTCCCTGCTATTTCATAAATTGTAAAGTTTTATGCAGATGATAATTGTAAAACATATAGCGGCGGCCTTAAGTACATTCATTAGTTAAAATCCTCTAATTTTACGTGCTGGCAGTAACGCAGTCTCCTGAATTTTGAACTAGTTCGAGGCAATCAGATGCATCGGAACAAAGAGTGCCGGAGATAGTATCATCAGAGGTGTATGTGCAAGCAGTTTGTAGAGCATCGACCATACCTTCCCAAGGAGCGTCCCAGAGTTTAACATAGACGAGTTCGTGGGTTCCATCAGAGAGAGTTAACTCAGCTAGAACCATGTAGAGCTCGCCAGAGACAACTTGTGTTTGGTAGCTGATGATGGTTGTGTCAACGATATTGCTAGTATCAATTAAATTCATCTCTGCCATCTGAGACAATCCGGATTCCAACTGGGAAGTTGCTTCCTCACTGTCTGTTGATTCAGTTGTGATTCCTCCGACCAATGTGTCGCTTCCAAGTAAAGAGTCCCCTGAATTATCGAGAATTCGATCAGCAAAAGCTTGAATTTAACGTTTTTACCTTTTCTGAGTCTGTGCGCAGTCACAGAGGATCCAATAAGGAAGCAAATTACCAAGAAGAGAGCTGAGAGTTTCATTGACGAACGTTTGTAGCAGTAAATAACAGTGGAAATTTAATTAATATATCGTGTTAAAGGCTCTAACTATTCGTTTGACTTCACGTTTTTGTTCGGAACACGTTATGAAATTAAGCGTTGTTTTTGATATATCGCTCTAAAAAAAAAAGAAGCCAAAAAGAATCCCTGGAGATACGATCTCTATGATTAGATGAGAATAACTAGGGTTACAATTAAGTTAGTTGGTTTTGAAGAAGTGACGTTTTCTTAATGACGTGACGCCTGATCCTGCAGCCAATTTATAATGGCTCTGCGAGAAGTTATTAATTGGTCTAACTCCTATCGGGCTAGCCATTTCGACGCACCATCTCTCTCCTTTTGTGATGCGAACTAGAGATAGCGTGACTCTTTGGGGAGACGATAGACTTCAATTATTGTTTCATCCATTCATCTTGATGTTGAACATAACAAAAAAACTTGTGGCTAATAAATGCATTTAGGTTATTACTCTGCTGCTGCACTTATCCACAATAATTCAAGTTCATTCTAATTGAAAGTTATCTTCTCAGTACAATTCAAAGCTTTTTAACAGCTGACTTTGCATTGCTTTATAATTTACTTATGACAAGGCTTGAACAGAATTCGAGAGGAAAATCTGTTTTGCTGGTCAACATTACATACAAAAAATTCCCATTTTTCTCAATACGAATGAAATTCGCAACGTTGATTGATGAAACTTTCATATTATATTCATTTATTGTTACTCAACCTATCCAAATCTTTTGATATTACCGTCCTATCCAAAGCAACTAGCTTTTAAAAAAGGCTCTCTTAATGCTTCTCGCAGACTCTTTTATTGCTCTTCCTATGGCTCTGAAGCACTCTCTGATACCAACGCAAATCGGCCTTAAGCAGCGTTGGTAAATAGCACTGCAGCATTCTTCGATGCCTTTGCAGATTGACTTAAAGCAATTTGCCACTCCCTCACAGCAGCCTGAGAAACATTCGCAGATACCTGAACAGCACGTATCGATGCACTTCCCACATGCTTCGCAACTGCAGTTTGAGATACATTCACTACAGGCATTGCACAATTTTTCGAGGCATTCACAGCAGGAATTGCAGCATTTCGCAAGGGATTTTCCTATGCAATCGCAGCAGCCCGCAAGACATTTCGCTATACAATCACAGCAGCCCGAGAAGCATTTTCCTATACAGTTGCAGCATGCATCGCATATTTTCCCACAGTTTTTCCAGAGAGAGCTGCAGCAGAGCCAGATTAGGCCGCAAGGACAGCAAATAATCACGACCAATACTTTGCAAAATCTCACAAAGCAGTTATCATCTTCATTAAAGAACTTCTCACGATCCTTATCTTCCTCCTTTTTTTGGGGAGTGTCACTTTTGACTGCGATATTAACGTGATCGACGTTTGCTTGCTTTTCGTTGTTAGGCGTCGAGAATGCTCCTTGAGGCTGGTGATTTGATTCTTGGCGTGCTACTTCTGCATCCGGAGATCCCATTTCAACATTTTCAACACTATCATCTGCCATTCCAGGTCTGATCTGTACAAGGTGGTCTGTGTTGCCTGGTCGAGGACCCGCTGCTTCTATTTTAGGATTAGCCATCTGGCCATGATAGAATTTGGCGGCTTGCATATTAATTTTTTTTTTGTTGTATCGTTACTTATTTTGGAGTTTATAATAATTAACTGCTGGAAATAAATGTTATAGAAATCTCAGATTAATCTTGTTATAAAATCTCGTCAGATTGGCGATGAGCGTTTTGGTATTTTATCATTTCTAATTCAGAATACAAGACTCCTCAGTTTTAAATATATAAGAAGTTAAACTTAGAAGGTATAACCTGAGCAAGCTCTTTGGTTAAATGTACGATGCAGTTCGCTTGCCAGATAAGCGGAACGCTTCAATAATATAAAGAGTAGAGGTTTTTTGAGGTGTTTTTTGAATAATTCTATTTGAGTAAAAATAGGATTTCTCTTTAAAGAGGAGATATTATGAGCTTTAGAGCTCCAAGATCGACAAGCAGTAGTTAGTTTATGTAGTTTATATAAAATTAAATGCCTGGCTTATTGGAAATTTGATGAGATTAGTGTTTTTTTGGTTCTCATCCATCATTTTCGTTAGCATGCTCAAAAAATGGTGATATTTGTTTCATATCAGATGCCAAGAAGGGGGTCACATTCAGAAAAAGATTGGAGTATTACGAACTTCTTTCCTTAAAATAATCTTGCTTCTTGAGGAGCTTTTTTATCCGATAATGTGATAATTCAACGAACAAAATTAATTGAAACAAAATGAAACAGAACAGCAACATCAATACCTGAGTCTAAGCTCTTACTACTCGAATAATAAGGAGATATTATGTGTGTTTGCTTATTAGTCTTCCTTCAAGTTAATCGCTCTAAGATTCCCGCTCATTCATCTTTCAAGTAACTAATGACGGTATCAGGCAGTATATATCTATGAATATCAGTCGAAAAAGCCATCAGCGATGCCATCCTCTCCGTATCGGAGTAAGCAAAGAAATCTCTCGAAATAGATATTTTCGAATATAACTGTTCTCTCTATGAAATCCTTGCATTAACCGAATAAGATGTTTTATTAACAGTTTTTTTTTTCGATATTTCGATCATTCAACTCAATAAACTCAAATAAAAATGAAACCCAACACTGACGAAAAGGCTCTTGAACTTGAACACTTCCTTCCCGATAAAAAACAACCTTTTATTCGGAGACGATGGAAAGAGATATTAACCGTTACTTTACTATTACTTCTCGCACTTGGTTTCCTTTATCTGATTTCAGCCCAGTCTTCATCCAGCCAAATAATAAAACCCATCAACGACGATCGATCCTACAAATACTTGGAACTGAATAACTCTCTGAAAGTGCTCTTGATCTCCGACAAAAACGCTCTTGTCGGAGGAGCCGCATTGCAAGTTGGTGTCGGCAGTTTCAGCGATTTTGCAGACATGCCAGGTATCGCCCATTTCCACGAACATATGTGCTTTATGGGCAGTGAAAAATACCCTGGCGTCAATGACTTCCCATCGTTTTTATCAAACAACGCTGGTGACTACAACGCTTATACTGCTTCGGAATCAACAAACTATTTCTTTCAAATCGCGAATTCTAAACTCGAGCCAGCACTTGACATATTTTCAAGGTTCTTTATCGACCCGCTATTTAGTCCCGACGCCGTCGATAAAGAAGTCAACGCCGTGAACAGCGAACTCGAAAAGGACTATCAGTTGGAAGGCTTCAGGATAATGTACATGATGAAAGTCCTTGCTGAGCCTAACCATCCGTATCATAATTTTTCTACGGGAAGTATCGATACGCTGAAAAATATCCCGATTAGCCAAGGAATCGATGTCTCTCAGCGCTTGAAGGATTTTCATAAAAAATATTACAGCGCCAATCTCATGACGCTGGTGGTATTAGGAAATCAGGACCTGAAATCTCTGGAAAATTGGACTAGAGAGAAATTTTCAATTATTTCAAATCGTCACGCGGCCACTCCGAATTTTACCGGATCTCCGTTCCGCTCAAGTATCGGTTCTGTGGCTGAACTAGTGCCTATCGGTTCGGATGATATTGTTTTTGTGATGTTTGGTCTCCCAGCGGATAAGGCGTTTTACAATAAAAAGCCATTAGAGTACATCACAAGCAGGCTCGGATACAAGGGAGACGGCTCTCTTTATGACACGTTGCAGAGTAGAGGATGGATAAACGGGTTGGATCTAGGCGTTTATGATAGGACTTCCTTCTATACCACGTTTATTATTGAAATCGACCTGAGCGATGAAGGGTTCGAAAACGTTGATGAAGTTCTCCTATTGACTTTTGCTTGGATTAAGCTGATTAGTGATAAAGGAATTGATGAAGAGTCTTTCAAAAGCTTCAAAACGATGAACCAATTGAAATTCGACTACTGGGATTCAAGCGCAGGTTTGTTGGAAGAGCTTAGCCAGTTAGCTGTCTCGCTAAAGGACGCAGACAGTAAAGATGTATTACGAGCGACACTAACTGTTGATGAGTACGATGAGGCTCTTATTAAGAGTTATATCGCTCGGTTTGCCCCAAACAATTCAGTTTTGATGTTGTCCTCTCCAAGATTTGAAGGGAATTATACTTCAAAATCTGCGCTGAACCTTGTGCCTGTGGATCAGTACGACAAGCTCTATCGCATGAATTATACGGTACATAAAATCGATAAAAGTTTCTTAGAAAAGCTTGAGAACGTGAGCTATCTTGCTTATCCTGACTTGGCCGTGCCAAATAATACAAACCCTTATACTCCTGTTTCGCTGCGCAATAAGAAAGTCAAGAGATCCTCAACAGAAAGTTTACGACAGGCACTTCAGGAACCTTTTCAGGCAAATTATTCCTTCGGTAGTCTCTTTTATCAAAAGGACACAAGCTTCAAGGTTCCCAAAATCAACGGGAATTTCTATTTCCAGTCATTAATATCCGCAAATAACGCGACCATCCAAGCTAAATGGTTAGTGCTTTGCACTGCTTTCGATACGAATATCCAAGACATTATTGGACTCGCAGATGAGGCTGGATATGGTGTCTCAATTGGTT
>ENA-UOTX01001012-UOTX01001012.1-compost-metagenome-genome-assembly--contig:-NODE-1012-length-24356-cov-7.467894_pt1 | contig 24356 bp, 7 predicted proteins | sample MGYA00238143_ERZ746982 | MGnify/ENA primary metagenome ERZ746982 (study PRJEB28758, sample SAMN06268862) | compost metagenome | isolation source: single cell | place: USA: California, Emeryville, Joint... | reverse complement strand
AGCTGCTAAGCCATTCGAACAAAAAGATGATAGTTCAGAAAGCTCAGATGTAGGGGATGAACATGAAAGACCATCAGAAGGGAAGAAGTCTAGTCGCCAACCAGCGAATCTCGGAGGTGAAGAATCCTCATTCCCACAAAAACCTAAGGGAACATCTTCGGATCAACCTTACTCGAGAGAAGTCCCCTATCCTAACGAAAGAACTAGCAGCAAGAAGCCTGCAGTCGATCCAAAGAGCAACAAAAAATCGCCGAACGAGCAAACTTCAGAAGGCCCAGGCCGAAACATAGATTTCGAAGGCAGCTCTGTAGACTATCAACAGCAGGACAGTGAAGACGAGAATGAAAATTTGTTTGCTGATCAAGAAGATGCAAAGCCAACAGAGACTGTAAAACCTTCTGACAAAAAATCAGCACCTTCATCAGGTAAGCCAAAAGAGGTGATAGGATCGAGAAAGCCACAAGAGAGATTTAATATTCCAGGTGAAGGAGAGCAACAAGAAAGTTCTTCTGAAAATGAAGACAGAGCTGTCAAACCTGAAACAGGAGAGAAGGTTCTCGATCCTAAGAAAAGAGATTCAAAGGCTACGAAAGGCCAGCAAGATAAAGGAATTAAATCGTCTCAGCCAGACCAAAGCAGCAAGTCAAGTGATAATGAAAACTCTGAGAAAGCAGTTCCATCGAGATCGCAACCTAGGAAGAAGACAGGCCAGAACAAGAGAGATGAATCATCATCAGAAAAATCATCCAAGAGCTCTGACGATGAAGATCACAAGCACGAAAAGTTACATAGTGGTGACAAGCCTGTCGGAAAACTGCCATCCAAGAGTCAGCCTGTTGGAAAAACGACAATTCCCAAGGAAACTAATGGAAAAAGTCCCAAGGAGAATCAGCCCGAATTTTCTGACGAAGACCCTAGACACAAACAGAACACATTTGAAGAGAATGATTATGATGAAACAGAGGAGCAAAACCCAAGCGACCCGAAATACCAACCCCAATCAGATAAGCGGCCTGAAAGTCTGAGACCTTCTAAATCAAAGACTCAAGCAACTGGAGATATCCCACCTCAAGACCAAACTAAAGCGAATCCAGCTGAAAATGCCAGACACGGTAGACCATCTGACACTGAAGTTGATAATTTTAAAGATGAGCGACGAAAAGCTCCTACAAAACGAGTTTCTGATGAAGGCAGTGCAAAAGACAAAAGTGAATCGAGCGATGAAAACTCGTCTAAAGATAGCGATCATATCTCTAAAGGTTCCAAAGCGACAAAACCAAAGGGTACTCACAATAAGCCAGGCAAGGCGATCGGTGGAAATCAACCTCTTGATGGTGAAGAAGAAAATACCTCTAGTGAGCAGGAAGAAATGGCAGATCCAACCACGGACAACAAAAAGAGCCACAAGCACATTAACAGACCAGATAAAAATAAGCCTGATTATCCTGAAGACTCGACGAAAAAGGGTTCAGGAAAAGACGTTCCACAAAAGGATCTCTCCAAGCCTCAAGGAAAACAGAAACCACAGAGAGAGAACGATGAGATTAACAGTCCTACCGATAATGCCATTGAAGACAGTGGCGAGGTTGAAGCTAAAAACCTACCTGTCGATGATAAAGGGACGGTTCAAGGAGAAGGTAAACGACCTGAGCAGAATTTAAGGAGAAGACCTGAAGAGGCAAATAGAATTACTCCTAAAGATCGCAAGACCACGAAAAGACAAGTCCCTGCTGGTGATCAAGAAGAATCTCAGCAGCAACAGACCTCCAGTGAGAGCAACCTTTCTGATCATGTTGAATCTGATGATGAAAAACCAGCTGTCGATAATGCTAGAGGGACAAGAGCCACAACTGGTCGTCCTGAACGGTCAACTAAAGAAAACGCTGGCAACAACAACAAAAGAGGAAGAGTACCAGAAGCTAAAAGAGATAATGATGAATTGGGTTATGAAGAAGAAAATGGAGACATCAGCTATCGATCTCAGCCTGGCAGAGACCATGACAGGAGTCATGAAGGAGAGCCCCAACGCCACGAACAATCAAATAAATCTCAACCAAGCAGCAAGGGATATCCTACTGATCGCTCTAAAGCTCAAGAGAGGCTCCCAGGTGAGAAAAAGACGCGTCCAGATGTACATTCACCAAGGGATGATCAGGGCAAGCAAAGACTTCCAGGAAGACAAAACTATGAAGATGAAGAGGAGGATAAGCATGAGGAACCATCTGGAAAACCTGATGAGAGGACATCAAGTGGTAAAGGCAGACCATCTCAGCCGAGAAATCAAAAGATATCTGGGCCTAAGGGCAAATCGGACAGACCTGAGCTTGACGACGAGACAAGCGAAGAACAAAGACTCCCAGAGAATCAAGATGGAGGCAGAGCCGGAATGAAGCCAAAGAGCAAGCGAACTCATGAAGATGAGGAAATTCCAGAAGTCTCAAGAAATCGAGATGGTGAAAAACTTAAGCAACCCAAAGGCAGACAAAACCAAGGCATCGATTCTGAAGGCGAAGATATTAGTGAGCCATCAGATGACGAGAGCAAACGTCATTTGGAAGATGAAAGCTTAAGTTCTAATGCCAGACCGACTGCAAGCTCTGAAACAGGAAGAGAGAAAAATAGGTTACCAAAGGACCAATTGGATGAGCGAACTGCAAATAATAAGCAACCAGCTCTCAAAGTACGAAAAGGTACGAAATCTAAGCCTCATATCGGTAGAGGTAATGAAGAGCCTTCAAATTTGTCAGAAGATAATAAGCTTCCTTCCAATGAAGACCAGAACACAAGTCAAGATGAAAATGAAAACCTCTTCGAAAACAGTCAAGAAAATCCAGAGCAGGGAAAATTACCAACAGAAAACACTCAGAATCGAGGTTCTTCTAGTCGGCCAGACAAAAGCAAAACGAAACCAGGAACTAAAGGTCCGCAAATAAGACAGACTGCTGACGACGCTAGTGAAGGAGAGGGTGAGAGCATACCAAGCACTGAGAACAAGGTTTCTAGTGCAGACAAGAAGCCTTCACGAGATCAGAAGAAGAGAGCTCCAGGAGAAAAGCCATCAAAGAATCAGGATAAAACATCATCAGACTCAGATAGCCATTCAGACAGCATCCATGATGATGATAGTCTTGATTCATCAGAAAAAACTCACCCAGGTAAGCAAACAGGAGCAAGAAAAACGGATCCGTCAAGACAAAGCACCAAGGGACAACCAAGCGAACCAAAGAAATCTGCCCCTCAGCAGGAACGAACCAAAAAGCAAGGAAAAACTCCACATGACTTCACTGACGAACGAAGTTTAAATCAAGAGGGCTCAGAAGAAGGAGAAGGAGATAATCAAGCTGAAGGAGATCAACTGCCCGGTGATACTAAGGATTCGAAGCCACTAGGAAAGAATCGCAAGTCACAGCCTCAAGAATATGAGCAACCGGTGAAGAAATCTTCTCCTAAAGCAACAAGAGACCGAAGCAATACCAAGCCAGTCAAAGACACCAAAGACAAGAGAGTCCCACATGATGATCATGAGACTTCCTCAGATGACCAGACCCATGAAGATGATCACTTCAATGATAGTGGAGAGCCTGCCATGAGATCATCAGCAAATAGAGCCGGTCCACAAGACAGACAAGATAAACTTCCAGAAGAAGCTAAGTCTAAAACGAAAGAAGGAGTTTCTGGCAAGCCACATGAGAAGAGCACGAGAAAGCAGCCAGACTCTTCTGACGTGAAACCAGGCAAGTACCAAGCTAATGAACCATCTCACGATGAAGAAGAGGTTGGTGATTCAGATGAAAATATCTTTGACACTGCAGATAGTCCGAAAGGCATCCAATCTGGTCCTAAGAAGGGCAAACGTGACGATAGCTCGCCTTCAACAACAAAACCAAAATCACAAGCTCCTGGCAAAGTCTCTGATAACAACGAGCCAGGATTTGCGGATGTTAAGACTGTACAATCGCTCGTAATCGAAGGTAGTTCAGATCCTGAAGCTGGTGGCGATGAAAATATGCCTTCGAAAAGAGGTCGACAGCCATCGGACTCAAAGAAAGGCAAGCCACAACAACCCCAGCAAGATAGCAAGGGATCTAAATCGAGCCCAGATGATAAACAGTCGATTACTGCGAAAAAATCAAAACCTGACAGAAGAGATAAGAAAAATATCGACAACAAGCCCGACTCTGAAATTGAAAACGAAACTCATAAGAGCTTCGACCCTGAATTTGAGAGTGGAGAGCATAGCTCTTCAAGAATCCATTCTTCTATCGACTATGGAGCTGACTTATATAAGAACCCATTGCAGGAGCAGCGAAAATCTAAGCCAACCGGTGAAAAGGAAACCTATCCCTCGGAACGTAGTCCTAGAAACAAAGGAGCTTCGCTTCCAGATAGCAGCTCAAGAGGAAAGCAACCTTCGGAAAGGAAACCTTACCAAAAAGACGTCAGAAATCTAGACGAAGTGGAGAAAGATGCCACTAGCTCATCTAGTGAACCAGAAGAAACGAAAGAGACTCATGGTGGAGCGCCTTCGGATGTGAGAAGAAATCAAAAAGGTAAGCCACAACCTAAAGATCCGCGAACTCACCAAGGCACGAAAGCCATTGAGCAACATAAATCTCGACCTGATAAGCCTCGAGATCATCAAGGTGAAGACTCACGTGACTATGATAGTGGAGAATATAGTGTAAATCATCAGCCGACTTTTGATGAAGGAGAAAGTCTCGGGGAATTCTTACCAAACAAGGAGCAGAAAGCGCGACCTGTTGCTAAGAAAGATAATTATCCAAGAGAAAGGAACTCCATAACTCAGAGACCTCGTCTTCAAAAGACTGGAGAAGGTAGCAGCAGTAAGGATCATCAAGTCTCAAGCGGAGATGAAGAAAACACAAACTTGTTTGAAGATCCAATGGTTCACCGAGGAAAGCCTCGAGAGACAGAACAAGATCAAATTGAGAGGAGCGGCTCGAAAACTCCTTCGGGCACACGCAAGGAAAAGGATACTGGTGCCTACGACGAACCTATAAAGCCAAGGAAAACTGGAGGAAGTGGCAAAAATGAACCAATTGGTAGTGATAAGAGAGGAGAGGAACCTTCTGCTGATGATGGAGAATACAGTAATAACTTGAATCCTGCTTCAGACCAAGGTTCGCCAATGCAACAAAGCAAATTAACTGGCAAACAATCCTCTCACCAACCTTCCAAACAAAAAACTCCTCGAGAGCGAACAGGAAAAAATATGCGGCTTCCCCTCGATGACAGAGTCAAAACAGGCGGATCTCCACAAAACAAATCTCATTCTGAAGGAGAGCAAAGTTCGAAGAGTGAAGATCACCATAATGCGTCTGACTCATCAGATAATGAAGGCCATCAAAGATATTCAGCAGCGGATGATTCTCATGGACAAGGCCCTTCAGCTGGAAAAAGAAAACCAGAGTCAAGTACCCGTGATTCAGTACCAAAAGATCGAACTAAACCACACAGCGAGCCTTTGACTTCTGATAAGGGCTCTGTTGGCTCTAAAACTCCAAAGAGGGACTCAGATACCAACGACCTCAAGGCTGGGCAACAGTCTTCAGCACCCAAAGACTCTAGAGACAAAACTCCTGCTCAACATCCCAGCAAAAAGGGAACACACAGAGACAGTCCTCATGGACATGATGAAAACGATGGCCAAGCGAGCTTTGATCAAGATGAATTGAACTCGAGCAAGGTTAAACCGCTTTCAGACCAAGTGGCTTTCCAAAGCAAGAGCCAGCTACCAGAGGAACAGGCAAGAGGTCCACTTGATCAGAAATCAAGAGATCCAAAAGAGCGAATGAGATCAAGAGATCAAACCGCAAAAGGTAAAGAGCCAAATGGATCAGATCCGAGAACCAAAGCCACTAAGACGGACAAGCAACCTGGAGAATCATCAAGTGAATCAAGCCATGATAGAAGCCAGCACGGAGACACCTCTGATGATGATAGACATGATAATCGTAAAACCATGCCAGAAGCAGATGAAAGAACTCCTCATGGAAAGAAGACTTCACCTTACGAACAGTCAAAGAAACAAAAACCTGAAGGCAAAGATCCTCTGAACGATCGTGGTGTCACTGTGCGAAGAACTCAATTACCAGCAAACTCAGATGAAGAGGCAGTTGAAAATCCAGATCATGATGAATATATCCGAGATGAAGATGAGTTAAGCTCTTATCCTCGCGGCAAACCTGCTGAAACTGAAGGACAGATGACGATCCCCTCAAAAGATCCTGAAGCTAGAAGAACTGAAAATCAGCCTGAATTTGGACAGGATTCAAGCAAGAGAAGAAAACCAGCAGGCAAGGAGCAGCCCAAGAAAAATCTTCATGATGATGAAGAGAGCAGTCGACCTGAAGCGAAGCAAAAAGTCCCAAAGGCGAAAGGTCAGACTTATGGCAAGAGCCCAAAAGAGGGTGATGATGTTAGTGAAGATGCAAATGAGAATCTTTTTGAGTCCCAAGGTGATTCTGACCATTCAGATTCCAGAGATCAGCCAAAGAAACAAAAGAACGCGACAAAACCAAAAGATATCTCAAAGCATCGTGGTCAGCGAGAGCCAACTGAGCACAATAAAGACACTTCTGAAGATAGCTCCTCAAATGTTGAAGACCAAGTCGATGAATTCGAGCAGCCGGTACCAAGGAAGACCAAGACGGGCAAACCAACAAAACATCAAAAAGAACCGGTTGACAAGAGTGGCTCGGAAGGTGAACAGCCAACTCAAAAAGCGTCGAAAGGAAAGCCCAGCAAAGACAGAGAAACCCTTCAAAAGAACGCAGACACAAAGAGAGCACGAGATCAGAACTTATTGAAAGAGCCAAAATCTAAGGACGCTCAACGAAAAGAAACCGAATCTGGTCATCTAAGTGATGAACGTTCTGATACAGACAATGTTGAAGATGACCAAAGAAGCTCTAGTGATATCGAGGTTGGAGACCAGAAACCTGGCCAAGGCAAACAATCAAAGAAGTCTACCAAGCCTGAAGGTTCGTCAAAAGCTCATAAAAAACCCAAGAACACAGCTGGAGGAGAGCCTTCCGTAACCTCGAGCGACGAGAATGGATCCCAGAAGAGGCACAGCCAGGCAAATTCCTCAGAGGATGAGCGTGAGTCTTCATCAAATCAGGATAAACTCCGAGATAACAAGCATCGTTTGCCACAAGAGAAAAGGAATGAGAAAGTCCCTAAAGAGACTGGACCAGCTGAACCATCTGCCCAAGGCAAAGATCCAATCCCTAATAAAGGGGCCAGAAACTCAGAAAAACCAGGCAAACAAGGACAAAGGGGCCGGTTAGGAGATGAGAGCGGTGAATACAGTGGACAGTTGCAGCCTACGTTAAGCCAGATCGATGGACTTAGTTACTCACTCGATGGACCGAAGAAACAAAAGCACAATGCTCCTGGAAAGAGCGAGTATCCAAAAGAGCGCGCAACTTCTCGAACCGAACCTAATACCAATCTCCCAGATGATGAAGATGTTGACAGTGATGAAAACAGAGATGTCTCGAGACCTTCACAGCCTCATTCTCACAAGAAGCAGCCGAGAGACTCAAGAAGAAAGGACAGAGGCGATGAGAGCGATGAGAGCGATCAAGGAGAAGACGAAAACTTATTTGAGAACTCGCAGGGTTCGGAGGATATCGACTCCACTGATCCGCAGAGACAGCGCAAGCCTGCCAAGGGAACAAATAAAATTCGACCACAAGATGGCAAAAGAAGAAGCGAGCCTGAAGAACTTGAAAGAAATCCCGAAGATAATAAGAAACCTGATGGCGCTCGTGAAAAAGAAGCAAAACCTCAGCCTGGCAGTAAGAACGTCAAGAGAGGCGATGGCAGAAGACCAGAAGATGTAAGCCCAGGTAGTGAAGAAGAGAATGATCATTCATCTGATGAGAACGTTCATGAATCTGATGAGAATAGACCACAGAACAAAGGCAAGGCACCTCAAGGCGGAAAGCCTAAAACCAAAAAACCCACAGCTCAGGATAAATCAAAGCCTTTCGAAAGCAGAGAGGTCCATGGAAGTGATGAATCTGAGGATGATCAAGAAGATGATGAAACCTCTGATAGACCTGCAAAAGGAGATAGAGGCAAGAAACCAGCGAAACCAAGAGACGATAAAACTAAACCTTCTGAAAGAAGAAAGCCTAACAAAAAATCACCAAGTGAAAAGTCTTCAGAAATTTCTGAAGGTGAGATTCCAAGATATGAACACAGCGATAGCCAGATCGATGAACCTGCAGGAACCAGCCAAGATCCAAAACAGGCGAGAAAAGGCCAAAGAAAGCCCTCAAAAACTTCAAAAGTTCCAGGCGACAAGTCCCAAAAGCAGAGGAAAGGAGTATTCACGGGAGAAAATGATGAAGGCGAATTGGCTCAAAGTGATTTCGAAAGTCAGCATGACTCAAGTGAAGGCGAATATCCACATGAAGATGACCAGAGTAAGAGTCAAAAGGACCCTCGAAAGAATCAGAAGGTTCAAAGAGGCGACGACAAACTTCCTCAGGAAAGATCGAAAAAGGATAACCCAGCACCAGATCAAACAACTAAGCCTGGCCAAAAGAGCTCCTCAACTCGTGCTCTTAAGAGAAAGACGGATGGAAAAGAAAACGAAGAGCACGATAAAGAATCCAACTACGAAGATGAAGAAGCAGCAAGCAGCTCGGATGATCTTGAGAGTAAATCTGGTCCTGAAGGCAAAAAGACGGAACATGAAGGCAAAAAAGCTTCCAAACCAACAGTTGATAATTCCAAAAAGAAACCTTTGGACGCTGCTTCAAGTGATAGGACTCAACCTTCCCAAGCAGAATATGAAGAAGGAGAACTCGAGTCTCGTCCTCATATCGGCAGAGACAGAGGGATGACAAGAGAGCAAATGAAACCATCTGAGGGAAAATCAAATCAACGCCCTGGAGAAAAGACGAACTATCCTGGTGCCCGGCAAAAAGGTAGTCAAAAGTCACTAGGCGATCATCCCAGAAATGTAGATTCTGATGAAAATGAAAATCTCTTTGAGGCTGATGGTAGCTCTGATAACGAGCGACAGGGTCCAATTGGAAGCAGTTTAAATCGTGAACCTGACAATCTTAAGCAATCACAAAAGAAACCTCAGAAAACAGCTGAAAAGCCTGCAACCTCAAAAGGAAAAAATACTAACAAACCAGCTAAGAGTCGAGGAGAAGAGAATCCTGAAAATTCTGAGAGTGTGTCAAGAGATGATGATGACAATAGCAGCCACAGTAGCAGCGAAGAAGAAAGATCACACCAAGAGCATGGCAAACCTAGCGCCGGAAAGCAAAGAGGAAAGACAAACTTGTCCACCACCAAGACAAAGAACCCTCTTCCTGAAGATAAGGACAATTCTACCATAAACAAAATTTCGAAAAAGAAGCCTACTCTTGATGATGGACAAGACAACTCCTCAGACGTTGAACACGGAAGCGATTCCAGCAGCGGAAGAGAAGAAAATGAACGTTCATTTAATGTCTCCTCTGATTTAGAACCTAGCAGCTCAAAGCTAAGAAAGGACAGAAAACCTGGCGAAACTTCTAAATCAAAGGATATTCCAGCCGGAACAAAGGATAAACCCAGAAAAGATCAAGCCAATGTCGATAGTAGCGAAGAGGACGATAGACGTGAGAACGAAGATGAAAGAAAGACGTTACCATCTGAAAATAAGAGAGAAAAGCTTCCAGGAAAGGCAGATAAGCAGAAACAGAGAGTCCCAACTGATGGAACCGATACCAACGACCAACTCCAGAAAGATGAAGGTGAAGTGGACGGAGGAGCTCTCGTGCAGAAAAACCGCGCACCTACATTCCAGACTGCTGACGCTGGAAGAAAATCCCGACCTGAGAATTCAAGGCAACAACAGCATACTCCAGAAGGCGACTCTGGGCATTTGAGCAAGGAAGGGCTTCCGCAATCCAGACAACCAAGTGAATTTTACGATCCATTCGCTCCAAACACTTTGACTCTGATTCATGAAAAAATGCCCACATGGGACTCCGACCCAAGACGAACTCATCCATCAGAGCAAATTAGTCCGGAATTCCTCACTCTTTCTGAAGGCAGACAGTTCTTTGGAGACAATTGGGGTCAACAGACCGACCCTACCAACAGCCGAGGAGAAGGGAAACACAGCAATGAAAATCCTCAAGGTGATCCAAAAGCGAATGTCCCAGGCCTTCATAAGTTCAATCTTGGGCTTCTAAGCACGGATTCACTCGCAAGTCTCCTGCCATCAAGCTCTCGCAAACTGCTTTCAAGGTTCCCAACTTTCTCAAAGAACGAGGGTTTAGAGCATATGTTTGACGACTTAGATTCTCAAAAGAATCCTACCTCTAGTAAAGGCCTTCCAAGTGAACATATCTTATTAAAAGATGCCGAATCAGGGGAAGGATCCAATGGAGAAGACCAAAAACCTAAGGATACGAAGAAAACGGACAATATTCCAAGATCCAAAGACAATAAACATCCCAATGAGAAAGAAAAAACAGAGTCTTCTGATGAGAGCGAATCAAATGAACACGATCCTCATTCCAAAAAGGATATGAAAGGCGGTAGTTCCTCGAAGAGACTTCCTAAAACTGCAGATCGCAGAAGTAATAAGCCACAATACGCAGAAATCAGCTCTTCTGACGCGGCTGAAGAACCATCTGACAGTGATGAGAAGCCAAGAAGCAAGGAGATGACTGGAAGTAAACCAAAAGGAACTAAACCAAAGAGGACTCAGAGACAAAGAGGAGATAAATCATCAGATTCAGATGCGGTAGACGCCAGATCAAGCGGATCTGAAGGGAGCGAAGCTGCTGGAGGCAAAGATGAAAGCCAGCCATCTAGACGCAAGAAAGGATTGGGAGCAAACCAATCTGAAGGCAAAGACCCTGAAGGTGATAGAACAACACTCCCAGACAGCCAATCCAGAAACCCTAATAAGGATAAGCCTTTACTTCGTAAGAAACCTACGAGAAAAGCTGCATATGAGGAAAAGAGCTCTGATGATGACAAAGATAGTTCTATCGAATCGAATGACCAGAGCCAGACTGAAGGCACTAAAACTCGTCCTGATAAACAAAAGCTTCCGAAAGGCAAAGATGAAAAGAAGGTTCCTGTAAATCGAAATCAAAAGAGCGATGACACACCTGCGGAACAAAAGGACCGCTTTAGTTCTGACGCCGAAGAGAGCGCTGCACACAAGAAAGGAAAGAAACCGACTCACAGAAATAAGGAGAAAGATGCTCATCAAACATCTTCTTCTAGTGAAGACGGGTACTCAACGCTGAAAAACAAAAAGCCCACTAAGCAGTTGAATAAAATGAAGCCTGGTTCTAAAGGAGAAGTCGAAAATACCAGCAGCGACGAGAACGCTCCGGATGTTAACTCACAGGGAGAGCGTGGAGAAGATCACCAAACTCCTGATCCACAAAGCAAGAACAAGCCAGCAAAACAGCCTAGCTCTAGACTCCGCGATAAAGGACATACTCAAAGCATCACAAATCAACCCGACTTTGACCAAGGAGAAGAAAATGCTGATGTGCCAAGATTATATTCCGGTTCTTCTTCCAGTAAACTCGGGTTGAAAGAACCAAAGGGTCACAAAAATGCTGCGAATAAGTCTCGAAACCAAGATTCCGGCTCAAAAGACCCGGCAATTCTCTCAGAAGATAATAAGTCTGAAGACGAAGTTTCGGAAAAACGTGGACCTTCCCAAAAAGGAAGAAAGCAGAAACCTGGAAGACCTGCTCAAGGTCATGAGAAAGAGCCTCATTCAAAAGCTTCAGACTCGAAGGAGGATATCTCAGACGCTGAAAAGAATTACGAAGATGAACAGTACCTTTCATCAAAGCAACCATCTAAGACTGCAGATCGCAACTCGATGAAACATCTTGGTGATCGACCTCATCGAAAACAGAAAGATGCTCACAAAGCTTCAGAAGAAAGTTCATCAGACATCGCACAGAGAGATTCTGAAGGAGCGAGTGATGAACAGAGTGGTAGAGAAGACACTCAAAAGCCTAGAGACAAACTCTCGAAATCAAAGAATAGACAGAGTGGCAAAGAAGTCCCGAAGTCCTCAAGCAAACCAAGCACTCAGAAAAATTTGAGCAGAAGCAGAGCTCAACAGCTTGAGGATGAATCCCAAGAATCAGCTCCTGAAGATAGAAAAGGAACCAGAAAGATGAGCAATAAAAAGCCCAACTCAGCTAGACTCAACTTTGAAGATGAACCTAAATCCTCAGCGTCATCTGACGAAGAAACCAAAGGAGGAGTTCTTCGAGATCATGAGAGAAGAAAGAAAGCCAAAGACCAAAAATCAAAGGATAAGCCTACTCAAGGCACCAGAAAAGGAGCAGATGATGCTAAGTCACCAGAAGACCCGACTCATCGCAAGAGTCCAAAGCATAGAAAGAGCGGAAAATCGAGTCAGAAAAACAAAGACGAGGAATCTGGCCTTGAATTTTCACCTGATAGCAGCAGATTCATATCTCAAGACGAGCTCAACTCAAAGGTACTGACATTCAGAGAGTCTATCAATACGTCCCCAACGCCAATGAACCTCGAGAAATTGCTAGCTCTCGCCTTTGAAACAGCCAGAATGAATGATTCTCAGCTTGAGTTACGCAAATCTGAGCCTCTTCCTGAAAATCGAAACAGTCAGAGATCTCCTCACAAGAGGAATTGGTCAGACCCAAGGGAAGGCAGTTCGGATGAGAAACCGCACTCTGGAGTTGGCTCCGGAACGGGAACTCCTCCGCGACACCACCCTGATGATGGTAAAGGTATTAGATCCACTGCGCATAGAAGACAGGTGTCGGGAGGTTCATACAAAGGAGTTATTACAGAAAGCATTTCGGAAGAATCAGCATCTGATCTTAGCCCACTTCATGGTCGCAAACAACCGAAACAAAGAGGAAACGAGTCTCAGCAGCAGGGCAAAGGAAAGCGAAACGCGGAGGACTCGAAGGAATCGGCAAATCAACAAGCTCGTAAAGGTTCAAGCAGAGCAGAAAAGCCGCTGAGTAACGCAAAAAGAGAGGAAGGTGAGCTTTCGATCATAGCTGCATCAGATGATCTCTTCATGTCGAAAGAGAAAGAAGGCCTTCTTGGACATGACAGTGGAATAATGCAAGTCTCTCTCAAAGATTCGCCTGGTATGGCTCGTTGGAGACCTCAACTTGATGATGAGGAGAATTCATTTGATGACAATGGCAAGTTGCATGGAGAAATGTCAGGAGGCAAGGGAGACAGCTCAGGTTCGCCTTTCAAGGCACACAACCGCACTTATTCAAGGGTGAGAGACCTCGAAAGAGAGGCTATGACGGACACTTATTTCTTCGACAGCAGACATCCAACCTTGCCCAATCAGAGCTATGATGAAGTGTTTGGAACTCCTCAAAAGGGAGTTAGAAACTCTTTGATTACATTTGGAAAAGAAGGGATGGGATCAGAAAATGCCAAACAACAACCAAATAAGATGTCAAGCAAAGACAACCTTGAAGGCGATGCTTCAGACGATGAGCATGGAAATAAAGGTCAGAGCCAAAGAAAATCGGTTCCAGGAAGGTCTGGTGTTCCAAAGCAAAGCAACCAAAAGAATCTCCAAAAGGACGAGGATGGTCACTCTCAGGAGGGTTCAGGTGATGAGCTCAACGAGGTAGTTGATGAGATGAAGATCTCAAATAAGTACAAACTCAACCTTGCTATTTCAGAGACAGGAACAGAATTGAACACCCCATCTTGGCCGAAAATGAGCCCGCAGAGTAACACGCATCTGAAAAATCAAGTTCCAGGATCTGGCCAGCTCAAGCCTTTCCAGGTGGGAACAAACGGTGAGCCAATACCTTCAAATGACTCGCAAGCTGCTGGTAACACTAAAGGAAAAAGCAGATTTGGCTTTGAGCAGGAGCAGCTTAAATCAGCAATACCATCACGCAGCCAAGAAGTCTTCGATCTCTCTGACAGCTCACGAGAAGAGCTGACGGTTGGTCAGCGTTTGAGCTACCCTGAGATCCGAAACATGCTGAAGGCCAACACAAACTTCCCTACTTTCGATAAAACTGCCATGGACTTCATTTACAGACTCCACGGGAAGAAATACGCGAAAAACCTCAGACTTTGCTTCCTCCTCGAGAAAATCTTCGAAAAACGCGCTGGAATAGCAAAAGCTCAATTCTTCTCTCTCCTTGCGAGCAAACTCCCATCATCACCAAAGAAACCCCCTCGAAAGAGAGCAGTGAGCTCGATACAAGTCATCCCTCAAGAAGAATCATCTCAGACTGAGAGGTTAAGTATGTTCAAAAACAATCATGGAAGCCCTCAATCAATGAGATTGGGTCAAAGCGAGATTTATTCCATTGAACCAAGGACCCTTGATAACGTGGACTATTTCAGCTCTGGAAAGAGAGGATTTGTGACCTCCATCAAACTCTATTGGATTCTCGACAAGATCGTAGGCCGCAGGATCAGGAAATACAAGGGTACCGCGTTCGATAAGATCAAAAACGCCTATAAAGCGAAAATTCACGGACTTAAAGAAGACAATTTGGATCAGTTCCATAGTTTCTTGTACTATCTCCAAACGAAGCTCCTCATGACGTACGATTACACCTTCGCTCAGATAAAACTCGCGTCATTCTCGCGAAATATCCGCTCGCTTACCAATTCACAGATCTTAGTCCAACACCCACTCAGTAAACTCGAAAGTTCAATCATCCATGAGAATTCCAAAATGATCGCGAATCACCAGAAGGCGCTTGGAATGCTATTAGCAAATAAACTCAACGATATCTTCCGCAATACCAAACGCAGCGCTTGGAACGCTCTAGCCTCTTATAAGAAGAAGATGCCGAAACATTCACGACAAATAAGTCTCATTCACTCAAAGTCACTAGGACGCCTTCCTTCGTCTCGAAGCAGGAGTCATACAGACCTGAATTTAGTGGATGGCACGATGAATGAAGCTCGACAAGAGCTCTTGAGAAAGATTATCTCATGGAAAATGGAGGACGAGCTCCTCATCAAGAGCCGCTATATGGCAATGTGGAAATATATGTGCGACGTGCATAGACTGCAGAGCTTCAAGATGGCCGGCCACTTTGATAATCTCGTGAAAATCGTTAGAAAGTACGCGTTTAGACTGTTCGTTCAAAGACTCAATGGAGCAAAGGCCTCGGACCTCGACTTGAAAGAGAAAATGATAGCAACCTACGTCGAGACGCTGAGGAAGAAAGGATTCGACTTGCTTGTAGAGATCGCCCATAAACGAAAGCAAGCTGGCTTCCATGCCATTCAGAAATTCTTCAAGGCATTTAAGGCTTTAATGGCAAAGTCTGCCTATCAAGGCTCAACTGTTCTCCTGTTCTTCGCGCGCCATATTACCTTCCTCTTGAAAAACTACCAGAACAGACAGCTAGCCTACGCATTCCTGAAACTGCGTCAAACGAGACTCCGGTCTCAGATCATCAAGCGAATGGTCCAAATCATCGAGTGCACTACCGAAAAGAATATACGAAATGCTTTCGAAATGATCTCGATAAAATCAGGCCTGTCAGGTCTACATAGTAAAGTGAAGCTCGTAGGCATGTTGGAGGAAAAGATTAAGAGCGTTCAAAGAAAACGAATGAAATGGGGATTTAATAACATCGCCGGACGCTCTGACAGCAAGAAAAACGAAGATTTCTCAGCAAAGCTGTCGGTTCTCGAGCAGACGGTCACGCGATTGAACGCGAAGAGACTTAGTGCAGCGATGAGAGCGCTTGAGCTGTTTTCCATTCATAAGAAGAATAAAGTCCTCGCAATCACGCATATTCTGTTGAAGTTGATGATTTTGAAGGATACTCACGAGTACATGCTCAAGGAATACGCGTTTGACATGATAAGATTGGACGGCGAAGAGATGTACGCGAAAATCAGCAATAAGAACTACGGGTACACCAATGGACTCTACAAGCTGCATTATCTCGTTCTGGCCCTCGAGTTCAAGAGGTATAGGAACGTGGTCAGTCAAATTAAAGAGAGGGAGATGCAGGTCGGCATCGGGCTGAAATACATTGAAAAAGTCACTCGAAAGAGCTCGAGACGTTTGCTGACAGAGGCGTTTAAGAGTATCTCGGAGCAAGACGCTGACCGGAGCAGCAGGGCGAGGAAGCTCAGGATCAAGAGAATGATTAATTCCGTTGTGAAGAACCTTCCTACGTTTGTGAAGCTGGAATCGCATTTAGCGAAGAAATTGAAGGCTAATCTCAGGACAGGATTTACGTAAGGCATAATAACTGAATTATCTTATTAATTTCCATTTATTCTAGGTTTTTGAAAGGCTCAGAGGGAGAGTACAAGCCTGTTCCACTCGATATCGTGAATTACGTCGCTCAGAAAATCATTAAGAAGCTGCTATTCAAGAGATACTTCTTGTCTTTCGAGCAGATCAAGCACGCTGCCGAAGCAAGAAAGACGAGAGTTGCCCTCGCAAAAGTCATCAAAATTTCCAGAAGATTCGCAAAAATGCGGGTTCAACGCTGGCGAGAAGCGACTGATATCCTCAGGGAAGAGGAAAACAAGAGACGCGCAGTTCTCGATACGAAAATGAAGCTTAGAGTGCTTAAAGGTAATCATAAATAATATTAAAGGCGGTTAGACTTACATGTTCCATTATAGAGTTATATAGATTCACGAAGAGAATGCAAGTTCTTAAGGTGATCGTGGAGGAGAAGATCGCTCCTATCCTCGGGCCTATTGGTGCCAGGAGGTTGAAAGCTCCGTTCGAGATGCTTAAGCAGTTCAAGGTTAAGCTAAAGTTGATATCGAAGCATCAGAGGAAATTAACTCCACCGGACAGCAGATCAAGGGATGCGACTCCTAGGGCTGGAAAGAAAGACTCATTTATCTTCGATTCGAAGCCGATACAGCACAGGAAGACACCATCGAACGCTTCAACGATAGTATCGGCATTCGGTGAAGCTGCAACCCCAAGAAGGACGATTAATAAGCAGATACCATAAGCAATTTCTTTGGAGTTTTGTTGTTATATTGGTTGATGAAGATTATTGATAATATCTTTCTACTTTATGTTATTGTCAGCTGAATATGTTTGAATTCATTGATTCATTCATTACATAAAATTTCACAAGAGAGTTATTCATAACAATTCTTTAGATTCTTGAAATTGAAATCTGTTTCAAAGGTAGGAAATTGACATTGTTTAGATAGAGATTTTGGACCGCAAAATTTTATTGAAATGAGTGCAGATGGGAAATGATGTTGCTAATGAACTACTTTTTCATCTCAAGCAGGAGAGACTTGACTGTTCGATAAATTAGATTTCAGCAAATTGAAGATAGTTGAAATTAAAGAATATTACAAAAAGTCATGACTCTTGTTTCAGTGGGTATGCTCCGCTACATTTAATCTCAAAAATGACGGCTTCTTTTTGCTTTAGTTTTCGAAAAGCCTCTGATATCAGAAAAATTTAAAAAATCTTGATTCAATTTTTTACTTAATATGAATTAAACACATACACGTATAACATAGTAATTTTATTTGATTCTTAAATTTAATCTATTCATAATGGAAAACGTTGCAGAATCACCTGCCCGCCTGTCTATCAAAGAATGTGCAGAAAGAATTAGCGTTGATGAAATGCGTTTCCTTAAGGCGTTTCTGAAATTCCCTGAAAAAATGTAAAAAGTAATGGAAGCGTGGCTTATTCTATTGGAAAATGACTATGATTACACAGACGCAAAGGTCAAACGTCTAATGAACACCGAGACAAATAAAAGGATGATCGACTTTGATCCCACAACCCTCATGAAAAGCAGCTTAAGGCTGTTGGAAACATTCTGGATGAAGTGGATGAAGTCACTGCGGAGAAGGCGGGTGTTGGAAAATTTAGAAGATGGATCAAAGCAGTGTACGATGCTAGAATGTAATGTCAAATAGAGGTACCAAAATGGACGCATCTCTAAGTGCTGTTCTAATTCATTTGAGTATGTCTCGACGTAATTAAACCGAATTCGATTCTCATTTCTGTTGTATCGTTGCGACTGTACTTATTGTATCCCTCTTAATCGAGAAACATCATCCTCAAAGAAAATTGCAATTGAAACGTTACAATTTTTATTTGTTTGAATCTACTTAAGCTCGCTCAATCAACTTCTCTCTGGAGAGAGAGTTAGATACCATTAGCGTTTTGAGTTGCGACTGAAAAGATGCTATAAAGAAGAAGAATTGACAACTCATAGAGAAGAGGAAAACGAATCAATACATTTACCATATTGAACATTTAATTGGTTAGAAAGACACAAAAAATGAATATACCCAATTCTCAACCTGCCTCCAGGCTACTAGTGATACGTTAATTTAAATGGGGTTGTATTACTATCGCCAAGAAAAAGCTAGTTGTTGCTTATTAGTTACTTAGTTCAAAGTATAATAATAAATTTATTCGATTATTCGGATAATTCCCAAGAAATATGGGAAGCCTTACACTACCGCCTGCTCGCTTGTCTATGAAGAAATGTAGTGAAAATATTAAAAAAATGAGTGGTGGACGCAAATGCCAATAGCTAAACCTGCTGATAAGATATTTATAGTAATGAGAGCCTTATTGATCCTGTTAGTAAAGGAATACGATTGGATCTATGCAAAGACCAAAGAGCTTCTCCTGATTAGTAAAGATGTGGGAAATCATAGATAAGATGAGCAGTTTTGATCGACAACCGTCTATGAAGAATAATTTTGATACTTTTGAGAAGCTTCTTAATGAAGTTAATGAGCAAACCGCTAACATTGTGTGGGAAAATAGAGATAATGAGGCAAAGCCGCGTATGGTGCAAGCAGTGCACAAAAATGAATGCATTCTAGTTCTGACGAGAGCCAGCTGTTGAAGAAAGCTGACTTGAGAGGAAATTTTTTAAATCCATACTACGGAGGCCGCCTCATAAATTAATTAACTAACAAACTGTAAAAAGGGCAGATGCTTGAGCCAGTCTAAAATTTTTTTAATTCAAAAAAAAAAAACTCATTCCTTTAAATGAGCTTTTTTTTCTTATAATCGAAAAAATTAAAAATCAGGAGTTAATGATGAGAAGGACCTCAAATTTGTTTATTATAGGCTTGCTTGTAGCTCTCTTTGCTGCTTGTCAAGCTCAAAAATACAGAAACGTTGATTACCTCAGCTTTGGTTATGACATTTACCGTGGAAATCCACATAGCACTCAAGGTGTTGATCCTGGCTTCAGGTTCGAAAGAATTTTCGATCTCACTTACAACCAAAAGCTGAAATCTAGTGACGGATACTGGGATGTTCCCGACAATGTCACCATGGCAAGAACCGATGCTTGTACCCTCCATTTCGAATCCACTTATCTTCACACTATGTCCAGCTATCTAAATTCTCTTGAAAGAGATGTGACGGTTTCTGGTGGACTCGCCGGTATTGCCTCTTTCAAGGCCAGCACTGCATATAAGTCTGTGGAGAAGAGCATGACAACAACCACCGATAAGCACATATATTCAAATGCTGTTTGTGATGTATACAAGGCCAAGATGAACGCTTATGATCCTCCAAAACTTCACGAAAATTTCATTAAGGTTTTAATGACTCTCCCCACAAAGTATGATGAGAAGCAATACTTCAAGTTCATTGATAACTACGGAACTCATGCTATTACCGAAATTAACATGGGAGCGAGATTCGGTATGATTAGTTCAATTAGTAAGAGTTCCTATGAAAAATTCCAATCCGAAGGAATTTCCGTCTCTGCCGCTGCTTCTTTTAGCATCCTAGGTTTCTCAGGAGGCGTTGATACCCGCACTAGCACTCAAAAAGATTGGGCGAATAAATATAATTCTGCTATGATCGACTTTCAGATTATTTCTGTCGGTGCCAAGCCGGTTGCTCGTGGAGATGCCGTTGCCTGGGCCCAGCAAGCCATCACTCAACCAATGCCTTTGAGATATACTTTGGTCCCATTGAGTGAGCTTCTCGTTCCTTTCTACGTCAAAGGCTCTTTGGAAAGCTCCCGCATGAACGCAATCAGATTCAACCTCCAAACTGCTTTGAAAAACTACTGCAGTAACAGCCTCAGAGCTCAAGGTCTCGTATCAGATTGCAACAGGCCTTCTGACCCCAAGCAAGCCTCAACGATCAACTCCTGCAAATGGTGTGTCAACTCTTGCGGCGGGGACTTCCCAGTTGATGGAGGTCATATCGCTGCCGATCAAAATTGGCCACATTGGGCGTACACTTGGGGCCAGAGCTGCCAGGGTTCCTATAAAAACAATGAATACCAAAACGGTGTCCATCTCTGCTGCCAGAATGTCGAGTCCGACGGGAAAGGTCAATGCAGAGTCTGCAATTCGTGTGGAGAAGACTTCCCTGAAGCCGTTGGTGCCATCCAAGTTAATCAGGATTGGGATAAATTCACTTCTGCCTACGACAATCGTTGCCAAGGAAACTCCAGAACGAGACCAAAACCTGCAGGGGGTTTCAAGGTTTGTTGTCAACGAGACCCGATCTGCAGCATGTGCAGCAGTTGTGGTGGAGCGTGGCCTCACGAGGCAGGTGTCATTGGAGCTGACGAAAACTGGCCTGATTTCTTCCGTGGTAGAGGCCATGGTTGCTCAGGTGGTGTTAGCAGAAACGACGCTAATGGTGGAATGAAATGGTGCTGCAAGACTAAAGGAACCAGTCAATTCCCGAATTTCCTTGATTTGGAGGACAATTTGACAGCATTGATTTAAAGGAAGGGGGTTAAATGATAACTAATATGAGATTCAGTAAAGATTACAGTTAAGCTATAACTATATTTCGGATAATTACTCTTTGATAATATACATATAAAGAGAAATTCACATAATTAAATTAATAAACAAACAAAATTAATCAACAGCTTGATATGAAATATACAAGCTAGTTAAATTCAAATGCAAAAGATTATGAGGATATTACACACTGAAGAATCTGCAATGAAATTACAGAAAACTCAAAAAGGTCAATGATTCCCTGTTCCTCCACTGGAAACTGGAACCTAAAATTCATACATTATTTGGATGGCTAATATAAGGAATTTGTTCTCCTTGATGTCTAATATGAATCTTAATTATACGAGGCATCGGACTATTTCTTTTTTAATCAATTTTTGTATCATGCACGGTCAGTAATTTCTTGCTTTTGCTTTATTTCTCTGCGTTTTCTACAGAATTACTCCTGTTTTCCTATATTTTATTGTCTTCTGCATTTCGATACGACTTGATTTCTATTTTTCCTCTATATTTTTCCCATAAGGTCCCTTATTGTATTAAATTTTCATGATTTTCTCATGTGTTCCCTTTGATCCTCAATCTTTTCCTTTGGTTTTCTCCCATCCACTCTTCCTTCCATTTTTTAATAGCTATCCCGAATTGCTGCCAGTTTTCTTTCAGCTTTGCCATATATTTTCTTAATATCCATGCCACCAATACAAAAAAAATTCGTTTGTCCTATTTGCATCTCAGAGAATATGATGGAAATTTACTTCAATCAATTATATGCAAATTTCCTTTAACAACAATAAATTACAGCAATGAATCTTGTTAGCTTCAATTGTAATATAAAACACTAATGATTGCGACCCCTTGAATGAATAGTGTTCCATTATAGAAATGCAGTTGATAAGAAAAAGATAAAATGAGTATTTCTGATTTTGTTGCTAATATTAATTCATTTTCTTAGCTCATTCAGCAGTTAGAAAGGTAGACCTCTTCTTGCAGCTTCCTGCTTTCTATACTCAATTTCTCGGGCATCTTGAGCTAAAGCGCAGCAGCCACAGCAGCATGTGATCAGAAAGTCTTCAAGATCACTTCCAGGAACATTGAACTTTTGTCTCATTTCTTTTCTGAAGCCCATATGGATAATACAAGGGACTCCGAACCACATCAAAACAGCATATATGAGTCCTTGTTGAAGGCATCCATCTTTATGGATTTGCTCATAGTTCTGTCCGAATTGAATGCATGGGCAGCACCAGCTCAACAGGCATGATGGGATATCTTCGAAGCAACCGCAGAGCTCATGCTTATATGGGCCAAGCTCCCAGACAGATTGATTTTGACCAACTTGGATGTTCATTCCTGGCATCATCTGCCCACCAGCCATAGGTTGCCCATAAATGGGTTGTGCCATCATAGGCTGTCCTTGCATAGGCTGTCCTTGCATAGGCTGTCCTTGCATCAGTTGTCCTTGTGTTGGCGGGCCTTGCATAGGCTGACCTTGCATAGTCATTGGCTGAGGATTGTAGAACATGTTATCGTTTGTAGGCTCCATTTTCAATATTTTGTTTTTATTTCGTATAAGCAAATTAGAAATTAAGGATGAGTCTTGGTATAGATAGCGTATTAGGAGATTCTTTAGTTTAGTTTGAACTCATCATACGCGATCAAAATTAAGTCGTTGCTTTCTGCCCTTTGGTGTTGCCTGAAAATATTCTGGATGTATAGAAGCAGCAATTCTCATTTATCATTGGTCTTTATAAAAAAATAATGCATATAGGCATATTCAAACACGTTTGCTACTATATAGAGTAAAATAAAAAATAGGAATTCTGCCCTGCAACTATACAAGCATATTTTTTGACTTTGCAAATTTTTTAATCAAATCATATTTGGCATGAATTGTATTTACAAGAAGAAAAAAGAAGTTTATTTTATTCTACCTTCTGAAACTTTGTGTTTGGTCAGCTCAGAAACTGCCATTTCTTGCTCTCAGCAAATGTATTAACAAAAAAATCCAATTATGAATGAACAACAAATTTCCAATGAGCATAATAAACAGAGAACTTAACGATCGGGTAGCTAGCCAACAATTTTGAATAGGGATTGAAAAAATTCATTTTCATTTAACGAACACTGTATAATTGTGAATCCTATGCCATATTGCCTTAAATCAAGACTATTCGAATTACTTCCTTGAATTACCTTACTTCAGTAAAGAGTCCTTTATAGTCTTGATTAACTTTGAAAGTTTGGGGCTAGGCTGAAATAACAACACTTGAGATGTTTCCAGGTTACAATTGAAACCACTTCTGTCGAAATAATGAATATATCAGCAATACTTTTTCATCATAGACTTTTAAGGGCTCATTAGATGAGGAGGAAAAATCTTTTTTTCTGCAACTCAAATTTTTTAATTCTACATTAAAGACTTTTTTCCATTTTGGCAAAAATAGTCTTAATCCAAGCCAATGTTAAACAAAGCACTATGGAAATCCTAAAATGTTCTTGAGTTTGAGCCGGTTGGATCAAATAAATCAACATACATCCTCATTTACCTCATTTAGCATGAGATAACATCAAGGAGATGGATTCATAAAGAATACTGTTGAGAGATGGCTCGTCGCTGCTGTAAACAGAATATTTTCTGCTATTTGTAAACGAGAGATAGGACTTCTGCCTTTTAAGATGAGACTATGACCTAAGCGTTGACAGCTACTCTCAATGTTTCTGAGAAACTTCAAATTCTTATTTCTATCACACCACACCAGTGTGAGATTAAGTTGTTCTTCTCCCAGTCGTATGAGAATTAAGATCAGACTTTCCATTACAGACTACAGAATTCGATAATTAACAAATTGGCATAAAGTTAGAGAGGCTTGAGCCAGTTTTGAGTTTTAAATTAAATAACACTCACTTAAGTTAAATAAATTGTTGCACTTATAATCAAAATCAACAAATTAAAAATTGAGAATTCTGATGATCAAAATCTCGAATTTGCTTTTTGTAAGCTTGCTCTTAGCTCTTGTCACTGCTGGACAAGCTCAAAAACACTCAAATGTTGATTACCTCAGTTTTGGTTATGATATTTTCCGTGGAAACCCACACAGCACACAAGGTGTTGATCCTGGTTTCAGATTCGAAAGAATTTTCGATCTCACTTACGACCAAAAGCTCAAATCTATTGACGGAAATTGGGACATTCCTGACAAAATCACCATGGCGAGAACCGATGCTTGCTCACTCAACTTTGAATCCACTCAACTCGACAGCATGGTCAGTTATCAAAAATCTCTAGAAGTCGAAGTGTCAGTTTCTGCTGAATTCTTCGGCGCTTCCTTCAAGGCCAGCACTGCTTACAAGTCAATGGAGAAGAGCATGACAACAACCAGCGAAAAGCACATATCTTCCAAGGCTATATGTAATGTATACAAGGCCAAGATTAGCGCTTATGATCCTCCAAAACTCCACGAACAGTTCATTAAGGCTGTACAGACTCTTCCAACAAACTACGATGAGAAGCAATACTTCAAGTTCATTGATAACTACGGAACTCATGCTATTACCGAAATTAACATGGGAGCGAGATT
>ENA-UOTX01001009-UOTX01001009.1-compost-metagenome-genome-assembly--contig:-NODE-1009-length-24387-cov-6.759358_pt1 | contig 24387 bp, 18 predicted proteins | sample MGYA00238143_ERZ746982 | MGnify/ENA primary metagenome ERZ746982 (study PRJEB28758, sample SAMN06268862) | compost metagenome | isolation source: single cell | place: USA: California, Emeryville, Joint... | reverse complement strand
AAATTGGGCAAGTTACCTGCAAAAATCGAAGCTCATCATGGATTCAATCCTTCCTCAGGACAGGATACGAACTCACCTGAAAAAAGTGAGATTGCCTCAAGGAGGCGAATGCCGTTTAATTCTCAGGAACTAATATCTGGAACCCAGCAAAATATCATCAGTTTCGGGAGCTTTGCTAAAGAAGTGAGCGCGTCTCTAACTCATAAGTCTTCCGAAGATAATGTAGAAGCACTTGAACGCAAGCGAAATAATCCTGAATTCATCAAGAATCAAAGAGCATCTTCGCTAGGTTACACTGCCAATGGAGAATTAAAACAAAAGAGAGCCTTGGAGCGTACTAAGCAAAATTTAAAGAACCCTTCTGTGCCATTAAGCATACGAACTGTGAAATTGTTTCAAATTGCTATATGCCTGGGATTAATCATATATCTAATCGTAGACTATGTCGACCTTTCTGGAAGATACATCATCCTGTCGGAACTCTCCGGTCTGACTTCTTTCCCTATAATATTATTATTGAATATCTACAACTTTTTCCAAGTTGAAGAGCTCTTTTTCTCTGCCTTACGTCAATTATATCCACCCGAGACTGCGGCTATTTGGTTTTTCGCCATACCGAGCATCATTGTCGATTCAGCCGAGGATTTTAATGATAAATATTTTGAATACGTTGTTGAGGCAAGCCCGGAAATCTTCTACCCAGATTTCCAATACAACAATTATTCCATAGATCTGAGTTTACCGGATACTCCTTATCTCAATAGAGCCGTCGACTTTCACGAAGCGTTAACAGTTCTGCGAGGCTATTTATACAAAGTTTTAATAGCCACCACAGATGGAACCTTCGTCCACAATGACGCTTTAAGCTTTTTGCGAGGACAGAGCTTGCTTTATGATGATATGCTGTGGAGTCTCAATCATGATTTATTCAACAGAATGGATCACCAATTCGACCAACTTCTGGAGACATTGCAGTACCGAGTCTTAGTTGGACTCGCCATGGCGATATTTGTGGGCATGAGCATGTTTTATATGTTTTACAGGTTGCATAAGTACAATGAGGGTCTACTCTCGAAAGTAGTAACTATCTCAGTAACAGAAATCCTCGACGAAACTACAAGACTCGAAAAAAAGGCGAAATTAATTAACGGGGCAGAGAATAGTGCTCCCAATAAGACAACTTCAAGGACAGCGATAAAAAAAGCCGTTTCCAAAGACTCCCAAAAGAAACACTCGTTTTCGAAGAAATATCTCCCCCTTAAAAAGAAAATCTTACCAAAAGTAGCCTTAATCATATTTGTTGGAGGATTGTATCTTATCCCTCCTATCGTTGGATACATCATGAAAGCGGATCCTGTCTCCCATTGTCTTCCATTGTTAAGAGACTATAGAATCATCGCCGAGAACGCAGAGAGCGCTATAGGGATGACCTGCCACCTCGCTGAGACGGTTTCGTTAGCAGCGACAGGTGATAGAGAACAGGCAGCAGATATTCTTAATCAAACATGGAATCACTTTTATAGAGCAAAAAATTTGACTGCTCAGCTTTCGAATTTATTGACTAACGACGAATCTGTACACGAAAATCATTATGTCTCAGCAAATTTAACTAATATGGTTGCGTCTTTACGCAATAATAGTTATTGTGAGTTGTTTGGTGAGCCAGTGTCGATTGAACTTTGCCAAAATCAAACCAATGGTCTTGCAGCAATGGGAATCACTGCAGTGCTACAGAAAGCAATTGAATGGACATCTACTTTCCGTAATCAGCTAAGAGACTCAGATTTATCGCAAGCAGTTGCAGCGAGTCTGACATTCGACAAAACATTGGAAGATCTAGTTACTAATGGATACAGGTCATGTGCTATATTGGGGATGGTAACTGATATTTACATTCAGAATTTCAAAGAGATTGCAGAAACTGCCAACTCCTCGGTACTGATATTGCTCATAGTGAGTCTTATTTACTACGTACTTCTGCTTGTGATTTTCCAATTCCCAGTTATAACCTGGGCTGAAAGACAATATAGGGAGGTAAGAGAAATTTGCACTTTGCTTCCAGCGCCCAGTTTGCTAATGAACCCTTATATCAAGAACATATTGAAAGGGAAGGATCGTTGGTGAGTTTAGATCTAAATTTGCGTTATGGCGAATTTTTTTCCACCAAATAGAATCGAAAAAAATGCCTAAGTAAACAACTTTAATAGCAATTATACAGCCCACAGAAAGTTGTGTCATTCTTATTATCTTGATGTCTCGTTGCTTACTTCATAATCTCTCTATTAACAGTATTTATTTCACATTAGAGAAGAATGGGAACCTTAAGATTGATGTTTACAAAATTTAAAGTTTCATACACAAGTAGTAAAGAGCATTGTCAATAACATGCAAAATTAACAGATTACCAATAATAGTAATTTCTGCAAATATAAACCAACCTTGCTTTTTAATATAAGTACATTTTCATGGATATCCCGTCGGATTTATAATAAAAGCTTTCTGGCCATCAAAGGTCTACCAGTCATTATTTTCCTTATCTTGTTTGACAATAGATGAGTTTCTTCATATTTCTCATCTCGATCTACATCGCAATCGCAGCTCAAGCTATCTTCAGAAACATCTGGAGAGCTGCTCTTCTTTCGAAACTCACGAAGCACGACGCTTATTGGCGCCTTCTTCTCCACAATCTAGATGATTTGTGAGTCAAATCACATTCGATTAAACATCCTACTTGAGAATAATGGATCAAGAAAGGCATGAGGTCAAGCAGACTCTTGTCAAGAGATTCCTTAGAAGATGTATTCACTGACAGGACACTCTTCGAATCAAACCCAAAGTGGAAGTTCTCCTTGCTCTGTTAAATAGTATTAAAACAATCTTTCTAAGAAATAGAGTCGGATACCGTGATCAGTATTGTATTAGAGGCTTGTAATCCAAAGGACTCCCAGAAGTTCTTGTCTCGAGGAAGTCCAGTTCGAGTTAACCATTCCGGATTATCAACGAAAATTTTCTTGACGTATTTTGTGATCTTTGCGTTAACCAAGAGGTTCTTGACAAACTAAAGGTTGTGTAAACTTCGCATAATGGACGCTTAGTGTCAAATTACTGTTCCTTCATGGGTAGAAAGCACGGAAATTCGATAATACTTGGAGAGTCCTTTGAAAAAAGCTTTGACTCCGGGTCTTCTGCAAACAAGCGACACCAAACGGAAGTACTCTTTGTCGATTTGAGTCTAAGAGGTTAGATATGATGTTTTGCTAGCACATTATGTGTGATTACCTTCGATAAGAGCAGTTTATCAAGCATTTCAGAGGTGAATATCACATCTTCAAGTAAGACGACCAGGTGCTTGACTGGCTGCCTTTTAGAAGAGGAAATTTTGGAGAACTGCCCTGTATTGGAAAGTGCACGCCGTTCTTTTCGATCTGAACTCACTCTTGTTTTAGATCTTTCATCGAATCTGAGATCTTCAGTAATAGTTCCACTGAATCCATTATCAAAGCAACATGTAAACCTGTATATTACGGAGTTAAGAAGTGAGGAGAAGGAGGTGATAATGTACTTTGGAGTCTCGTCTAGAGTTTCGAGCTCTGGTGGGAAGCCTTGCATGATAATATCCATTTTGAATTCGGGAACAGTCTTATTTAAAAATTTTAATTGCGATATCTGACAGAGGAATACATGTGGGAATTTTCTAAGATCTGTTATTAGTTCTTTGGAATATAAATTTTTGAATTTGGAAATTAACAAAATTCTTTTGCCCATCAATTCATGAATTTAACGGAAATTGATCAAACAGAAAGAAATTTTGTATATTTCAAGAACTTTTGAAACCAGCTTGATTTAATAACAATTCATTTTCAGCTGAGGGGAACTTTCAGTCACCTAAAAAAATGGCAAGTTATCGTTATTTACAAGGAAAGAAGATTATGAAAGGAGTTCCTTACCTCTTGTGGCTATTGACAAGTTAGAAGCATATCTAAGACAAATTACAAGGAATTAGAACCAGAACTAAGCTATTTTTCTTCCAACAATAAATTAAAGAAGCTATTAGTGCTTGGAGTCATAACATTGCTGGAAATTAGAATAACTTTACTTTTTCGTCAGGACCAATATCTTGGAAGAATTCAGTATTTCAGCAGCGAAGCTTTTGCCATCATCAGATGATCGAAACAGCTGAACTTTATTACACCGTTTTCAATTTGAAATATTGAAGTATTGTAAATCATGCACACTAAATATCATAGAAATCATGATTGCGATGATTTTTATCTACCTCACTTGGTGGCAGAAACATCATGGTCTAAAAACTTTGTACAATGAAATTGCAGTTGTTAAGATGTTGCAAAAACGTCTCCGTGAAAATTAATTACTTATTTCTAACTCTGGAAAAAAAATACAACAAAAAACAAAAAAGGAAAAACTCGTTTTATATATTAAACCTCCCTAGTAACTGAGCAAATTTATTGCGATCCAATGGCTTCTTCACATAAGTATTCATACCACTTCTCAGACATTCTTCAAGTTTGTCTCTTCCTTCATACGCTGTGCATCCAACTATAATCATATCTTTCCATGTCCCCGCTTGAATCATTTCTCTGATACGTCTCGTTGCTTGATATCCATCCATAACTGGCATATTACAATCCATAATAACCAACTCATATGGTCTACAATCACTGCAACAACTCGCATCATTTCGACGCTGGATAAGGTTTAACGCCTGTTTGCCATTAAAAGCGCAGTCTACAGTAAATCCAAAAGCTTTACAGATCATTTCAGCAGCAACCGTATTGAAAACTTCATCGTCTATCACAAGTATCCTTTTACAGGCACAGCCTAGATCCTGACTCTGGCAAGGGAGCTCAAGCTCTTCCAGACGCAGTTCATCCGACCGCATTGAGTCCTGCTTATTATTCTTCATTTTTCTTAGCAATATACCTGAATGCAAGCTGAACAAATCCTCTGAGCTTTTGAAGCTTGAAACGAACGCATTTCTAGCTTTTCGTTGCGGTGAATGCACCTCAGCTCCAAACTCAAACGACGTGTTCAGTCGATTGGATGCTTGAGGAACATTTTCCACAATAAATGAAAATTTGGATCCAACCCCGCTTTGGGACTCGATAGATAAACCCAGATTCTTGCTCGGATTCAGCCGCTTTACAAGCGCGTTGGCTGTGATCAAACCTATACCAGCACCAGTGGAATTCGCGTTTACAGTGGCAACGAAATTGATGGATTCTAGCTTTGTATTTAGGATTTCGAGTTCATCCTTTCTGATCCCGATTCCAGTATCTTTAATAAAAAATGAAAAAGCAGAGGAGTCTTCAGAATGAGTAAATCCTAGCGTGACAGTCCCTTGCATGGTATATTTAATGGCATTCGAAAGAAGGTTCACGAGAACTTGTTTCAGGCGCTCAGGATCGCTGCTAATCAAAGTTCGAACCGATTCATCGTAATCGAGTTTAAATGATATATCTTTTCGCTTGAATGAGATATCAAATAGTTTGATGATCTCGTCTAGCAGGTTCTCAACGCAAAAATAGTCCGGATTTAACTGGAATTCATTCTTCTGAATTTTAATAAAGTCCAACACATCATTGATAAAGAATGTAAGCATCTTCCCATAGCTCAGAGCAGGCACCAAATATGTTTTACTCAATTCCAATGGCGTCTTATGATCCTCCACAGCCTTTTCGACCAGCCCAAGACTAATGCCCAGAGGAGTCTTGAGCTCGTGAGAAAGAGAGTTTAGCAGGTTAGTCTGAAGGTCGTTTTTTTCTTGCAGCATGCTGATGTGATGTGTGATGTCCTTTATAATTACGACGATACATTCCTCATCATGAAGGCAGTTTGTGAAGAGTTGCAGTGTAAAATACCTTGTTTCGGAACCTAGTGGAATTTTATTTGAGCAGGGAACCTCAGAAGACTTTCCCTCGATTTGGATGAAGTTCCTTGCTCCGAGCTCATCGTAAAATTCCTGCGTTTTTGCGATTTTGTCAAGACATTGAGTTAAATTGAGAGTCTGGTTTGATTGCTCTTCGAATAATTTGGCGAAATTGGTGTTTAGGATGCTGCCTGTCAGGAGTCTCAAGGAGGTGATGTTACTAAGTATGCACTCTGGAGGTAGGTTGCCTCTGGGAGTGGGAAACTCATCTGAGAGGTTTTTGGGTGAGATGTTGGAATATTTGACCTCCATTTTGCGATTAAACACAACTATTTGCTCTTGGATTCGTTTCAAGATAGACTCGAACATTTCAATTTTGTTTCGGTGAGCTCGCTTAATATCAAAATTAAGCCGTGATGATCGCTCTTGGAATACAACGATAATGATAAAATATGCGAAAACCCTCACATTAAGGAACAGCCCAGCAGCAGTTGGGAGGTGTATTGCTTTGAGCACAAGTAAGATTGCCCAATATGTTCCAAAATAGCTGACTCTAAACAGCCAATTCGTAATTAAGAACTCAGATAGCAATAAAGGCCACATGAAATTGAAAGCCATGTCCAACGCGAAGAAATATCCTTTTATTCCGTGAGTTTCGCTGAGCTCGACCCCTTGTGTGGAAGATACGCCAGTCAATATGGTCTGAAGCGCCAGTAATGGGAAAAAGATGAAGAAATCGACGTAATAGATCCTGTTTCCAGCTGTGAGGTCGCTGAAATATTTGTGCTGGGTGATTTTCACATATATCCCGGCCACCATGAGAGCCGCGACTGTCCTGAGGGCAAAATAAAGCCATGTGAGTGTACTGTCAAGGGCAAATAAAAGGTCGTTCAAAATCCAAAAGGCGAGCAAGAATAATACAAAAAACTTGAACTTCCTGCGGAACTCGAGTCTCTGTTCGAATCGCTCCAGGAAGAACTCCTTTTTGATGGTGGAATCTTTGAAGGCATACATCAAACAGGCTGCTCTAAAAATAAATGACAATTTTAATTGCAGTATTGCGATTTATCCGAAGTTATTTGTGAACTTAATAGACAGATTGAGGAGTCTACACAGAGACAACTAAGACAAGTGTGATACCTTTTGCAAGAATGAGAAGTGTGTAGGACTTGATTATTTTGTGTAGGATTATGTGGCGATCATTCGAAGAACTGAGGGGTGAAAATTGTGAAGGGCTCTTGAAAATCAGTGTCAATAATAATTTGATTTGTTATATTTAACGCAAACAAAAAAAAAGCAGCTTGGATTTGAATTAATGAAAATTACAAAATTATTAATAGATACTTATTTTGTCAATTCGGAGCTAAATTTGTTGTTACCTCATGATAATTGCGAGTATGATACAATATTAACTTTGCTATCAGAGCTATTTGTGACAATATATTCCTTTGAAAATCTACATATTTAACCTAGCAATCAATTTGCTTGATTGAGAAGATGAATATTATATTATTTTCATACCAAAAAGAACCGTTTCAAGACTATTTGGGAGCTTTGCTCTTCCAGTTCATAACAGTACCGTTAATTAGAAATTGGCGAAGCTGATTCATCGTCCGAAACCCATTTGGTCCACTGCTAGCTAGAGTAGTGAAGCAGCCTTGAATGCTCTAAAAATACACAACTTTTGACTTGACTGGTTCATTCAAAGTCACAAGCAAACTCTCACAATAATATGGTATCTCGAACTTATTTTGCCTTTTCACTTCTACCATATATCAATCTGGCCGATAGTATTATCTTGAAGGCTTACCTTAATCGAAGTTTAATTTAAAATTCATTCAGGATCAAAATTATTCTCAAGACAAATTCACAAACAACGGCAAATTCACCCATGGAAATCCTAACTCGTCCCATTGAAGAACTAAACATTATAGAGTACGTCTCTCTTGGTTGTACGATACTTTCTACTGCCACAATATGCACAATCCTTCTAATTTACTACTTTTTGCGGAAGAGAGTCATGAATTTCTTCTATGAGCTCGAGATGCTAATCCTTCTCGCTAACATACCTCTCCTCGTAGCAGCCTTCATCCCAAACGACAAAAGAGACACACTATGCGATGTTTTTGGAGCCCTTAGAGTTTACTCTAACATATCCTTGGTATTCTTAGTCAGCATGTTTGTTCGAACAGTCCAAGTTACTGTTCTAAAGAACCTCGACGAATCGGATCTTGATCACTGGAAAGGGAATTATGTACTCATTGGATTCATACCGGCCGTTTTGTGTGCACTCATGCCATTCACAGGTAATGGATACGTGCCAGTGGATGGCTATTGCTGGATTGACTTAAGGGCTGAAATATTCTACGATTGGTTCGTTTTTCTCGGTTTCTACCTCCTCCCTAAAGCTGTGGCGGTTATCGTGGTGATAGGTTTTACTATCTCGACGATCTTGTATCTCAGACGCTATGAAGTTATTAAAACTTCTCCGGATTTTCGCCTCTTGATCATCTACCCGATTGTTTTTACAATCGTTAACCCGATCGATCTCCTCGTACGATTGTATGTAACAATTCATGGTGACGTGCCGCAATGGTTATCACTAGTTCACATCACGCTGCGTCAGTTACAAGGGTTTTTGTACTGTTTGGTGTTTATTTTGAGTCCGAATGTGCGAAGGGAAATTTGGGGGATGCTTACAGGCGAAAAGAACAAATTAAACAAACTCAGCGATCTTGAGGGTACCTTTAGAGAGTCGCCGCCACAAAACAAGCCAAATATGAGTTTACTTTCGCAAGAATGTGTGACTATTTGCCAAATGTTCAAAATCGAGGCCAAGAGAATGGATTATGATAGAGTTAGTTATCCAGAGTGAGACAGATTTTTTATGGGATAATTGACGCATTAATGTCTCTTTTTTTATATTATTAAAGGAAAAAATCAGTGAAATCAGTGATTTTTTCTATTTATATCGAGTTTTATCATAAGAAACTGTTGAAAGATCAATCACTCGAATAGAGCTATTTTACCCAACTCAAAAGTTATTGTGTTTGTGGATGCTAAATTACACATACTTCAGAAAATTTCTAAAAGTTAAGGCTAGAGCACGCAGGATCATTTTCTTCAACGCAAGTGGGTTTCATTGAAAACACAATGAAATGCAATGTATAAAAAGACAAACTAATTACCATCAATTTAATTCCAACAAACGAAAAGCTTCATTAAATCAAAATTCACAAACCAAAACATTAAGTATATTCGATATAATTATAATAGCAACCAATTCTCTCCTTCACTTGTCTTTAAACATTCAGACAGAAATACACGAATTAGCATTCTAAGAAAATTACTCAAAACAAGATTCGTCAAGGTGTCCCATGAACATCTCTTTTCCTGGCAAATTTCCATCGATGATTTTTTCCCATCCATTTTCAGCAGAAATCTGATATTCTGGTTCCAAATAGTTCTTATTGATCCTTTTAAACTCCTTTTTCAGCGCATCTATGACCGAGGGACCTCTATTGACCTCCAGCACCTCATACGCTTCAAAAAAGAATTCTCGAAGTCTCTTTATTCTGCTTCTCAAGTAAGCATACATGAGATCGAGAGTATGGTTATGCATAACTTCCATGAATTTCTGGTTCTTTGAGGTAGACTGGAACATCTGCGGTCCGTTGTTAGTTTCAATGAATACCAGGTTCATATTATCTTCCAGCATGAAGTCCAACCCAAGGAACTTATACACGTTGCTCGAGTTGTACAGATGGGGCATGTTCATTCTCATGATATGAGCAACGGAGTTTTTCATTTTATTTTTTAGTTCATTTATGAAAGCAGCTTCATCAGTTATTCTCCCCTTTGAAAAGTAAAAGAATTGGCTATAATCTAACAGATAAGGCTTACTTTTTCCTTGAGATCCTTTGAAAGCCGGTCAAAAAGTCCCAATTGTAACTCAATCAGCCGACTTCTTTCTTCGCGACTTTTAATTCTATTGATAATCGGGTCAGTGACATGTGTGTTGGTGAGGTGGTCTTCCTCCTACAAAGCATTCAGTCAATTGTGCACAATATTTCCTTGGATTTACCTTCATGCTATGAGGGTCGAAAGTGAGAACAGAAGCTCTCACCCAGCCATCGCGGTAGAAATACGCTATCAACGGATTCGTCGAGACAACCAGTACGTAGACTCTGAAATCGAATTTGTTGCCTTTGTAGATTAACAGAGGGTTATGGACGTTCTTCTGGATGATCGTGTCGTAGAGTTTCCTGTCACAGAGCTCTCCGTTCTTGTAAACTCTCTTTAACTCCTCTTCTTTGTGTGCGGACATTAGTTGTACTCCTTTTCCTTGATGGATCCACTGATTCGTCGTTTTCATAAAGAATTGTGCAGGCACTTTCGCCTTAGCCTCTGCGTATTCACGAGAATTAATATACGCGAAAAATTCACGACATTGCTGAGGGTCTTTGAAAATTATGGAAATTAGGGGATTGGAAAAGGATGGTCTTATGGTACTATGAAGGTAATAGGTATCAGGGTAAAACTTTTTAGGATCGAAGCACTTCAGGTTGTTGACGGTCTTATTATAAGCTCTATGCGACAACATCAGTAAAAATGAACACCAAAAAATTTTACCTCACAGTCCCTGGGACGAGTTGTTTCAGTGTTTGTGCCTCTAGCCCTGGAATCCAAGGATAAAGTTGCGAGAGACCTTTTCAAGGATAAGGGACTTCGAAAGAATGACTGAATCATACATAAATGATTGACTCCGATGTCATGAATATATTTATTCGAAGGGTAATCTCCCCAAAAGAGAGTAGTTCTGATCGGGAGCTTCTTGTACAAGCCATTCTGTTTTATCTGGCCGAGATAGCCACCCCGTTTCTTTAATACGTCATTTACTATGCCTGTCGCAAACAGTTAAGTAAGGAGAGAAATTTGTAAAGCAGTACGTGCAATAAACATGCTGTTTGTATATTCATTCTTGAATACGTTCTCGGAATCAAGCATGTTCAATAAATCGACTTGATTACAGTAATTTGGATTCCATTTGAGATGATATTTCTTGAATTTCAGCTTCCAGTTCACCGCAGGATAATGATCGTATAATTCTAACTGTTTGAAGAGGTTTGCGTCTTGGAACAACGTGCCATAATCGTTCCCATTGGCTTTCCCGTGTTTAATTTCAACTAATATCTCCTTCAAATGATCGAGAACTTCTGAGCTTGGGAGAGCTAATGGATAATCGTCATGATGATTTTCATGGGCTTCTTTTTCCTCTTATGAAAAATATTAGTGACTTCAGCAGATTACTATTCGTATACTTGCTGCACGGAATTCATTTTGGAGATGAGAGAGATCGACGCAAGCTGCGACCAACAGCAAAGACAAGAGTAACCCTAACTTCATGATGATAGGTCCCATTTCAATTTCTTTGCAAAGAAACAAATTATAGGCGACTCAGCGTACTTATCTAAAGAACTGCATTGCCAGGATGGAAGATTTCGATATCTCATTCAGTATGTGTATCCATTGGATGTTTACTGGAAGTTTTGATTTTCAGTCAAAGTATTTCGAAATTAAGTGGAAATTCGAAAACCGCTAGTTGTAAACAGCATAAGCTGAATTATATATATGAATTCTAATTATATAATAAGAAACGATTTATTCTTTGGAATGAACCAGTTTTACGTCAAGTTAATTATAGAAAAATGGAATTTACTTTTCAAGGATAGAAGCATCGATATGTATGTTCTCGGTCTTTCCTTTTATTGAGAAGGCGAAAGTCGTAAAATAGAAATTTCGAAGAAAGAATGTTTTTCAAAGGCTTTAGCATATTCAAAAAGAGAACGAAAAAAAAAGTGTATTACATGAGAGTCCTACTATGGGTTGTGAGTCATAAATATTATGAAAAACTTGAAGTACAGTAATATAAGTTCTCGAATCAAAATTTTCCAGCGAATTGTTGATGGAAGATGCTGGCGAGGCGGCAGTCAATTACCGAGTAAACAACCTGATTGATGATAGCGATAATGTTTAAATAGACGAATTCAAAAACAAAAAAAAAAGACCAAGCGTCCTCGAAACAAATGTCAGAGAGATAATGGCTCAGATGTATGCACTGATGGCTTGGAGGGTGGTTTTCAGTAGATAGTTTGACTATAATTTCTCAGATATGAAACTAGCTGCTGTTGGTTAAGAGGAGAGAGAGACAAAAAATCTGGTCTTGGCTATTTGAACTGCAAATCAAAAGCATTAAGGACAAAAAAAAAAAAGGTACTTCTCAAGCATCTCCTTCAAAATAGGCTGCTTTTATAAAGAGGAAAGAGTTAATTACACTACGTCCACTTATTGTAGTGCAATATAAATCTCTAGATTTTTTAATTTTAAACAACTGATTTCAGAATATGTCTTAACAGATTCAGCAATAACATCAGCATTAATATAAATCTGAGTTTTGCTCTGCTAAATAGAAAAATATGCCTAATAAGATAATTCAAAACTTGGTTGTTGTGCTTTTCAGTAAATTCAATTACTCTTTCAGAGTCTGTGCAAAAGTAGAAAATCTCTAAAATATAATGAATAATTTTAGATGAAACACGTTACTACTCGTCCACAACAGTTTTCTCAGAAATTTCATGGGCCTACATCTTGTTCTTAGCTTTGGCCCGCAAAACAGACAGAGTGTGCAAATTCTAAAAAAGCCCATTATGAGAAATTTTTCAATAAACAATCTTACTTGCATCCGATGTCCTTTCTTGATGAATAACCTTACCTGCTGTAAAATCCACTAACTTCACCATTTGATCACTGCTAGCCGATACGAACAGTTCACCATTAGGACTCCATCTTACAGAATCAACAGGATCTAAACTAACTTTTCACTTCATTGACAACATTATATCGAATACGCCCCGGTTTATGTAAGTCTCCAAAGCACTTGACTATCCCGCCTTTCCTCATATCATAAATTTTAACGCTTCCCACCGAGCTGCAAGCAATCAAATTTCCATCATCTCGCCAGTCTATCCACGATGCCCCTAATACCCAAGCATTTATTCTGTCTTAATGTACAATTGCTTACAATTCTCTTTTTCTTCCAGCGCGACGGGTTCTTTATGCATTAACGTAGTTTTTTCAGGATCAATGATCTGCAGGAAAGCTCGGTCGTATTTTACTGCAATCGCCGGCTTCATCGAAATTGGGTTCCATTTACATCTATTAAACCATCCTATCAAAGCTATTATCTCTTTCGAAAGCCACAATACCATTTTTTCCTTGACGAGAAATTTGCAGAGAAGCGATAGCTTTCCTCCCCACCTTTGAGATCACACAGCAGCTTTCTTCATCAAAACTTGCGATATTTCTCCCCTCGGGATCGAAATCTAACGCCGTAATATAAGCTGGATGAAAGCCGAATGAGGCAGCAGCTAAATTTACAAATTTACTCTTTTGTTGGTTCTGCCAACCAGGAATCGCAACCACTTTGTTAGTCTTATAATCAAATAAGTGATATGCGAACTTATCTTTCACAGAAATCAGCGCCAGTAAACTTCTCTCTCTATGGTGAGCTAACTCGCCACCCTCTCCGATGACTATTCAAGTGAAGTCGCCTTGAATCAGAACCTGATAATGAGGCTGTTACTTCCTTTGACTTTATCGATGCCAGCTATCCTTTTGCCTGAATTCACATTGAAAATGTCGAATTTGGCTGATTTATCTCCAACTTGATGCAAAGAGACGATACAATCAGTGCCTGCTATGCTTTCCAAAAAGGTGTAACCCTCTTGGTTGTTTACTAAGTTAATCCGACTAAAAAAAGTTGCAAGTACGTGAAGGAGAGAGCGAAGACCCGACAAAATCTTTCTGCCTCTTATGCTCTTTCAGACTGTAGACACCAATCAAATTCGTTTCCGCTGAACACCATACCAATTTCAGATCTCCTGATGGATCTAAAATTGCTATTAAAGATTTATATTCTGGAAATGAAAAAGATTTCTTTACTTTTTAAAGAGAATGATCGCATTTCGTTGGAGAAACCGCTTGGATTAAGTAGTTTGAGCAGAATCTTCTTTAACCGTTTTAATTTGATAGTTTCTAATCGAGTGTAGACTTCTGCAAAATTGAGTGTGGACTTTTCAAGCGAACTCGCTTTTGATTGCTGTATTACAGGTCCTTGAAGGAGATCTAGAGCTATCATGCCAAGCGCATAAAGTCCAGTATCTTTTCGCTTAAATTCTGCATCGTTTGATGATTTGGAGAAGGTGCTGTTGTAGCCTGAGCCATAGTCGCTTAAAAAATACAATTCCATCTTTTCATAACAGCAAATATTTTCCTGAAATATTGCTGGTGCAAGCAATTGCATTTGATTTGTTATAGTATCGAGGTCCGATATTACGCTTTTAATCATGGTTTCAATATCATCTTCAACCTTTTTCTTGTTGCCGAGGGAACTATATGGTCTCATTACAAATGCCATTTTATCTTGGAAGATCTCAAAATCTTCAACAATTTGAAATTCTTCTTCTTCATTCCTTCGATAGCGATTAAGGAGATGAAGGATTTCTTTAACAAAAAGGGTTGATGCTAGCGACGGATTTTCCATGAAAAATTTGCAATTGGTATTCAATGTTCTGATCAGGTATTTTTCTCCGTTGAGCCTTGAGCTCACGCTAATTACGTCGTAATACGATGCTTGATAAATGAGACTATGCGGTGTATAAGCAGTTTGAAGCTTCGGTGGGATAAGATCGATAGACCCGAAGTGATTAGTCATGATCAATGTGAAATAATTTTAATTGCGCTAATGTTTACTTGAGATGTTTTGAGAATATAAAAGTAACTTTGAAGAGGACCTCTCAATCAACTAGAATTAACAGAATTTTCGTTAATTAGGACACAAAGAATTGCGCCAACAACAGCAACTGGGTAGTAGTTGATATTTTTTCACAATGTATGAGGAATAAATAAACGCGCTTGAGTTATACCGATAATATAAGCTTATTCACATTATCCAGTAAAACGATGTATTTTTATCATGCCATCACTGGAACCCGATGCTACAAAACTGCCTTGAGAGGAAATAGCCATGCATTCGATCCAATCTATCATATTTCGATTAAAAGATACAAATCCTAATCACTGTTACCTTGGTGAGCATCTTGGAATTTTCTCACAGTTGTCTTGGTCTCAATATCAAAGAGACCAATCGAATGGTCAAAAGATCCGGAGATGATGTACCGACCATCTGCACTTAACACAAGGGACTTTACAGAATCTAGAACCAAATCGTCAAACCAGAAGTCATAGGATGCATATTACGCGTATGAGCAGCGCCGAATTTACATCTTGAACTCCCTTCTAGCAAATTGAACACTCTTATCGTCCCATCTTTAGATCCAGAGACAAGATATTTGTTTGCCACTGATATACCGAGAGACTTTATCGGTTCTATGAGGAAACTATTAGATTTTTCATAGAAACACGCTTACGTGTGTGTGCGTTCGGAAGGGTGTATAATAGAGCGAAACTTGAAAGGGAGTACAAATTGACTGAGCAGTCATCTGCTCCGGATGCAAGATACTCGCTGTCCGTTGAGATCGCCAATGTGCGGATGGATCCTGTTGAAAAATCACAATTATAATGACCTAACTATATTGATAGAGTCGACACCTTCATGCACTTCCTCAAAGGTTTCAAACAAGCCAAGCGAAGAAAAATTGAACATTTTGATCGAACGGTCTCTTGACCCCGTTATGATATACTGATTGTCGGGAGTTATCAGCATACAAAGAATCCACTCTATTTGACAAATACATTTATTGAAGAACCACTCAAATCGAAATTCACCTTCATGAGCGTCAGCAATTAAGTTCATCTGCTTCATGTTTTCCAGGTCCCATTTAATAACTCGTTTATCTGGACTCGTGGACGCGAGGTATTTGCTATCTGAGGAAATGCACAACCCCATCACCCAATCTTGATGCGCGTTCTCGAATGTATGCAGCAATTGCCTTGTTTCTAAGTCGAATATTCTGATCCCGAAGTCACCCGCCCCAGTAATGATATATTTATTATTCGGCGATATCAACATCGAACCCACGCTATCTGTTGTTATGATCAATTTATTTTCAATACTTAATGCAGGAGTTTTACAATTTGGTCGGATTTCGAACACATCTTCTTGTTTCCAAGTGTTAAGATTAAAAACTCTGACTGTGCAATCCACGGAACAGCTGACAATATGCTCGTTGTTGATCGAGCAGCAGAGATCATAAATCGGCTCTATTATTTAGTAATTAAGAAGAAAGGTTGTTAGTACTACTAACCCACATGGGCATTGAAAACGTGAGTAATGATGCGAGCGAAGAGGCTGAAAACTTTGATATTTCTTTCCCGGGAGCCCGAAATAACAAATTTTGAGTCCGGAGTTATGCACAATGCACGAGGCGAGGCTGAAAGGATTGAGTTAAAGATTTAAAGAATGAGGAACTTTGATACAATTATGAACTTCAGTGAATTTTGCAACCAGACGATGTGTTTTTACAGAACAAACACATATTGACCGGTCAGAGGATCCTGTAGCAATAAACTGAGAATTTGCGGCTATCGAAGGCATCGCTCCTGTGAAAATATCGTGAAACAATAGGCAATGAGAGGTGGTTACTTGAATGCAAATATCTGAGCACTTTCGTGCACTTTCCAGTTCTAAAGTCGAAAAATCTGACTGTCTGATCAAGAGATACGGAAACGATCGTGCTGTCATTATTGATAAGAACGAGACAAGTAATGCTATCTATATTGGCATTGCTTAGTTTGAGAGGAAAGATAGAACCAAGCAACCATCATGTACAACGCCGAAATTTCTCTCTGCTTCAGGATTTTCGATATCCAAAATCTTAATTGTCTGGTCTGAAGAGCCTGAGACTAAGTATCTGCCATTCTTAGTAAATGCCAATGTAGAAATCGGCCCTAATAAGTTTGCTGTTGAAGTATATTGGCTCATTGCGCATTACCTATGTGGTAGTTGGGTTTGATGATGAGTGCTTTATAGCTACTGGAAGAATAAACCTTGAGACTCTTATCCCTTGAACCAGAGGCGACTACCTCTCCTTCGTAAGACACGGCAACAGTGAGAACAGCATCTGTCAGAAATACATTAGTGTGCAACTAAGCTCTCATAAGTATTACCTTTATGGGCATTATGAAACGTGTGCATTAGTTTCCGGTTTTGAAAGTCGAATAGTTTCAATGAACAGTCAGCTGATCCGCTTACTAAGTACTTGCGATTTCCTGACAATCGCACGCTATACACAGTATCTGAAATAAGTTACTTGAGCAATCATATTAGCCAAAAACCTTGGTGACCGCTGGTGTGAGGACCCGGTTCAACTGCCTTTCCATTGAAAATAGTATCGAAATATGCCAGTGTAACAGATCGATTTTCATCGCTTTTCCATTCGAAATCAAACTCTTCTGTCTCTGGTTTCTCTTGAATTGATTTTTTCTCAGGTTCTAGCAGGAAACTCACGATCTTTACGAGTCTTTGATCATTTGGTGATCCACAAATCTTCCATAATTCCTCTTCGACTGAATTAGGAGTAGATTCGCTGAGTATCCTCAGGACAGCCTCTGCGATGTCATCGAAGCCCGTGGCTCGAAGAGCAGTCACTCCCAAAGAAATACTATCAAAATTCTTCTTACCGATTGCATTATCATGCGACTCTACAGAAATTAAGTGATATGAATCACAGACGACATAGTTGAGATCGCTTTTCAGAGGAATAAGTAGCTCTGAGCTTGATTTTGGCAATGAAATGCCGATTTTAAAACTGGAGTTGAGCTGAAAAATGTTCCATTCGTCTAGAAAATTGTTTTCGCTGCCCAAAATATCTTTTTGCGCTTGAAGGCCCTCCTGAACTTGCCGCAACAGCTCACCCAATTCATCTTCAGTTAAATAATTTTGGGAATCTATCCTTTCGAATAGGATATAGCCTGATTGGTACAACACACACAATTCTGAGGAAGACTCATTTGATAACACATCAAGTATTTTATGAACATTTGGATGAGAGATTTGTTGAGAGGTCTGAAAGTGAGCGAGGGTCATTTCGTAATATTCTTTCTTGACTCTGAAATAACGAATGAGATAATCTCTATTGTCGTTCCGTTTTCTGCCAATCGCGTAAAAGCTAGTGTCGGTTCTTCGAATACCAATCAAGGAGGTAAATTGATCTAAAACAGTAGAAGTTTGCTTCGCTGTTTCCATAGTCGGTGCCTTTCAAAGGGATACCTCAATAAATAAAAAATATTGAATTTCTGATCTGAGGAAGTGAATGAATAAAGAGAAAGATATTCAGAAAAAAGATTGTATTTTATAAAGAAGGTCCATTATATCTCTTTTTGATGCTTTAGGCCAGTTTTGTTGGTGTGTGATCCCTCCCCCCCAAAGGGACAGTTCAACCGTAAACAATTAAAGAGAATGATGCTTCGAATAGAGGAAAGGGAAGATCACTCGAAAAGAAGCTCTAAGATGTGGTCGGAAATGATATATAGAGAGGAGTAATATTACAAAGAAAGAGATTGACAAAATATTGCGGTTCTATTATGAGGTACATAGATCTTTTCTTCATCGCGGATTTAAGTATATATTGAAGGATTTAGAAGAATACAATATATTTATTTACTCGTTCTCATCAAACTCAAAATGCTAGCTAAAAATCCCAACGATCTTTTCCTTTCAGCACGCTCGTGATATACGGATTCGCCAGCAAACTTTGTGCTGGGAGCAATGTGTAAATTTCTTTTAATTCCTTGTATTGCTTTTCCACCCAGGAGATAAATGGGAAGAGGAAAATCGCAAGCAGTAGTAGATAGTAAAAAAAGCTCACTATGAGAGTTATCCATAATGTCGAGTTAGCGGTTGTTGCGATTTCTTTAAAGTTTTCTATATAAACTTCCGCTACCTTGCCGAGAGCAATGCTCATCGATTGCCCATGTTTCTCGAGATCCGCTAAAGTTTCATCAAATGTCAAGTCAGCAGCAGCTGTCATATCGAAATTCGAATTCGCGAGTTGGGTCCGGAAATTCAATGCCCATTCAATTGTTTTCGTTCTCACTGCAGCGACCCCAAGAGATGAGAGACTTTTTGTGATAGTCCTGCAAATCTCATCGAAACCTGTAACTAACAAATCACAATAACTATTACTACGTAAGGAAGCAATAGCCTTCGTTAAATTGTGAGATGTATGATGGTTTTCTTCTAGCGCTTCTTGATTATTTAAGAAATTTGAAAGCTCAGCAGATTGATTTTGTGCTTCCTCTAAGAAAGATTGGGTCTGACTCAGGAAATACGCCGACTGATTTGCATCACCTGCTGCCGCTGAAGCAACGCTTTCCAAAAGCTGACATGTCATCCCAATCGAATTCTGCGCGTTCGAAACAATTATTTTATATTGGCTTAGCAGAGGAAGACAGTCGGAGACAGGATCCGCTTTTATGTAGTACCCAATGATTGGAGGAATTAGGTACAGTCCCACGAAAAATAATGTAGCAACCAGCTTTGAGAAGAATTCCTTTCTCAATGGGATGTATTTCTTTGAAATCGAGTGCTTTTTCGGGAGGTCTTTGGGCAATGCCTTCTTTGCTACTAACTTGAAAGATTTCTCATCATGTGAGCTATTCTCTAGCCTTGCCATTATAATTACTTTTTCTTCAAGTCTGTTAATTTCTTCGGTTAATTCAGATCCTGAAATTGTTAGCATTTTGGAAAGAAGTTCGTCCTTGTGACGATACAGTCTGAGAAATGTGTAAAATACTCTGCTCCCAACTAAGAATGCCACTGCAGCACCTACCAAAATTCGCAGTTGTAATGATACGAATAGGTCATCAAATTGACGGTTCATTCTGTTAAATAAATCTTCGCTGAGGGTCCACAACATTTTGTCATAATTTAAACTCTGTTTTCTTAAAAAGCTGAGAGCACCCTCATGAGTAAATGATCCACCCATGACTGCTTCATAAAGTTTGTAGAGATAGCCTCGCAGCACGGCTAATGCTTCATGAAAATCGACAGGTCTGTCGAGATAAGGAGTATCCGGTAAACTCAGATCTATTGTATAATTGTCGTATCGGAAATCCGAATAATAGGTCTGTGGATTCGCCTGAAGCACGTATTCATTGTATTCGAAGTTGAAAACTTGGTAGGTATTTACTGTGAAAACTTGTGGTACAATGAATAAATAAATGTATCTGTTCTCGAACGACCATAGCTGGTTCAGTGACACAATAATGATCTCCTGAACTTGGAAGAAGCTGTAGATGCTCCGTAATAAAATTAATGGGAAGGATGTTAGACCAGAGAGTTCTGATAAAATGAGATATCTCCTCGAAAGATCAACATAATCTGCGATCAGATATGCAATTAATCCAATGGATGTAACAATTGGAAGTAGTTTCATAGATCGGATTTCGAGTGGGACAGAAGGGTTCTTTAACTTTCGTTTGATACTCTCCAGAGCTCTCTTATGTTTTGATACTCCATTTATACTACTACTTATTGAGGATGCTCTTTGATTCTTGATAAATTCAAGATTATTTCTCTTATTTCTGAGCTGTTCATCATCATCTAACGCTTCAGAGATACTGAATTTACGGCCAAGAGACGTATTGAGTTCATCCTCAGCGAAACTATTGATGCTGATGAAATTTTTCTGGGTTTCAACATTTAGCTCCTGCGAATTCAGCGCCACCCCTCTTGAGGCAATCCAACTCTTTTCAGGTGAGTTTGTATCCTGAACTGAGAAAGGATTGAGTCCATGATGAACGTCGATTTTTGAAGTTAATTTGCGAAAGAGTTTTGGTTCTTTGTTATAGAGGTAGGAGTACTCTTCAGCTGGAACAACTCGAGCATCTGTAGATTGTAATTCCAAGTCGTATTTCTTGGTGGTTAGGTTGTCTATGGAGGCGAAATTTAGGGTTTTGATACTCGTTGTATCTCGTCTCTGAGGAGGAGGAGTCTCCATTTTAATCTCCATTTGAACAGCAAACTGTAGAGTCTGATTCTCTTTGCATGAATTCCTTTTTTCGAATAGAGAGGAGAAATTTTTTTCATAAATGTTTATCAGGTAATAGCCAGCTTTTGAGGGATTCGCATTGTCTAACTGAGTTATCAAGAAGCTGACTTCTTTTGCACCTTCAAGTGAGTTTGTGGAAATACCCTTGTTTGAAATCAGCTTTCCTTTGATTGCTTTTGATCTTTCCTGGTCCGCCAAATTACAGTCTGGAGAATAGCTCAAGCTTAAAATTTCATGAATCTTCTTTCCTTTGACTTTAGACAAATCTTCCAAAGCATCAGTGAACGATTTGCCTGTCCCTTCAATAGTTCCGTCTAGGTTACACAAGATGAAATTCTGATGATACGCAGGCTCTTCTTGACCCAAGAGCACCATAGAGGGCACATCATCGATGATATCAAGATGAATTGTGCTTTTTATTGCGACGAATCCGCCGCTGAGGTTTCGTAAAATCGCTTGAGTCGCAGCTCTGTTATGATCTCTTCTGATATTTGAAGAATCGTCGCTCTTGGTTGGTCTCTCCTCAATGGCCATTAAGATGTCTGCCCAATATAAAATGTTGAGTTCGGATTGAGTTGTAGGGTCAGAATTGCAAAGAAGAATACAACAAACACTTCGTCGGTCATCGGAGTTATTTCTGTCCAAAAACCAAGTTGGAATATTCTCAAAACGTGTCCCAGAGCTCCATATAGTTTCGCTTGAGGAATCGTGACTGCGGTAGAAGAAGCCAAAATCACTGCAACTCGCTGCAGATGATATAATAACAGAGTGACTTTTTCAGCCGATATGTTAGTTCGAGTCTCAGAGTTGGAAGCTGCTTGGTTGAATTTAATCGAAAAGGGAGTGAATACATCGCCTTGAACCTTCATGAAGTATCGGAATAAACGTAAGCAATGAAAATATTGAATAATCAATAACTTGTTTCTTTAAATAAATAAAAAAAACAGTACCTTATAATGAATTTGTGCATCGCATGTCTGTAATGATTCGAGATTACATTTCAGATTTAAATCTTAAAGATTAGCAGTGAAATTTATTAAGTCTTGCTCTGCCAACATTTACTAAACTCATCGAAACTTGAAAATTAGAACATTTTTCTTATTTAACGACCTTGATAAAATTTATCTGACCTCGAGTTTTGGGTACTTTTCAAATTGCGCGGAATTTTATAGCAGCTCTTCTTCAATATTATATCACCAGATTGCAATGCTAAGAGCTGTTTCAGCTGACGGTGTACTTCTCCCATTCGTCGGATTGCGATTTCACACCCCATAATACGGTTATCAATATTTGAAAATTAAAAAATCAATGTTCTCAAAAAATTGAATTTTTCGAGAAGATCATTTAAATCCAAACATTCTCAAAGATTCTGAATTGATAACTCAATTAGAATTTGATTAAAAAATCGAATGAAAAGGATTGTTGCAATAAAAACAAAAGTCAGTATTAGAACAGCATCCTCTCAAAATAAGCTTTTATTCAGTATCACGGTCGAGCTTGAATAATCATTGCAAAAACCAATTTAATTATGGCCTTGGCTCTACTTTTCTATCTTTGAGAGGATTTTTTATCAATTCTCACTATTCAACAAGAGTTATTTTTCAGGAGCAAGTAAATTCAATTTTCTTGAGGACTACGAAGAACTATTGTAAGAGTGCTTTATTAACCGTGCCTACATGTAGGTTCTTTGTATGCTCTGTCGAACATGAACAGCCAAAGAAAAAATCAACCGAAACCGTCTCTTTCTGCTCGATCAACGGCCTAGCATTTTTATGCATACAATGCTTCAAGATTTAAAAGCATCCTCGTGCCACTCCTTCTGGTGCTTAATCAGGAAAAATTAACCTGACAAATCGACTCTCTTTTTAAAATATTGTTGCTCCGCTCCCCAGTCTCGATTTTTCCTTTGTTTTTAAAAAAAAAATCGCTTGGTCAGCGCTGTATCGCACTTTTGTCGGACTCGTTTAAAATGAATTTTCGACCTCTTCAATGCACCATCAATCATTGCAAAAAGAAAAGAGAAATCTAAAGAAGTGTTATGTTTTCATAAATTCTTAGCCAAAATATGGGAATTAAACAGAAAAGATCGAGATTGGCATACCAGACAGCAGAGTCAACAGCTCTACGATAGTTATAGTGGCGCTCTAATTATGATGATACCGAGAAAACGCGGTTTGAATTCATGTTCGCTACTGAAATTTTTTGTTGGAGAAACTTAGTTTATGGTTTATTTGCACTCCCGATAATGAAGGGCCCTCTCATTGAAGAACGTGAAAGAAGATGAAGTAGACTAGTCTCGAAGACCACCAATCCCAACAGAAGGCGTCTTCACTTGAAGATGTTCAATTTGTTACTTCTCAGTGGTCGCCCACAGTTCTTTCACGGCTTAATTGCCCGAGGCTTCGCTCACTGGGACCTGTCAGAACTTTGATCTGCACATTCTCTGGAGTAAGTCACTAGATAGACAATCGAGCATTGTACCTTCCCTTCTGGATAAGCGAAAAATTTCCTAGTTTCTGAAGACCTGTGCATTTTTTGTTTTTTGCATTCCGTTGTCGTCTTTGTTTGAGATATATTTTGCTATTTTGCTCGCAACAACCAAAAACAAAAAAATCTACCTCTAAAATTGCTCTAAGCTATTATTTTGATAAAAAGAATTAACAATTCAAGTAATTAATGAAAAGAACCAAAGAAGAAGCGATGATGCCATGCAACTATCAATAGGGAAAGAGAGAACTATGCAATAATGGCAATTAATACGTAGAAAAAGTATTGCAAATCTTTTATGAATAGTATTTTCATTTTCATCAAAAATCAAAGATAAAATCGTTTTTTAGTAAGATTACTAAACTTAATAGTTTTCATCGTTGTTATCACACTCAAAATTAATGCTACAATTACCAACGGTTTTTTTTCAGAATGTTCTTGATATACGGATTCATCAGTAAACTATGCGTTGGGATCAATGTGTAAATCTCTTTTATTTCTCTGAATTGCTTTTCAACCCTTAATATAATTAGGGTGACGATCCCAAGCAAGAGCGCATAGATAACAAGATTCACAGTGAGGGTTATTTGTAGTATGGAGTTGCCAGCTTTTGCAATTTCTTTAAAGTTTTCAGCGTAAATTTTCGTTACATTGCCTAGAGCATCGCTCATGAATTGCGCAAAAACCGCTAAATCTGCAAAGGTTTGATCAAATGTAAAATTAGCAGCAACTGTTGCATCAAAATTTGAGTTCATCAGATTGCTAAGAAAATTCCTTGCCCATTCATTTGTTTTCTGTTTTATTGAGGTAATTCCAAGAGATGTGATTCCTTTAGCTGTAGTCTTGCAGACCTCACTCGTCATAGGAGGTAATAATAAATCACAAAAACTACCATTGCGCAAGGAAGCAACAGCATTCGTTAAATTGCTTGATACATAATTA
>ENA-UOTX01001007-UOTX01001007.1-compost-metagenome-genome-assembly--contig:-NODE-1007-length-24410-cov-7.671845_pt1 | contig 24410 bp, 6 predicted proteins | sample MGYA00238143_ERZ746982 | MGnify/ENA primary metagenome ERZ746982 (study PRJEB28758, sample SAMN06268862) | compost metagenome | isolation source: single cell | place: USA: California, Emeryville, Joint... | reverse complement strand
CTTAAATCGATATGCAATCTATAAATGCTTCATGGATCACTGGTTCGTGAAACAAGAGAGAAAACTTAGAGATGGCAGAAATATCCCACCTGACCGACAGATCATTAAAAGTTTTCTAGAATTTTCAAGAGCAATCGCTCTAAGATTGCATGCAAAAAAAGAAACTGATATCAAAGTCAAGGAAGATTCATTTTTCAAGAACTGCTTTGATAACACAGATCCAGAGATGGTTATAGCAAGAAGTGGATGCCCTTTGAAACGACTGAATGACTATCAATACTCATTCATACATAAAACTTTTCAAGAATATTTTATTGCAAATGGGATCTTAGAAATGATTACAGGCGAAAGCAGAGGTCTTTATCAAGGCATCGATTTGTCCCCAGACTTAATCGTTCAAGATCAAGGGGTAGTAGCTTTTCTCCAAGATGCCTCCGCTATTGACCCAAAAATAGAAGAAGAATGTTTGACCAAAATCTACAACTCAAGACCAGTTCCACGAAAAGCTGAAATAAATTCTCTCGAAGAGCAAACTCCAGCCGCTACCGCAGCTAATGCAATAACCTTCTTGAACGCCATTAATTGTAACTTTAGCGGCCTTGATTTGAGCGGTATTCGCATTCCAAATGCAATATTGAGCCATGGAACCTTTGAAGGCACCCATTTCACAGAAGCCGATCTTAGAGACGTGAATTTCTCAGGAGCTTGGTTAAAGAATGTGAATTTTGAAAAGGCTAACCTTAAGGGAGTAAACTTCGGAGAGTGGCCATATCTACAATTCAAAGATGCTATTACTTGTATTTCTTTTTCTTCAGATGGTGAAATCATTGCGGCTGCTACAGGAAGCAGCACTATCATCTTTGAAAGAGAGATCAAGAGTGGAAGAATCCGAGAACTTCGAATATTAAACGACAAGTTTGGGAAAAAAATTGAATACTGTAAATTCAATGCTAACGGCAAACACCTTATTGCTCACAATGAAGATAGCATCGCTTATTTATATGATATCAAGACCGGAGATTGCCTCTTTGAATTCAAAAAGGAATTGAAATCTCAGGATACTAACTTTGACTTCAGCCCTGATGGCAAGCAGCTCGTTTTTTCTAGGGATGATAATTCTCTTTGTATTTGGAATATTGAAACTGGTATGTTAACTCATGAATTCAGAGGACATACTGGTAAAATTACTTGCTGCAAATTCAGCCCTGATGGCACTCAAATTGTGTCGGGAAGTGAAGATAAAACCATCAGAATCTGGGATGTTGCTGGCGGGGTATCTGCACACAAATTAGCTCAAAAAGATGCTACACAAACTGGATTGAACTTATCTGGAGCAAACATTGAGGACGCAGTCGAATTATCCGATATAAATTTCATGTTGATGCTTCAAAGAGGGGCTCGTGGGTTTAGCGACCGAGAACAAAAAAGATTCATTGAAAACTTGAACGATATCTTAGGAAGTCAAGACCAATACAGTTCTAAACTTGACCTAAGTCAAAAATCAATAAATGATGAAAGTGCTTGGGGAATAGGAAAATATACGAGCTGGAACAATCTTGAGCATCTCAATTTATCACAAAATCTGATTGGAAATAAAGGAGCGATTGGTATTGGAGCAAATTTAACATGGAAAAGTTTGAAAAATCTCAATTTAGTTGATAATCAGATTGAAGATGAGGGAGCCGTAGGGCTGGCGAAGAACAAATCTTGGTGTAGTCTTGAAGAATTAGACCTGAGAAATAACAAGACCAGTGATGAAGGTGCTCGAGCTTTATCAGCAAATAGAGATTGGAAATCGCTTGTAAATATATATCTAGAGCACAACAAACTAAGTGCTGTCCCCGTTTATATGAAGACGTTGAATGAAAAGTATTCCAAGCTGCTTATTTCTGAGAAAATTGACAATCAGACCCAACTTGAGAATGAGCGTCATTTGAGTGAAAGGGTTCAGACAATGCATGCAGCATTTAAAAACGAATTAGAAGAATGTAAAGATGAAAGAAAAAAAGAATTGCATAGCATTTTATCTCAAAGAGAGATGTTAAAACTGAGCAGTAAGGACCTATGCAGAGAAGGATTCTTGAATGAAGCCCAAAATCAAGATTTGCATCTCTTGTGGATGCCATACGTTCGAAGCTTAGATCTGAGCCGACAGGTGATTACGAACGAGATCGCCACAACGCTGGTTGCAAACCTTTCTGCTATTGACCTTGATGAGCTAATTTTAGCAGAGAGCAAAGTGGATATAATGAATTTGGCTTGTTTGGGAAAAAATATGAGATGGAAAAATCTTCAAACCCTCGATTTATCTTCAAATAGTATTGGTGAGATAGGAGCTGAGCATGTGAGCAGCAACAAAACCTGGACTAGTATACAGACACTTAATTTATCTGGGAATTATATTGGTGACAAAGGAGCTGAATATTTGAACGTCAATCAAACTTGGACTCACCTAAAAACACTAAACTTGTCTCAAAACAGAATTAGTGATAAAGGAGTTGAGTGTTTAGGTAACAATCATACTTGGACTAGTCTACAGACTCTCGATTTATCTTCAAATAGCATTGGTGAAAGAGGGGCTGAGTGCTTGAGCAACAATAACACTTGGACTCATCTAGAAATTCTCAATTTGCCAAAGAATTGTATTGGTGAGAAAGGAGCTAAGCATTTGAGCAGCAATAACACTTGGACAAAGCTGCAGACGCTCGATTTATCTGGCAATGAGATCGGTGAAATTGGAGCAGAGTATGTGAGTAGCAATAAAACTTGGACTGATATACGAACACTCAATTTATCATGGAATAGTATTGGTGACAAAGGAGCTGAATATTTGAGCAACAATAACACTTGGACTAACCTACAAATACTCATTTTATTTTCGAATAGTATTGGTAGTAACGGAGCTGAGCATTTGAGCAACAATAACACATGGAAAAATTTGCAGACGCTCGATCTATCTTCCAATGGTATTGGTGACAAAGGAGCTGAACATTTGAGCAACAACCAGACTTGGGCTAGTCTACAGACAATCAACTTATCTGAAAATAGTATTGGTGACAAAGGAGCTAAATATTTGAGCAACAACCAAACTTGGACTCAACTACAAACGCTTAACTTGTCTAAGAATAATATTGGAAGGAAAGGAGCTGAACATTTAGGTAAAACCCAAACCTGGACCAATCTACAAACACTCGAATTATATGAGAATTATATTGGTGACAAAGGGGCTGAGTATTTGAGTAACAACCAAACTTGGACTCAGCTACGAATCCTCAACTTGGCTGAAAACAAGATTGGTGAGATAGGAGCTGAGTATTTAAGCACCAGTAAATGTTGGAATAATCTGCAAATACTTGATTTAAATGGGAATGAGGTTGGTGAGAAAGGAGCCGAGTATTTGAGCAAAAACCAAACTTGGACGAATTTACAAATACTCAATTTAACTGAAAATAAGATTGGTGCCAAAGGACTCGAGTCTTTGAGCAAAAATAAAACTTGGACTAATCTGCAAACCCTCAACTTAGCTAAGAATAATATTGATGAGAAAGGAGCCGAACATTTAAGTAACAACCAAATTTGGACTCATCTACAGACACTCGATCTATCTTTGAATAGTATTGGTGACAAAGGGGCTGAGTATTTGAGCAGCACCAAAATTTGGAGTGACCTGCGAATACTTAATTTGTCTCGAAACAAGATTGGTGATAAAGGAGCAGAGCATTTGAGCAGCAACCAAACTTGGACGAATTTACAAACGCTCAACTTGTCAAAGAATAATATTGATGAGAAAGGAGCCGAACATTTAAGTAACAACAAAATTTGGACTCATCTACAGATACTCGATCTATCAGATAATTACATTGGTGACAAAGGTGCAGAATGGTTGAGCTTTAACAAAACTTGGACTCGCTTGCAAATGCTGAACTTGTCTCAAATCAAGGTTGGTGATAAAGGAGCCAAATATTTGAGCAACAACGAAACTTGGACGAATCTACGGACACTCAATTTATCGAAAAATAGTATTGGAGACAAAGGAGCCGAGTATTTGAGTAACAATAAAGTTTGGACTAATCTACAAACGCTCAACTTGTTGAAGAATAGTATTGGTGAGAAAGGAACTGAACATTTGAGCAACAACCAAACTTGGACCATCCTCCAGACACTCGACTTGTCTCAATACACTATTGGTGAGAAAGGAGCCGAGTATTTGAGCAACAATAAAGCTTGGACTAATCTACAAGCACTCTATTTATCTTCGAAAAGTATTGGTGACAAAGGAGCAGAGTATTTAAGCAGTAATAAAACTTGGGTTCACTTACGAACACTCAACTTGGCTGATAACCAGATTCGTGACAAAGGGGCAAAGTATTTGGGAACCAACAAAACTTGGACTCATCTACGAATACTCAGTTTGGCTGACAACAAGATTCGTGATAAAGGGGCAGAGTATTTGAGCAATAACCAAACATGGACTAATATACAGACTCTTGATTTATCAAAGAATTATATTGGTGACCAAGGAGCTGCATATTTGAGTTTCAACCAAACTTGGACTCACCTTCGAACACTCAATTTGTCTCAAAATAAGATTAGTGAGATAGGAGCTGAGTATTTGAGCAGTAATGAAATTTGGACTAATCTACAATCACTCGATTTATCTTCGAATAAAATCGGTGACTACGGAGCCGTGTATTTGAGCCGCAATAACATTTGGACTCATCTACAAACACTCAAATTATCGAACAATAGTATTAGTGTGAAAGGAGCTCGGCATTTGAGTAACAATCAAACTTGGACGAATCTACGGACACTCGATTTATCTGGGAATGAGATTGGTAACAAAGCATCAGAGTATTTAGGCAGCAATGAATTTTGGACTAATCTGCAAACATTCGATTTATCTCAAAACAAAATTGGTTGGAAAGGAGCTGAATTGTTGAGCCGCAACCAAACTTGGACTAATCTACAGACACTCAAATTAAATGGAAACAACATTGGTGAGAAAGGAGCAGAGTATTTGAGCAGCAATAAAACTTGGACTAATGTGCGAATAACTTGGAAATAAGCGCAAGCATAGAAAATCTTGCTGAAAATTCCAACTGGCACCTTCCTCTCGAATCTTCTGGAACAGGAAACAAGTTATATATCCAATTATAAGAATTTAAAAACAGAAGCAACAGACAATCTAGAATGTTTTGTTAGATCTAATAGAGTTTCTAAATAGTTATTTTCAATTCATCATTGCAAAACATTCATTTTTAAGCCATTTCCCATATCAAATGACTAAAAAACATAATGAACTGCACAGCAGTAGATTGGAAGTTATTTGGCAACCATAAATATCATAAATACTATTGCGGTGAAAAAAGAATTAACTCTTCACTCTGTTGAATATCTCTTTAGGATAATTGATTGAAGCTTTAGAAAGTTTAGAGATATTTCATAAGGAGTTTAAACCTCTAGAAAACGAATTCAAAGCAATATAAAGTCACATGATTTGCACCTAAATTGGATCCCAAGTAGTTGTTTGAATTAGTAACTGCATTTCTCTCCGTAAATTTAAATTGCTGGCAAATCCTCAAGTCATACAACAAATTCACTCGAGCTTGCTTTTCACTTCTCTTTTATCATTTGTTTTAATTGGAGGTTTACTATATCCAAAATAAAAGTCCATATTTTTTGATATCAAATGTTGAAATTTCGGCTAACATCTACTATATCTATAGTTCACTTCAATTTTGCGTCTGAGTTTGCTTAGCATCTGTAATCACATGTCAGATCACAATTTTCTCTGCTGGTTCTGTTTAACACCTCTGAATTCAGCTTTGTGTTTTGACAAAGAACTGAAAAATGAAATCACAATATCTCAGGAAGTTTTGGGAAGGGGGGTCCTTAAGAAACTTTAGCATGTTTTTAATAGATTCTTCAGAATAATCACTAATAATTTGCTTTTTGTACATATTTTATTTTAACTCTCAACTCTATGAATTTGCTTAATCATTGCAGTATTTTAAGCTGATATTCCGAAGCACAAATAAATGAATATTATGGAAGAAATAATCAGAGCAATCACAATTACAAACTTTTGCAAACCTAATAAAACTCAGAATGTTAGATATTAGATTAGGAGTGAGAAGTAAGCACAATCTATGTACGCATACAATTATTTATCGTATTAGACCAGTTTTTATTCGAAAAAATACAAAACATCGACAATTCCTCTGAGTACCTCTTCACTTCTTCCATGGAAACAGAACCCACTGCCTTAGATAGGAGAAGAAACAGCGCAGAAATACATGCAATAATAGATCAATATAAGCAAATGATAAAACAAGACAAGAATTATGACAAAGATTTGATGCTGTTTATTGAAACACGAGCAACTACGGGACAAATTGACCGAGAAAATAACGAATCATTTGAATTAGCGCTTCATATTCAAAAGAATCCCCTATCCTGTGATTCTGAGACAGAATTCGTGTTTATTGTTGGAGAATCCGGGTCAGGCAAAACATTATTTTGCAAATATCTTCAGAGGTCATTATTGCTTGAGTGGAATGTGCAAGACGAGGTTACTACAGAACAATGGTTGCCAATTTACGTGGATTGTGCTAGGTACGAGGCCTTCAATGCGCCTGAGATGATAACGAAAACTCTTTCGAACGAATTTAAGCTAGTTCAAAAGCAAATAGAACTGCTCCGAAATGCAAGTGCTAATAAGATAGTACGTCCATTGCTTATTTTTGATGGCTTGGAAAACATTCGAGAACCACAATTCTTAAAGACAAGCAGGGATCCCTCCATTGATATTTTTCAAGTGGTCAGCCAGCTGAGAAATTATTGGAAGTATGCGAAGATTATCTTCACAAGTAGGGTAAAACTTGCTTCTGAAATTCATGATTTCGCGGAAGAACGTCGCCTTGGCGACCCAGACAATAATATACAAAAAGCTTCAGCTGAGTGTTCATATCTTGAATATACTTTGCAAGGCTTTACCGATTCTGAGATCACTGCTTATTTGAGGAAGTACACCGTTCTTGGAAACATTGACAAATTGGAGAGGCCGGAACAGATTTTTAGCCCTTTTCCATTGAAAGAACCATCCTGGAGTTTAGAAAAAGATGATGAAGATATAATCGAGTGTTTTGAACTAAGAGAGCTCTTAAGAGTCCCTTTTCTGCTGTGTATTGCTTCTGATGTGCTGTTTGATTTTATTGACTCTGAAAAACAAATCACGCTTTGGGATATCTATGAGTATTTTGCTAACAAGCAAATGAAGACAACAGTTCAAAAATATCTATACCACAAAACTTCAAAGGAGCTAGCTAAAGGAGTAGAAGAAGAATCTAGCTTATTGAAGCTGCTCAAACATGAATTGCAACGAAAGGCCATATTAACAAGTAACTACGCATTATACTTACAACCCAAAGGAGAAAAAACGAGAGAGGAATATTTGAATAAACTCATGCTATTTTGCCCTCTTCTTAAATGGGATCAGACTATTCTGCCTGATTTTATTCACACTTCTATTGCAGAGTATCTAATTGCAAAAACGATTGAAGAAGATTTAATTCAAATGTCCAACAATGAGCAAATGCTTTGTGAATGGAATTGCTTACTGAATCAAAAGCTTCTTGATCGTGACTCATTGGTACTCAAATATCTGAGTGATTCTGTCAAAAATGGTAAAATCTCGTCAAAAGTATTGCTTCTGCTGATTGAAGAAACAAAAGTCCATGGGAAACTTCTCGCAACTCAAAGGGCATTCGGCAATTTAAATAAGAGACTCGAGCAGAATGGGCATTACGATAGCAATTTCTCTCTGATAGAAAAAAAGAGTGATCTATTACATGAGGAAAACTCCTCAGACACCACATTTAATATCGCTGCTGTAAATGCCATGATGATTCTCAATGCTTCAGGATTCAAATTCTCCGGTATAGACTTAAGTTATGCCTGTGTTCCATACGCTGACCTGAGTTCGGGTTCGTTTGAGAAAACCAATTTTTCCTATGCTGACTTAGAGGGCGTTGATTTTACTCGTGCTAATTTGAAAGATGTTATTTTAACAGGAGCGAATTTAAAAGACGCTAAATTCGGAGGATTTCCCAAACTCGAGATCAATGAAGAAGTGTCTTGCTTAAATTTCTCTCCAAGCAACAAATTCATTGCTGCAGGCATCGAAGAAGGAATCGCTATTTTTGAGTTCAATTCCGCCGAAAGTAGTATTTTCAAAAGGGTAAAGGTCCTCAAGCAGAACACTGATAATGCTTTACACTGTGTGTTTAGCCCTGATTCTCGGCATTTGGTGTCGGCTGGATCCGACCATCTCGTCAGGCTTTGGGATATTGAAAAAGGCTTGTTTCTCAGAGAGTTTGAAGTGAGCAAGGGAACTTTCAAGCACTTGCAGTTCAGTCCTGATGGACAGCAGCTAGTAACGACTACTGTAAATCAAAACTCTGACTGGATCGGGACTGTGGAGACAGTCATTCAGTTATGGGATCTCAAGACCGGCGTGTGCAAACAAACAATCACTGAGAATTCAAATATTTCAGTGGTTGAATATAGCCCAGATGGCAGAAAGCTGTTATTATCAGGAGGCTCCGGTGCTATTCGGGCTATAAAACCATTAAATTATAAAATCATCACTAAATATCGAGACAATCGCGGTTATGTTTTGAATTTATGCAAATTCAGTCCAAGCGGAAGTAAAATAGCGGTCTTAACGAAATCTCGCAGCATCCTCATTTGGGATTCTGTTAGGAGACATTTTGTGAAATCTCTGAAGGACAACAGCAAAAACTACGGAGCTTTTTCCGACTTTTCATTTGATCAAGATGCCAGAAATTTAATATTGACTGCTAAATTTGAGATAATCGTTCAAAATATTGCGACTGGAGAGCAATTTAAGCTTTTTACGTTAAGCTCTGACACCTCAAGGATTGCGATTAGCTCTGATCAGAGATTCCTTGCCATTCAAAAGGAGAAAAACCCCATTTCGATTCATGAGATAAAATACAATAATGATATTAAGAGTTATTTCGTTGACATCGACAATGAACAACTTCATCTAAAAGGCGTGAATGTTGATTCGGCTTTTCAATGCTCCGAAAAGAACGCGCTTCTCTTCCGGCAGTTTGGAGATTACGGCCATATCTCTGAGACAATCATGGAAAATTTAATACTCGGTTCCTCAAACAGTAGATCTATCCGTGAAATAAAGCTAAATTCACAAAGGATTAATGATGCAGGAGGAGCTATCATTGGAAGAAATTTAGCTTGGATTAATTTAGAAGAGCTGGATCTGGAGAGCAATAACATTGGTGATAAAGCGGCTGAGGCTATCGGGCATAATAACACATGGACTAAGCTTAGAAGACTAAATTTATCAGCAAATGCGATCGAGAATCGCGGTGCGATTAGCATTGGAAATAATTTTACCTGGGAATCTCTTGAAGAACTTAACCTCTCTAAAAATTCAATTCATGAGGACGGCGCAATTTCGATAGGAGCGAATACCTCATGGAAAGAGCTCAAGATTCTTAACCTGAATGGGAATAAGATCGGCTTTGAAGATGCTTTGAGTATTAGCAAGAACATTGTCTGGACAAAGCTTCACACTCTTGACTTGGGATCTAACTCCATTGGCACAGCAGGTGCTGTGGAAATAAGCAAAAATGCAGCTTGGGTGAGCCTTACAACGCTTGACTTAAGCTGGAATAAGATCGGCGCATCAGGGGTTGCAAGCTTGCTTAATAATACCGCTTGGAAGAAGATTGAAACAATTAATTTAAGTTGTAATTCCACTAGTGCAAAACTAAATATAGAGATAGACCAGAACGAATGGGAAAATCTGCGAATAATAAATCTCCAAAGAAGCTCATTGACTGATTCTTGTTTAACGAAATTGAGCAGAATTACCGCCTGGAAAAACCTGAAAACACTGAATCTCGCTGAAAACCATTTTAGTCCTCTCGGAATTAAAGAGTTCAGCCAAAGCTGCAATTTGCTCAATTTAGAACTCCTTAACTTAGCAGAAACATCCCTCTGCGACGAAGGAGTCTCAGAGCTCAGCAAAAACCTCAGTTGGACAAATCTTTTCTCATTGAATATCGGCTGGAATAATATCACGGCTGCAGGCGCTGTCCTGCTGAGCCAAAATACGTCATGGCTAAATCTAAAAGTCCTTATATTATCAGGAAATACGATTGGTGCTGCTGGCGCTACGGCTCTAAGTAAGAATGCAACCTGGAAAGCTCTTGAGGCGTTGCACTTAGAGAATAATTCGATCGGGGATGAAGGAGCGATTTCTTTAGGCCAAAGCGAAGCGTTCCCAGGCTTAAAACTCCTCCTCCTAGCAGATAACTGTATAGGAAACACAGGCTGCCTCGCCTTAAGCAAAAATAAAGTGTGGGTGTCCCTCGAAGTCTTGAATTTAGCAGAAAATTCGATAGGTGCTAGCGGGACGGCTGAACTCAAAAGCAATAACACTTGGGTGAATATTCAGACAATTAATTTGGAAGGTAACTCTATTGGAGTTGCAGGTACAGCTAATCTTATAAAAAACCAAAATTGGGTTAATATGCAAGTGGTTAATTTGGAAGGCAATTCTATTGGTGCTTTAGGAGCAGCCGAGTTAAGCAAAGGAAGTATTTGGAAGAATGTTCGCGTATTGAACTTAGGCTGTAATGGAATTGGAAACTCTGGAGTAAAGGGGTTGAGTCAGAATAAGACGTGGGTAAATTTGGAAGACTTGAGTCTGCACTACAATTCGATCAGTGATGAAGGAGCTGAAGACCTGGGTAAAAACGTGAGTTGGATTAATTTAGCAACGCTTAATCTCGAAAGAAATTCAATTAGCGATCAGGGAGCTAGGCGATTGAGCCAAAATACATCATGGAAGAATCTTGAAACACTGAATCTGCATTTTAATTTAATCCTTCATAAAGGACTAAGGTATTTAAGAAATAATCCGCGTTGGGTTCACTTGAAGAATATCTATTATTAATTTAAGCATAATACTTGTTATATTGGTGATAATATTTCTGAAATATCATAATTTAATTGACTAACAGCCCATTTATTCTGATTATAACGACAGAAGTGTGTTCAATTTATTAAGTAAGGCAAGAGGAGTAGTGCTCGCTAACTGCTATTGATATCCGAACTTCTCCATGATGAAATAATAAACAACTTATCTGAATATAATATCCTTGACCACGAACTCAGAGGATTAATATTATGAGGGAGAAGGAATTTTTTCTGATGAATTAATGGAAATATGTTTTTTGTTATGCACTAATATAAAACACCCATTGAAAAATCACAAGCACACACACATCTGAACTAATTTCGTCTAAAGGGTTGCGCAATTTTATATATAAAATAAATATTGGAAAATTATTGAAAAACTCAATAGAGAAGGGACTCATTAGTGATTACATTAAGGAAGCAATCCGAAAGGCATAACTCGAAAGCTCTCTTCTAAATAAATCACTTCGCCATTCGGGGAGATCTTTTAGATTTAGAGGTCAATGCTATGCGATGACTCCCTCTTCTGGAATTTGAGCGATTGGAAAAAGGCTGAAGGTCGAAACGCTTGGTCTTCGCTGAACCGATGAAGAATTTTTCTTGTTTTTGGTTCGAGTTCTTCTGCACTGTTCTCACGAATAATCGCTTGTTGGCAGTTCGTGACCTCCTTGAGGCCTCTTTCCGAAGCAGGTGCTTGGATTCTATCAGGTGAGATTTCGTTGAAATCAATCTTTTGCTAATGAAATAAAGGTAAGCACAAACTGGCAGAAAAATGTTAATCTTACAATAATGGACACGGATTTCTTCAGGAAAGGTGTTCTCATATTCTCTTTGCCCATCAGCGTAGCCGGGCTAGAAGAAACCTTAGTCAGTTTGAGCGTTTTTAATTCTGTCGCATTATTGCTATCAATGGTGGCTTGCTGTGGTGGTGGGGTCTTTCTCTGAGTGCCTTCGATATGCTGCTTGACGAACTCCAAGAACATGTCAAATAGCACTGCCTGAGGATTCTTTGAATCTTCGGCAGTATTGGGAGTCGCCAGAACATCAGGCATTTTAAAAGCGCTGTTATCAGATTTGATTTGAACCGGCTTATCGGCTTTGGTGGTTTTCTGTTTCTCCTTCTCGATTGATTTTATCAAGCTCTTCTTTGGCAATTTTTCAGCAAAGATTTCTCTTTCATCAGATGAGGAGTGAAGTCGAATCAGGAATTGGTCGAGTCCTTGTGTTCCTACCCAAGAAAACGCTGGTTTGCGGCTTTCGAGGGCGGTTTTCTTGATTAAGCCGAGGGCCAAAAAGACGTTCGCGATGTCATAGAGTCTTCTAATCTGTTAATAATAATATAAATAAACTATTCAAGGCAATAGAGTTAGTTACCTTTGTTTTGATATTATTCTCTTCGGGGTTTCCGGAAGTGAGTTTCTGGGCAGCTTGCTCCAGGGAGATCGTTGTCTTCCAGTTCATGAAAAGCTTAATGAACCCTGTTGAGAGCAGTCCCAGGGATTTTTCTTTGCGATTTGCAGCGGAATCCGCATGCTCTTCCTCATTCGCATCATTTTGATTTTTTCCTGACTCTTGTTGGATCTATAAATCAATAGATTAGTCTGGGACTACATTCAGTGATTACCTTCTTGAGGGTCTCATAGATAGCTTTGAGTCCTTTCCATTGGTAGTTATTCTTTCCTCTACGGAAAATAACGCCAAGGCTTTCGAGGATGTTGATTATGTCATAAATCCTTCTTCTTTCAACTCCTAATAACCAAGTATTAGCTTGAAATAGTCATATCTATCAATTTACCTAACTCGACAGTGACGGTATCAAGAGAGATCACGCTCTCGCCCAATCGGCCGAACATCATTAAAAACTTTTTGCTGAGCTCTCCCAGGCTTTTCTCTTTGCGGTTGTATTTCATCTCTTGTTTCTGTTGGGAATTGCTTAGCGAGTCTTTGTCACTGTCTTTCTCCTCACTAAAGCATGATTAGTCAATAAAAAGACGAATGTAAGACTTTCTACCTGTTAGTCGTAGGATTTCTCCTTATGATCGTGAATATTTGTTTCTTTGTCTTTGCTGGAGGAGTTCTTTGGACAAAGTCTTCAATTTCCATATTTTGGAGGGAGCTATTTGAATCAGCCTTCTTCAAGCTGTCCATTTGAGTTGTTGAGCTTTGATTTTGTGGTGAAAGAGTGACTGAGGCTATGGTAATGAGTTATTTCAGAGGTTATCGTGTTTTGGTCTTACCTTGTTCCATGGCGGGATGAAGATATTGTGGATCTTTTGTGTCGGTTGGCGTGTAGATTTTTTGAAAATTAGCTTTTTTTTGAATTTATTAATTTGCGCAGACTTTAAGTATGCGATATGATTTATTTTTGAATTCAAATTTGCGTCGAATTTGAAATCAAATTGATATCCTAATCCACCAATCAAAATGTTTTTCGGAAGTACTTCGCACAAAATAGCAAAGCGTTTTCAAGTTTTTCGCTATTGCCATAGCCTGAGACCCTCTCGACCTGACTTTGCAGTAGAGAGAAGCTGGGAAATTGTAGTTCGCAAGTTTTTTTAAAGATTCTAAAATGTCCGCGTGAAATCGATTTAAATAATTTAGTAGTTAGAAATTTGGCTAACTGAAAAAAAACGCGAAGAAATTTGAATTCTCATTTGGAGAATCTCACCGTGATTCGGCCATTAATTGAGTCTGAGTCGAAGGTGTTGAGTTCATCTCAAGACCGTTACAAAAAAACAGTGAGGAGAATGACTTAATGAATCTATAATTCGATAATATTTGCTGGTATTTTTAATTAGAGACACAGAGTAGGCGATCAGGACGCCAAACGTGCTTAGTGATACCAGAACTTAAATGTTAGAAAAAATGATGAAAATTATTTGAATATTCAGATGATATTTGTTAATAGCTTGGAAGTTGAGCTCTATAGTCTAGAGGACTGATAAAGAAGGATAAAGTCTGTGATGCTTATGATGCTTATGAGCTTGGAGCTCGATTTTGAGAACGAGAGCGGTAATCATGAAGATTTTCGAAGGATATTAGTTCTGAAGAATCTTCGCGGATAACTTAAAGTTTAAATCGAAACTCGAATCCTTTATTATTCTGAGTAAGCCTAATAGCTTTGATGAAATATTACATCATCTGTTGAAGAATCAAAGCAAATTGCACACGGCTATCTAATGTTTAAACCTTATAGACAGATGGCATGAAGTAAACACGCTCTATTTCGAAATTTCAAATTATTTTTCGAAGTATTCTGATTTAAAGGCTAAACCAAGAGCTAAATGAGCATGGAGTATGCAAAGTTGGAAGACTCACTTCGAGTTTATGTTATATTTAAGCTTTTTTCAAAAAGCGCATTTATATCCTTATATGCTGTGGTTTTGGCGTTTAAATTATTTGGCGTAAGTTTAACCAAATTCAAAATCTTGAATTTTTTCACTCGGTGATAAGACCACAACAACAGTGGAAGTAGCAAACTCCGATCTGAATCATCAGGAAAACCAAAAACAACACGTTTTATGACGATAATACCAGCTTATACCCTAGAATTCTCAAAATTTGATTTGAGCCAAATGCTTTCGCTGTTGCCTAAGGTTACTGGTATAACTTCCTCCATATTGCGGCGATTTTGCCTGAAATTGTTCCGACACCTCAAACATGTGATTCGCTCACATTTGTACGAAATTGGCTCACTACAATATGGCTCATTAAACATTTTGTCTTTGAGAATTGAACGCATGAGCCATTCATGATATTCCCTCCACACTAAGTAGGACGACCTTATTTCTTTAACCAAGAAACACACTAAATACAGAAAATACTATACTATATATGACCTACTAAAGTAGTGCCGTTATGGACACTTCCCATTATTTTCACTCTCCTCCGCTAAATTTGCTTAAGATACATCCATTAGCATACATAATAAACCAAGAGAAAATTGGCAGCTTGCTACCTCAAAGAATGCAATAATTTTACTTTGCGCACTTAAAACTAATAAATATTTATAACAGTCCTTTTATATACTGACACTCATCTCCATGATGGAAACTGCTGACCATTTCAATTATCCGACTTCTCAGCGGAAGGATACAATGTATCTCTCAACCATCAGTACTTATTTCAAATTTCCCCTTCATAATCTTCTTCTATCAGAGCCCGAAGAGACTGGTTTCAGACAAATCAAAGCCCACAGGGAATTTTCTTCAAGTCTCTACACCTCAGACATTGATAAAGCAAGACCTTATCTCCCTGGCTACGCTTTCGGCAATAAACCCCACTTCATGAATCGAAACGACGACATCGAGGGCAGCAGACCTAGCAAACATCATCAACCCTTAGACAAACCGAATTACAGCCTCACCAACGAGGATATCTTCGGCGCGAAGCCTCGCGCTACCCAATTCACCACAACTCGTCAACCTACCAACCCACTTGTTCCTGAATACAAACTTCCATATTGCGAAGTTAGAGCGACCACTCCTCCTAAGTTTATCCGCGATCAAATCGATATTAAAGTAACCGCACTCTCATTTCCCACAATAAATCTCATCATCTTTCAGGATATCGACGGCGCAAGACCCAACCCATACACAAAATATACCTACAACGACCGCACGATGAACGTAAGCGACATTGATCGTGCATGGCCACGCAAAAAATGGATTGTATTGCTTAAATCCGCTTAATTATATACTAATAATATCCACCTTCTAGCCAAACAAGCCACATGATTCCCTCGATGTGAAGGACATAAACGAATTTTATATTTTTCATTCGAAGAGACACACAAATCCATTAAGCCCGCGCTACAGGTTGGCAGATGAGAATAAAAAAGTCATTGAGTATGGAGATGTCAGAGGAAATAAACCTGCCGTCAGACACCCAAAGAACCCACAACGACTTGTTTCTTTCGACTTAAAATCTGAGGATATTGAAGGCGCTCAAGCCGATACGGCTTTCCGCGTGACAAGGGGCTACAAGACAAGAGAGACGGTCAATAAAACGGACGATATCCCTGGTGCTCGAGCATCAAGTTTGAAGAAAGGGCTACAAACAAACCGAGTTGTTGATCCTTTGAGACCGGTATACGCGCTCCCAGGGCATAGCGAGATGCCTGCGGATTTCTCTCAGAACCCGAAACCAGTTAGTATGGTTAAAGAGCATAGCAGAGCTTATAAAGAAGGGTCGAAGTCGGTTGATGTGCAGGCAAAAATTGCAGGCTATCACACCGCGCCTAATGAGAATAACATTGCGTTTTATGATAATTCGACGCAGATAGAACCTAACAGAGCTAAACTTACGTCCTCTGATAAAATGAGCGATACGTTGAGTCAAAAAAGCGGTTCGAATTTCGGAGCAACAGTGCAATCGAATGGAGGAGGCCAAGTGAATGAGAATGGGCAATTGCATTCGAATTTGCTATCGTCTGCTGGTGAGAAGAGTTTGGCGAAGCAAAACCAGATTACGACGTACAAGAGAAACTCGGTTGGAGGTGATAGAGGTTTAATCTCTTCAAGCAGTGAATTCCAGAGGGATGCGGCCAAGTTTCATGGATATGAGCCAAATAATACATTGAAGAGTAGCAATAAAGGAAATAGCAGTCTTTCGAGTTCGCAGCAAATGCCTGCACAAACATTAAGTGCTAGAGTAAGCGAGTACTTTTTTTAAATTGCTTATGTTATTTTGTGTAGAAGCAAATGAGGTCTTCAGTAGAATACCAAACAAACGTCGAGAATTTCTGGGGAGAAGAAAAGAGTCAATCAAACCAAAACCAGTAATGCCTTTTGAAAATTCGGGAATGCTTAATTTGTGTGTCTAGGACGAAGAATTTGAGTCAGGTTCAAAAGTTAGATCGATTCCTCAAATAGAGAGGTTAACGAAGGCATTCTTCCTTGCTATATGTTTGTGATTAATTATGTTGATGCTCATTTCATTTGAGTTTTCATACTTTGTCGAACTGGCTCATTTAGAGCTATTAAATAAAATATTGAGTACTTAAGATATTTGCAGACTTTTCAAACGCGTCTTTTATAAATATGTAAATTCTGTAAGATACATCAAGGCCATTTTCAAAGAAGAAATATATTTAAACGAATGGCAGATAATATGATTACAGAACTCAAGTATACAACTCTGTGCAATTATTTACGAGTTTCAGTGAATGCTGCTGCTAAACCGTCCTCATGCCACTGCAGGCCAAAATTCCTTTATTTTCCAAACTAGCAATGACGATAAAATCTAACCGAACTGATTTCTACGCTCTTGCGTTCTAGGGCTGTTCACACAAAACAAACTGACGTTGCTGCAGCTAGAATTGGTATGGACCTGTATTAGAAGAAAATTAATGAGTGCAATTGCTACCAAAGTCTGCAGTCCTTTCTTTGAACAGCAGCTGACCTGTTTTGAAGTCCATAATTTCAGCAAAGCCATAGAGGTTTGCGATTGCAAGCTTGTCACCTGAGAGATCCCATCTGACACAATAGATACAACCTTAGCACATTAATATAAATAATCGCTTCAATCGAACCACATTTCGACACAGAAAAAAATGATTACTCGTCTGTCCAACTCCTAATGTGCATGCCACTTTTCCAATTCTCTGATCATATATCTTTATTTTCGAATCCCCTCCACCGGTAGCCAAAAGATTTTCATCATTTGGACACACATCAATCCAGCACGTGTCTATCATTATGGATTTAGTGGCCTGCTAAGTAATTCGGATCCGATTACTTCTATATTCATCTTCAATTTGCAACGAGTCTTTGAAAATCGACTCCCTCTTCTCTACATCAAACACACGAAGCAAGTTCGCTCTGTATTTTACGTATATCTTTGGATCAGTGTTTACAGTGCTCCATCTGCACCGAGTCATATCATCATCTATTTTGAATCTAAACACGGCTGTCCACACTCATCGGCTGGATACTTGCTGCCGAAAAGAAATCTAATGACTCTTTCAAGAGTACAGTAGGCTCATTCGTCTCTACTGCAGATACCAAACAACCACCACTTGAATCAGCTGTTGCGATATATTTGCCCTGAGGGTCAAAATCCAGACTCGTAATGGGGTTTGTTGTATCTATTTGAATTTTTTTTTCAGGTGTTCAATAGCATTTATCCTTACAATAATAACCTCTGAAGAGCCATTTAGATTTTCGAAGTAGGGTCATGACGCTTGGGTTGTCGTATTGAATTTCGAACAAATGATAGGATATTTTGTTCGTGACAGGAAACAAGGCCAGTAATCTTCTTTCGGGTGAATATCCAATCTCGCCGCAGTCCATTTCTAAGTAAGCATTCAGATTATCATTTCCATTTGGTTATTACCTCTGGAAACACATTCTGATGTGAAGAATTTCTTTGTGGGCTTGACTTTAGAAACTCGGAACACCTCAAAACTAGCACCTTTCTGCTTTGTATGCTGTAGCGAGACCAGCATGTTTGTGTATGGAATCTCTTTGATATGAGTATGAAGAATCGCTTGTAATAGACTAAGAAAATGTATGAGTTAGAGCATAATACTGTCGCCTAAAGGTTTCGCTCCATCGACGTTCGGATATTTCCTTTTTTTCTGATAATGCGAGAGATGAATTTTATTTCTGGATGAACACCATGCGAGGAGATTGAGTGAGTCAGGTCCTGAATCCTATTCGTTCCTGATTGAATTATAAAAAAGTTACTTGATGGAGAAACCATTGAAACAAATCTTGTGTCTGTCAGAATATCTGCAATCGTTGTTCGATTAAAGATAAGAACGAATTTAACTTGATTCATTTTCGCCTCATTCTTAAAATAGTACTAGATACTAAATCAACATTGATCGGGAGAGAGTAGTAAGGATTTTCCCGAATGAATCTCTAAACAATCCAGTAAAGTTGATTTCTCTTGAGAAGATTTCTGAAGATAGAGAGCAGTAATTGAGTAATTGGTTAATGTGACTAAATTACTAAGTACAACTATCAAGTTGATAGTTAATTTCTATGCGGTGGCATAATGAAATAAAAAAGCAGAACAACACAGTATATTTTTCGTATTTGAAAAAGCTAACGAAAATTTAAGTCAGGATTTAATTCCGAATTTCCTTTGTAAGAAATGACCAATCGAGCTCTTCATTGTGTTTATTCTATCGAAAGCTTTTGAAAATTAATACTCCGTTTTCTTTAGAAGAAAAAGCTTAGCTCTTATGTAAACATCTTCTCTCGTTTGAACAATTATCCGCTCTTTAACAACTCGCTTCTTCCGTATCGATACCTCTCGAATACCAACTTCTAAGTAACTACAGAAATTTTATAATTTGCATATTTGGCTCTTTGATCATTTACGGCATAAAGCACCATTACTCAATCAAGTTATTATTTCTTTGAAATATTTGAAAGAATATTTTGAGATTATAAACATTGAATATTAAATCAATAATTCTCAACATTCGTATTCGCTGAAATTAGAAAACCATTTCGCACTTAATGATTAGAAAGAATTTACTCTCATACATCCAAGATATCTATGCACTTTGACGAATTAACAAAGACTCGCACATAGTTGTGAGACATTCAAATTCTCAAAAATATAAATAGGGCAATTCATAGAGCTGCTACATAGATTAATTACATATAAAAACTCACAGTGCTGCTTGAGAAGCACTTCTTTTAAGCGGTTTTCTTGGCGTATTGAAAGAGGTCGGAAGATCATATGCTGCTGGGCCTGGACTCTTAGTCGTCAACTTCGTAAAATCAGATCTCGTTCCTAACCCAAATGATATTCCTTTGTATCGAGCAGATTGCACCGGTGTCTGCGCTGGTGAATATAGGTTACAAGCAGGAGATTGCTCACCCAGCTCATTGAACATTCTGCCTTTCGATTTTAGAGTAATTCTACATTTTTTCTCACAGTCAGACTCAGTGAAATACGCCCCTGGACCTGGCTGGTGAGCCGTCAACCTGGGGTCCGGAATATGACACTCAGGGTAATAAACCCTAAGATATGCTGTTCTCGGCGAGCCTATTGTAGGAATCTTCCTTTTTTGAAGGATTAGATCCGTGCTACTTTTCACCGAATAGTTGTTCGGTGCAGGCGTCCTCCTCGCGTCTCTCAGCTTCTCTGTGCTGAAGACACTCTTCGTTCCAAGCCCGAAGCCGCAACTACGCGTACTTAATGTATTGGGGATTTCAAGATAGGTAAATCCTCCATTATTGACAACAGGAGGGTCTTTAAATCTTTTAGCTTTAGTGAATCCAACAGAGACCTCCGAATGTTGCAAGGTCGAGGAAGACTGGAAATTGAGGTTATGAAGAGTTGATGTAAATGTTGTTCGAGTCTTAGACAGGCTTTTTGTAGGAGATCTCGCTGTTTTATCTGGATAGACGGACTGCAACGAAGTGGTTCTCATCCTGTATGAATTATATTGGTCTTTTAAATGGTTACTCATGGCGACTCTCATTTTAGCAGAGAAATAAATATCCCATTCCCGAGTTAGCTCGTCTTCGTTGGATGGATCGTTTGGTTTTCGGTGGGTTTTAGGTGTCGCTAAAGCGTCTATACTAGAACGTGGCTTTTGAAAAGCCATAAGGGCAAGATCTGAGTGCTTGGTACCGTGATAGTTTGCCATAAAGCAAATGTGATCTGTACTTCGAACAAAAAGCGATAAATTTTATTGATAAAAGACGCGAAGATTAGATACGAAATTTTGCTTTTATAATCAGTAAACGAAATTTATGGGTTTTACCAAGAGGAGAAGAAAAGGCGATAGATGCGAGGTACAACGTGCAACGAAATTCTGAAGACTGGTCGAATTACCTCTAACAACATTCTTGAGATCGGCAAAATTCTAGAGGAAAAATGGTACACGGAACATGTATAAAATCGTATTTCACTTGTGCACAAAGCGTACTCCTTCGAATCTCTACTTCTAAACTTTTAAAAAGTTGTTCTCACAAATTTATTTCGCTGATAATAGATGAATCCATACATCAATACATTCTACTAAAAAAATAAGCAATCCCCTTCATTAAAAATTGGTTCATGATTTGTGAGCCAATTTCTTCATTTTTATTTGTTGCTGCTATTCTATCAGAACTCTGGTTGTACCATCTTTTTTTTCTCTTACCATATTTACCAGCAAGAGTATAACCATTAAATCAGATGCATACAAAGAAAACACGAAATTAATCTAATACGTTTGCTTAGTAGAAATGATTAGTCATATTTAAGTATTTAGCTACTGGCAAGGCATTATGATATGATATATCTATATTGATCGGAAGCTTATTTATCATTTATATTGAGGAGTCCAACCTATCAATTCGAAAAGCTTGGTTGACGTTGGAAAAATTGCCTATAATTTTAATTCGCGCGTTATCTTTAGAAGTTTTGACTTTTTGTCTCTCCCTGATTGCCGGTTCGATTAAATGTACATTGTTTCAGCCTTTTCTACCATTTTCGTATATTCTGGGTTCTATTAATAATGAGAGTTGCTCGACATTTTCTATCTTTCTCATAATTCCTCACTTTCGCATTTATTTTCGATTAACAGATTCTGCTGCTGAACTTTCATTTCACTTTTCTTGGATAGAGCTAAAAACTTGACTTTCAGGTTTCTTTCTTTGTCATGAATTATTGTTGGACTATTTCATTTTAAATTTATTCTAACAAAACGACTCCATTACAAAGAGAAACATATATAATTGACTTTTGGCAGCTCGATCGAAGTTTCTGAATGCCATCTTACTACATCTTCAAGTTAACCGCTGCATCCACTAGTCAACGGGTAATGACGTTGTTTGATGCTTCGAAACTCAAGCACACCTGACAGGTTATGTGTCAAAAAATATTTAATTAATCGAATATAGCCTTTAGAGATGCTATTTTCTGACTACTTATGCAAAATTCAATGCTTTCATACACTCGAGATTTAGTGGTATTCCTTTCAAAGAAGAAGAAAAAAAAACCACTTCAACGCTGTTAGATATCCAGAGACAATCTATGGTTTTATAATGCTTATTTCTGTTCTCGCGTTTTGAAGTTGTGGGCTGTGCCATTGTTGGAAGATGAACGTTGATACATTTTTGCTTTATTGTTTTTCAGAAGAAACTAACAATCATATGATGTAGGACACAGCAGCAGTGCTGCTGATGCTAGGTTACACGTGACTAATTTGCTGGAGAAAAGACGGGTACAAGACTTTACTCATTCTAAATCGATTGCTAATAAGAGACTCAAATTCCTGTGCTTAGTAATCAATAAATTAATTTTTATATAGATCAGAAAATTTCCTGATGAAAAATTCTTTTGGCGTCATCGCTTGTGCACTCTCGATCCTATTTTATTTCTGTAGTGGCGACTATTTCGTCGGAGAAGGTTCTCTCTATGACCATGGAATCTACGATGGCAGTAAGGATAGCCTCGCATATGACCCCTACAATATGGGCTACTTCTGCCAAAGCACACAAAAGACATTCTTCGATGACCTCGCGAGTCCAACACCTCTAGTACTTCTAACTGGAGGTCAGAGTCCAACGACTCATTCTCATGACGCCTGCGTGAGATTTTTCAAGCTCCAGCTGAGCAATACAGATATCAGAAAGTACATTAAGAAATATATTATCTATCCCTTTTCGAATCAATGTGAAAAGGAGATGATGATTATTATCTCGATATCGAAACATGGGATGGATATGACTATGAGGTGCGAGCTGTAACCCCCTGGAACGAAACCGCATATCCTCTAAGAGGTGCTGGAGTATCTGTCCCAGTGTGGGATAGACGTAAGAAGAGACCTTACATAGCAGTTGTCCAGGCCGATCGGAATTATTATGGATCGAGCAGTGATATCATGGTAGTCGGTATTTAAATTTTACATTACAATCGACCTCTGATCTGTTTGTTAAAGTAATCAAAAATCCAATGCCCTGGAACGGAAACCCATCGAATCTCGCATACAGATTAACTTCTGGAGTCTTCGATCGTACAATTCTCTATTATTTATTGAACAAAGAAAATTATTAACCTGATGTGATCTTTTCAGCTTCTCCCGGCATGTCAGCGAAAACTTTAGCTGCGATCTTGGTCCCTTCCATATCCATCTTGATAGTGGTGGTGATTACGATATGTGTCTGTGTTAAGAGAGGTAAGATATTTCATTGCTGGCTATTGATATAATTACGTGTCGAAGCGAAACAACGCAGACTCAGAAATAGAAATCAGCAGAGAGTGAACGATGTAACTCAAACACAGGTATAAAAATTATAGTAGCGCATTCATACTTACATATCTCTTGTCAAACAGCGGCAGCAGCTCGAAGCTCCAAGTAGCCAACAAATTCGAATTCAAGTCCCAGTCCTTCAGGAACAGCAAAATGGCCTTACGCTTGAAGATATCAATTTTTATATGCCTTCACAGAGATTTGGTTCTTTCGAACAGAAATTCGATCAAAGGAAGTATAAATTGTTTTAAAGCTTTTTGTTACGTGATCGGCAATTGATATAGTTGCGCAGTTTGCCTTGAGGATTACAACGATGCAAGTGATTGCAGGGTAATTAGTCTATGCAACCATATATTTCATTCTGAATGCCTCGAGGAGTGGCTAAAAAAGGATCTCACACCGGTACACTGCTTTTATTTCTCTCCACTGAATTCCATAAAATCATAGAAATGTCCACTTTGCAATTCGAAAGTTACCAAGCAGGCATTATTAGAGAAATTCAAACAGAACCAACGAAAAGGGCTGTTTTATTGAACTGTCGTCGAAGTCATTTTAAGAGAATTCTCTGAAATAGATAACAGTTATCCTGAGAGAATTTTCTTTGAAACATCATAAAGATTCATATCCAACAGTATTAACACCTGTTTATCTCAGTTATTCTCTCGCCTCCGTTTAAAAATTTGCATAATAGTTAATTTCATTCTACTCTGGTATGTTTGGGCTAGCGTGCTCATTTTTAATTTGTGATTGATTCAATCTAATTGTAGCTCTGTAAAATTCTGTTAGTAAGCATCTAACGATATTTATTTTCACACCTTCTCGTGGTTATGGAACTAAAATTCCAAAAATTACAAACAACATTGCTCTTCCTTTTTTTCTTTTTTCCCAGAGCCAGATAATAACCCGAGCCTAAAATAAACACGAATTTAATTACCCTCTTGTTTCTAATGAGGTCCAAATCCCAGCAACAAGCACAACGTGAGGATTATAATATTATCTGGCAAAAAAAATTCACTTGAATCGAAACGTAATGATTTTTTCATTTCAAATAGTCAATTTTAGAAATACAGTGTACTTTGTCAGAAATGATTCCTAATATTTAATTTCTGAATCAGAACATCTGATATTTTCTCTTCGAAGACTTGATCTTAGCAGCTCACAAAGTTTTATCACT
>ENA-UOTX01001006-UOTX01001006.1-compost-metagenome-genome-assembly--contig:-NODE-1006-length-24452-cov-7.749826_pt1 | contig 24452 bp, 14 predicted proteins | sample MGYA00238143_ERZ746982 | MGnify/ENA primary metagenome ERZ746982 (study PRJEB28758, sample SAMN06268862) | compost metagenome | isolation source: single cell | place: USA: California, Emeryville, Joint... | reverse complement strand
ATTCGGGAAGTATAGTATGACTAGTTGGATATATTTGAAAATTCGGAGGTTGAAATAAAGTTCGAACCCACTGAGGAGCCTTTCAAATTGATAGGTTAATAATGTTCCGTGATACTATTATCAACTGAATAAGCAGACCGGGTTAAAAGGATATCATCTGTGTTCGAATCAACTAGTAAAATATTAGAAATTAGATAGCATCCACGTTTCTGATTAGAAACTCCTTTCAAATATTAAATTTCAACTTTGTGCTGTTTCGAAGGTTCATAAAAGCAGGTATGTTATGCTATCCCTTTTTCATAGTATCGTTTAAATTTCTTATCAATTTGACTTTTAGATCCTATTTGCCAAAAGAAAGAAAAGAAACATAAGCGTTTTCCATTTTCCACTCACTATAAAGCTCACTTTATTAAATGATTTCCATTTATTTGAATTCATTCATACGAATGCAGATGAGACGCTTATTTTTCGATATATAATCTGGAATAAAACTTAGAAAGAACTCATATAATGCGCTTTAATATGAATATCATTAGCCTGCTGAATACTACTCAGGAGTAAATTATAAATATATGCTCGAGTATTCATTTTCTAAGCAGATTTCTTTTTAATCGATCCGCCTCATCTTACATTTTATTTTTTCCCATTTGCATAAGCGCCTTGCTTCCAATCTGCTTGTAGTCTGACGGGAAAAATAGAATCTTTGGATTACCAACCTTTCCGATGTTGGTGATCGAATCAAGGTATCTGATTTGCATAGCAGAAGGAGTATTGAGTATATCAGAGGCATTTCTCATCAACTTAGCCGCCTGGACGTCCGCTTGTGCGCCGATGACCTTACTCTCTGCAAGTCTCTTAGCTGTCGCAGCTGATGACAGAGTCCTTTGCAATTCAGGAGTGAAGAGAATCTCTTGTAACAGCACTCTTTTCACTCTGACTCCCCATGTGGCGCATGGCTTAGCGATGATTTCATAGAGATGCTCAGCGGACTTATCTCTGTCTTCAAGAGCTTCCTGCAGAGTAGTGATTCCGAACACGTCTCTGAGAGATGTACTTGCCATTTCTTTCACAGCGTACTGGAGATTCTCCACGTTATAAACAGCTCTGTAAGCGTGCTCGATTTGGTAGTACACCACAGCGTCGATAATAACGGAGATGTTATCCTTAGTAATGACTCTTTGCTGGCGGAGGTCCAACACTTGCTCTCTCTTATCGACGATAATGAGATCTTCTGAGCATGAGTTCACAAAAAGAAGACCTGCTGGATAAACGCCTTTGTATCTACCAAATCTCGTTTTTATTCCCACAGTGCCTTCGCTGATCCTTCTGTAGGGTGGAGTGCAGCAGAGACAGCAAATCCATGTGGCAATGCAGCCGCAGAAGTTTCCACATGCGTCTTGGCATTTAACGTAGCAGTCATCATTTACTTCAGAAATTTCGTGCTCTGGCTGTCCTCTTAATACCAATTTCTGATGATCAGAGAGCTCTGGATTCATTTTATCTGTTTCCGGTGCTTGTGTTTTGGATTGAGTTAAATAATAAAATCTAAGTTATAAAATGAGAAATTAATAGGCTGCTCTGTTATACTTTTTTTTTATCCATAAATGATGTAAAGGAAGTGCGAATTTTGACTTTCTGTGCGGGTATCTATGTATTTTAACAAGGTCTTGTGGGGGTTGTTCTGAAAAGCTTCGGATGGGCATTTCTTGAGAAGAAGGACTGAGATTATGGACAAAAAGAAATCCTAGTTTTGTAATCGGTTTGAAAAAAAACTAAATTTGCTAGAGGAAAGCTTACTATAGTCGAGGAAGAGAGCAGCAGTACCATTTTAGTCTACTGTTAATTTGGCTCGAGCCCATTTTCATCGATAATAAGGAGATATAGTCGCTATAAGATTTGATTTTTTTAGCTTTAATAAAAATAAAATGACACCTATTTTTGTGCAAGGAGCAGAAAACCCAAGTTTTATTTATATCAAAGGAATTAAAGCCGGACTTTTGGGTTGGAATAAGGAGCAGAAGTCCTCACCATATATTTTTTTCCAATAGATGTTTCGCATTGTGAAGGAAAAGAAAATGACCAAATTTCGAGTTTCTTGGGAATGGCAAACTTGCTTTTTCATATAAGCTGAATTGTTTGCCTAATTGGAACTGTTTCAAGCTTTCTTTGACGAGTTCCATATGAAAATTTAGTTGAATCTATGAATTTTTCAATTGTTGAAAATAATTCTATGAGTCTACGATAACAGCAAGTTGATTGTCGTTGAACTGAGATCGCAGCATCTTATTAGAGACCCGATCCTCTGTTATCTGCAGTATTCCAATGGCTGATGAATTCGATAGCCGTTTATCTTGATTATTTATCAATCCCAATCAACAACGGCTCTGGAATTCAGAAATTATCATTGCATCCCTTGTGCGATTTGAAGTATTAACGAGCTAACGCCATGGCAAAGAATCTCCTCACCTTCAATTGCAAAATAAATAATCAAATATGTTTGAATATTTGTCGCTCAGGGCTATTTGATTTAAAATTAGTTTGAACGGGTCTTTCCTCTGTAAAAATATCCACTTTTATTTTCTTTTCCCCTCCCCGTGTCAGCTATAAAACATCATCATATCCTATTCGAGCCTATTCATACTAGCAAGTCTCGGAATTGTGCACAAATTGCCTAGTAAATAATCCTTCTCTCTTTGGCTCTTTAAGGTAACAGTGGAAAAGAGGTGCTTTCTTAAATAAAATTATTAGAAATAGTCGTAATTTGACAAGCTCTATTTCAGTAATAACACAATGGAAGATCTCGGTGCGAAGATCAAACAATTCATTCATTTCCAGCTCAAAGACGGCGACCAAACCGCCGGCATACTATCAAACACTATGCTTTATGCATTTGACATCGCTTCTTCTGACGATTTTTTTGAATTTTACAAAACAATTCCACATCATCATCAACCCGAACCAGTCGAAGACCCAAATGAATTAGCCCTGTAACATTTCTCACATTCGATATTTCTTAGCCCTTGCTTGCGTTAGGTTCTATGCGCAGAAAATAGTTGAATCTCTTATTACAGAAACCGAAAAGAATCATAGAAAAGAAGAGTAAGTTTCATTTTCTTGCATCCAGTATTTGAATTTATTATCTTATCTGCAGACCTGTGAATGAAGTTCAAGAGCCCGAGAGGCAAAATGAGGAGCCTAATACCCAGGAACAAGAAGAAGGAGATGTGAAAGACCACAATGAAAATCAGCCGGATGGAAAACCTGATGGTGAAAAGCAGGAGAATAATGAGGAGAGGGCTCAAGGGGATGTAAATCAAGGAAATGATGCTGGGGAGCAAAATGTGACTGAAAATGCGAGAGCTAAGGAGATTGCCGATGAAAATCAGTCTGGAAATGAAAAAAATCAAGGAGAAAATATTGATAAGAAAGCAGAAGAGCCTGTAAAAGGCCAGGCAAGTGAGGAAAAACTAGTAGAAGTTGAGCATAATAAAGAGCAAGTGGATGAAAGAGATGGAAAGAGAGAAGAGGATCAGATTCAGCAGCGTCAGCATGATGAAAAAAGCGTTGAAGTGGAACAAAAAGGCGCAGTTGAGGAAAAACAGGTAAAGCGAGAGGAAAATCAGGTGATTGAAGCTCAGGAAGGGCACGCTAAAGAAAATGTGGAATCAGTGAAGGAAGAAAAGGTTGAGAAGGATGCTGGTGCTGATAAAGGGACTGGTTCGCAGAAAAATGTAGATCAGAATGAGCCTGAGCAAAAAGGAAAAGAGCAATCAGAGAAGAAATCCTCTGCGCCAGAAATAGTTATCACTCATGAGCGAAGGAGTGAAGAAGTTGCTGACAATCAGGGTGAAAAACATGTTAGAGAAAGCAGTGAGCAGAAAGGTGAAGAAAAAGTAGATGGTGAGGAAAATAGAAATGGAGCCGTTGGTGGCAACAGAGAAGAGAGTGTAAGACAACAAGTAGAGCAGGGTGAGCAGCAAAAAAACAAAACCTCAGTAGCAGAAGAGAAACTTGAAGCACAACAAAAACCATCAGGAAAACAGACAGAGAAACCAGTGCCAGAAAGCACCCAGCCTCTTCAAGAGGAAAACACCCAACAAATAAAGGGAGCAGAAGCAAAACCAAAAGAAAATGATAGAAAAGAGCAAAAAGTAGATCCAGAATCACAACAGCAGACTCAACAGAGCGAGAGTAAGCAAGAGTCACCAGTTAAAACTCATGAAAAGAGCGAAATTGCTGCTACTCAGAAAAAGGAAGAGCCCACAGCCCAAAAAAGAGAAGAATCTGCAACTCACAAAAAAGAAGAACTTCCTACTCAAAAGAAAGAAAATACTCCAGCTGAGAAGAAGGAAGAGCAGACAGTTGAAACTAAAGAAGAAAAAACAACCGTTACTCAAAAGCCTGAAACTACAAAGCAAAAGCAAAGCGAAGAATCAGCAACAAAGAAAGAAGTTACAGAAGTTCAGAAAAAGGAAGAGGCGGCAATCAACAAAAAAGAGGAGCCCATAGCTCAAAAGAAAGAAGAAAAAACAGAAACCCAACATGCTGAAACTACAGAACAAAAGCCACGTGAAAAGCCAGTCACAAAGAAAGAAGTGACAGAAGTTCAGAAAAAGGAAGAGACTGCAAGTAACAAAAAAGAAGAGTCCACAACGCAAAAGAAGGCTGAACCAGCTGTTGAAAAACACGCAGAGGAACCAAAACCCAAGGCTGAGCAAACCGCTCAACCTAAAACCACTCAAAAAGAAAAAACTGAGAAATCTCAGCAATCCAATCAAATTGAGCAAAATCAACAAAAAGCAGAGCAGATTGATCCAAAGCAAACGAAAAAGAAAGATGAAGACAGTAAAAAAATAGAGGACCAAGAAGCTGCCTTAAAGAAGCTCAAAGCCGAGGAAGAAGCCGAAGCAGCAAAACTAAAACAACTTCGCGAAGAGGAAGAAGAAAAACGAAAAGAATGGGAGGCTAAAGAGGCTGCATTAGCTGAAAAACTTAAAAAAGAAGAAGAGGAAGCAACAGCAAGGTTAAAAAAACTAGAAGAGGAAGAACTCGCTTTGAAAAAGAAACGAGAAGCAGAAACTCAAGCTGCAATTGAACTCGCCCAACAGCGCCTCAAAGACGCAGAAGATGCGAAGAAAAAACTGCAAGATGCTGAAGCGGCTTCAAAAAAATTGCAAGACGAAGCGCTTCTTGAAGCCCAACGTAAGAAAGAGGAAGCTGAGCTAGAGGCAAAACAAAAGCGCGATGAAGCAGAAAAAGAAGCGAAATCCAAACGTGACCAAGCCGAGGCAGAGGCAGCTCGCCGCAAACAGGAAGCTGAAGCAGATATCATTAAAAAGAAAGAAGAATTTGATCGTTTGCAGAGACTCAAACTTGAAGAAGCTGAAAATCTTGCTAAATTGAAGAGAGAAGAGGCTGAGCGTGAATCTAAGCAAAAACAAGCCGAAGCTGAGCAAAATGCGCTGCGAATCAAACAGGAGGCTGAAGCAGAAGCTGCGAGGAAGCGTCAAGAGGCTGACGCAGCTGCGAAGAAAGCGAAAGAGGACGCTGAGGCCCTGGCGCTTCTGAGAAAACAAGAAGCTGAGGCTGAAGCAAAAAGGATCAGAGATGCTGCTCAGGAGGAGGCGAATAGAATAAGAGAGCAGGCTCTTGCGCAAGCGAAAGCGCAGATAGAGCAAATGGAGAAAGAAGCTCAGAAAAGAAAGGCGGAGGATGACAAAAAGATTCAACAGAAGAAAAATGAACACAAGAGCACAAAGACAAGTCAACAGGAAGAGAAAGCGAAGCATGTGGCTGGAGAGAATGAAAAAAGGAGAGGACAAACTCATCAAACTGAAGAGTCTCTTCCAGAGAATAAAGATGTGAGTGATTCGTTTGGACATTCGCAAGGAAACGAGAAAAAACCTACGCGTAGTCAATTTTCAAAGCTCCCAACTAATGAGAATCAGAGAGCTTCTCAAGACAATACTTACGAAACACCTCAGTTTGTTCTCAGCGGAGATGGGACTATGCACCAGGACACTGACAATCAGGATAAATCTGCGAAAAACTCGGATACACAAGAATTTAAAGCTTTCCCTATTGGAAACCAGTTTGATAATGAGAAAAAAATCACGCCTTTCGACTCGAAGAAGAGTGAACTGGTAAAGACAGGAGTAATCTCGAAGACTCAAAGTAATTTTATCATCAACTTTTCCTTTTATATCAACATGATGTTTCATAGGAGCTCAACCAAAGACTGTTGTTGTAGCTAAGGTTATAAGTGAAAGAAAAACCCCGAGCACTTATGATACGAAGTCAGGAGTTCGAGGCAATAGCAGGATTAATAACCTGGTAGGAGAGCAAAGTAAAGAAAACGGAGCGACCGAGTATTCGCACATTCAAACAGACCATTCATCAGAGCCAGCCAAGCAGAGATTTAATAGCAACAGGAATTCAACGCCGTCAGGCACTTCCACTGGTGCAGGAAGCAAAGTAGATTATTTTATTTGTATTTCTTCTAATCTCATACTCCTTCAAGCTTTTCTCCAGAACTTTTCATAATTCTCGACCGAATGCCGCTACAGGGCAACAATTGCTCAAATCTGGTACATTTGAGAGTGAAACTAGTCAGATAGACGAGAAAAGACCGAAGACCAAGTAAAATCATCCAAATATACAATTAATCTAACGAAATTCATGATAGTCATATGTCAGGTAGCAGCCTTACACAGTTTGGAGAGAGAAAAGTCAAGACTCCAAATAACGATTTTTATCCATCGGCACGTTTCTCGAAGCACATTGAACCACTGCCAGGAAGAAACCGTGAAACAAGTGTTGAGAACAAACTCAGGTCAGGCATTGAGTCTAAACCGAAAACTCGAGAAAGACTGGCGCCTCTAGACAAGGGTCTTCTCCGAGAACCTGATCCTTTTTCTGTGCCTTCAGCGAAAAATATAGAGACACCCGACGACCCTCTTCGAGATAATTTCGCTTTCAAGAAGAGAGCCAGCGGCCGTGATCTTAAAATTCCGAGTATGAGATCGCCTGTAGCGGGAGGGGGTGACACCAGTAATCCTTATAATGCAACCTGGACAAGAATGGTGCTGAAAAATCATTTTGACGTCTCGATGGAAACTGCGGACGATAATCAAGGATTTAAGTGGAAAATAAGGAGAATAAAGAATGTACATAAAAAGACGCCTGAGAAACACCGACATGATGAAAGAGCCGAGTCTCCGAAGTTCGTTTTTACGAAAGGGTACTCAGTTTCAGGTGGAAATAAGAGGACTGGAAATAAAAAGATCTATTCGAGTATGAGTCAGAGAGCATTCAAGAATGTTGAGGACCTGCCACTCGGAACGGGAACGGACTTTGTTTCTGCGAAATCATATTTGAAGAGTGCAGCCCTAAATATATTTGAGCAGAACGATGGCGGGAAGTTCGATACTAACTGGCTAGCAGACACTTTTGCTACAAGTAAGCATTAAATTTGAGAGCATTCATAATTGTATGGGATAGTTAGCGGATCAGTGTTGCCATCGAATAACAAAAAAGTAAAGCAAGGAGCAGCTTCTAGAACAGAGAAACGCGGGAAGAAGAATCATCCTGAGAACGAGACTTCTCATTTTGAGGTAACTACAGGCTGAATTAGGGAGATTATATCGCTGTTTAGGTCGAAAGAGTGACAGAACTTCCGATATTCCACTCGAAGTTTTTAACAAATTTAGAAGAGCTAAAGCAAATTAACCTTGTGAAGCAGCAGTTGCTGGAAAATAAACCGATATTGTTGACAGGAATTCTGCCTAATTCTAAGGCTGCTGAAGGTGGAAATAGAAGCAAAGGGAAGGCTAATGACATTTAATCGATCTGAATGTTGTTTAAGAGAATTTGATTGCTGTATTCGAGTCCTTTGCAGTTTGTTATTTAGCTCTAAAGTAGAAGTTTTTATTTTGTGATTCTTTAAATGTACTCCTATCATTATGCAACCATCAATGAGGTCTCCTATCTCATTGTGTTGCAAGAAGTTCTATTTCAATCAAAAATGGCCAGATTTTTCACGCTTCACATTAATAGGGTCCTTGCAGCGCTCTTCCCTAACTAATCATTTTGCTAAAGGTATCTAATGACTGAATTTGCTTAAAGCGCTTAGAAAAAGCCTGAATTGATTGGCAACTAACGACCTTTACGCGTGGAATACTGCTATCCACAGATGTATTGACAGATAATAGAATCATCTTTCGTTTTAAATCGGCTCTTTGTTTCGATGTGTTATCTGAATATCGGCGTCTGAAAAGGAAGAGCATACTTCAGGAGATGATCTTCATCCTCTCGGGCCAGAGTAGAGAACTGGTTTCCTTCCAAGAACGGAATAAGCCCATTTCTGTCGGAAAATTAATTTAGAATTTAGTGCAGAAAGTACCGAGTTTTATTGAGAAGTCGAACGAAAAGAGCATTTAGATCCCAATTATGAGGGTATTTGATCGCTGATAATCAATTAGAAAGCGCAATGAAAAAGTCTCCTCCTATTATAGAATACATTAAAATAATGTTCTATTATCTATAATCGCCACTGCCATAAATTACAACACTACTGAACTATCCAAACTTACCAGGTTTCTTCTCGACCATTTTCTTGCTTCTCATTCACTGTTGAACATGTCGACCCCGCTATCAAGCCTCCGTCTCCTCTAAACTTCACTAGGTCTCAGCTGAATTGATTGCCTAACTGTTTTCTTATTAAATAAAGGTTAAATCAGTTTTTTTTTCTTTGTGGGGTCTTTTATTATGTATTAAGTACTGCCATAAAGAGTTATTGTATAAATTGAAAGTTTAAAAAAAAAAGCGTGTTCATTTCTACTGAAGCTTCAGTACAAAGCTGTAAAATTTCTCAATTAGTTCTATTTATCATAAAGTTACATCAAAATTAATCGCTAACACACGGCCAACTCTTGGATTTAAAGATAGAATCATTCGGCGATGGATCACAGCGCAGCGCTTATATACAGAAAATTGTTCTCTTTTGTTCTAATTCTGGAATTTCCATCTCTCGAAGGAAACCTACTTCATGCAACTGATCGGGGCAGTATTCCTTCATCTCACCCTCTTTTCATATTGACATAATTAGCTTGTATCTCTCAGACGTGAAATTTCGCCTCAAACCAGCTAGTACTTTCTGAAAAATCCGTTGATTTTCTTTTTTTTTTTTGGAGTTTTGCGGCCGAGAAAGCCATGTTTAGACTTCAATTATCGATTATTTTCGTCAGTCAGTATCCATCTATATATAGAAGAATATTCATATATTTTATAATCTTCAATTCGTTGCTATCGCCGAACAGGCCGAATCCTGCATTGTAATTCGTAAGACCGGTTTCTGCTTTGTTGGCTATCTTTATCTTAATCTCAGACAGAAAAATACATAACATTAGATGTATCACAGCTCGCCAAGTGATATTAAGTTCGGTCATACCGTCATGCCTGATTTTACCCAATTCTACTTGAAATGTACTCATCATTTACGAAATTGAATATGATTGTATTCATTTATTAACAGCTGGACTGCCACGTGAGGACTTTGACGAAAATCAGAAGAGTTATTGTTGTACACACCCTTATTGCTCGAAAAACTTCCGATATCGCTCAGAACTTATGCGCCATATGGACACTCACACGAACAACCGTCCATACAGTTGTCCATTTGATGACTGCTCCAAATCATTCAAAAGACCTGATGTGTTAACTACGCACATCCGGATCCACACAGAAGAGAAGCCTTTCAAATGCCCTTTCGGTTTTTGCCAGCTTTCTTTCCGGACCAAGCCGGGACTTCGATATCACGTCCTCAAGCACAAGAATAATAAATCATACAAGTGCGATCAACCAGGTACAATATAATTTTGAAAGATCATCATTCATTCTAATCTCAGGTTGCGAACAGTCTTTTTTGACTCTTTCTCAGCTGAAGCAGCACAAGAGAGCTTCGAAAGTCCATGAAAGCTTGAAAAATTCAAAGTACGAATCCAGTCCAAAGACCTTCTCGCAAATTGAGCATCAGGAGAATCGAAGAATTACAAAAGAAATCTGCCCTCCATTCATGGAGTACGAGCCAGCTATTCAGAAGCAGTTGCATCGGATACCGACACCTGCAATTCAGGAGCATGTGAGCATTTGTAAATATTCAAGTGATGCTGCACTCCCTGAATTGAGCCGAAAGACTACAAGTTTAGAAAAAGAAGATCTCAATGAGAGTTCACATTTACAGTTTTCGCTGTTGTTTCCTCATCTCGAACTCGGAGAAGAAAATCGGTCTGCCACTCTTTCTAAAGGAGACCTGTCTTCTGTCCGGGAGGTTGAGTTAGGACCATCCAGAGAGTACACAGAAGCTCGGATCGTCTCGAGTAAGGTTGATGAGGAAGACCACAGGAAGCTGCTTAAAACGATTAGCAAGGTTCTTGATGAAAACGCTAATCTCAAGAAACAATTAGAAATATGCAACAAAATAATTAATCACTACCAGTCAAGTTTTGAAACAAACCAGGGACTACCTTTATTTTGATCTAGGTTCCCCAAGGAGGAGAAATAGATGGGAGTTATCTTAATTAATTACCTTCGCTAGATATTATAATATAAACTGATTGAGCTTGCACAAAGCAAAAGCGAGATTCATTCATTACATTGGTTGTTTGTTAACCTTTATAGACCTTATAGAAGGAAGCATTTTAAATTAGGTAAAGCTTTTGCATATTATTGTTTATAGATATGTGCATTGAATATATATTCGAAAAAGAACAGCTGCTGTTTTAAGAACACATCGAAAATTTCATCTTTTTATTACTAACTCAAGTTTATATTTCATATCTTTGTTTTCTTAATTTCATTTTTCACTGGCAATATGATCCGATCCAAGTACATTCAATCTTTCACTATGTGTTGAAAACTCTTTTTTTTCCTCTCTCCCATGAGATATCCCTCAAGAAGGCTACAACCGCTAAGTAAGCTCCCTCTGAATCTTTGATATTTAAATAATATTGTCTTGCAGTTAATTTTTATTTCATATATTAAGGTGTAAACACCTGCTCAGTGAAAAGAGAAAAGCTGTCCTGATAAGCACATCTACAGCTCATTTCAAAAAAAAAAACGTCAGAAAATAGTGAACTAATTCAAGAGGAATACTTCTATGACTTCAAAAGATAAATCTCAACTCAAGCCGAGCAAAGAAGCTCTAAACTTTCAGCGGACATGTAAATTGAGTATTTTTTCTCAAGGCATAACATTTACAACAGTCCGGCAGAGAATAAACTCGCTCGTACTTGATAGCATCATCCATAATTTGGATCTAAACTGGCATTATCTCACAGCTTCGGTCAGCTATTAGTAATTTCCATCATGACTAAAGCAAACCTTTAGACCGTCATTTCAAATCAAACGAAAAAGGCTCGATCAAATTCCAATCCTTCTCTAAAATTATTGAAAGATCAAGTACCAATATTATTCACTCATTCACACTAATGCTTAAACATAATTTACTCTTTACCAGAACTTGCCAAACTATGAATGGAGATTTTCACGAAAAAACGACCCCTCATCAGGAAAATTACAGCTCACTGATAATTCGCTTAAACTAGCTTTTGAAAATCGAAAACTAGGAATTTATGAAACTCCTCTGCAATCACCGCCGAGTGAATATGATCAAAATGTGCTCGGCTCCACCAAGCAGAATAGAGTGGTTTTTGATCCATCTAAGGGAGGTAGTAGAGATCGAGTAGGTGGACACAGTGAAGATGTATTTGTGCATTACATCGGACCGATGGAAGAGGATGTGGATTCGAAAGCTGATCCGATTTCCGCTTTTATAGATGAACATCAAATTGGTGGAAACGTAGGTACAGACGCTGGATCTGGAAATATTGCTGAGATCATGAATGAGAAGCAGAGAAATTATGAAGAAGAAAAGAAAAAACGAAATTCAACGCTTTACTATTGCTCCGTGATGCAAGATGACTCAGAAAGTGACGGTGAAGAAGAATTTGATTTTGAAAAAATAGGTACGGAAATTTTTAATGCAAGCGGGCGTAAGCTTTTCGGATAAGTTGAGATTCATGGTTATGAGGCACGAAAATTGACTGTTTGAATTTTAATTTTGCTAATGCTAATACATATTCTCTTGCTGGTCAGGAGTTGAATAAAGAAGAAAAAAATCCATCTGATTTGTTTTCGCTATTAACCATTTTACCAAGTGATAGAGAAAATGATTAGTTCCAAGTCTAGAGAAATGCTTCGAATGCTATGATAGTATGCTATACATACATGTAGTTTCACTCGGATGGTTTTTAATTCTGCTTCGTTTGAGTCCTCCACTTCCGGATCTAAGATTACTCAACTAGAAAGTTATACCGAAATGATAGCTTTCTCTTGTGTCATAGATGGGACATATTTGTGTTTTGAAAAAAGTATTGTGTCTCATACTAAACCTGAGTGAATTTTTATATTTTTACATTTAGTTGAGCAAGTAATACAAAGTAATTTCTTACCAACTATGATTGAAACTCATTAACTACTACACGAAAAATTGTCCATAACTATATCATTCAAATAAATACTTTGGATTTGGTATCAATTTTTTTTTTTCAGGACGAGTCGATGCTCATTGCCAAGTAATTATCCAATTTAGCTCAATTCATGTAAAATTATTAATCAATCGTTCAGTTATAAGAGTTAGTTATTTAAGGATCCGAAAAGCATTTGAAATTTGCTCCAAATTATAAGCCTTTTTTATTTTTCAAAGATGCCCTATTCAATAATTGCCCTTTCACTCAGTACTTTAGAGATGAATGTATGTATGCATGACTTTTATTAAGATACCTTAAACCGTTTAACTTTATTATTTCATTCGTCACGAACGAGCTCAGTTGGCTAATGCTTTTCCGAAAAATACTCTTCCTCCACCAACTCATCTGCACAAAGAGCTAGTTTTGACTTTGAAAGGTTATCTCATTTTAGTCAACAAGGAAGGTGTTCAGAAGAACGCAGCCCGCTTAGCCCTTCGGTCCGCTGTAATTTTGAACGCAAAGCTGATTTTGAAGACGAGTATCTTTACTCAGATCCCTTACCAAAATATTACAAATTATCAAAATTTTTATTTATAACAATTCAAATCTCATTCTCAAATTTATCAATTCATTTAACAGAAAATTTCCATCGTATACATAGCTAGGAGGCAAACCAAATTTCTCCATAGCTTTCTGAAATAAGCCACACTCTCTTTTCCACGCCCAATTCCAAACCCAAACAATCATTTTAGTTAATCCCTTTGAAAGATTTTTGCTTATGGAATAAATTATTGAATTACTCAGACAGACTCAATGTGATGAAAATAATATGAAACAGACATAGATAACAATACTTATTTCCATATATTCACAATATTATATATAAAAAGAGCGAATGAAATTCTGACAACTGTTTGCAACTAGATCTTCTCTCGAACGACCAAAGTTTCCTGTTGAGAATCTCCAAAATAGTCTCCAATGGTTTTCTCCCTATCTTCTAGACATAAAAACGGCATTGGTTGAATCAGATCGTAAACTTCTGTTTCTTCAAACTTCAAATCCATTGCATCAATATAATCATAGAGCAACTATCAATTTATTAGGGGTTCACTCACATCATCTTCATTGAAAAAATTACCGAAATTTTCGTGTCTAGCAAAAATCTTCGGGTTACCCTTTCGCCATTGGGGAGTCTAAACAACAGAAGGATGACATTAGCCTCATCTTCCGCTGGCTCTGGAGGGACTCTTTCTTTGCACTCTTGCTTGCGACGCTCTTTTGCCTTCTTCTCTTCGAGTTCTTGAGCTCGTCGCAGTTCTTCTTCCTGGCGTTTTTTCTCACGCTCTTCCTCCTCTTTGCGTTTTGCTTCCCTCTCACTTTCCTGTTGGACTCTAATTAACTCTTCAACTTCCTTAAAATCTCTTTCTTGCTGTTCTCTTAGCCTAGAAATTTATCACATAAGTCGTTATCGTTCAGAAAAGGAGGTTTACAATCGAGCTTCTTCGAGTTGAGCTTGATTCACTTGTGTTCGAGATCGCGGCATTCTTGGGGCAATAAAATCATTATTGTGGACTTGATTTCGCCTTATATCTGATTGAGTTCTGTTGTTGTTATTTAGAGCCCTTCTAACGTCTCTTTTGATTTTTTCCTCTTCTTCCATCAGCGTTTTCCACGTCTCTAGAGCGCCTTGCAGGCTATCGTGTATAAGTGCAGGATCCTCGTCCGAAGTGAGAGTCTGTAAAGAGAATTTACATCAACCGACACGGGAAGAAACTACTTACGATATGCTGCGTTAGACTAACTTCATCAATAATATTAAGTCGGAAAACGGCCAAGCAGGGCAAGTCCTTCGTTTTTAGGTGCTTGGATGTTTCCTGGGAAGTATCACTGTTGGCAAGTAGGCCAAAAACAATAAAACTTTTTTTCTTCGAACAGCAAATTAAATTTTAATTTTTGCACAAAGAATTGTAAGTCATACTATAAGGGCAATGAGCTTCTCATTTTCAAAGACAAGTTTTGGTATGTTTTCAAACAATTTGCCATCCAAATGCGCATATAACAGCAGCGGCTTTTTTTCATGATGTGCAAGAGCTACATTCTTCAATTAACCCATTAATGCCTGCTAGCTGAAAGTCGATTACCTCGTTTAGTGTTCCCAGCTTAAAGTCCAGCTTCTTAGCATAACCCGGATATTTTTTAGCAAAATAATTGATAAACTTCTCGCCGCCAGGCTTCTCTCCTCTTATTACGATTGGAACTGACCATATAATAAGACCGTTAAGCAAAGCTGGTTTTCCACAGTCCAAAATTACATTTGTTCCAGATGTTTGAGAAGCCATTGCCTATAGATTTGGCTATCTTTTTGCTTGTTCCAATAAACCCGCTATCTTAAATTTATGAGAAATCAGAGCGCGCTCTCTCTTGTCAATTTACTATCTTCCTCATGTTTCTTTTTCTTCATATAGTGCTTTTTAAAGCTCTCCTTTAACTCTCTTACATGGTTCGGCTCACCTTTGTTCTCTTCGAGAGGAATGTTTTGCCGCTGGGCTGATCCTTCAAAAAACCCGATAGATGAGAAATTTCTGAAAAGAATATCTGTTTTAATTACTATTAGAGCCTGCATTATATGGTGTAGAGTGGTTGTGATGCACCGTAGTAAGGTCCTTTCCCTCAAAAAATGCTTGAACTGCTGTCTGTTGGTAGCAGTCATGAAGAAAGTGAATAGAAAGATTATTACATTGGGCTCGAAATCGCAGTTTCGCATAAAAAGGACAGCTTTGTCGAGATCTTGCATGTTGGTCACAGCCATGAACTCCAAGACTCTTATTTGCTGTTGCTCGGTGAGTGTTCCTATATTATGACTGGGTGTGATATGCTGGTTCATTTGCAGCTTATATTGATTAGCTCGGTATAAATAATTTTTAATCTTTATCTGTGAATCCCATATGATATCGTGCGTGGTATTCCCAATTTTAACAAGAAGTAAGTACTTTGTCGAATTAATTAGGTTCTACGACCAGTAGTGGAAAACCTTATGCACATTTTGGTGATATTAGAAGTTGTCTGCATTCTAGTTTCTCGTACTGTTGGATAATATTAAATTTTTTGAAATAACACATTTGAAGATTGTTTCTTTATCGACAATTGATACTACGAATTATATTCTCAATTACAATGAAATGATATAGTTTGGATACGACGAATTTTGAATTTCATAGATTCATACTTAATAACCGTAACCAGTGGTCGGATATCCAGTGGTTGGATAACCGGTGCTAGGGTAGCTGGTGGATGGATAGCCGGTGCTAGGGTAGCTGGTGGATGGGTAGCCGGTGCTAGGATAGCCAGGAATATAAGGGTATCCTGGAGGGTAGTAATTGTTGTTGTTATTATTCTTAACGAGACCACACTTTTGCATGCAAGTCATCAATCCCTGAGCAATTTCGTCAGGAAGACCTGAAGCAACGGTCTGGATGCTCTTGCTATCTACGTTTCCTAAAGTTGCAGTGACCACGTCGCTAGGGAGATTGAACAAATTATGAGCAATTTGGGTGGTACCAGGGTCTTCGTCGTTATAGGCAGCGAGGAAAGTGACTTTCTGGCATCCTGTGTTTGCGAGCCAGTGAATAGAGCCCTTTGGGAAGATGGTCATCTGTCCTGGGTACACAGTGTTGACGATGGTACGAGCGCCGTTTTCAGCAATGAAGCCAGTGGTAAAAGTTCCATTGATAGCGTAATTCATTTCGGTAGCTCTTGGATGGAGGTGAGGAGTAACCAAACCGCAAGGATTGATGTATCCGACGCTCATTGATAGCCCGTTTCCGACTGCAGGAGGGAAGGTGTCTCGACTGGCAGTGACTATCGCTCCGCCTTTACCGCTTTCGATGGGGACGTATTCTGCGGGGTTCAAAAAGTCGAAAACGAAATTGATGTCGTCACCGATAATATCAAGTTTCTGAAGGTTATTTTTGGCCCAGCTGAGTCGGGCGATAGTATCAGCAATAGGATCTGAAGGAGGTTGTTGAGGAGCAGCCATCGCTGCGAGTGTAGGGTCTGAAAGTTCTGTAGTGTCTTGTCGTGATTTCTTAAGGTTGCTTGCTGTCGTGGTTGCTAAGCATAGTCCGAGGACTACAGCGAGGAATAGTAATTTGTTATTCATAGTAGTGGATTTGATATTTTGATTTGAATGAAAATAGTTCTTGATTATTACTCATCCAGCTTGGCTTAAATACCCGATGGACTACGTATTAATGCTACTGGACTTCACTTTTTTTTACTAAGTATTCGGCAATAATCTTTCAAAAACGTTAAAAATTAATTTTTGTTACTGATTGTTCAGGAGATTTGTGAGAAAGTTATATTTTCGGAATCATTTTCGAAAAGTTGGCTTACGATCATCTAGCACAAGACCTCCCGCCGAGAGTGCTGAGCAAAATTGAACATATTTGAGTTAGGAGATGGTGATCTTAGGGTGGAAGTGATATTCGAAGATGGATATGTCGAGTTCGATGGAACCAGCCAATAAAAACCCGGTAACTTCAGAGCAATTAAAATTTGTTCCAATGATAGTTTTGATTAATTGAAAATAAATTTTTCTAGAAAATAGAAATATTTAAAACCGTTTATTCGTCATTTAACAACTCCTAAGAATGGAAATTACTGAAATAAACCGACTCGGTAAAAGTCAATATATCATTTTATCTACTGGAATAGAAAGGAACCGAGGGTTACTTCTGACTTCCGTTAATTAAGAAGTGTAAAGTGGAATTTTATGGATAAACGACTAAGTATGCAATGGGAGAGTTATGTGGATTCAATAGATTCTGCTAGTGTGATTGCTTTTTCCATTCTCAACTTGAAAGTAAGAAGTTCATTAAGAGGTTTGGATAGCTTTATTCCATCGTAATTTAGAGTTTACTTTTTTCGTTGAATTGCAGCAGCAACAACATCACATTTGAGAACTTCTTTCGCAAATCAGCTTTCTAATCTGCAAGTTCGGACTTAGGATCTTCCTGTATCTGTGTATTGCTAGCTTGGCATATGTGTAATACATTGAAAGGGAATCTTGTTGAGGTAAGCAATTTAGATTCTTCATACAATTTCGCAAAATATACCTCACTCAAAGGTAACGGATAAGGGCAGCACTTCACAAAGAGAGGCAGAGGTTTGCTATTAATGAAGAATTGATTGAAATATTTTTCACTGAAAAACACACCCAAAATCCATGATGGTAGAACTTCAACTAATTCGAGTGTATTATCAGCCTAAGAAACCCTTCAACGGAAAGAGTCAGAAGAGAAAATCAAACTGGGATTGCATGGATAAGTTTTGAATTGCCATGGTTGCCTATCGGAAAATTTCCACTAACATATCCGAAATTTCAGAAGGAATATACGTGTCATCACATTTTAAGAAACAATCATAAAGCTCATTCTTACTACTCGCTAATGTTCTTATCTCTTGCTACAAACAATATATCATCTCTCAGCTCTCTTTTGAGTTTACTTCATTTTATGCTCACAAAACATAAATAATAATAAGATTAAATAGAAAAACTGGGCTGCTACTAAGCCACTTTCTTCATATTTATTTTTCCACATGCACTCAATCCAACCTTCAGAATGCGCTTGTGAACTTTATCTCAATTTAAGAGTAAATTTTAATTTTTTGACAGTTAATTTATCTCAACACAATTCCAAGTGAAGCTTAAATTTTATTTAATAACCCTGGATTATCAATCACAGGCTTTGTTTGCTAACCCTTAGCACTTCTATCCATCACCTCAGATATCACCAAATGGCCTCACTTTTTACATTTAAAGAAAAAAGCAACCGAAATATTTCAGAATTCGAGTTCCTTCACGATCCCAGAGACAAATCCGCAAAACTTGGCACTGGTTCATTTGCTACGGTCAAATTGGCTCGAGAGAAAAAGACAGGGAAACTCTTCGCACTCAAGACAGTAATGATTCTCCATTCAATCCTGAGCTAACAACGCGACTCATCCTTTACTTTAGATTGATACAAGTCCCAGTAAAGCCACAACTACAGATATTTATAACCTGAAGGTTGAAATCACCTTGCATAAGAAGTTAAACCATGCAAACATCATCAAATTCTACGATTACGTGCAAGCCGATCCTTTTGTGTACTTGATCCTTGACTACGCAGAGAATGGCAATCTCTATCTCTACCACCAGCGAAAGAAACAGCTGAGTGAAGCTGAGATATTCAGGTTCTTTCACCAAACCTGCTTGGGCATAGACTACCTCCACAAGAGCAACATCATGCATCGAGACATCAAGCCCGAAAATCTCCTTTTGGATAAAAATTTCAATATTAAAGTGTGCGATTTCGGCTGGTCAACCCAGAATATCAATGATAAGAGGTAAGAGATCTATTTACTACTCAAGTGTATCTAATTTTGCTCTGTGTAGAGTGACTTTCTGTGGAACATACGAGTATATGGCTCCCGAGGTCGTACATAAGGTTCCGTATGATTATCGTGTTGATATTTGGTCTCTGGGCGTGCTTCTGTTCGAGTTAATCCACAGAGCCGCGCCGTATCGAGGTCGAAGTCTGCCGGAAATCACAAAGTCATTGGCTACCAAAACGATAAACTTTTCGGCCAGCACCGACCCTCAAGCGAAAGATCTTATTCTGAACATTCTTAAGCATAACCCGACTGAAAGACTCTCACTTCAACAGATTTTCAGTCATCCTTGGGTTTTGCAGAATTTAGGTAAGCATCACGGGCCTTCGAAGCAACCGTCAATGCTACAGTCATCGATGGGAAAGGCTGCATCCAGTTCTGGCGCTCCTATCAAAAAAATCTCTATTTACATTGATCAACAAGTGCAATCTATTGATCCGGTCATCAGTCTCACTCCTTCAACTGTTGCTTCTTCCGTTCTATCTCAAACGACCAAACATCTCAATATTTCGCAGTCAAGTGGTATAAAAATCTTTAGTGCCGGAAATACACCTACATCAGAGTTAAACAGCTCGAAGAGAAAACGCAGAATCTTCCCAAGTGAGCCCTCAACAAAAGAAACAGCTCTTACTTCAATAAACTCTGACACACTGCGTCCGTTAGCCCCGCTAGAGTCTCTTGACGCTAGCTCCAAAGATAAAGAAAACAATGATTTGATGAGTTTCAGCGCGTTGAGCAACTTCCGTCGGCGAGAGAAAATTTCACCACTTCATCCCAACCTCACATATATTAATTTACACCAACAGCAAGAAACCCCCTCAAGCAAGCAGTCTGGTCAGTCGGTTGACCGAATGAAGCGCAGAAACATATTCGAAGAAGGAAATAGCTCTCCTCCACCAAAATTTAAGCTCGCCGATATTGTGAGTGAAATATCCGATCTCAAGCAAGCACCTTATCAAATTACAAAAGAAAACCCTAAGAAACCACTTGCCGCTCAGAAAGAAAAGCCTCAATTAGGAATCTTTACAACTCCTAAAAACATAGGGGAAGCAAAGAGCGAAGTAACTAGTCCTCAACTAAAAACACGACCTCCTTTGGGACAAAGCAATAGAAGTTTTACTCAAGCTTTTACCTTCGAGAGAAAGCAGCGCTCAGCTCAGCTTAGACACGTAACGTCTCATCCATCAGGATTGAGTTATTTCAACCAGCCTCATGGTCCCTGGTTTCATAAAGGCGACGATATGGTCCCAAGTTTGAAAGGGTCTTTTTTCAGGGGCGACTTTACCTCCAAGCACGAACACTCAAACGAGTCTCGGCGACAATTCACCAAGTTCTCAAATGGATTTGAATTGCTCAAATAATGAAAAGAACATGTCAGAGACAGACTGCAATCCTCCTATCAAGACCGAGGACGATCAAATTCAAATGAATATTTCCTTCAGTCAATTTTACAACGCGATCAAAGCCAAAAAAAAACTTGATTTTTGCAAAGCCGCTTTGGTTGATAAATAATTGGCCTGTAACTCAGGTAACCAGTCTGCTAATGAGAGAAAATTATCATTATCGAGTATAAAACTTATATATTAGTGAAGAATTGATCATAATTCTGTTGTTTCCTGAATAAAATTTTTCTGTTTGCTCATTAAAGTGTCTTTGTTATATAATAACCTTGTCCGAATAATCTACCAATTGAGTAATTTTCAAACAAAGAAGCGAAATGATTGATCAGATTTTCTAGAGTATGATTAACAAATTCAAATTACAGGCTTCGCGGCCTTGAAACTAAATTAAGCCGATTTCTTCGATTATAATAAACTTTAATTTGGCAATTGAGAGGGAAAAAGGAATCCAGAATGGAAACCAGCAGTGCGTCAAGAAAGCTCTACAGAATCTTCAAGACAGTTACTAAAATGCTTGAAGATCGAGGTAACTCTTTCAATTTCAAGAGCAGAAAACCGAAACCAGCAAATTAGGCTATTTTATCTCGAAAGAACTCAGAGAATTGACATTCGACGATTTTGAGACTCGCTACCCATCAAGAGGCGCCATCATGCTTATAGCACCTAAGGAGGATGATGACTCAAAGCATGTTGTGGTTTATTTCGCTGACGTTGACAAGTTCGGAAAAGAGCAACTTACCGATATTGTGAAAAACCTGGCCAAAGACTCTGAAAGAAACAACGTCTCTCTGAGACATGCCATCGTTATTTTGAAATTCGACTGCAAATATGTAAGCACCATTAATTCGAAAGGCTTCAAGCTCATTGTTGGTTTGTTTAATAGGATACGACGCTTCCTGACTACAACATCGAGACTTTTAACGAGGATGATTTGGTCGTGAATATCACTGAGCACGAATTGGTCCCTAAGCATCAGATAATCAGCCAGACTGAGAAGGAAGAGCTTTTAAAGAGATAGTATGAAATTTATTGAGATGAATAGTGTCTAATGGGACTTTGCTAAGCCGTGTGAAAGAGAGTCAATTGCCAAAGATGTTGTTGAAGGATCCGATCACCAGATATTTTGGTCTCCAAAGAGGTCAAGTTGTAAAAATCACGAGAGAGTCCGAAACTGCAGGCAAGTATATCACTTATCGTGTTGTTAGTGGCTAAATATATCGCTTATAATCACTATCTTCAATTTTAACTTCATGAATGAGTGAGTGTTATGAGTAAGAGAAAATTGCTGCGAATATGTATTATGAGAAGATAATAACTGTCCTTGCAAAGAGTTGATCGATACATAGTAGTTTAATAGAGCGTTTTCGAGAAAGAAAAAGTCTCTCTCTCTGTTGAGTGAACCTCTCAGGCATCAATTTTGCTTATCAATTGAGTGTTTAGTAGTAAAGCTAATATGCTTCAATTGTATTATTGAATTATTCCTAATGCGAAGACTACGTTAAGACTATTTTAACTTCTGAGAGCACGCCTTAATATTTGGAGTTTCTAGAATTGGTAATTTTGTCGATAGCGAAGCTTTATTTTAACAGCCATAAGTTTTTCATAGAGGGGAACAAAGACTGCTTTATAGGCAACTATTTGAAGATAAATATCTACTTATAGGAGTAGCTACTCTGGTTTCTTGGAAATTTTTTCTTCAGTCTTAGCTGGTTGAGTTTCAGCTGGATGGTCCTTCTGAGGCTTCATAGCTGGGAAAAGAAGCACCTCCTATTATTGCGAATTAAAAGTAAGTAAATTAGCAGAGGCTATTGATTTGTTACTTGGATATTGATGTTATCAGTAAGTAACATGGTCATTCTGTCAACACCCATACCCCAGCCGGCAGTTGGTGGCAATCCGTACTCCAAGGCTTTAACGAAGTTTTCATCGTATCCTTGAGCCTCGTCGTCTCCCTTCTTCTTGGCTTCCAATTGTTGAATGAAGAGCTCCTTCTGCTTGAAAGGATCATTCAACTCGGTGTAGGAGTTACACATTTCGTGGTAGTTGCAGAAAAGTTCGAATCTTTCGGTAAGGCCTGGTTTCGAGCGATGGTATTTGGCCAAAGGAGACATAATTTGAGGGTGTTCGATGATGAAAGTTGGGTTCAAACACTCAACTTCGATGAAGGCACCAACAAGCTTGTCCAAAAGTCTGGCGGTGGATCTTGGAGGAGCGCAGTCAACATCAAGCTTTTTGCAGAGATCATCAAGGAACACTCTCGCCTCCTCAGTAGTAAGGTCCTTAGGGAGTTCGATCTTAAGTCTCTCCTCGAGTCCTATAAAAAGACATTAACTTTTCTCGTGGAAACGAGTTAACTAACCTTCAACCATGGAAATTCTCTTAAAAGGAGGAGTGAAGTCAATTTCGACTTCTTTCTCGGTGCCAGGACCATCAGGATGGTATTTAACCTTGTAGCTGCCGCAAACGTGGTAGACGAGCTTGGAGAACATGTCTTCAGTGAGCTTCATGAGGTCGTTGTAGTCAGCATATGCCATGTAAAATTCGAGAATAGTGAACTCAGGGTTGTGAGTTTGATCGATACTCTCGTTTCTGAAGACTCTTCCGACTTCGTAGACTCTGTCAAGACCTCCGACGACGAGCATCTGAGGAATAGCAAACACATAGTTAGATCGAGTAATGGCAGTCGTGATTTTTCACCTTAAGGTAAAGTTCTGGGGCAATTCTCATAAAGAGATCCAATTTCAAGTTGTTGTGGTAAGTAGTGAATGGCTTAGCAGTGGCACCACCGGCAATTTGGTTCATCATTGGAGTTTCAACCTATAGTCTATTAGTACATCAAACTCTCCAAGGACTATTTACCTCCAAGAAGCCTAGATCATCGAGGTATTTTCTCAAGAAGTTAATAACCTTGCTTCTGGTGACGAAAATATTTCTGGTTCTGTTGTTAACAATAAGATCCAAATATCTCATTCTGTATCTGGTATCCAAATCCTTCAAACCGGTGTGTTGAGGTGGCAACATGTAAAGACATGGTGTCAAGAGTTTAATTTTTGTTGGTTGAAGACTGAGCTCGCCAGTTTTGGTTCTGCCTGGCTTGCCTTCGCAACCAATGATATCACCTCTCTTGATAGAATGAGCGAGTTCTTCGAAGTTGCCTTCAGTGTAGGTACCGGCGTTAGCCATGACTTGGACCTTCAATCCGTCACCAATGACATCGAAGAAGATGAGCTTTGCGCCAAAGACTCTGATGTTGTGTACTCTGCCTGCCAAAATAAGGATTTTCAAAATTAGCCCTCAGAATCGTATTTACCTGCAATTGAGGCGGTCTTGGTGTCAAGGAAGGCGTTATTCTCGGTGCAGAGAGGATTGAATTCCTCGTGGAAAGCTTTGTGAGTGTGAGTAACGTTGAATTTGTGAGGATAAGGATATTTCTCAGGAATCTCCTTTAGGTGTTGGATGATCGTAGAACGTGACTCGTAGTAGGCAGTAGGATCGATAATTTCTTCTTCAACGGCCTTCTTTTCTTTTTTGATGCCCTTGGCGACGTCTTCCTCTGCCTTTTTCTTTTTTTCTTCTTCCTTCTTTTTCTTTTCTTCCTCTTTTTGTCTTTGTTTTTCTAAGTATTTTTGCTGGTTTTTGGAGAGTTCCTTGCCATCTTCTCCAATGACCTTGGCCTTAGGTTCCTTTTTGCCTCCTTGTTCCTTCTGGTCCTGTGGAGGCTGCTCGTCGATTTTCTTTTCTTGGTTACTTTCGCTCATATAGTATCTTGAATAAAAAATTATTAAACTCCGAACACTTTGGCCTGTTAAGTCCGCTCTCGACATCTAAACGAATCATATTCAAACCGTGGTGTCTGCACCTGCGAGCAGATCGGAGAGCGAGGTGGCTGAGTTCTTGACTTAATTTCAGCATTTTCAGGCCGCTGGGTTTAATCAGCAAAATTGTATTCGGAATTTCAGTTTAAAATAAACCTGTGATCCAAAGCGCACCTGAAATTGTCAATGTGGATACGACGTAAAATTCAAAAAAGTCGCCCACAAGCGTAAAACCAGCGCTTCTCAGCAGGTGTTTAGGCGAGAAGGTTATAACTGTC
>ENA-UOTX01001005-UOTX01001005.1-compost-metagenome-genome-assembly--contig:-NODE-1005-length-24512-cov-42.326376_pt1 | contig 24512 bp, 9 predicted proteins | sample MGYA00238143_ERZ746982 | MGnify/ENA primary metagenome ERZ746982 (study PRJEB28758, sample SAMN06268862) | compost metagenome | isolation source: single cell | place: USA: California, Emeryville, Joint... | reverse complement strand
TCTTTTTGATATCCGTCTAATGGATAATAATTTTGTGTTAACCTCCCTTGAAATGTATTTGCGGTTGGCCCTCATCGAAAAAATCAGCATCACCAAATCCTTTATCGGCTTGGGATAAGCACAAGCGCGATAGTCCTTTCTGAGTTTCTCGACATATTTCTCCTGGTCCTCATCACCAGATCTCTCCGGACTCAACTCTTCCAATTCATCAAAAACACCCGCCAAATTGGCTGAATTCTCTTCCAAAGAGCTCTTCTCGTATTCTTCTTCACCACCATTAAGAAAATGAATCAGACAATCGCATCCCGAAACACATGATTTACCTGATATCTTGTACTCCACGTCCATTTCTCCAGAACGCGAGCTCATTTTCGATTCTTCAGAAACCAAAGGCTTCTGAGTCGCATTATATTTGACTTTCTTTTGCCTCGGAGGCTCTTTGTCTCTTAAAAGCAGATTCTCTCTCCTCGTCCATTTATTCCCAGCCTTCTTAGGAGGTGTCACTCCAATAATTTTGCAATCCTCATCATCCTCATCAGAATAATACTCCTCGATACGACATGTACTTTCCTTTTTCGACTCAATCTCACTCGCCAAACTTCTCGGCTTTTTTTGACTTTCAGGAGTTTTACCCACGCTTGAAACCTCTTCAAATTTGACTTTCGTAAATCTCCTCACACTCTCAAAAATTTCCTCAACGCCTTGCAAATATTTCTTTGCGATCACATCCGTCCCAACCGTTCCCGTTTTAATCGCATCAGCAAGCTCCTTGAAGCGGGTCATACCGCGCACGTAAGTTAGTAAAAAATCCTGCATGATCTTAGAATCTTGGCCGTTTGTTTCCACGATCAGTCGATATTTCCTATCAAGTTTATCCTTAATTGACTTAAGTTCTGCCTTAACCTCTTCATTTTTTTGAGTGATGACATTTTTTAAAAAGCAGTCCATGAGTTTTGCTTTATTTTCCTCAACGCATTTCTGAAATTGCACGAGCATTGAGCTCGGATTTGCGATTATTGCTGCTTCCTTGGCATCACGCTCTAGTCTACGCTTCATTTCAGAGGCGATTTCTTTGATTTGGATAATTTTCTGAGGATTAATGAGCGTTTCGATGTCTTCGAGAAAGCTGAAGTGCATAATATCATGATGAGCGAGGCATAAGTTGCATAGAGGAGGCTTGCCATTGCACATGGTATGCTTGCATATTTTACTGATGGATTCTGAGGGATGAGCCTTACATTTTAAGTTACGGAGTTGGGTCAAGAGTCTTTGGGTATGTGATTGAGTGATTGATGTGAGGTTCATGGTTTTTGTTGATTGGTCTCTTGCTTGAATAATTATTATCAGCTAATTTCATGTTTTCGAAAAATTGGCTCTCTCAATAAAATTAACATGGATACTACCAGAATTACTAAAGATGGTGAAAAGTCATAAATGGGATGGCTCCTTGCGATTGTTAGAGCTGATTATGCAGAGTTGATCGTTAATATCATGAGCGAAATAACGAAATTTCGTGGAAGATATACCACTCCTTTATGATGGAGAATTTCCCAAGCCAATTATTTGAGATCGACTCGAATATCAAATTGCGATCTAAAGCCCGACACACCTGGCGATTGTCATCAATATCCATGTTATCATACTTAGGTGAAATGCTTGAAGAATTTTCTAAGACATTTTTCAGAAAGCGAAAACTCACGCGAATGATACTAGCTAAATCCAGTAGAAAAACCACCTGAAATTAATATGTAAATCTCAGTAGCTAACACAGCAATACTCTCATCGAAAGCTTGCAGAGCATGGCTCAAAGGAATTTTTTTATGAAGTCGTGAAGAGGGCTGTGGCCTAAAGGTAGCTGTTTTCCTAAGAGTCCTTCAAAAAAAAAGTATAGAGGCATTTCTCGTTCACAAAAACTTTAAAATTTCCCAAAACTTAGAAATTATGTCGTGGGTGAGAGCGATTTTACATGAAACTGCACGCATCTTCATATTCTTTAAAGACATACAAAAGAGATAGTTTGTAATGAACCGCAATTAAAGCAATAATGACTCAAAATGTTAATTCTCATCCAACAAAGACCAAAAATAGTGACTCTCATATCGATCGACTAATTCAAGGCTTTCATTTGAGAATTAACCCCAATGTTTTGAGCAGAGTGCATGCAACAATGAACGAATATGTGTTAAACATTAAAGCTCACACCTAAAATTTAATTAAAAAGAATATTCTTTTGATAGACCTAACGGCAACCAGAATTTACTTCAGATTTAGTGCTTGCTCTGCAGTAAACTGATTATCTCTATCGCAGAAGCCGATAAGAGATAGATAATGATCACTCTTCGACAGCAACGCAATAAATTCCCTATGCCTCAGAAACTTCACAGAGAAAAGAGGCACACTATTTTCTTGACGGATCAACCTCCAGTGGAGGGGTAGTAAGTAAATCGGCCTTGAGATTTTGTGAGTTTGAGGAATTGGCATTCATATATGAGATTATTGAGTGTATTATTGATGGATATAGAAATTTATTTGCTGGTTATTAAACAGCAATTTTTGCTAATCTACAAGTAGTATTAGATTCATAATAGCTTTATTCGGTTTTTTATCTGAAATTAATGAGCGGAACATCAATAGTCTATTCTTAATTAATTCGAAGCATTCTTCATCTAATAAAATAACTGAAGGATCATTACAATGTATCGTGTGGTCATTAAAACTTTCAAGTAGACAGTGGGCTGGATACTTGTTTCCGAAAATGGAAATACAGCTCTCAACTATTTAAAGGCCGCTCGAAATGAGTATAAACAACAAATAAATTCAAACAAAATCAAGAAGAAGTAGTAATGACAAAGACAAAAATTCTTTTGTTGCTTTTCTTGGGAGTTCTCCTTATCACAGGTAAATGGTGTTGAATTCAATTTACTCTATCTAAAGTTTCGTTAAACATAAAAGATGTAAAGGCGTTCAGATTGAACAAAAACAACGCTCTGAAAGCTGATGCTGGTAAACAAGCCGTACGATCAAATCAGCAAGCGGTTAGCTCCAATCAAAATCAGCAAGCGGTTAGCTCCAATCAAAATCAGCAATTATCAAGTGCTGATGACTGTACAGACAATACGCAAGTACGATCGGTCCCTGTGCAGCAAGTGCAACTAGCTGACTGTGAAGAAAGCACCACTGAGAAGATAGAGGAATGCGAAGAATCTACCCCATTGCAAACGATTCCTGTACAACAGGCAGATTGTACCCCATTGCAATCCACTCCTGTACAACAGGCAGATTGTACCCCATTGCAATCGACTCCTGTACAAAAGGTAGATTGTACCCCATTGCAATCGACTCCTGTGCAACAAGAAGAATGTTCAGAGAAGGTACAAATTGTTAAACAACCTGTTCAACAACCATGTGTTGAAGCACAGCCATGTGTCCAAGCTCAGCCATGTGTCCAAGCTCAGCCATGTGTCCAGACTCAACCCGTGTGTGTTCAGGCTCAACCTGTGTGCGTTCAGGCTCAACCTGTATGTGTGCAGCCTGTGAGACTGGGCGTGCTTAGAACCGTCGTCAGACGTGGTTATGGTGGTGGATGCGGTTTTGGCGGCGGATGCGGTTTTGGCGGCGGATGCGGTTTTGGCGGCGGATGCGGTTTTGGCGGCGGATGCGGATTTGGTGGCTGCGGTGGCCTAGGTTTTGGCGGATGCGGACTCGGTGGATTCGGTGGCTGCGGACTCGGTGGATTCGGTGGCTGCGGACTCGGTGGATTCGGTGGCTGTGGTTTCGGAGTCCGTAGAATCGGTTTCGGATTTCCAGTCTTCGGAGGTGGTTTCGGATGTGGTTTCGGTGGTGGATTTGGATGCTGCTAAATAAATAGCAAGCAGCTCGCCTCATAGGATTGGAAGAAGAATTAGATGACATAAATAATTAATTAACTATTTATTTATTTCTATTTGTTAGACCATTCTCCTCGCAATTATTTCTTTGGTGGCCAATTGTAAGAGCAATATATTATTGCTTTGATTATAGTAGCTAGATTTATATGTTGTTGCATCAATGTTGCATGCACGATAAGGGTTGATTAATGCAGGAAAAATTAAAATAAATAGCACAAATTAATCTTTCAATAGCTGCAACAAATTGAATTGACTAACCTTTCATTAGTCCTTTGCTATTCAGCAGTGATGTAATTTTTCAATGCTTATATTCTTTCTCTGTTTTGACTAAAATGTAGACTTTAATTGAACTAGAAGTGCCTATCATTCGTCTAAAGTAATCACAATTCCCGACTGCAGTCCAAAGAATAGAGATTGGATTTTGTTTTACATTGGTTTTATTCGTTTAGAACACTGCAAAACTTGCCCAACGCGACAATTTTTGAGCGTATCTAACCAAAATGTTTATCCTTCCACAAGCTGTCAGGTACGAATATGAACTTCAAGTCAGCGCTACTAATAATATATTCCTTACGATAAGCAAGAGAATGAGTTTTAGCATTATTTTATGACGATTTCTTATCAAAATATAAATATATACATTCAGTCGGCCTGATTCAGTAGCTAATTTAACATATTTGAGTCTCGAGCTACTAGAAGGAAATTACACAAAGAGTGAGTATTCGTTGATCATACAGCGAAACGTCTTATGCTGGTAGCATGAAAACTGAAATAATCCTTGAAAATCAATGATAAGTTATTTTAAATGGAAAGATGTGCGGTCAGCTTTCGGAAAAAGTTTATTTCGCGTTCCACGATTTCAAAAATTATCTCTCAGCCACCTAACATTGACTCAGCACTCTCTAAGATGGACCACAATAAGTGCAAAATACTCGCAGAAATTTTTTTTTCTCATGGTGATTGACTGCCTCTATTAGATAGCGATGCTTAAATGGAAATTTCTTAAGTAATAGGGATGCTGTATCTAAACGGAATTGAAGACTAAAACAACGGGTTTCTTAAGGGAAAAGGATATCTCAAAGCCCTAAATTGCATTCATCCTTTTCAAATTTAGACTATTCAAACTCAGAAATAGAACAAGAATAATTGTTTATCGAATTTAACAGTAGAATTAGTAAGTTTAAGTTGCATCATCCAGGGAGTATCTTGAGTCGCGTGCTGCTAATATGGCGGAATACCATCTAATACTGAATTAGCATAGAGGAATAGATAGATCTAATCAATCTCTACCCTACAGCTGAATTCTGTATTAGATCAAAAAATTTTTGAATTTTGACTCAATTGAGCCGAAGATTTCAGCCATTTTTATGCAAAAAGATCAGAATGCAGAAAGAGCAGGGATTCATCGCTCAGGATGATCCAAAAAAGCCCGCGTATTAGCTTGTTCCTATCCTTGAGAATTATGAAGTCAGACTATTCGATTAGAACTATTCATGAGGAAAAATTTAATTACTGATAAATATACAGCAATTCTGTTAATTGGACTCATTATCAAGTAATTTTGAACATTTAATAGTCTTTTTGGATATTTTTCTTCTGGAAATTATGCTAAGTAAACATTATAATGTATGTCGAAACATCCAAAATAAAATATATTAACTAGTGGGACTGTTAAAATTCTAGAATCATTCGCTAAAATGTTCGAAGTGTCGAGTAGACAGTATACTGTCAAGAAAAAGGAAAAATGTCGACTGCGGCTATTTAAACCCAGACTAATTGAAAATACACACAACCAACAAAAACAAATCGAATCCAAATCCAAATCAAGAAAGAGTTTTGATGACAAAGACAAAGATTCTTGTGTTACTTGTCTTGGGACTGCTATTCATAGCAAATGTTCAAGCGCTTAGAGCAAATCCAGCAATGAAAACAAATAAGATGATGGTCACAGATAAAATCGGTGATGTCAATACCGCTGACAAAGGTGTGAAGATTATAAAGGTTGATAGCAAGAATAATATTAACACCAATCAAGGAATGGCAGCGGCAGCAGCATGTGAAGAAGAGAGCACTGAAATGAGTGAGATGGAAGAAATGAGTGAAGAATGCTCAGAAGCGACTATGATTCATGTGAAACCAGAAGAAGCTAAGAAAGCTGAAGAACAGCAGCAATGTGAGCACACTGAGAAAGACTGTGGCTGCAAAGCAAAGGAAGAGAAGAAAGAAGAGTCTAAAACAACAATAATCAAGCAAGATAAGGCACCTAACTGCGAGGAAAAGAAACAAGAAACCCCAGCCCACCAACAACAAACTACAATTCCTTGCGAGCAACAGCAAGAACAACAACAGCAGCAACAAATTAACATTATTCCTGTCTCAGTTCAACCAATGGCTGCTGATTGCGGAGTAGCTACCTCTGGAGCAGCTGCCTACCCAGTAAGAGGATGCGGATATGCGGCTCCAATCTATAACGCACCAATTTGTACTGGACCAATTTATGGCGGATACCCAGCCTATGGAGCAGGATACGGCTACGGATACGGTCGTCCAATCTATGGTAGAGGATGTGGCCTCGGAAGAGGAGGATTCCGCAGCGGAAGAGGTTGTGGTGGACTTGGCAGAGGCATTGGTGGTGGATTCGGAAGAGGAGGAAGAGTTGGCGGTGGTGGTAGAAGATGCTAATTAATATCAGCCAACCACCCCAATTAGCAATCTCATCATCATCCTTTCAAAAGAAGAATGAACAGAATTAATTAAGTATTTATTGTTTCATAAGCAGTCAATCAACAATCAATGATTTAGTCAGTGATTGATTTTTAAGAGCAACATACGTTTTCATCTTTTGTGTTTATGTATTTATACTTAATTGCATCAATATTGCTTGGTTTGAGATAATCGCAGAGAGGAAGGAGAAGAAGAAAAAAATGCTCAAACCAACCTTGAATTGATCGATGTTTCATGATGTTCTTGGGATCATCGAATAGCTGATATCTACTGTAGCTCGTTTACTTGTGCTTCTTTTTTTTTTCTTACTGACAAGAGTCATCGTAATAATATTAAGATACAGCAACGAAAAAATCGCAATTAAACGGGACCAGTATCATTAAATCGAATTTCAGACATTTTAGGAGTAGAGTCTTAAATCATTTCTGAAAATCTCGAGCAGAATGTGAGTACAGCTAGGCCTAGAACAAAGAAGATGACTCTGATGCCAAAGCATATGTTCGAAGCCTGTCAAGCTATTGAAATAACACTCATTTTGAATCATTTTGAGGATATTAACGGAATTTAGAAAGTTCTTAAATTGGTTAGAAATTTAATCGCTGATTAATTCTCAGCACATCTGCCAATTAGCAAATAGTTTTCGATATTCACTAGTCTATTTAGATATTTTCTTTCTGGAAATAATCACGATATACAACTCGGATTATTCAGAAAGACAGTTACATCATAAAACCACTGGAACAACGTTAAAAACATGAATTGACCGCGAAATTTTGCAAGTAAGTCCAGTAAAACGTGATTATTTAAGCTCACGTCTCTGGAGTATAAACAACAAAAAAAATCAACTGAAATCAAATAAAGATTCAACAGTTATGACAAAAACGAAAGTCTTATTGTTACTCTTCTTGGGAGTTCTCCTTATCACAAGTAAAAAAAAGAGCATTTGACTTGTTCTACATTTTGTTAAAAAAAAAAAGATGTCCAGGCTTTTAGAAGCGAGGACGCCAATCAAGCCGATGCGACTGCTGTGACAGTAACACTGGATAACCTCGCTTGTGAAGAAGTGAGTGAAGAATCGTGCGAAGAATCATCAGAAGTGACATGCATTCCTGTAACACTGCAGCAACAAGAAATCCCAGTTCAGCAAGTGCAGCAACAAGAAATCCCAGTCCAGCAAGTGCAGCAACAGCAAAATGATACTCAACCACAACAGCAGCAGCAGGCACAGCCAACCCAGCAAACAACTCAAGTTCCTCAAACTGCCAGTGCAGCACCTGCTACCACAGCTGCCGGCTACCCAGCTGGATATGGTGGATATGGCGGCTACCCAGCTGGATATGGAGGATATGGAGGATATGGTGGCTACCCAGCTGGATATGGCGGGTATGGATATGGCGGCTACCCAGTTGGCTACGGCGGGTATGGATATGGCTATCCTGTTTATGGAGGACCAGTCTATGCAGCCCCAGTTTATCCAGTCTGCGGAGCTCCAGTTTTTGGTACAGGATGCGGTCTAGGAGTAGGTGGAGGACCTTGTAATGGAGTAGTAGGTGGAGGACCTTGTAATGGAGTCGTAGGTGGAGGAACTTGTGGAGGAGTAGATCCAATGCCAGAGACCGCCATATTCGCCAGGGGAAGGGATGGAGCGAGAAGACCAAGAGGAGAGAACGAAGTTAGCGGTACAAGATCGCAGTCAAGAACACCGAGCAGATCAACCGAATCAATCGGATCAACCGGAGCAAGAGGAGCAAGTGGAGCAAGAGGAGGAAGCGGAGCAAGAAGAGGAAGAGGACCCAATTAATTAGCAAGTCTTGACTAATTAACATTTTTTTCCCCCTATTTTGCTAGTCAGGCAAGCTATGTTATGTTTATTGATCGATTTGTAAACCCAATATGCAATTTTGTGCTCAAACTATTCATCTGTTCATAAGTAATGCAGCAATGTTTCATTTGGTTTAACTAAAAGCAGAATTATTTCCCAAAATCATCTTATTTTCTTTTGAGCCCAATTAAAAGTATTTCCCTATGAGCTTGAGCATCCACATTCTTGACTCTCATCGCTCTTTTCTTCATCCTGAACTATGATAATTTTCTATTTCTCCTCCATCAGATCAAAAGAGATCTAAATGCTTTAATCAAACAAACAATTTCGCTTTTAGCACGATTTGTGAAATGTATTTGAGTTTTCCTAGAATACTCACTAACAAACGAGTTCGAAAAATTATGTTTTTGGAGAAGGAGGAGAAGGAGGAGGACAAGGATGAGGAAGAGGAAGAGGAGGTCCAGGGTATATCGTCAGAGCAGAGGAGATCGCCTCGTCCTAAATTTGCCATAGGAAATTAACTTATAGTACAAACTCGTTTCTCCAAATGGATTGCTGCTAAACAATAACTACTTCAAGTTGAGTCGCATAACACATTCATATTATTGCGATTCCTGCCTGGGCTTTTCCCTGGCACAAAGCTTTTGCCTTTTATTCTAAGGTTAAAATATTCTATTGCTATCTAACATTTGATTTGGCATATACAGGGGACCTTTTCATAAATTGATTACTTATTCAGCACTACTGGGTGCCTACTACTTGCAGTAAGTAAGGACAATGAATTGAGCATGATTTTATGACTGTTTCTTATCGAAGTTACCAACCATTCAGTCAACACCCTTCAGTAATACGAATCAACATGCCTTCACTCCAAATACTCTTAACTGAGCTAAATTTTAGTAGATTTACCAAGTGCGTGCTCGAAGACACCGCAGATTGATCAGAAGTTAAGAAAATCGATTTTAGATCTTGTAAGGTGGAGACAGGATCTTTTTCGATATTTATTTAGTCTTACAGGATTAACCAAATTATATCTTATTGACGGAGCAATGATGAAGGGTAGCATCTCAGGAGCAACAAGATACAAATTGAGTCACCCTTGGTTTTTTTTTTTAACATACTGAGGCGTTCTGTCAACTATCTTTATATTTTATTAAGAATAGAAATTCTGAGCAATACAAAAAGACTTTGCTCTGGAAAACGAAATTGTTAATGAGAAAACACACTACCTTCATCAGGAGGACGCACAAAAGCTCTAAGTATGATGAAAAACATCTATTCCTTCACATTTGGTAAAAGAACTACAAAGAGAATGAAAATTACATTTTTCTCAAATATAACGGTAAGTGTAGTAAATCCAAATTGCATCATACTGGAAATATCTTTAATTCTGTGTCTCTTCGTTGGAGAAAGATCCGCGAAATACTGAAATAATTTGAAATAAGAGGTCTAATTAGCATACTAGCCAAAGCTGAATTCTGTGAAATAAAAAGATCTTCAACCTGCCTTTCCAGCAAGAATTGGTATATTATGGACAGAAAGAGGAAAAAGTTAATGTGATCATGTATACTCAGATGAACCATTAAAAAAATTCGTATTTCGGCTTGTTTTCAGTTCATTAGAGTCTTGAATTTAGTCTATTCGATTCGAATATTAATGAAGAGAAATATAATTACTGATTAAAATTCGGCTAATCTGTTTATTAGGCCTATCAACAAGTATTTTCATTAACTAAAAGTCCTTTTGGATAATTTTCTTCTGGAATTAATTACAATAAGTAAAATAGGCAATATGGAATCATTCAAATTAAGTAAGAAGACTGAAGGACCGCTAAAAACTCAAGATCATTCGCGAAAATGCTCGAAATGTCGAGTAGACAGTATACTGTCAAGAAAAAGGAAAAATGTCGACTGCGGCTATTTAAACCCAGGCGAATCGAACATAAACAACCAATAACAACAAACCGAATACAAATCCAAATCAAGAAAGAGTTTTAATGACGAAGCCAAAGATCCTTGTATTACTTGTCTTGGGACTGCTCTTCATAGCAAATGTTCAAGCGTTTAGAGCAAATCCAGCAATGAAAACACATAAGATGATGGGCACAGATAAAATCGGTGATGCCAATACCGCTGACAAAGGTGTGAAGATTATGAAGGTTGATAGCAAGAATAATATTAACACCAATCAAGGAATGGCAGCGGCAGCAGCATGTGAAGAAGAGAGCACTGAAATGAATGAGATGGAAGAAATGAGCGAAATGAGTGAAGAATGCTCAGAAGCGACTATGATTCATGTGAAGCCAGAAGAAGCTAAGAAAGCTGAAGAACAACAGTGCGAGCACACTGAGAAAGACTGTGGCTGCAAAGAAAAAGAAGAGAAGAAAGAAGAGGCTAAAACAACAATAATCAGACAGGAGAAAGCAGCAGACTGCGAGGAAAAGAAACAAGAAATCCCAATCCAGCAACAGAAACAACAACAGCAAACAGTTGCTTGTGAACAAGAGCAGCAAAAGCAAGTGATCCCTGCTCAGCAACAACAACAGCAACAAGCAGTTACTTGTGAGCAAGAACAACAACAGCAACAGCAAATTAACGTTATTCCTATGTCAATTCAACCAATGGCAGCTGATTGCGGAGTAGCTAACTATGGAGCAGCTGCCTATCCAGTCGGTGGATGTGCTTATGCTGCTCCAGTCTATAGCGCGCCTGTTTGTGCTGGCCCCATTTATGGCGGATACCCAGTCTTTGGAACTGGATGTGGATACGGATATGGCCGACCATTCTTAGGTGGAGGTTGTGGTTTCGGAAGAGGATTAGGCGGATGTGGTTTTGGAAGAGGATTCCGAGGTTGCGGTGGACTTAGCAGAGGATTTGGTGGCTTCAGAGGAGGAAGATTCGGAAGATGCTAATTGATATCAGCCAACCACTACGATGAAAAATCTCATCATCCTTTCAACAACAAATGACTCTTCGAAAACAAGTTTTCAGTTGAGATGGGTATGGGATGAAAAAAGAAAAAAAAAAAACTAATTAATTATTTATTATTCGACAGAATAAATTATGAACAATCGATTCTCTGTTAGTTGATTTTTAAGAGCAATGTATGATTGCTTCTTCTGCTCTATCTATAATTGAACTAATGGCTTCAACAAAGGTTCCACAAGCATTCAATTGATGTTAAGAATAGCATTACTTGCTCAAATCATTCTTCTTTTTTAGATTCATTCAAAGAAGCTAACACTACAATCTACATTGCAAAAAAAAAAAACATAAAAAATACAAAGATTGTCCAAATGAACACAATTATTTCATTTTACATCGAGAGCGTTTTGAAATGAAAGAGAACTAATATTCTTTGGCACTTAATATCTTAAATAGCAATTGAAAAAAGATATTTATCATTGAGCTTAACGAACTTTATAAATATAATTGAAATCCAAAACTGAGATTGCATACTCCGTGTGCGCTCGCCTTACTAAAAAAGACTTATCCGGCCATGGATTAGTGCGGCTACTCTTAGTCGCTTGAAATTTCTTCACTGCCAGTCCTTACAACAACTACTCTGCTTTCAATGAAGAAACCTTGATTGAGATTTCCAGACCATTCTTTCGCTGAAAAAAGAAACTGTGGGTAGCAAGAAGTTGATCAGAAAGCGCCTTTCAACTTGACCTTAAACGACTACTTCTTGATAATTTATGACCATCAATCGCGTTGTTAACTCAGTTAATTGACACTATAATGGCTTTCGAAACAGCATATCTTTTTGATTAAGAAGTAGTTTGAATTCCTAATCAAGCATTATTGATAGATTTTCGGGATATATACCTACCCGTAAGATAATATCATACAAAACGACTAAACATTTTCTCAATTCAGTGGCCGGTCATTCCACCCCTCTAACATTTGTATTTCTCTCATTAAGTCAGAGCTTTTGTAATTAAAATGCCAAAATCATAAATAGATACCAAAATATAAATACATGCCGAGATGCGCTAGACATATATATTTTAATAAAAATACAAGCAAAATATCAGATTCCCTCTACTAATTGTTCAAAACGTCGCTTTGTAAACTTAAAATTCAAGCTTTAAACCATATTTTTTGATACTCGTTTGATGCTGTTGAAACTCATTTACATCAACCGTTGTTAAAATTCGTCTTGATTTACTCGGCGTTGACCCTGACCCTACATGCACCAAATCACTGTCTTTATTCATATCGCATGTTTTGCTCGCAGACCCAAAATTCTTGCCTCTCGATCCGTTCTTCGAGTCCGAATCAGGATATAACTCTTCTTTTCTCGCACTCCTTTGTAACATGTCCGGCTCAAGGATCCCCCAATTTTCTTTATTCGCACTGTACCCAATCGATCTCGCCTCAGAACTCAATTCATCAGCATCAGATTGACCCTGCGGTTGAGTGTTATTTCTAATGAATGAATGATCTTCAGCCTCGACTCTTGACAAGCTATTCTCATAAATCGTTGATAGAGTGTATCTCGTTCGTTGCCAAGACCTCCTTTCATGTCGAGGACTACGCGCTTCGTCATCTTCTTCCTCTTCGATCAAATCATTTCTCTGGTTGAAGTCTTCCTGATCTTGATGGTAAATATGCTCTTGAATATAATATTTATCTTGGAACTCTTCCTCTTGAGTTCTGTTTTCAAGGGTTGGCCCGCTCTCGATATACCCTCCGTCTTCGAACGCTCTTTCTGTTTGTCTTACGGTAACAAATGCTGGTACACCTCGGATTTCCTATGGATATATTATTTATATTAATAACAGAATTTTCTCTTTGAAAAAATTACCTGTTGGTCATTTTGTTGATGAGCGCTTGAAAAAGTGCCTGAGGTCCTCTGGGACTGGTTGACCCTCTGGACGATCTGAGCGAAATCGAAGGTGTCTTTCCACATGTAGATATCCCAGTAAGACAAGACCCCTCTTCTTTCTTTATCCAACTCCCTGAAAATTCTCGCAGCTTCTTGTCTTGGAGATTCCAGACTGCCTCTTCTCTCGTGGTGGCCCTCGGTTTCCAGCGACTGGCATTTGGTCAGGAGTTTAGCGATATCAGATTCAAGAATAAAACCCTTGCTCTCAGAGTCCAATAGATGATAGAGAAGACCAACATCGGGATTACTCGCTGGTGTTTTTTGGCAGAATAATAAGCAGCCGTCTCCTAAATCGTTGATACTGATGATTCCGTCGTTGTTTCGGTCACTGATTTCAAACATTTTGCTCGCGATGTCTTGGTGGTGGATGGCTTGGGACATCGGAGGGAAGCAGTTTAGGTAGTTGTTGAGGATTTGGAGGAAATAGTTCTTGTTTACGAGGTGTTCGTTCAAATAGCGGAAAATCTCGTCAACTAAGTTCTCTGCGTAAATTTGGTTTTGCTCGCAAAATTGCTTGAGCGCGTGAATTGTGATCATTTTATTCTCGACGCGGTAGCTGCTACTGGAAAGTCTGTCGCTGACCGCGGAAGTTCTCTCGGGTATGAGTTGAGAGTCTTTCAAAGGTTGAGAAGAAGCTTTTTCTCCACCGCAGTTAGTAGATCTCGACATGAGGCTTTCTCGTTGGAGAGGGAAGGCTTTTGATTCTTCTTCCTGCTCTCTGAAGTATTGGCTGTCTGCGTTAGTGAGAGACCCTTCGGTTTTCTTGTCTGAGAATTTGTAGTTATCGAATTTCATTGAGCTAGCAGTCTCCTTACTAGGTAATAGTTCCGTTAGACTCTGCATCATTTTACTATCAAACATATCCGGGCTCTGCAAACTTGCACCGACCTGACTATTGATCGTCGAGAACCTGTCATAAAGCTGCTCTCTAACACCTCCGAAACTCGCGAGGATAGGATTTGAACCATCAACCTTGCCGAGCGGTCCCCTTGCGTTGCCTTTCCCGCTCGCTTCTTCTTTCGCCTTTCCATTAGTCTCTTCTTTTCCCGTTCGACTTTGGAACTTATACCCATACTCAGGTGTTTCAACCTGGTTGGCTATATTGAACTCATTTTGCATGCAAAATCCGTTTGCTTGATCATTTTCAGTCTCGGACTGTTCGTATTGTGCATCATTCTGCTTCGCTTGATTCTGCGCTGGGGCCTGATAGAAATATGTGTCTTCGTCCTCGTAGGTTCTCGCGCTTTCAACAGTGTTGACGAGATTAACCAGCTCTTTTTTGCCATTTTCATCTCGTCTTGTTTGAGACATATAAACACTGTAGGACTCGGAGTCATCATATAACACTGGGTTTCGCGACGTATCGAGCTCTTCCTCTTGGGTCTGCTTCATTGATGCGGTAGGCGACAAAATCTGATTCACCGAGCAAGGCTGTCTGAAAATAACCTCATTGTTAATGCTAGCCTCAGTTGCCCATTCCCTCACAGACGCAGACTGCTCAGTATTAATCGTTTGCTTACTGTGGGAAATCGAGTGCTTTTTCAAATGCTTTGACAGATTCGGCAAATTTTTCTCAAGGTTGATGTTGTTAATAATCGAAGAGAGGATCGATCTCGTTTTCTCGCTGAGGTTGTTTGGATTAAACCCAAATAAATCATTATGCTTCTTCTCCTCGACGCTCGTTTCGCTGTGCTGGTAGGTCGGCTGCGTAATAGAATCGAAGCTTGATGTTCCAGCTCCAGGCAGCGGCGCGATCGACTCAACTTTGCGAAAAGTCGTCGGATTGGACTTCTCCATGCAAGACGGCTCCTCTGGCACGACTTGCTCGCTTTCATAGCATCTGAAAAGACTGTTTTTAAACTCCGAGATATTCGTTCGATGAGCAGACTCGAGCGTTTCTTGAGTCTCTTTAGTGCAATTGAGAGTCGGCTGGGTTGCAGGATACCCATTTTCTTCGTATCCTGAGGCGCAAATTTGGGAAGTATTCTCGTTTTTGTTGTAAGTTGGACGCTGCTCGCAGTTCTTCGCGAGGTTATTACGATAACCCTGGTCTTGCATGGTATAGTAGCTCTTCAATCCAAATGACCCTGCGAGTTCCTCATTACGATTGCGTGAATTATTCAACTCTCGTTGACTTACCGAACTTGGACGGTAATTGTACTCGTCGTCATCCTCATACTCAACAGTCACGACGTCAGCTCTATCATTATCAGCATGCGGTCGCTCGTCTGTGTCTGTATGCAATCGGTAAGCATGAGGCACAGGATTTGTGAATTTTCGAGTGCTGCTTGGACTCAAGTGGTTCAGCAGAGGCTGTTGTTTTCCTTCAATTGATTTGAATACTAAGCCAGGATCCGCGATTGGATTATGTATTGGTTCACTCACAGACTCAGGGCCTTTGGTTGGGAGAGTCAGGTCCTCTCGAGAGCGCTTGTCTGGGTTGGCAGAAGGAAACCGGTTGTGAGGTAGCTGTTGCTGCTGTTGCTTTGCGCCGAGACTAATCAATGCGTTTTCCATGTTCTGAACAACTTTCTGATAAAATCCGGATCCTTCAGGCTTGTTTTGAACGGGAATATTAGACATTGCACTATTATCCGTGTAATGAGGGAAATCTGGAGCTGCTCTCGTGAGAAGTTTCATTTGGTTTTCGGCTGAGGGGCTGGCGTTGAGGAGTTCTGATACTTTTATCCGATTTGATGAATTTCCTGTTTTCCCAGGGACGCTGTTCTGATTGCAGTTGACCCAAGAGCTCTTCGTTGAGCTCGGCTCATTGACGTAATTTTCTCCGTACAAGAGTCTTTCAATTCGCATATCAATTCCGGATTCTTTCATTCTGCTGGATTGGTCTTTCGAAATATTGGATGTGCTCATATTCGCTCTTGTATCATACTCTAAACGAGGGCTCGTTAACTTATTCAGCAGTCTATCAACCTGAAAAGTGGTAGAAACAGTCGGTTTTTGAGCATTGGTGGTGCTAAGCTTCATCGTCCCAACTGAGCCATTTCTCGGCGGGTTTTCTTTAGCTTGTTTTTCGCTTGATCTCGAGGCTTTTTTCGTCGAAACAGACCCAGATGCTTTAGTTTGAGATTTCTGCAAATGACTTGTTTCGAATGGATTTGAAGTCGGTTTTGGCTTCCTCTTTGAATCTTTCACATTCGAAGCGCTTCGGCTCTCAGCAAGCTCTGACACTTTGCCTGGGGTTGGAAGTTCTGACTTGTTAGAGCTGGTCTCGACCCCGGAGCCAGGCTCGCTTCGTTTCAGTAATTTTTCTATTGTCGCGTTCTTTTTCGTGTCAACTTCAAGATTTGTTGGTTTTTTCTGCGCGCTCTGAGCTCCAAAGCCCAGATCTATTTGAATCAATGGAATTGCTGTGGTCGCTGAAGCATCTAGTATCCTCGAAGTCTTTTGACTCTCGTTGCTCTTATTATTCACTGGAGTCGTCGCCTACGAGCTGTTATTACACTTGCATTTGATTGCGTATTACTTTTTTTTGTACGAGGTTTTTGTTAAGGAGCAGCTGGTTAATCCCTTCGATAAACATTTCTTGTGTGACTATTATTGAATGATTAGAGCAGATTGAAGCCGTTGCATTTACTGGATTTCTCAGCAAAATACGCGAACAATGATTCTGCTCTCCTATCATGCATTTTGAGCATCGTCGCGATTCTTTCCCTCTCAGCAAATGTGAAATCTGCAGATTGTTGTGTTTATATTATATAGCTGTTTAAAGGTGAAAAATTCACTTTTGCAGGTGTTGTTGAGGAGACGCACATACTCCCATACGTTCAACTCTTTGGGTGCGGAGGTGCGCTGGTGTTGAGGAGTCGTTGGTTGCTTTTTTGACTCTTGCTCCATTCAAATTGGATGCTCGTGGATAACGAGTTTTTGAAAAATTTAATTTAACTGAAACAAATTGAATTTTTGTCTTTCAATTTTACAAAGCAAGCTTGCATAAGAAAAACGTCATTCGAAATGAAGTTGAGTAGCCCTAAACGCCTATTATGATTCCAATCAATACTGATTTCTATAAAAATCAAACAATAGTCTCTTTTCATAATTTGATCATATTTGAAGGCTTATTGGTTAATGCTTGGGCTTATTGCTATATACCTGCTATCAGCGTCGATGATTAGTTAAGTATGAATATTAGAAATGCGCAAGAGCGCACCCTTTGAAGAAGAGAAATGCCGCTTAGGAAGTTTTAGATAAAGTGGCTATTTTGAAGTCATATAAGGCAATTCAAATACTCGAAAATGCTTGTTTTAGATATAATTAATTTTTTCCTAAAAAGAAAAAATATTTGGAGGACTTTGAAGTGCACAGGCTCAAATCTGAAAGCCAGGTATGTTAAAATAACCTTTTTGTCTCTCCTTTCTGTCGTACATGTGAGATGATGTAGCAATTACGCTGGAAATTACCGGCTGAATCATTTGATGTCAAGCACGTTAGCCTGATCACACATGATTATTTTTCTCTTGATCTTTCTTGGTCTCATGAAAGTTTCTGACTATCATTTATAGAGGCGAAAAAGATTTGGACCTCCACGACAAGTTCGAGTCATATATCCCAAGAAAAGAAGATTGAATCAATTACAAGAATGATTCTGTCAAACTAAACGACAACTAAGGATAGTCCGAGCCGATCCTTCGTGAACGAAAAGGATCGACAATGGGCTGAAACCATTTGAATCAACTCTTATCTGAAGAGAAACAAGTGTTTTAATATATACTTTAACGAAGATGTTAAAGACCTTTATATCCTAGTCCATTGAGAATTACTTCTCAAAAATTCATCCATTATTTGTTATCAACTTTGCTTGATCTTTTCTTGTCACCTTTTATATGGGTACATTCCTCATAATAATCAGTGTTTTTTCAACACTAAAAACCCCAAATTCCAGTCTCCATCATTCTGCTCTAAATTTTAAGTTCTTTGAGATGAGAATTCTTTTTCAAACTCTGAGAAAAAGTAGTTTCTCCTTCATATATGTCTATACTTTCCTTGAGAATTCTTAATTTTTTTCATCGCCTGCAAATATCTTCTCTAAGTTATACTACTACTCTTTGAAGTTTAAATTTAAGCTGAAAAACTGAAAAAGATAAAGCCACGCTAAATTCATGGTATAAGCGATTGCATTCTTCAAAGAAGAGTGAGGCTCTTTCAACGAAAAAGATAAATCCCCTACCCACAAGTTTACTAAAATAATTGAACTGCCTTCAATTAAATAGCAAATCACTCCGTAAAAAGCCTATCTTCTGGAACTCTCTATTCCACGTTTTGCTCTTGACAGTTCGAATAGAGAAAATTATTTCTTCATTTACATATCATTGATAATATGGGTTTCCAGATGCCATTCTGATGGATTAAATTTCTCCTGTTCAAATTACGTGTGCTTCTTAATTTTTGTTCATCCGCTAACATAAAAACAATATATCTTTGAAATAAAAGAGAACCTTCCCGAAGATAAGCATCTCAGTTTTTTCAATCTAGGCCCAATGCTTCCTCATCTCAAAGGAAACCGTTTTGCCCATATGAATCCTGACCCAAGCACCTCAAATCCCTTTGCCGGTCAAACCACTCAGGCCACAGGTGCCTATAATAACCAAAATTCCTATCAACAAGGAACTGGGGCAGGTCCCACCACTCAGGCCACCTATGGCACTACCCAACAACAACAATTCACTCAACCGAACAAATTTCCAGGCGGTACGACAAGCAATCCTTTCGCTGACACATCTACATCTACCACTTATTCTAACCCAGCAACCAACTACAGACCCACTCCTGATGGAGTCGGTAATACGACTCCAGGTGTAAGACAAGTTGCTTCGACACCTACAGGTCATCAAACTTCTAAAAAACCCAAAAGCAGCAAGGTCGATCCTGATAAAATCCCAAGACCAGAGATTGATGCTCAATCCTCTTACGAGCCAAAGCGGTTTGTCACTGCTGAAGGTTTAGCGCCGCCTCCTTCAACCCAGAATTTTATCACCGTCGATAACGGCGTAGCCGGCCCTCGCTTCATTAGATCTTCCTTCTACTCCGTCCCAACAGATCCATCAACATTAAACATCATGAACACTCCTTTTGGTTTCATCGTTCAGCCGCTAGCTGAGCCAGTTCAAGACGAAGAGCAGATTGCACTGATAGATTACAGCGTACAAGGCCCTTTCCGCTGTACTCGTTGCAAGGCATATGTTAATCCTCATTTTGTATGGGCCGATGGCGGGCGTGTCGCTATTTGCAACATCTGTAAAATGCAGAATAAAGTCCCTACCGACTATTATGTTGGCACTAATGAATTCGGAGTGCGAAGAGACAAAATGGAAAGGTACGAGCTTTGCAAAGGAGTTTACGAGTTCCTTGCGCCTGCTGATTATAGCAATCGAAAGCCAGTCCTTCCTTCAATCGTGCTTTGCATAGACGTTAGCGTCAATTCAATCAATAACGGAATCTTCAACCAAGTGCTTTCTTCGGTGGAGAGTCTTTTGGATTATATTCCATGCCCTGAGCTCACGAGCATCGCAATCTTTACCTTCGATCAAACGATAACGTACTTCCAGATTCCAGAGGACCTCACCAAAGAGCTGAAAGTCGTCGCTGCGAGCGATATTGATGATTATTGTGTTCCATTCCCACCAAACACTCTCTTCAGCAACCTCGCAGAGCAAAAGGACCGCCTCGTTTACCTGATTCAGAAAATCCAAAAGTACTACGAGACATTATACCAAACCCAAACTCAGCCAAAGACTTTTTCCCATGGCACTTGCTTAGGCGCAGCGATAAACAACTGCGGCGAAATGCTCAAAACCCAGGGTGGCCGAGCGCTTGTCTTCACCACGAGCGGGCCGACTGTAGGAATGGCCAAGCTGAAGAAACGTGATGACTACAAGCTTATCGGCACTGATAAAGAAAAGACTCTCTTCACGCCACAGTGCGAAGACTACGAGCAATTGGCAAAAACTTTACTGGATACTCGAGTTTGCATCGATTTATTCGTATTTTCTCCAGAGTATTTCGATTTCGCGACCATCGGCGTCACGGCGAATCTCACGGGAGGCAGTATCTATTATTACCCTCACTATAATCCTACCTACGATGGAGAAAAACTGCACTATGACATTGCAAGGAATCTCACGCGTAACTGCGGGTACGATGCTGTTATGACCGTCAGAACGAGCACTGGTGTCTCATTCGGGGAATATATTACCCCATCAGGACGCAAGCCCAACCCGTTGCTGGAGCTATCAGCGCTTGATTCTGACTACAGCATCAATGTGCTTCTAAAGATGGATGAGAAAATCTCAGACGAAACCGTTTATATACAAACTGCGGTGTTGTATACAAACGCTTATGGCCAGAGAGTCATCCGTGTGATAAATCTCGCGTTGAAGGTGTCTAATGACCTCATGACGAACTTTAAAGGCCTGGATTGCGAGACGGTCGGACTGTTGCTTCTCCGCAAAAACATAATCAACTTAAACTCTCAAACCAGCAAGCACATTCGTGAGCAAATGGTCAATCAATTGGTTAATATTTTGTACGCTTATCGCTTCAATTGCGCCAACCAAAGCTCTGCAGCACAGCTCATTTTGCCAGAAGCACTGAAAGTGTTGCCTTGCTATTACCTCGCAGCGCTGAAAACACACCTGTTACGTCTCAACCACGATGTTAAGCTCGATGAAAGGTCCTACGACCTACATCGATTCATGCGACTCCCCGTCAATGTCATGTCTACGATCCTCTACCCAAAGGTCTACGCCATGCATAGTATCTATTCAATTGGAGAGTTCGGTCCTGGACAAATGACGGAGGATGGGCGCGTTGTGATGACCAATAGCATCGCAACGACAGAGGACAAGTTTGACGATGATGGCATCTATTTAATTGATAATAGTGAAACGATCTTTGTGTATGTGAAAAAGCAAGTGGACCCAAGCATACTTTTAAGTTTATTCGGTCATGAAACACCCGAGAACATCATGGCCGAGGTCCCGGGATTGCCAGTGCTGGAGGATGATTTTAATACTCGAGTGAACAATATAGTCGAGCAGCTGAGGAAGAATAAGAATTCGAGTTACCAGAACGTGAGAGTCGTGGTGCAAGGAGATCCTTTCGAGCCTTACCTCTTGCATAATTACTTAGTAGAAGACGAGAGTAAGTTTGGACAGTCGCTGACAGATTTCCTTTGTGATATTCATAAGTTTATTCAGCAGAAGTATAACTAAGAGTAAAGTGAACCTTCATGTTTGCTTGTTGTAGTAGTAGTCTTAGTTATTTCTTCTATCACATTGAATCTTAACGCGTAAAAAGACGAATACTAGAATTTCCTTTTAACTGTGTGTGTTGAAGGGAGATAGCAAACATAGCAGTAATTTCATTATTGGGTAAAGTGTATGAAAAATTGAACAACTCTCTAAAGCGAATGTTAAAGAATAATGATGGCTATTACCAAATAAATCTACATTAGTTTATAAAAGGAATGCACTATATATCGATATTTCGTTATATAGTTATAAATCCTTAGTAATTAGAAATCATCAGCTCCGACGTCTTCATAGGCAGATACAAACTTTGTGAAATTGATTTCAGACTCCCCAGTCAGCGCCATATCAATAAGAAGCAAGAGCTTTTTAATCGATATAGTTGGGATCAATTTAGCGATTTTGTCCTTATCGTTTTGCTGTCCTGGGTACTGCGAGAGGACTTTAAGAACTTCTTCGGGTTTATCAAGCATCGGGAGATCCACAACAACATTGAACGCTTGAACGACTTCCAAATCTCTCAAAACGCTGGCCTGGCTGGTAGTTCCGATAACGAGGAGTCTGTGGTCAGGTTTCTTTGGAATTTTCTTAATCAGCACCAACAGCGCTTGGAGAATATGATTCGAGAACCTTGGACCGATGTTCACGAACTCGATGAGTCTCTCAATATCATCTAACACAACCATCGAGAGAGGCGACCTGTAAGCGTCTTCGAAGATCTTCACTATAGCGTTCGCTTTCCCGATTTCTGAAAACCCAACGAAATTTTCGGCACTAACCAATTTCACAAAAGGAAAATCAGACTGAAGCGCCGCCCAAGCAGCCAAAGCTGATTTCCCTGTTCCATTTTGCCCGTTGAGCAGACACGAAATAAGCTGCGTGTTCTTGCTTTTCTTGATCTGGTCAACGAGGTTCAGGATCAACGCTTGATTCTTTTGAAATCTCGGTCCATAGTCAATCAGATTCGACCTTGCTAAAGCCTCAAACTTATCGGTATCTGCACCAAACATTGGCTTTACTTCTTCAAACGCTCCCAAGAAGTCCTGGAATTCGACCTTTGACTCTTCATTGATGGTCACTTCCTTGCTGAAATCAAACAAATTATTCGTACGAGTGATCGCTCTTGAAGTCGCGCTCTTTACCAACGCCTCGATTTCTGCTCCGGTGAAGTTCTTGGCCATTTTCGCGATTTTCGTTAGGTCCACGTCGTCGGCAAGAAGTTCATTATCCTTCATCTTCTTTGTGTGAATATTGAGAATCTGCAGACGGCCTTTCTCGTCAGGGAGATTAACCTCGATATGGACCTCGAATCGACCGGGACGTAGAATAGCCTCATCGATCATGTCCTTTCTGTTGGTCATACCGATGACGAGGATGTTATTCAGCGAGTTAACACCATCGATCATACTCAAAAGCATGTTAACGGCTGTATCATTGACTCCGGCTCCACTGTTAACGCTGCCTCTCTGTTTGCAAATCGCATCGAACTCGTCGAAAATAATAATATGCAAAGGACTCTCTGGACCATAGCGCTTCTCGTCCTGGATAGCCTCGGCGAATAGCTCTCTGATCTTGCGCTCGGTTTCTCCGACGTATTTATCATACAACTCGGGTCCGTTTACGATCTTAGGCTCCTTTGAACGAAGAACTTTTGCGAGTTGTCTCGCGATGAGGGTTTTGCCGGTACCAGGTGGACCGTACAAAAGCAGACCTCTGACATGTGTACGACCATATTTTGCCAGCAGCGACGGCGAGAGCCTTCTCGAAGCGAACGCACTACGGAAAATATTGTAAATTTCGTTGTCAAGGCCTCCTACGCCCATGTCCTCGAATTTAAAGTCGCTTTTGAAAATACTCTGCGCTTTCATTGACGATTGGCCTTTTATCGTGAAATTCGCTGAAGGACTGCATTTAAATTCCAAAACAGTCTCATCGACGAGTTGTCCCATGACATCCTGCGTTGGGTAAGTCGTCTTGACGCCGATGTCGAGCAGCTGAGTTTTTCTCATCGTACATAAGAGAATGCAGGATTTCAGCTCTATGAGAACGACTTGCCCTGGAGTGAAGTACTGCACTTCGAACATGCGACGGAAATGCACTTCGAGGTCTTTATCATCTACTTCGACTCTAGTGTCTTTAGGTCCCATACCAAGTTCTACATCGATTGATAGCGAAGCTAAAGACTGGATCATGTCCTGAGGTGGCTTATACAACGACACGTCTACAGAATCAGTGTATGCTAACTTCATATAAGTTCGAGGGTATTTTCCTAATCCAACTTGCCTGTCATCGAGACCTTTAGTTTCTCCTGCGATAAATACGTAGCCTCTCAGAGACACATATACTGGTGTGGTTCTGGCTGCTGCTTTAAGAGCTTGGTAATTTCTGGGTGAGAGGTAAAGGAAATTGCTATAAGCGAGGTCAGGCGACGGGAGATTGGCAGGGTTGAGCCCGCGAAGAACAGCTGATGTTTTATCCATAATTGAACTAGTTTATATTGTATGGATTGGAGATGCAGAGCAGGCTTATATAGTGCTGGCCAGCTGAACAGATTTTGCCAGATTTTGCGTGTTGTTAAATTGAACGGTATCAAAAGTTTTCTTAGCGTAATAAAATCCTTACAGTTAAATAGTTAAGTTGATCATCAGAAGCTTAAATTACCAAAGTCTCTCTAGTGGAGTTCAATGTGTTCTAGGAACAGAAGCTTTGAGGTTTTGATGAAGAACAAAGAAAATAGAAAAAATATTCAATTACTGGATAAACCAATTTTGAAGAGAATTTATAATCTGAAAATAAATTGAATTGAGAATAAGTGATATTGAAGAAGAAAGTGAAGAATAATGATCTGAATATAAATTATTTAAAGGAGGAATTATATCCTGTGGATTTCTCCAAAAGATCACTTCACAAATTTCTTCAGCGGTT
>ENA-UOTX01001004-UOTX01001004.1-compost-metagenome-genome-assembly--contig:-NODE-1004-length-24513-cov-7.022876_pt1 | contig 24513 bp, 15 predicted proteins | sample MGYA00238143_ERZ746982 | MGnify/ENA primary metagenome ERZ746982 (study PRJEB28758, sample SAMN06268862) | compost metagenome | isolation source: single cell | place: USA: California, Emeryville, Joint... | reverse complement strand
AATTTCTGTGCAAATTCATAATCGTCTTTATCGACAATTTTCGGAGCTCTTGGGAATTGGGCCATCTCGCCGCGACCGCCAAGCATCTTCCTAACGCCCTCAGGAGCTTCATCAATACTTTTAAAAGTCACATCAACATCAAAAGCTTCAAGGAGGTCAAACAATGGAAGAGGAGTCTGAGGAGCGAAAGGCATGAGATTCTTCATTATCTCAGCGTACTTTTTCCAGAAGGTTGATCCTTTAAGTGCTTTTCTGATCAATTCCACCTGGAATGATTTGCAGAAAGCTGACAGAGTGGAATAGCCAGATTTGTGAAGCCCCAATAAATCATGGAAATCGATACCAGCGCGGAGATTCAATTCCAGAGTGAGTTCTTCTTGGGCAGCTATGTCCTTCATGCCGGTAGCTAATCCAGGAGGTATCATTCCAGACGCCATGCTTTCGAGTGCTTCTCCAGCTTTTATTCTTAATACTAAGTTCTCTGGCGTTTCAACGAAACTATAGGAGAGAAGTCCATCCTTCACTAAAGTTCTAATGGGCGCAGAATATGAGAAGCTGCCTGTCAAGAGTGCTTCAAGGAGCTCCTGTAAAGCTTTGATTTTGCCATCTTCTGGAGTAAACACGACCACCAAACAAATTTCTGAGCCCAATCCTGTGAGATAGCTTCCTATCCTTTGGAGTTGGGCGTCGGATTTCTCTTTGTTAATGGTTAGTTTGGCGCTAAATGAGGATTTGGCGGTTTCTTCGCTAATATCGCCGATTTGGACACCCAGTCTTGAGATATTGTGCTTTTCTTCCATTTTAATGTTTTGTTTTTTTTTTGGTAAGATATTTATTTTTTATAAAGAAATGCTGATGAGCCAATATTTATTTAGTTAATCTCTGCTATCGCCAAAACGCCTTGAAAGGCGTTTTGCTTATTCCGTTTTAATTGAATGAAGTGGAGTATCTCAGAGCTTGCTGAAAAATAATTAGCAGTGATGAATCAGCACTCGAGAATTGGGATGATAGAACTGCATCGAAGGAACCATGAATATACGCACACTCAATTGAAACTGGACGATATTGTAATTGTTCGGGATCTATTGCACAGTAATTTCAATCTTTTAAAAATATTTTCGGGCCTCAGCAATCGATACACCCTTAAAACCATAATTAGAAGCAGCAGAGTGCTTACACTCCTAAGTAATATCCTTTTATTCTAGCTTTTGAGCTCCACTTCATCCATCTCCTTAGAAAAAAGATCTGAATCGACAATTATAACTGCTTATTTTTTCAATTGCCATGTAACTATTCAAGCAGCAAGATTAGGTGCATCGATACATGTTGTAGCAGCTCTAATTCCTTCTGAAATTGCAAACAAAAAAAAATGATGCTGGGAAATTGGATGTAAAAATTAGCAACTTCCTTTTTCTTCCCTGATTTTCTTTCCTCGAATCGGATGGAAAGCCGGCTGGTTGAGTTTGTCAAGTCCTTTCTGAAAGATACTGAAGAAATTGTATCATGATATAGGTTCGCTGATATCAAGTATAATTAGGTGTTAAATTAAAATTTCGACGTGTAAATATCACTTCTTCTCAAGGCCCAATTTTCTTATCCATTTCTACCTAAGAGAGCAACGGAGCGGTTTACAGATCACTCCATAAAGTAAAATTATTTCAATATCTCTCTCTCGTTCAAATCAGTCTTCATTCGATGCATCATTTGAGTAATTTTCGCATGCAAAGCCATCGAGTCAGTAGATTCATGAGACGAGAAAGCTCATCAAGTTTAGGCTACACTCTCTCAAAACATGATAAAACATGATAGATAGCTAGACCTGGTTCGCTGTTTCTCATAGAAAAAAATCGGTCTCCCTGCTTGAAGGGGTTATTCCTTAAGATATTTATCACTCAGGAGCTCTGTAGTCCAAAAATAAAATTCCTCTTACTCAATGCAAATCCTTCAAAGCCTCAGCGCAGACTACACCGATGTCATCTTCTACCCAGTCCGTTTTCCTTGGGCGATTACACCTATTATCTCTTGCATTGCGACTTTTCTGGTCATAGTTGGAAGTATTCTCACAAATTCATACAAAACTCATCTTGGAAAGATGATTCTTCTCCTCAATCTCGCAGACTTTATCTTCGCTGCGACTAAGACGGTCGGCTCTCTAGTAGTCCCTCAAACTGACCTACTTTGCAGCATCCTAAACAGTTCAGCTCATTTTGGAGTGGTCTCTTCGGTTGTATGGGGCGTCTGCTTCGGACACGCGCTTTTGATGGCTGCAAAGAGCCAAACTACCTCCGTCTCACAATATTTCCAAACTTATCGCGTTGTCGCATTGCTACTGCCTCTTGTCCTCGCCGTCACGATGTGCTTTTCTGATTATGTAATCACCGATGGCAAAAACCACTGCGTCCATCGGCTTCCAATGGGTAAATTCGACACGAGCTACTTCATTTACGCCCAAGTCCCTTTGCTTTCGTGCTGTGCGCTGAGCTTGGCGTTCTATGTCCTTGCATTCTGCCGATTCAAAGGCTTGGAAATACAAGGAACGTCCTATATTTTGATCCTTTACCCAGCGATCATGTTGTTATGCTGGCTCCCGATAATGAGTGCTTCAGTAACGGTTCTGCTTGGAGTAAACGTCAGTTCGAAGTTGGTTGCGTTTTTTGAAGCAATGGGTCAGTTACAAGGATTTCTTGACGCAATTGCTTATGGCGGAGTTACGAGGATTGCAAGGAGCTGTTACAGCTTTTTTTTCAAAGGAAACAATAGAGCGTATAGTGATCCTGCTATCTTCGGCCACTTTACTCGGCTGAAGAGTGAGGAAATAGACGATCCCGAGGCGTATCGATCAGATTTGGTGAGTTTCGCGAACCAAAAGAAATTGTTCACTGAACTCTGAGGAAGTGGCCTTTGGGTTTGCTTATTTTATGCAAATGATAGCTACAATGGTAAATACATATTCATCCAATAGAAGGATATATAGTTATTTCTTACTGCGAGTTATCATTTTAAAATGTATAGAAATCGTTATATCTCTTCATTTCTAGTGAGAGAGAGTCACAATACCAGTGAATACTATTCTTTTCGCTAACGCCTCTAGACAGTTACCGATGTCTGCACCTGTCCTCTTCATGTTTTTGAAAAACTACTGTGGAGAATCTTACAAAGGACCAGTTAACGTTAGCTCTTAATGCTTTTGGAGTTTTTTCCCTTCAATTTTCTATTTTTTTAGCAATAGCCTATGATAACAGATCTTTTTCGTAAATCTTTTAATTTCCTTCGAATTCAATTCAATTTGATTTGATAAATTAATCTACTGGGATGTCCGAGCTAAATGCGCAACAATCCAACTACACTGACATTACTTTTTTCCCAATGGAGTACCCTTTTGTATTGGCTCCTGCTGTCTCCGCCCTCGCAAGTTTCATCGTCATGATTGTTTGTCTCTGCAACGACCCCTTCAAAACTCCTCTCGGAAAGATGCTTTTCCACATTAATCTCGCAGATTTCTTCTTCTGCTTCCCTAAGTCATTAACAGCCTTCATCCTTCCTTCCAGTGACATCTTTTGCAAGCTAATTCAGCTGGTGACGCAGTTTGGACTTATTTCTTCCGCTGTCTGGGGTGCTTTGTTCGGTCACACTCTCATGATATTTTCCCAACGCTTAGGGACAGAGAAGCTATCTAATTGCATGAAATACTATTACATTTTCGCTTTAATACTACCTGCAATCCTCTCGTTTTTAGGATTAGTCACAAAGTACGTGAATTACTCGGAAACAGAGGAAGCTTGTATCCATCGTGTGTATCATAGTCGGCCAGACTATCATTATATATTTTTCATTGATATCCCCTTGTTATCGGCATGCTTTTTCAGCGTTTTGTGGTACCTTCTTGCAGCGAAGCAGTTCAAAAAGATGCTTTCGAAACAGGAAACGAAGTTTTTATTCACATTGATTGTGTATCCAGCAATTCTACTTGTATGCTGGGTTCCGATCCTGACGACGAACGCTTTGATAATGTATGGGTTAAATGTGAAAAAAGGTTTATATGTTGCCTTTCAGGCACTGGATCATATGCAAGGGCTTCTTGACGCGGTTGTTTATGGAGGTGGAATGTTGAAAATATGTGGGAGAGGGAGAGAAAACACAAGGTCTTCGTATTCCAATCTAGCTATTTCTTTGCAAGAGGAGGGCTATGAGACGTCAGTTCTAGCGAGCACCAACTTAAGAACTTCACAAAAAACCGTAGATTTGGCCTTTTCGCAGGACAACTCTCGAAGTAATTCGAGCATTACTCTTAAAACAAGCAGTTCAGGAAGTTTTAGGTTCTCGGTGAGAGAGAAACCTTGATTTTATAAATTTTTGTTTGAAATGTGTCGGATGATTGACATCATATAATACTCATTTATATTCAGTCGTAACATTTGATATTGTTTGTTTGCCTTTTAAGGCATTAAGTATGAGAAATTTGAACTCCGTGGAGATTGTTTGAAACGCAATGAGTCCTTTTTCTCTTGGAACCTATGGTTATCAACTAATACAAATGCCTCTTTTTAACTTGAATAATTCGTCAAAAGAATGTATCTGATAAGTGAATGGTTGTAAGCCTCAACATAGAGAGTAAATTCCACAAAGGTATCAAAATAAAGAGCCGAAGGCATCGGAACAGGCATCATTCAATTACAGGCTATTTATTGCTGAATAGAACTGATTTGAAAATTCAAACTATTTAAAATATTATAAGTTGCTACTCTCCTACATTCCGCTTCGAAATAAGTATGTAATAATAGGACGAAGAGTTAAAGAAACCACTTATACGGTACTCGCGACACAATTAGCAAGGTTAATAATATTTCTTTAAACCTCAATAGTTTGCTATAAGTATAATTAATGGAGAACTCATTTTTATACCCACAGATTCAGACGCTATTGCAGCAGAGTAAAGGAGGAGATAACACCTTTTCCATGCAATTTTCCAATTTCAGCAAGAAGAGAGAAAGACGACCAGAGAGACGGATATAGTAGCGACTTAAAATCGAAATCATCAATTAAAATATCTTTTCGATATCAAAAATTCGATTTGAAAAAAAAAAATAAATTAAAAAATCCAGAAATTATTCCATAGAACGACGCATTAATTAATTTTTCACGAGATCATGTAGGGAATTCGTATTTTTCAGTGAATCAGTGGAAAAAAACTGATTCTATGCAATCTGCTGCGCTAAACTAAGATATGACGACTAAGGCAAGAAACAGCTAATTTTTCGAATCCTTGCTTCTTTTCTGAGCAATAACTTCCATTTTGATGCTGAATTACTGTGCTGGAAAAATAGTTTTCATATTATTTTTTCGCAGAAGAATTAACCCCACATAAACAGCGATGGATGCTTTTCTCACATGCAACATCGATTTCGACGAATGACTTGACCATAGTCCAGATTTGATAGTTAGTTCATAGGAATTACTGTATTTGAATATTCTTTTTCTATTAGGGCAAATTAATGGTTTCAAAGAATGACGCATTATTTTTATTCTATTTTCAAGAAAAATACCCGCTGTTTTTGTTTTGTTTTTTTCTCACAATACTAGCCGACAGCCTTTTCTTATTAGCTTAATGAACAACGTCGTCATTATCGAGAAGTAACGACAATTATTTGTTAGATTTGCGTAATGAGATGATAGCGTGTTGAATCTCTTGATAATTGATATAGAAATGCTCGTTTTCGGCTTGATCATTCCATTTCTATTATTAATTTGCCTTTCGAAAATTAATTTAAGACAAGCCATGCAAAAAAAGTATCCAAACCAGTATTAGAAATCCTGCCAATGTTAGATTTCGAGCTTTCTCCCTATTAGAAAAAAAGGTGAATCAGTAACGATCCCCCTATAAATACTAAAGGGTTCGAAAGGTTATTATCACATTCAAACAAGTTAAGAAAAACACATAATGACCAAAGCTTTCCAAACACTTGCGCTTTGCCTTTTGGTTTCCGTATTGCTCTTCGCTCCCGCTTATGGGTCCTTCCGTGGCAGAGCATTAGATGGCGCCTCGAACGAAGCCAAATTAAACGTAACGAATATAACTAATACGACAAAGGAAGCCGACAAAAAGCTCCAAGGACCTGTTCTCGGTAATCAGACCCCAGCTAACGATACGAACGCATCCAAAGAAAGCAACAAGAGCAACAAGACTGAAGGCAAGGGCAAGGAGACTAAAGATGGCGCGTTGAACGAAGCCAAATTAAACGTAACGAATATAACTGATACGACAAAGGAAGCCGACAGAAAGCTCCAAGGATTTGTTTTCGGTGATCAGACCCCAGCTAACGATACGAACGCATCCAAAGAAAGTAACAAGACTGAAGGCGAGGGCAAGGAGACTAAAGATGGCGCGTTGAACGTAACGAATATAACTAACACTTCAAAGGAAGCCGAGAGAAAGCTTCAAGGATTTGTTTTCGGTAATCAACCCCCAGCTAACGATACGAACGCAACGAACGCATCCAAAGAAAGCAACAAGACTGAAGGCGAGGGCAAAGAGGCTAAAAACGAAAGCGGTTCTGCTAGAAGACTGCAAGAAACCGCCTCGAATACTACACCGAATGAAACTAACGAATCTGCTGCTGCTAATATAACGAACATAACTACTGGAGCAGCTGCTACCCCTACGAATACTACAACTAATGCAACCACTACCCAACCTGGAACCCAGCCTACAACAACCCAACCTGGAACCCAGCCTACATCTCAACCTACAACCAAATCACAAACTCCCGAACATAAAGGTGGTGAAAAGTTAGCTGCCATGACGCTTGCTATCGGTATCTTGGCGGTTGTGAGCTTTGTTATCTAAGTGAGTTAGAATTCGACAGGAAACAAATTAAGATATTATCCTCTCTCATTGTGCATGTTTGAAGACACCGTTTATATTTCCTGTGAAGATTTCATGTTTTATTACCGAGTTAGGACCAATTCATATGCCTCATAAGAGTAATCCAATAATTATATAGTAGATCCAAGAATTTTAAATCAATGACAGAAATTGTCTTTTTCAATAGGCCTAAGAAGAGGACTCCTTAAGCTCTAACTTATTAAATATTTTGCTAGGTTGCGAGTGCCACCTTGAGTAATCATAAATCAAATTGTTATATTCTGATGGTCCTCGAAAAATCTTGCCCGTGTAGTTCGAACATTATCACACCAACTTTCTCAATTTCTTGTCCCTTTGATGCGAAAAAGGATGGAAAAATTGGAAACAGATCACAATTTAATCAGCGATTGAGATCGAATGGAGTCTATACGCAAGTAAAATTCACGCCTAAGATCATTCGATTCTCTCGAGATCTTATTCTCTCGAGATCTTATTCTCTCGAGATCCTTTCATTTTTCTCATTCTATTCTTCCTAGATTCATCGAAAAACTTATCAATGTTGCTCCCTCTAACTGGCATTAGACATAATGTTACTTCTGAATTAATTCTTACGTACTCTTTATCCAAAGCAATTTAAACTAGCATTTCAATATTCTTTACTCCTATAAGGGAAGAGCTAATGCAACAAACCCTTATGCCAATAGATTCCTTGCAAGAAGCTGATTACAGAGACATCATCTTCTTCCCAGCGCAGTCGTTAATAGCTCTTTCACCCGCCTTAATCGCAACTTCAATAGTCGCTGCACGATTTATTCTTTTAAAAGCTTATAGCGTGCCGGTTGGAAAACTCATTTTTGCCCTGAACCTTATGAATCTCTGCTACTGCAGCACCAAAATTATCGGTACATTACTTCCGCCTCAAACAGAGATATCTTGCCGTCTATTTGAAGTCGCGGCCTGCTTCGGCGCAGTTTCCTCAATGATTCTCGGCGCCTGCTTTGGGCACAGTCTTTATATGCTTACCCGTTATCGTTCAAAAGAAGCCTCTGCAAAATACGTCACCCACTACCTTTTCATTGGAATAATCGGATCTGCTACATTAGCCATATGTACATATCTAGCACCATTGGTCCAAATGTCGGTGGCTGCTGATGGATCTCTACATTGCGTGCATCGTATCTATGTCGGAAAACCAGACTACACTTTTATTATCTTTGTAGATATGCCAGTAGTGATTGCAATAGTGCTCAGTGTAATAGGGTATTCGTTCTCCGTTGCAAGACTAAGGAACTTGTTTGACACTTCTTATAAATATATATGGGTTCTTTTGATATATCCAGCAATGTTGGTGATTTGTTGGCTGCCGTTGTTGATAGGAGCGCTTCTGGCTTCGTATGGAATTACTATTTCGAGTGGCCTTGCGACAGTTTTGAAAGCATTTGACAAGCTGCAAGGCTTTATTGATGCAATAGTGTATTGGCGGGGATCAAAGAAAACGCTTGGGGAGATTTGCAGGCAACTTCGATGTCTGCCAAGAAGAGCAGAAATAAATCAGCAAAGTATAGTGATTATTCCAACAGATGATCCTCAAGAATCGCTGCTCATAGCTAATAAATAAACCAACCTCCTTTTGAATTTATTTAACGTCAAGAAGCAAGCTTTTCAAGTGCTTTGAAGCTCCATCAATTTATTGAAAACATAAGGATATCTGATTTTCTTACACACATATTGACATTTTTTTCTCTACACACAGAATATAAAGATTTTCAGTTTTCAATTCATAATCTCTAATACTCATTCAATTCAATATATCAAGGTAAAACTGCACTAAATTATGTGCTTTATTTCTCGAGACACCTTTCATTCTTTTATGCTAACCGCAGAAACAGCTCAGTTCATAGTCGGCCCATTTCAGCTCTCATTTAGCAAAACAAATTTCGTACCTCTTTAATGATTTCTACTGATTATTTCCGATCATCGAGGTATACAGCGAATTTCTAATTAGCTAATATTAACCAATACTCTTGTCTAGTGGAAGACATCGATTTTGCGCTGATGACCTCTTCCATCTAATCGATACCTCTCTCTCTCATGAATAAAGTGTTTTGATTCAATTGACAGCAAATAACCCTTAACGCAAATTATTGCGCCACGAGTACCGAATTAATTTATTTCCTCAATAATTAAGTTCAGGACTCATGGCAATGGATTTTTCTGATGGTCAAAACTACATGGACATCACCTTTTTTCCTGCAGAATCACTCATCACTCCCTCTCTCACAATGATCGGATCCTCAATTGTCACTTTGAGATTTCTTTACCTAAAAAGCTACAAAGAACCGCTTGGAAGACTAATCTTTGCCCTTAACTTGATGAACCTCTGCTACTGCAGCACAAAAATCTTCGGCACCTTCTTTACACCAGCCTCAGAAATCGGTTGCCGCTTACTCGAAAGCTTTGCCTGCTTTTCATCAACTGCTTCAATGATCCTTGGAGCTTGCTTTGGACATAGTCTGTATATGCTTACCGTTCATCTATCAGTCGAAGGCTCTTCAAAATACGTCACACATTATCTAACCTTTGGAATACTTGGCTCATTTTTATTAGGAGTGGGGTCATATTTCACGCCATTGGTTATATTAAAACACATTGATGGGTCACCAGTTTGCACGCATCGGATTTATTATGACGCACCGGACTACACTTTTATCTTCTTTGTGGATATTCCAGTGGTCGCTGCTTTATCGTTCAGTATTTTTTGTTATTCACTATCTGCTAAGCGACTAAAATCCCTTGTTCATACAGACTACACGTATATATGGGTTCTTTTAATATTCCCAGCTGTTCTCGTTCTCTGCTGGCTGCCGTTGCTGATAGCGATACTACTAGTTTCGTTCGGAGTTCAGATCACAACGAGTCTTGCAACGTTCCTAAAGGCATGTGACCAGCTGCAAGGGTTTATCGATGCGATTGTTTATTGGCAAGGAGGAAAGAAGAGCATTGCGACCATTTGCAGGCAAATTTGTTGTTGCTGTTTCATGGGGAACACATCGGATCATGAATTAGAGCAGTCCACGTTAAATAACGAGAACGCAAGATCAATGTTGATAACTCATGAGGATCCTTTTCAAGATAAAACAAGCCTAGAAAAAACATCTCTAGAACGACCTTAGCTGATAGAGTAACGCTGCTTTGAGGTCTCGAAGGAAAAAATAAAAAATTGTTTTGGGAATTCTATGGAAGTATTAGAGTAAGGCGTTTCTTCGAGCACCAGTGGTCTTTATATTATTAGCTTTGCATAATCTAACTCGTCATTACATGAAATGTGGGCACCCTAATGTAAACCTTTTGCATTTTTTTTTAAATATTGATCACACCACGAGACCGCTGTTTCGTGAGTATATCCAATAGACAGAAACAACAAAATAAATAACAGAAAAATTCTAGCAACTGATGAAAAAACGGTGAGGGATTTCTTTCTTATCTAGCAATACAATGAGCTTCGGTAATTTCAATTCTTTCAGCTCCGTTCTATATTGAAACATTAGTTATTACTGTCTTGGTATACTGAAAAGAATTTTAAATGGGAACATTGGTAAAGCTGAAAAATTAAATAACCAGGAAGTCTATCTCCAATACTGATCTATGCAAAATCAAATTTTATGATTATTAAAACATCCAAGACACAGGGAAAGAGCCACATGTTGCTTTTGATATGCTGCATTCACAATAAACAATTGGTGAATTTTTTAATTGGCACAAATCGTTCCCGAGTTTACAGCTCGGGAATGTTAAGAAATAAACAAATTAATAACGATATCAATCTTTTAATGATCTTTACTGATCGTATGGATTTATTTTCACGGGTCTTGAAAATATTTAATAAATAAAATCTTAAAGCGGAAGAAATGCAAACCTCAGCAGAAGAAATGGCGAGAGCAGCTCAGCAAAAGATAGAGCTATTAAGAGAACTAGAAGCTATGAAGGAAGCTTTGCGTAAGGAGAAATTGGAAAAGGAGAAGCTCATGAAAGAAATGCAACGACTCAACGTAAGTGGAGGAAGTGGGTCCAGCATTTATCACGGAAATCAAGCGCTTTCGGATGCTGAGCAGCAAAAGCTCAAAGACAACGAGTACCAAGAGCTAAGAGAGGCTTCAAAGCTTTATGACAAGGAACAACAAATGTTGAAAGAAAAGCAAATGGAAGAAGGTATCTAATGGTATTTAAAATATAATTACAATGAACATGGCCACAGAAAGGAGACTCGTCGAAAGAGAGCGTCTGGCAGTTGAAATGAAGATGCAAGCAGAGAAGATGAAACTACGGGAAGAGATGTTGAAAATGGATATAGAGAGAGAAAAAAGAGCACAAGAAGAAGCGAAGATGAAGGAGATGAGAAGAGCCAAAGAAGAAGAGGAAATGCGAAGAAGACGAGAAGAAGAGGAGATGCTGGAAATGAGAAGAGCCAAAGAAGAAGAGGAAATGCGAAGAAGACTAGAAGAAGAGGAGATACGACGAAGAAAACAAGAGGAAGAGAGACGTAAAATGGGGGATGTCCAGAAGGTATGGCAGCAACCAAAAGAACAAGATCGAAAAATGCAAATAATAAAGGAGTTAGAGAGGGAAAAGCGTGAGAAGGAGGAGGAAATGAGAGCACAGGAACTTTCAGAGGCAGAGGCTCACGAAAAACAAAGGGAGATTGAAGAAGAGGAGGCTTGTAAAAAGGCGATTATGCTTGAGATGATAAAGGAACAAAGGCGCAGAGAAGCGGAGGGAAAAGCAGCGCAACTGCGAGAAGTTATGGAAATGCAACTTCGAGAACGAGAGGAGGAGGAAGAGAGATTGAGACAAGAGTCAGAGATGAGACGACAAAAAGAGGAAGAGGAGATTAGACGTATAAAAGCTGAAGAGGAAATGAGAAAGGCAAAAAAATAAGTCAGCGTAACTTCGAATACAACAGGATTTTGGAATACAGTTGATTTTTATAGCGGTCAAAGTTGCAAATTAAGCAACTTTGCTATATTATTTGATTTTGGAGTAAACAAACCATCTTAATCATCTTCAAATCGATTCCTCAAATAATTAGTGATCTTGTGGGATTAAGTAGTGACTAGCAATTAGGAATCTCATACTGGTGGATTATCTCACAGTTGGTTCCTTCGGGATAGAGAATTAAATCAGTATTTCATTTTTCCTTCGTTCATCATCAGAGCTGAATTACTTATCTACTGGCTCTGCATAACATCTCAACTTCTGAAGGTTTTAGAATCCCATACCTACAATGCCTCACTCATCTTTGAAGAATATCATTAACAAAATCAAGCCTCACTGTTATCACCTTCAGAAGAGTCTCTCGTCTATAATCTAAGCCCTTTAAGTAACTTTCAGCTAAATATCGATTAATGTGCTTCTTTATCTTTTTAGCTACTTTACATATTTTCCTCTCTACTGAGGCTCCAAGCCAATGAATGAGATGCTATCTCTATCAATGTTTCTGGCCAAAGCTCGGAAAATATTTGTATCAAAAAGAATTTGTGCTGGATGGTTGATCGACCAAATCAGCTTTAAATAGGTCTTAAAACGATAAATTTTTTTTTGGGGGGGGGGGGGAGATTCTGATCAGTCAAGGATTAAAGTAAGTTTGATTCAGTAGTTTAAAAGTAATGAGAAATACATTAAGATACATCAAATAATAGAATCACAACCTAAAAATCTGAAAAAATCACAAAAAGTTGAACAATAGAAAGAGAATTAAAAATGAAGCCTTCATTTCAAAACGAGAGTATGGGCAACCAGCGCACAGTTCAAGACGGAAATGTGCTTTCGGATGCTGAACAACAGATGATCAAAGATATTGAACATGAACAATTGAAAGAGGCTTCAAAGCTTTATGATATCGATCAACAGCAACAACTGTTTAAACAAAAGCAAGAAGAAGAAGGTATACATTTTTGAGAAAATATGATAATGATTAACATGATCACAGAATTGAGAGCAAGGGAAAGAGAGTGCTTGATAGCTTTGGAAATGAAGATGCAAGTAGAGGAGAAGAAACGATTAGAAGAGATAATGGAGATGAGGATAAAGAGAGCAGAAGAGGAAATGGCGAGGAAAAAAGCAGAAGAAGAAATGCGACTAAGAAAAGCAGAGGAAGAGAGATTTAGGAAGGATCTGCAATTATTGGAAGAGGAAATATTGCAACAAAAGAAACTTAAAGAAGAAGAAGCTGCCAAACAAAAGATGCAGGCTGAAATAGAAGCTCATAAGCGAGCTGAGGAAGCAATGAGGGTACAACGTCAAAAAGAGGAAGAGCAGCGTCGAATGCAGGAAGAAATGAGGGCAATGCAACGTGCCCAAGAGGAAATGAGACAAAAGATGGAACAAGAGGCGATGATGATGAAGGCTGAGCAGGAAGCACATCAACGGGCGATAGAGGAAGAAAGACGCATAATAGAAGAAGAGCAGAGAAGATTACGAGAGGAAATGCAAAGGAGACACTAACAATTGTGTAGATTCGGAGATGAAATGATGATTGAAATATTAAGTTGTATCTGTCTAAGTTCGAAATATGAATTTAGATTTAAGATTAATCTTATAATGCCCTAAGTCGTATGTATACTCATCTTTACCATTGTTTGGTTTCGGAATGAAAAACATATTAAAGTTGCTCGAGTAAAAGCATCTCCTAAAAGGCGATGTATAACTACGACCTATCAGCAACGACAATATCTTGCTGTGATATCTAGAAGAATAGTTGGCCGCTTAATGATGGAGAGTGGACTGTGTATTTCGGTAACCAACTCACTTGGTTGAAGATATTTTTCGAATCTTTGTATCATTTCTCTTTTTGAATATTGATAAATTCAGTCATAAGAAGAAATACCCACAGCAATGAAACGATCTGATAGTCAGTTATTAAAAGCATTTAAAGACGTAGTATTTTAATGGTCCCATGTTGCAATCTTTAAAAAAATGATTTTTTATGATGAGCATGGCAGCAAACACAATATCAGCAATTCTAAATTATATTTATGTATTCCTGAACTAAGCTATCAACAAAAATCAATCGTAGCTGTCTGTTGTCAAGTTTCTGATCAGTTAATTAATTTAAGTGAGACGCTTCAAGAGCATAATAATAAATAAAAACCTCAAACTTGAAAAAATGGAGAGAGAAGCCCAGAAAAAGCTGGAAATACAAAGAGAATTAGAAGCCATGAAAGAAGCGTTGCTGCACACAAAATTGGAAAAAGAAAGGCTCATGAAAGAGATGCAAGAATTCACATTGAGTGGAAGTGGAAGCGGATCCAGCAACTATCAAGGAAATCAAGTGCTTTCAGATGCTGAGCAGCAAAAACTCAAAGACAACGAGTGCGAAAAGCTAAAAGAGGCTTCGAAGCTTTATGACATGGAACAACAACTGTTGAAAGAAAAGCAAACAGAAGAAGGTATCTAATGGTATTTAAAATATCATAACGATTAACATGAAAACAGAAAAGAGACTCATCGAAAGAGAGCGTCTGGCAGTTGAAATGAAGATGCTCGAGGAGGAGAAGAAACGAAGAGAGGCGATGGAGATGGAGATGAGAAAAGCACGAGAAGAAGAGGAGATGGCTAGGCAAAAAGCAGCAGAAGAAGAAATGCTACGAAGAAAACAAGAGGAAGAGAGATATAAGATGCAAGAGGTGATGAGGGAACAACAGCAAATGATGCAAATAATAAAAGAGCAGATGGCGAAACAAAAACAACTTCAGGAAGAAGAAGCTGCGAAAATAAAGTTGCAGGCTGAAATAGAAGCTCGTAAGTATGCTGAGGAAGTAATGAGGGTACAACGTGAAATAGAGGAAGAGAAGCGTCGAATGCAGGAAGAAATGAGGGCAATGCAACGTGCCCAAGAGGACCTGAGGCTACAGATAGAACAAGAGGCGATGATGATGAAGGCTGAGCAGGAAGCACATCAACGGGCGATAGAGGAAGAAAGACGCATAATAGAAGAAGAGCAGAGAAGATTACGAGAGGAAATGCAAAGGAGACACTAACAATTGTGTAGATTCGGAGATGAAATGATGATTGAAATATTAAGTTGTATCTGTCTAAGTTCGAAATATGAATTTAGATCTAAGATTATTCTTGTCATGCGCTAAGTTGCATATTCATCTTTGCCTTTATTTGTAAGAATATTGCAATCTTAATGACAGCGGATGAAAAGAATTTTAAGAGGTTTTTTTTTTCTTCCTCCCTTTAGTAGATTCTACAAGCGCAGCATTAATGGTTAATTCATTTACTCTCATCAGAATTTGTTGGTTTTTGTTTTAGAAGATCACTGAAATTAACGATTATTGATAGAAGGTGTCTGCGAGCCCCAGATCACATGCAACAATGTATACTCCTATTTGAAGTTTTTTGTACAACCTTAAAGCACTTTTTGTAAAGAAATAAAATCAAACTTCCTAAAGCTCCCCTTAGTGATCCAGAATTGGTAGTAGGCCTTCTAATATAGACCCCAAGTAACATTGGAAGGGGTGCCAAAAGTAATGACCACTGAGGTCTAAAAGCCGGCTCTTCTATAATTCGGTCATTTCACAAGATACGACAATTATGTACTCTTGTGCTTAATGCTTAGTTTTCTAATTCTATTTCCGTTATATTTAATTACTTCCTTAATCCTTCCTGGAAGAAAATTCTCCAATTTTTCAATTTTATTCAACTCATATATAGGATATTTTTTGTGTTTGTTGTCAAATATCGTCATCTGAGAGAATTATGTGCTTCCTTTCCCACACCCCATTTTGCAGTTCAGCTCAAAATCAATTACACTAATCTCCGGGCATTAAGCTGGCCAAGACAAAAATTTTCACTCTATTTACTCGAAATCACTTTGATACTATTTTGTTGTGTATAAAGATGCATTGTTCTGAGTAATGGTAGAGGTCATGTTGATCAGTTAATCGTGACAATCGGTTAATCTTCGCCCGGTAACATCCATGCCATGCCTTGATACTTTTTGATCTGACAAAGCACGAAGAATAAGAAGTGCGGCAACGTAAAACTCTGGAAGAAGATGCTTTGAGAAATAAATGAAAGCACAAGGAGAAGAGAAAAAACGAATAAGATTTTTAGGAGAACGAGATGATAACAACTAAGTATGATAAAGTTGTGATGCTGAAAAAATTTCTCTCGGAAGAAAATCAATAAGAACTAAGGCATAAATTCTATGAAAGAAAGGAAAAGGATCGTCTGGAAAGGGAAATGAGGCGACTCGTAGCAATAGGAGAACATTTTCGAGGCATTGAAGAAGAGCAACGAGAATTGAGAGATGAAGCAGGGTACCATTAGGAATATACTCTAGCACCGATTCTTGAATGAAATAGCTCGTTTATGTGAAATAATTTAATGAGTTCTTCTCTGATTCCGAATCTGAATTGTCGTCTTGTTTTGTTATTATGAAGACCTCGAGCCACTCATTCAGTAACTTTTATTATTATTCTTCGTATTTGATTTCACGAATATTTTCAAAATTTGTTAACAGTGCATCTTTTTTCATTGGGAAGTTAGAGATGACATTCGTCAGAGGTTTATCTAACCAAACTAGAATCATCTCTTTCTGGAAAGAAATCCTCTTTACTTCGTCATAGGAAAGCATCATTTCTATCAGGTAATCCACAACAATATATTCAGGCATTGATCTCTCGAAGCATCACTTGAAGCAAACCGTGTTATGTTTATTCCTCGGTAGCAGTGAGGAATTTTATTATAGCAATTGTCAATCTTGAATTGCGATGTATAGATATCGAAATCAGGCTTATTCAAAGTAAAATCTGAGCTTTCATTACTCAGAGCTCATACAACTAAGCAAATAAACAATTTAATTTATTACTCACGTGAGAAATGCAGGTGTTTACACTCAAGAGCCTACTCTTGCTAGCCTCACTCCTTCTGGTTTCATCCGCCCGCAGCTTTGGGATCAGTCTGGCGCCTTCTCAAGGCGTTTTATCCAAGACAAGCTGGGAATGTCTGCGGCAGCACAAATATGAATTTGTTATTGTTAAAATCTGGGACGGCCCTAAGCAGCTCAACATCAACACCACCACCAACATGCAAGGTGCCAAGGAAGTCGGTTTTAACAACAGTGACATCCAGGCCTTCCTTTGCATCAACTGCCAGGACAATGATAGCCCTCCTCAAGTTCTTGATCGTATAACCAGCTATGCTAGTCTTACCGAGACAATGTATAACACATGCTGGATCTCCGTGGTTACCTGCAAGAATGATAATTCCTGCTGGTCGCTGCCTGAAGCTAACCTCGCTTACATCGAGCAAGCCGTGGAATACCTACAGGCGAGGGATATCCAGCCAGGGATCTATACTGATGCAGAAAACTGGTACGCGATAATGGGAGATTTAAAATCGGATTCACTCAGAAAGCTGCCTCTATGGTACAAAGGTGATAAAAGCTTGAATTATCAAGATTTCTCTGACAGACCGTTTGGAGGCTGGGAGAAACCAAAGATCAAGCAGTACGAGTCAGAGGCTATGCAGTGCGAGACTAGACTAGACAAATTAGTGATTTTTGATGATTAGTTTTTTAGTACAAGTTTATCTTTGAAATATTGCTTGAAGTAGCTAATTTTACTCGCTGATTCTTAATGGAATTTCATAGGGCGTGTTATATATAATTATGGTGAGAAATCATCACTTTGAATCTTGATTCAAATGATGTTTCTTTAAGAAATTATTGTAATATTTAACTGGGTCTCCATTCGCTTGGATTTCCTTCGAAAAGTCATCTATGGCTTTTTCAGACGTTGCTGGGTTAGCGCGGTCATAATCTTCATCTAGATAGAGTCTAAGGCTCTCATAGGTGTCTGTAGTCGCTCGCTCTTTTATTTTGCCGAAAAGAAGCTTCTTGTTAACCCAACCCATTGGCAATAATGCATGGAGAACTAATAATACGATGACCGTAATCGGAAGCCCGATTCCAATATCCTTTAACTCAGTCTGACCACTCTCTTTGATAAATATGATATTAAAAATCACATTGGAAACAGCATAGATAATCAGGAAGAACTCCATAAGTTCAGTCATTTGTATTGCTAATCTTGGACCCAGAGACCTTGTGATCGACCCGCGGTGAGTTATATTGAATTTATCAACAAAATACTCCAGGACGTTACTGAGCAAGGTCCAGAACAGAGCCATTGGCACGATCGGCGCGTAGAAAGCCGCTGTGAACATATTTTTCATGACTGATGAATACAGCAATGCGAAATCGGTTTGAACGTCCTCATACATCAGATTCGCTTGTTTTTGAGTCAGAAGCGAGTTGTCGCCCAGTTTCCGCGCCTTGAATCTCTGGTATCTCTTCAATTGGAAAAAGGGATTGATTAAATTATAGATGGGACCGTAGAACGTGTTGATGATGAAGACCTGGGTTATCACTTTGATCATGCCTCCGTTTCCCCAGTAATTATGAATAAAATAATAGATCAAGAAGGTTATCAGAGCATTATTGAAAAACATCGCCCACGTCTGTTTCTCTGCTGCGCTGATGTAGAAATTCGTCCAGGAGCTGTATTGCTCAAAGAGCGTCAATCTCCGACAGATTTGAGCCAGAATCATATTAACCACAACGACAACCATCGAGGTAAGCGTCGATAGAGTCTGTATGAGGAAAAAATCTTCTTTTGATATTTGCCCGCCTGACGCCAAATTGTACTTCAAAAGACTCAGTCCCAGGACGATCGCGAAGCAAATAGCAAGGGTTAGAAGCGTGCAAGCAAGGGAAATGATTCTTTTCTTCACTTTTTCAGGGAAACTGACTCCAAGGTTCTCCCAAAAGATATCGCTAGGTTCGTCGGCAGATTCGACGATAATTGGAGAGCCATGGAACAAACGACCTGAGATCCCTCTGAATCTTTCGATGGCACGTCGGATTCTCCCTCGTTTCCAATATTGGACGATCTCGCCGACCTCCTGTTGAGTGTTTACAGTAACATAGGCCCTCCCGAGGAATTTATCCGATTTTCCGCTCTCATACTCCTGCTGAAGGAGCTTCAGCTTGTCCTTTAATTCGGCAATTTTCTGCTTAATGTCGTCAATGCTCTCTTTGATTTCTTCGCCTCTCGCTTTTTGCCTTTCCAATCGCACAGATTTAACCGTCAAAGCCTCTATTTCGGAAACGATTTTCATCTTCTCGCTCACGTCAAAAGAGAGGACTACATTCATGACGCTAGTTTTCCTGCCGGGAAAAGCGTGATCTATCATAAAATCCTTTATTTCCTGCCGAAGATCAATATCTTTCAAGTGTCTGGGGATATTTTTGACCTCAACAGTGAAATCAGAGGCCGTTAGCTCTCGCTCATCACACTCAGCGGCGAATTTCCTCTGTCTATATCGGAAAAACTGGAAAATGACCACACAGCCTAAATAAGCTACTAGGTTCAATATTTGCCATACACTGATGATCTGCGAGTTATTTAATACATTTGCAAGTGAGAGCCTTGTTTCAATGAGGCTCGGACAATGGATGTCGTGGCTGGAGGCTGTGATAGTCGTTGGGTCTTCGCCACAAAAGTCTCCAAGAAAGTTAGAAATCAAAGAGAATAAACCTGTTGTAAGGATAAAGACTCCGAGGACAGACCACGTAAATACCAGGAACTGGAAATACATGGGATAGGAAGGGCCAAGGAATGATAATTCATCAGGTTTGCAGCAAGCGCTGAGACGGTCGTTATAGATTGGACGACCGCTCATTTCATCAACATCGATGGGTTGATCAGGAGATAGCATACGAGGCCGAGCGACACGGACGGCGTGATTATGTTCATCGACCATATCCCAGTCAGGAGGTATGCGATAAGGGTCGTAGGTCTTCTGAGTGAGGTTTATTTTAGAACGATTCTCTCCAAACTTGATATAAGAGAGAGCTTCGTAGGCTGAGCTTGTTTTTAAGAGAGAAGGCGCTGTATTACCGTCTTCTTTTCCTGCGAAAGCAAAGTTGTAGTAAGAAGCGCTTGCTTGGCCTGCCTCCTCGGGTTCCTGGAGTACCTCAGTCGTTTCTGGGAAGACTGGCATTGCGTTTTCGTCCATTACCATTATACTGGGATTAGCAACCTCTTCTGGTTGTGGATAGCCTTCCGACATCCCAATACTATTACTTAAGAGAATTTCTCTTGATAAGTTCTCTTGATCAGTGTACATCTGTTGATCTGAGTGGGTTGTTGGGCCAGGGTAATTCATTTGAGTTGGATAGTCTTGAGAAACAAGCTGATTCGTGCCTTGGGATGCACCTCCTTGTGCAGTTATAATGGGTTGAAGCTCTGTTTTTATGGCAGGATTCATTGAAACCGAAAATTAAATTTATACTATTTCAAATGAATCTCAATTGAATCTTTGAATCTTCGAATCTTCGAAAGATTCATCAATGAGCCTTGAGTTAATTTGAGTGAAAAAAGAATCAAAGATGATCGTTTACTGAAGAAAAGTTAGTGTGAGAAATATTTCCAAGGTCCTACCCTGGAGAAGCAGTAAATCAAAGAGCATTAAATCACTAGTACTCTCTTTTTCTCAACTTTTTTCGGAGATTACGTCAAATGAACAAAAATATTCTTAATATTCTAACCAGAGACAATTTTAACCTATCGTGAAGTTTGCGAATCATCTTTTCTGTGACATTGAAAGTCGGTAGCTTATTTGCCGAAATCGGCACGTATATTCTTTTCCTTGAATTAAAATGTAACAACTCTTTAATAGTTTTATTTCCACATAACTACAAGTTACAGAAATTTAACAAGTAACTGTGAATGATTTAGTATGTCGCTTTTTTGGTTTTTCATTTGAAAAGAAGATATATGTAACATCTATGAGCTTTTTAACCTTAGGAGAAAATGAAACTCATCATCAAAATAATGAAAAGTGATTGCTGAGTTAACATGGATAACTCTCTTCATGGATGAATTCATTTATGCCAAACGTTGCTCTAGACTCGATATTGAATATCTTTACTCGGTTCAGACACTCTCTCATTTTCTTTTATTAAAACTCAGAAATCGCTAACATTACTGAAGTTCTGTAGATGTCAAGAATAATCAACTAAAAATTATCTCTCAATGCAACACAAAGCAGAGCAATATTTGTAATATCAAATCGGTTGAATGATTCTCATCTCAAAGAAAGAAAAGTGAAAAATTTATGGAATGGCTACTTCGAAGTTGCAAACCACATAGTAATGAGATCCTTGGCGCATACATATTTCATGGCTTCCCTCAAATTAGAGAGAAATTATAAAATATATTCTTTCATCGCCTCATAATCCCGGAATTTTACAGCTGAAAAAACTTATTTGATCCAAGTAAGCTTTTTTTTGAAGTATTTCCGACAGCCACCTGAGAGCTTGCTGTGCACTGTTATTACTCTGGATTTAACGGATAGTTAATTATAGTTACATTAATAAATAATTTACTTTGTTTTTCGGAACATAAACATGCTTTTCGTACTCAATACCGGGTAAAGGCATGAGGATTTCTTCATCGAATTTTGGGAAAAACACTATATTAATTCTCTAGATGAAGCGTATTACTCATCTTATCGACTATGAATCAAAATAGAAGCTTTAGAACTTTTTTATTAATATAGAATTGCTTTAGAACTCAAAAAACATTCAGAAGCAATAAATCGCTTACTGGAAAAAAATTAGTTATCATATTATCGAAAAAATTTCTGTGTCTCGAACTAATACTGCATAAATTTCAATTTGGAAAGATTCATTTCATAAAAAGACCGAATAACAAGTGGCTCTCAATACAAAGTTGCTCTTTCTCTTTATTGTAAAGCGATATATGAGACTCATTATCACCATTAAAATTCTTTCTTCTGCCTCACGAAATAACAATTAAAAAAATGTTAAGTGACACTTGGTTCTCGAACACTTGGAAGAAAATCGTTCTAATAATTGAATTTAAATAATAAACTTATTATTCACCATAAAACAGTTGTCTTGACGAGTTACCAAAGTTTAGAAGGTTCTAGAAACCTGCATTGATTACCAGTCTTAGAATAATTTGATTTGGATACTGATAGTTTTGTATTGCAAGAAGGATTCTGGCTCGTTATTTAAGACGCAACAAAGTTTTGAAATAATATTCTCTAAACAATTTCATATTTGGGTAGAACGATGGATCAAGGGGAAGAAGAGCAACCATTCAATAAGAATGAACTAGCCTCCCAGATAAAAAAGGACTCTGGATACCTTACACAGGCGGACTACTTGATTTTTGAAGGGCTTTGTGACGAATCTTCCTCTATTCATGATTTATCAATTGGAACACTCACAGACATCGAATGCTTTCAAGCTGGTGCAGAAATAGTGAGAAAGCCTCATGAATTCCAGGAAAAACGAGACCAATTGCTCTTTAACAAAAGAAGACGGCTTTTATTCTTTATCATCAGGATTATTTTTCTCATTTGGAGAGTGAAGCAACTCCTTGCTAATTTAGCCTAAGCTTTTTTGAATTGCTGAAGTATAAGTAAATCTATACCCACGCATTGGCTAATTTATATACTAGAGTGGCCTTCTCATTGGTTTATTCCTGCAAAGTTTGTTTTTCATTTATATCTAATCAATCTATAAAACTTCGAAAATACGTGGATTTCATCCATCTATGTTTAAAACGTAAATTGGAAAAAATTGCGTGTTCTTGGAACAGACAGAATCGCTAATTTCAGAGATTTGATTATTATTATCATCTTATTTAATATCAGATTTTTGTAATCCGCTCTTTTTTAAATAATTTCGATTTTCCAATTAATAAACTTCGATTATATCGCTCTGAATAGGAAAATTAAAAGAACGTTTCAGCTTTGGCTTGAGACTTACAAGCCAACGGTTTTAAGTTCAAATTTTTTCAGCTTGTCCCGCAAGAATAGAAGGAAACTTTCAGGAAAATTACCTTTGGTTGAGAACATTTAAGAGCGAATGGTTATATAGCTAACAACGGTGTAAAATAAACGAGAAGTAAGCCGAAATCTTATATGGGAATGATTTCCCTATAACAGATCTCTATGATCCAAAAGTTCGCTTTGAAGCGAAACTAACTTGCAAAACCACCGTTTTGGGCATACATTGCTGCTGCAAAATTTATTTCTCAGTTTGAAAGCAAGCAGTCATGGAAATGGTTCCTCTCCACCTTACAAATATATGGCTTCCTTTCCGAAATGGCTCGCTATTGATGTTGCTGATTCTCAATGATTTCAACTTCGCGTGCGATGGTTGAAATATTTCTTATCTTTTCTACTGAAAAATGAATTCAGAAACTGCGATTAATTCATGCAGTTTTATCAAATCGAGATCATGAAAAAACAATTTGGAAGTTTTGAAATTAGATACTTCTTCACCCATTCCATAATGATTGCAAATAAAATCATCCTCCATAAAGCTTGAAATGAAATACTTCAAAATTTACTAAAAAATGAGGAGGAAACGAATAAATGACTTATCAGGACTTGGAATGGACTCATAAGTAACGAGGAGCAAATCCCAATCAAAACAATACTTTGTTTTTGGAGGTGATCTGGGAATTGGCATATCCCCTTCTTGTTGAAAACCCATCAGACATGATTCCTGTTCAATTAAGCGAAAATATTGTTTTGCGGTTATGTTATGTTTAAGTAATATTAAACAGAAAGCAAATCAAGGATTTCGGATTGATTGTTATTAAATCACTTATGAACATTTAGCAAAGCACGCTCAAATGTCATCTCATTGAGAGCTGAGATACTAACGGAAGTAAAAATGAAAGAGGGAACAGTCATATTCATAATTTGAGAATTAGTGCGCACAAATATTCTAACAAACAACAAAATCGCAGCCTGAAGCTTACTCGTTTCAAAGGAAATTATAATCTCATGAGAAAGTTATTATCTTCTCCCTGTCTCTCCCTAATACTTCGAAAACGGCTACATTAATTGAATATTTACACAACAATCCAGCAGAGATTGGCATAACCTCCCATAATCTTTTGAATTTTACCGTCGAATAATTCATCTGCTGTCAAAGTTGCTCACTTGTGAGTCCATTTTCTCTGAACTGATGTCTCATTATTACAGTTTTTGTAAAGACGGACTTCAAAACTAATCTATTAAATTTGTCGATCATTCTTGAGCAGGTATTTTGTACTTGATAAATTTGAAATCAAACAACGCTTATGCTTCTAAACGGAATTTAATTTGGTGTTAGAACCCTCTACTATAAATGGGAAGCGACAACTCCAAGACACCAACCACTGCCAAACTCATGGAAGATTATGGACGCGCCCTTAAAATGACCCGTCTTGATCACTCTAAAGTCGACAATACTGTAACCTCCAATTTTTCTCATTTTCCCTAATGAGTCTGATTTAGATAGTTTGGAAGAGATATCTCAAAACGAAACTCGCAGATCCCAAGTACGCAAGCACTCCTAACTGGGAAATCTTCAGAAAACCCCTCGAAAACTGGGTCGATAATGAAGCCCATGATATCAACCTGAGTTGGCTTGGAAATGCGCAATTTTTCGCTAAGCACTCTTCCAGCAAAAGCATTATTTCCAAGAAAAACAGCACAAGTTTCGTCCTCGACTTCGATAGTCCTGTTTCCATGCGAGAAAGTAACTTGAGCGA